>ERZ1292629.354-Hain-H43-01um-R1-354-length-48527-cov-12_pt1 | contig 48527 bp, 65 predicted proteins | sample MGYA00564399_ERZ1292629 | MGnify/ENA primary metagenome ERZ1292629 (study PRJEB36523, sample SAMEA6512636) | groundwater metagenome | collected 2019-01-08 | study: AquaDiva: Metagenomics assemblies of 32 groundwater samples
AAAGTATTTTAAATTAGTTTTGGATTTAAATTTCATGGAACAGGAAGAAATTTGGAATGCGATTTCACAGCCATGGGCGGAGTTCAGACTTAACCCAATAGATGAAGTCGTCGATTTTCTAAGAGATAAAAAAGGCAAGATCCTGGATTTGGGATGCGGAAATGGGAAACACTTTTCTTCTATGAATGGCGAAATTTACGGCATTGATTTTTCAGAAAATATGCTTAAATTCGCAAAACAAATCGCGGAAAAAAACAAACTTAACGTTAATCTTACAAAAACATTTGCACATTCTCTTCCATTCAAAGACAACTTTTTTGATGCGGCAATTTTTGTCGCCGTTTTGCACTGCATTCCCGACGCAAAAAAAAGGGAAAAAGCATTGAAAGAACTTTTTCGAGTTTTGAGACCCGGCGCGGAGGCGTTCATAACCGTTTGGGATAAAAACCAGGAGAGATTTAAAAATTCTGGAAAGGAATCCTTCGTTCCATGGACTTACAATGAGAAAAAATACATGAGATATTATTATCTATATGATACTCAGGAGTTTTTGGATTTGCTGAAAGAAACTGGTTTTGAAATAGTACAATTAAACAATAGCACAAATCCAAACGGATTTTATTCAAAAAAAAACATTGATGTTATTGTTAGGAAACCTATTTCTTGAAATAATGAACTGCGGCTCCGCCAATCATCCCGATTATTAAATCGTAGAAAATGTCTAATTTCGTTTCCGGTCTGAATGTCGAGGAAATCAATTCAAAAATTTCCCATAATGCTATTATTAAAAAAAGCAAGAGGAATTTTTTCTGCATTTTCATTTTTTTGAAATATAAGAAAATCAGGAACATTACCATCACGCCGCTTCCAAAATGGATAAAAGTCCAATAATCAAGAAACATGAAATTGCTTTCGATAATTTTAGTCGTCAGGAAATCTTCGAGAGAATTTTTTATTTCGGAAATCATTTCTTAGAAACCTTCAAAATGTCAAACATAGATTTTTTCTCAAAATCAGCAACGATTTTTTTCGTGGCGTTTATTTTTATCTTAATCATTCCCATCATTGATATGAACACCGTTCCCACTAAAAAGTTTTCTTCGTTTACCCTTTGAAGCGAGAGGATTATTTTCTGCATTTTACTCTTGATATTTTCAATTTCCATTTTTGTAGCAATCATTCTTTCAATTTCCCAAAAGTCTATGTCAAAATTCAAGGGAATTCTTTCAGGGATTTTTTCATCGTAAATATCCATTGGAACTTGCTTTATTTCTCCGTTGAGCTGGAAGCTTATCATTTTTTTGCCTTCAGGAATGAAAAAATCAAAGTGAATTTGATTATCGTCTTTTTCCTTGTCTATCGTGAAAAAAATTGAGCACAAAAAAGAATCCTTGTTTTCTTCCTTGAATTTTTTGAACTGCTCCGACGAATGCAATTTCTCGGAATAAAATTGTAAGTTCATCATCTTGCCTTTCTCCTAGATATCTCGCTGTATGCAATTCTCTTTAACTCTGCTGCGCCGTCGTTTGGATTGTGAGTCACATTAAATTCAATTAAATTTATTCTTTCACCGTTTCCATTGTACTCTTCATACTCTATCCTGTAGGCACATCGGTCTCCACCCATATTTTTCACATTTGTGGCTTTTAATTTGTCTATCAATTTTCCTCTGACTTTAGTTTTTTCAATTATATCCGTCTCTGCAAAAAGAGTCATTTCTTTTCCTCAATCTCTTTTTTTAGTCTTATACATAATTCATCAACGGTGAATTTTTCTATTTTGGAACTTCCTTTAATTCTTACCGCAATAGTTTTTTCTTTTTCCTCTTTGTCTCCGACGACGATTATATATGGAACTCTCATAATTTCAGCGTCTTTAACTTTTCCCTGCATCGTGCTATTTTGGAAGTCCGCGTCAATTCTAAGATTGGGAATTTCACTGGAAATTTCCTTTATTATTTTTTCAGCGTATTTTACATTTCTGTCAGTGAAAGACAAAACACGAACTTGAGTTGGGGCAAGCCACACCGGGAAACGCCCATTTTTTTCTTCAATCAAAATTCCCAAGAATCTTTCAATCGCCCCGTAAATGACTCTATGAATTATTACCGGAGTTTTTCTTTTATTGTCGCTGTCAACATATTCAAGTTCAAATCTTTGAGGCATTGCGAAATCCAACTGAACCGTCGAACATTGCCAGGTTCTTCCTTGAGAATCTTTCAAATGGAAATCAATTTTAGGACCATAGAATGCACCGTCGCCTTTGTTGATTTTGTATTTCATTTTTTTCTTTTTCAAAACAGATTCAAGAGCGCGCTCCGCCTTGTCCCATAATTTCTCGTCGCCGATTCTTTTTTCCGGACGCGTTGAAAGCTCAACATGGTCAAATTGCAAGCCGAATTTTTCATAAAACAAATTTATCATGCTGATAACTTTTTCAACCTCTTCCTCAATTTGCCCTTCGGTGCAGAACAAATGCGCATCATCTTGGGTGAATCTTATTACCCTGAATAATCCGCCGAGAGTTCCAGACAATTCTTGACGATGAACGACTCCAATTTCTGAAAGCCTCAACGGCAATTCCTTGTAACTTCTTGATTTTGATTTGAAAACCAGCATCGCTCCGGGACAATTCATCGGCTTGACTGCAAAATCGCGGTTTTCATATTTTGTCAAGAAAATGTTTTCCTTGTATTTTTCCCAATGTCCAGAAATCTGCCAAAGTCTCTTGTCCAAAATTTGCGGAGTTGAAATTTCTTGGTATCCTGATTTTCTGTGAACTTCTCTCCAGAAATTAATAAGTTCGTTGTAAAGAATTAATCCGTTATTGTGCCAAAAAATCATTCCCGGCGCAACTTCATTGAATGAAAACAAGTCCATTTGCTGTCCGATAATTCTGTGGTCATTTTCCTTGAGCTTTGAAGTGTCAAGTTTTGATTTTGAAATCTCCCTCAAGAGTTGAACGTGGTCATATTTTTCTTCGGAACCTTTTACTATATTTCCAGTCTCCTCCAATCTTATTTCTCTACTTAATTCGGAAAGCGGATGTCCTTTAACTTTTAATTCAAATTCCTTGTAATATCCGAAAGGCGCGCTTGTTACCTTGAATTCTTTCTTCAATTTTTCTTCAGATTCTTCCAAGACTTTTATCGCGATTTCCGGAGAAGACAAACTTGAGGACAAATGGGCATACGGGTATAGAACGACATTTTTTGCCTTTACTTGGTCGGCAATGTCTTTTACGTTTCTTGCCAATTCAGAAACGACTTTTTTTACGTCGGAATCCGACTTTTCAACGGAAATCATTGCAACAAGCGCGTCATCAACCCTTTGCTCTTTTTTCTCTTTTTCCGTCAATTCCGGCGGATTTTTCAGCGCTTTTTTCAGAGGCTTGAACTTGATATAATCAACGTGCAAAAACAAAACCTTCATGAAAGGGAAACAAAATGAAACTTTATAAAAATAATGTTTGTGGGGTTAATTAGGATTTTCTATTTGGTGAGAATTCTTTCAAATCGGTTTTATACCTCTCTGAAAATCTATATTCTAGCATTGAAACAAGTTGAGCCGCCGAAGTTCTTCCCAATCCCTTTGCAGATTGATATAAAATTCCCTTGATTAAATGATCCGCTTCTTCCGGCATAAATTTTGCGGCAATTTCTTTCTCCGGAGAACTTGATTTCTCATTTCTTGGTTCTCTTGTAATAATCAACTCACTTTTAGGTCCAGTATAGATTCCATAATATGAATCTGAATTTGCGACTAATCCATAGGAAGTATCTTCTACGACGCCATCTTCGTTTAATATTGGTAATGGAATTCCAAAATTAAATGCCATTTTTGTTCTTAATTCGTAAGGCGCGCCGAAAAAATGTTCTGTTGTAAATCCTCCGCCTTGACCAAGAGATTTAGCCCACTCAATTGCTTCTTTGGCTTTATTATCCAGAGTTTTCGCTTTTATGTTGCATTGTTCATTCCATTTAAGCAGAGACGCCAAAAAGACTTCTTCCGTTGAATGATAAGCCGCAACCACTTGCAAATCTGACCTAATTTCAGGTCTGTATGAAACTTTATTTTCAAGAGGGTCAATTGTCTCATAAGGAGTAATATCTGTTTTATATATTCTCAAATCTGCGTGTTCACTTCCGGTTATTTCATTCATGAAAGTTTTTCCTTCATCCGTTTTAAATTCCCAGATATATCCTTTATGTAAATTTCTAAGAAGAAGATTATTCGCCAATGCGGTGACCGAACCAGTAAGATCTGTCAGATTTTCAAAGCCGAATTTTTTATAATCAAAAACTTCTTCCGGTCTTAATGCGAGATGGGAATGCCAGCCGAGCATTCCGATAATGTCTTCAAGTTCAACATTTTCATTTATTCTTTCTCCGTTGAATCTGTTTATTTGCCAGGAATGCTGCTCTAAGTTTTTGGATAAATCGCTTATTTTTCTTTTGAAATCTTCTTCTTCATCTTTAGGAAGATAGTCAAAAACTTTTTTTTCACCCATTTCTTTTACCATGAAATGAACATCTTCATTTGAATAAAAACCTCCAATAGATATTTTTCCTTCGTCTATGGCTTCTTCAACTCTTCTTTTAATTCCCTCGGATTCAAGTTTTTTGAGAGCTTCCGGATAAAGATTATATCTAAATCTCATAAATTTTAATCAATCGGATTCTTTAAAAGAATTATTGTATTATTTCAACAAAAATTTTCCAAGTTGTTTCTCTGCAAGTTTTCTTTTCTTTTGATGCTCTGATAAAAATTTGTTGATTTTTTCAATCAAAATTTGTTTCAATTCCGAGGTGAGCATTTTTCCGCTTTTGTAATCGTCATGGATTTTTTGCAATTTCTTGTCGTCGGGTTCAAAGAAAAATTTCAAATATTGAAACGAAACATCGATGTCGGGATTTCCACCATGCTTTCTATGTTCTTCCAATGTATCTTTTCCTCCGGAAAACGCGTATCTTTTAATTTTCATTTCAACTTCTTTTGGAGAATCTGTCATTGCTATATAGGAAGATTCGTCGCTGCTGGACATCTTTCCTTCTCCCCTTAAGCTCGGAAAAAATAAATGATAAGTTGAACTTAACTGCATGAACTTGTAGTCCTTGAATCTGGAACTCATGTCCCTTGCTATTCTTATATGCGGGTCTTGGTCAATTCCGACAGGAACAACCGTTGGGATTTGTTTTCCTTCAAATTCTGGAAGCTGGGGATGGAGCATATCTGCGCTTTGAGTCAATGAAGCAGACATTTTTGCAGGAGAAATATCTCCATAAATCGCCTTGAATTCATTGAACGTCGCGTACCTTGAAAGATTTGATGCAAGCCTGTAATATGCGTTTGATTTTTTTGCATCGTTGCTCCTTTCACTTTGAAAATAAAAATCAAGATTTTTTGGCTTTAATCCGAGAGCTATGTAATTTGTAAGATATTGTTCAACAGCGGTTTTTTTCATTTCTTCGAAATTTTTTTGCCTCGCTGAATAAGCTTCCAAGTCCGCAACCGTGACATAAAGCTTTGCGCCGAGATTTTGGTAAAAGACCATTTGCTGAGCAACAAGCATATGTCCAAGATGAAATTTTCCTGATGGCATCAAACCAGTCATCATCGCAAATTTCTTTTTGTTTTTGACCGCATCAATTATTCTTTCAAAATCACGATGAGCAAAAATTATTTTTCTTCTGAAAAGAAGATTTTTATTGAATTCTTCCGGAAGATTTTCAGGCAATGGCTTGATGCCAAACTCCCTTACTAATTTATGGTAATCAATCTCCCCCGAAACTTCCCAAGGAGTAACATGGCTCTTTTTCTCACTCTTCATTTTACGTCAATGCGTTTTAGATTTTTAAATTTATATTCGTTGAGTCTTCGAACAGAATAATCTTTATAAATAAGAATTTGTTATCTCTAATACATTAAAAGAGAAGATAAAATGATGAAAATATTTGCACTGACTGTCTTTTTGCTCTTGTTTTTTTCGTCGGTTTCCGCCGAGATAATTATTACACAACAGCCAAATCCGGTTTACAATTACGGCGATGGAATAACCGTTCCGGTTATCGTGAAATCAACTACGGATATCTCCGGAACGCTTGACATGAATCTTATTTGCAACGGAGTTGAGAAGAATTTCTTCAAAACTGATTTTTTGATACTTGCAGGAGAGGAAAAAAAATACGACGGTTTTGTCATTTTCAGCCGTGAAAAGATTGCCACACCAAGTTTTTGCAAGGTGAAGACAATCATTGGAAGTTCCTATGCGACAACAAATGAATTCAAGGTTTCAGATTTGATTAACATTGAACTTTTGACAAATAAAACAAATTATAATCCTGAAGAAAACATTGTCATTGACGGCGTGGCAACAAAAGAGAACGGCGTTTTGGCCGATGGTTTTGTTGATTTGATTTTTTTCCCGGAAAATGCGAGCCAGAACATAACTTACAAGGGAACATTGAATGACGGATTTTTTTCAGTGAATTTTAATCTGCCTAAAGAGACTCGAGCCAGCGGATATTCTTTGAAGATAAATGCTTATGAAAAAAATTCCGAAGATGTCGTGATTAATAACGGATATGCAAATTATGATTTTGATGTAAATCAAGTTCCAACAAATCTTGAAGTTATATTAGATTCTTCTGAAATTGAACCTGGAAAAAACGTGCGAATCAAGACTATCCTTCACGACCAAACTGGCGAGAGAATTTCTTCCACCTCTGTGATATCGATAAAAGATTCTTTTAATGAAGTCAGAGAACAAACTGAGAAATCTACCGGCGACGAGTTTTGGGAATATTCAACCGCTTACAATGAAGCTCCATCATCGTGGGATGTGGTTGCAATCTCCGACGGAATAACCGGAACTTCGCGTTTTAAAATAATTGAAAAAGAAACTGCCGATATCAAGATAATCAACAGCACGCTTGTAATCACGAACAAAGGCAATGTGCCTTACAATGAGTCCTTGACCGTTAAGATAGATTATGAACCTGTGAAATTTGATGTCTTTTTGGATATAGATGAAACCCGAAGATATGTTTTGAATGCCCCTGATGGAAATTATTATGTTGAAGTTGTGGGTGGTGGGGAAAAACGCGCTTCCGAGACTGTCTCTCTTACCGGAAATGCAGTAAGCGTCAGAGAGGCTTCCGGAGCAATCAGTCTCACTCAATATCCCCTTGCCTGGATTTTTGTCATTCTCGTCCTGGGTTTCATGTTTACAATGGTTCTTAGAAAAGGATATCAAAAAAGTTTCTTTGGATACATAACTTCTCCACGAAGAGAAAGAGCAGTTCAACTTCACATGCCAATTTCACGAAAAGAAGAAATTTCCCTGAGGTCGAAAAATCGCGCCGAACTTTCTCTTTCTTTGAAAGGCGACAAGGAAAGCTCAAGCTTGATTTTGTTGAGGATAAAAAATTCTGATGAGATTGAAGGGGCGGAAGCCGAGAAGATTTTACAGCAAGCAATTGATTTCGCAGAAGATAATAAGGCGATAGCATATCTTTCCGAGGGATATAAAAATATAATGTTCATACTTGCGCCATTGACAACAAAGACTTTCAAAAATGAAAAAGCTGCGATAGAAATTGCGCAGAAAATAAATGAGGCCCTTCAAAAGTACAACAAGCTTGCCAAAGTGAAAATAAATTATGGAATTTCTCTTAACTCGGGGGATTTGGTTGTAAGAAAAGACGGAAGCGTTCTGAAATTTATGAGCTTTGGAAATTCAATGAATGTTTCAAAAAAGTTTGCTTCTCTTGCAAACTGCGAAATCTTGCTCACTGACGAAGCAAGGCAGAGAGTTTTTGCTGATAGACCTGTTGACAGGCAGACGAGAAATGGGACTGATGTTTATATTTTGAAAGAGCCAAAATTCAAGGGCGATGCAACAAAATTCATTGATAATTTCAAGAGAAGATTGGATAAGGATAAGTATTAATCAGCTTCCCCTTTCTTGTCGGATTTCTTTTTGAAATCAAATTTTTTTGAGATATATTCTCCGATTTTTATGAATTTTAAACCAAATCCCATTACTACCAGCAATACTCCAATTCCCAACATTGTTATGAACACAGTGTAAGAACTGGAGAAGATTGTCGCGATTGGTTTGAGAATTCCATTGTCAAAGTAAGGAAGCATGAAATTTATCACTATGAATGGGAGCGAAGAGAAAGCAACCAAAAATCCGACGCTGACGGGCAAATCTACCCTGTTTTCAACGAAGAAGAACATGCCGCCGATTAATGCAAGAGAAATAAATAACGACAAAACGAACATTCCTTTCCAATAATTTTTGGCACCATCTGAAAAAAACAAGCCCTTGTATTTTGAAAAACAGTTTAATGGAGAATCGCATATTTCCGAAGAAGTTTCTTGGTCAATTATTTCAGTTATGCTTTGTTTTATGACTTGGTCGGAACTTTCTTCGAGATTGTCGCATTGAATTGTCGCATTGAAATCTCCATAGTTAATTATGATTTCACTTTTTCCAGCACATTGTTCCCTTAATCCCGGGAGCGCGTTTTGTATACTTTCATCGGCGTTTGTCTGGTTTTTCAGCACGCTTGCAATGTCCTCGACGATACTTTCTTTGAAATTTTCACTTCCAACCGAGAGATACATCGTCAATGCGAGGTTTCCCATTAATAACGAAACTACAAGAATTGAAGACAGCAAAAACAATGCGGCGCCTCTTATTATGCTCATGCTTCTTGGAGACAAAAAATATTTATAAATTAATCCCTTTCTATGAATTTCTCTTCTTTTTTTTCGGGATTGAATGCTTTTACAAGTTCCTTGTAAATATTCTTTGCATTTTTAGTATTGTCTTTTTCAAGATTACAGACAAAAATATCCAATGCAAGATAATTATCTTTTTCTGGCCAAGTGTGTATTGAAACGTGGGATTCTGAAAGAAGAAGGAATCCCGTTATTCCGCCCTCGTCAAACTTATGAAATGTGCTCTTAAGAATTGTGAGATGATTTTTCATTACTGCGTCAGTCATAGTCTTGCTTAGCTTCGGTTCATTGACAAGCAAATCTTTATTTTTACACCCGTAAAAATTCGCGAGTATATGAATACCCTTTTTTTCCATTTTTTGAAATAACCTCTTATTTTTATGAATTAATTTTTTTATATTTAAAAAACTATGCCTGCGAAAATTTTTCCGTCGGAAAAATTGAGCCGAGCGAAGCGACGATTTTACATATTTTCAAGAATCTTGATTCTTTCGTCGAGGGGCGGATGCGTTGAAGCCAAATTTTTGAAAGGATTTGAAAAGAACAATGGGGCGACCGCCTTGCTTACTTTTTTCTCGACGTAATTTTCCTTTTGTATCTTCTTAAGAGCTCCAATCAATCCTTGAGGGTAACGCGTGAATTTTACTCCCGAAGCGTCAGCCATGAATTCTCTTTTTCTTGAAATTGCCATTTGCACAAGCTGGACAACAATCGGCGCGAGAATTGCGAGCAAGATTCCAATTACAATCAATGCGACGTGCTTGTTTTCTCCGTCGCTCTTGAACCACAAACTTCTCAGGAAAATTTCCGAGGCAATCGCAATCATTCCAACCATCACAGCGACGAGAGTCATGTATCTTATGTCATAATTTGCGACATGCGAAAGTTCATGCGCCAAAACTCCTTCAAGTTCTTTCTTATCGAGTTTTTCCAAAATTCCCGTCGTTACGCAAATCACCGCATTTTCAGGATTTCTTCCAGATGCGAAAGCGTTTATCTGCGGAGAATTCATAATATAAAGTTGGGGCATCGGCAAACCTGAAGCAATGGTCAAACCTTCGACTAAATCGTAGTATTGTTTGTATTCCCTTCTATCTGCTTTTTTCGCACCGACGCTGGCAATAGCAATTTTTCCTGAATTATAATAACTGAATAATAAATAACTCATTGAAAAAATAATTGAGATTGACATGATAACGAAAAATACCGATGGGTCAAAAGCAAAAGAGATTACATATCCGAACAAAACAATCACTGAAAAGATAATCGCCATTAAGAAAAAAGATTTTATCTTGTTCCTTGATATTTGGTCGTGAAAATCTATTCTTTCCATAAAGAAGAAATGGGGGGATGAGTTTTTAAGATTTCCTTTTGAAAATTGACGGCAAGAAAAACAACGGAAATTCTCCACCCAATCTCTCAGAGATTTCCGACAAGGTTGGATTTTTGACATGGTCTGAATAATCTTTTATTCTTATCTTTGCAATTCTTCCATCAATATCTCTAATTACCTCAATATAATCTATTTCCATACCATTAAATTCAAGCGGTTCACAATATGATCTTCTTTTTCTATCTCTGATGTTGTCTATAATTAATTCATTATGTTCTTGGTCATAGGTCCATGAAATCTTGTAATTGGTTCGTTTTTTTCTCATGAACAAGCATTAGAAACTAGGTTTTTAAAATTTTAGCGATTGGGCTTATCCATCCAAGAAAACGTGGCGTTAATTCTTTTTTAGATTTTTTGGAATTAGAACAGTTCCGTAACAACTTCGCCAATCGTCCGGGTTATATCTAAAATTTACAATAACTTCTGCGTTTGGAAAAATTTTCGTCGCTTCATCTGCAATATTTCTTTCACAATGATTCCCGTAACTAACAATTCCTTTCAGGTTATAGTCTTTTAGGGTTTTACCAACAGATTCAACATAATCTCTTGGAGAAACATTCAAAACGTCTGATTTGTCAAACGCATAAGAACTGCCTGCACTGATGGCCAATCCAATGGTTCCCAATGCAACAATTTTTCCTAATTTTTTTCCAATATCCATATTTGTGTAGACAAATATCTATTTATAAAGTTTATGTATTAAAAATCAACCTTAACCACTTTTCTTTCCGCTTCGGCTATTTGCAAATATTCTTTTGCGATTCTTCCGTAAAGTTTGGCGAAGAACATTCCGGGCATTGTCGTGCAAAGAGTGTTGTATGAAAGAATGCTGTCGTTGTAATGCTGTCTCGAATATGCAACCCTGTCTTCCGTTGTTGAAAGTTCTTTTTGAAGTTCAAGGAAATTTGTATTGGCTTTCAAATCCGGATACGCTTCTGCGATTGCGAACAATTTTCCAAGAGCATTTTCCAAGATTCCGTCCGCCTTTATTTTCTTCTCAACACCTTTTGCCGAGATAAGCGCCTGTCTTGCTTTAGAAACTTCTGAAATAATTGATTTTTCATGCTTCACATATCCCTTAACTGATTCAATCAAATTTGGAATCAAGTCCGCTCTTCTTTTCAACTGAACGTCAATTTGCGACAGAGAATTTTCAATTCTGTTCACAAGAGTTGCAAATCTGTTGAAGTAGTAAAAGAAGATTATTCCGACGAAAACAACGATACCTAGGACAATCCATAGCCATGACATATTATGAAAAGATGTGAAGAATTTATAAAGTTTACTTTAATGCAAAAAAAATGAATCTCCTTAAATATTGGAAGACACTTGCGTTAGTTTCAGGGCTTGCCCTTTGGTATAATTTTAATGATTTTTCACATGATAAAATCTCTTCTTTTCAGAGATATCCTTTGCCGTCCGAAATAAAGGTTGCTGGGACAACTTTGCCGTATGAAACTAGGAATGGAAAATTTGGCTTGGAAAAAATAGTCAAAACAGAAGACATAGATTTTTCCAAGGATTTTGAAATAGAAACCGAGAGATATCATTTAGTTAAGGACAATGACTGGTTACCTTCGAGGCTTGTGGGACATGTATTCTCCGTACCTGCAAAATTAATATTTTGGGATTCAGATTTTGGATGGGGCTTGGATGAAGAAAAATCTAGAGCAGTTCTTTCAATGCTTGAAAAAAATAAAGATTTGAAGGATTTAACCATTAGGATTAATCATAATGAAGCATTTTATGACTGGTACAGGATGATGTTTAATGATGTTTTAAGAGAAAGAAATCCATTTTTGTATAGATTAGGTATTGGAACTTTTGGAACTCTTGGAAGTGAAGTTTGGGGGGAATTTTTTAGGGGAGACTATTATAACCCTTTAACAAAAACGGTTGTGCTTTACAGCAACATAGAAGCCATTTCGGCACATGAATTAGGGCATCATAAGGATTTTAGCAGATTTGACACTGATTGGCTTTACAGCCTTTCAAAATTTATACCTTTTGTGGTGCTTAATCATGAAGGAAGGGCGAGCTTAAATGCCAAGGAAATTATGGCTAAAGAAGACGAATGGCAATTTGATAGATATCTTATTCCTGCTTTTTTTACCTATGCTCTTGGAAGCATACCCTTGGCGAAAAAATATTATGATTTTTTTTAGAAGAAGACGAGAAAAAGATGAATAAAGTAAATTTTCAATAAAAACATTTAATAACTTTTTATCGCTTCACTTTTCATGCAAAATCAAAAGGGGAATGCTGTTCAGGACAGCGGTTTTGTGAGATGGTTTTCCGAACTTAACAAAAATTCCGTTGATGTCGCAGGGGGAAAGGGCTCGAATCTTTCCGAAATTTACAATCTTAAAATTCCGGTTCCTCCAGGGTTTGTTGTCACAGCTCAAGCCTACAATTATTTTCTTGAAAAGGCCGATTTGAAATTAAAAATAAAAGAAATTCTTGACGGGATTAATCACGACGATATGCAACATCTTGATGAAGCCACGGAAAAAATAAGAAAAATGATTCTTGACTCTGAAATTCCGAAAGACATGAGAAAAGAAATCATCGAAGCTTATGAAGATCTTGCGGGGGACAAAGATACGCCCGTTTACGAATTGCTAAGAAGAATTCCCGAACATATTTTTGTCGCGGTAAGGAGCAGCGCAACTTCCGGAGATTCCGAAGAAGCAAGTTTTGCGGGACAGCAAGATTCTTTTTTAAATGTCAAGGGAACTGAAAATTTAATTGAAGCAATAAAAAAATGCTTCGCCTCGCTTTTTACCTCAAGAGCGACTTATTATTTGAAGAAGAAAGGATTCAATCATGAAAAGACAAACATGGCGGTAATCGTTCAGAAGATGGTCGATTCCGACAAGTCCGGAGTTATTTTTTCAAAAGACCCATCTTATAAAAATGACAATATAATTATCGAGGCTGTTTTTGGACTCGGCGTCGGGATTGTTTCCGGCAGAATTACTCCCGACAAATATGTTGTTTCAAGAGAATTTGAGATTGTCGACAGAAAAATTTCAAACAAAAAAATAGCATTGACAAGAAATGCCGGCGGCGAGGAAGTTGAAATAAAATTGACGAAAGAAAAATCCCTTTCTGCAGTTTTGGACAATATGGAAATAAAAAGACTTGCCGAATTAGCTTTGCATATTGAATCTCACTACGGCAAACCTCAAGACATTGAATTTGCCATCGAGGGAAAAAATGTCTTCATCGTTCATAATAGAATAATAACGACAATCGGGAATAGAATAGAAAATGAAAGTGTCGAGAAAGTAAATGGCGAGGAAATCTTTTCAGGATTGGCGGCTTCCCCCGGAATTGCTTCCGGAAAAGTTAGAATTGTAAAAACGTTCGATGATTTTAGAAAAATTCAATCCGGCGATGTAATTGTCACAAAGGTAACAAATCCCGGCATGGTCGTTGTAATGCAAAAAGCTTCCGCAATCGTAACTGATGAAGGCGGATTAACTTCGCATGCAACAATTGTTTCAAGGGAAATGGGGATTCCATGCGTCGTTGGAACGGAAAATGCAACAAGCATATTGAACGACGGAGATTTGATAACTGTTGACGGATTTAGCGGAAAAATTTATCTTGGAAAAACCGAAGAAACAAAAAAGAAAGAAGTTGATGAAGTTAAAGTTGAAACCAAGACGAAATTAAAAATCATAATTGATTTGCCTCATGCTTCTGAAAGAGCTTCAAAAACAGGATTGAAAAGCGTCGGACTTTTGAGGATTGAAGGAATTATTTCAGAATCCGGGAAACATGTCAATTATTTTTTGCATCACAAAAAATTTGACGAGTATGAAAAATTAATTTATAGCGGAGTTCACGAAATCGCAAAGCATTTTGATGAACTTTGGGTTAGAACATCCGATGTTAGGAGCGACGAATTTCAAAATCTCGAAGGCGCTCCGACAGAAAAGGAAGCCAATCCCATGCTTGGAAATCATGGAATAAGATACGGTTTGAAACATCCGGAATTATTGAAGTCGGAATTAAACGCCTTGAAAAAAATTTCTTCCGAAGGGAAAAAAATTGGCGTGATGATTCCGCAAGTGATAAACGTTGATGAATTGAAAAAGACAAAGGAATATCTCAAAGAAATTGAATTCAATGACGCTAAAATTGGAATCATGATTGAAACCCCCGCCGCAGTTCAATTGATAAAAGATTTTTGCATGGAGGGAATCGATTTTGTTTCTTTTGGAACCAATGATTTGACTCAATACATGCTTGCGGTTGACAGGGGAAATCACGACGTTCAACATTTGTATGACGAAATGAATCCCGCCATTTTGTATCAGCTTGAGTATGTGATGCGCATTGCAAGAAGAAATGGCGTTGAAACGAGCATTTGCGGACAGGCTGGAAGCAAAAAGGAGATGGTGAAATTTTTGGTTGAAAAAGGGATTGACAGCATATCTGTCAACGCCGACGCTGCAAAGGAAATCGGCGAATACATTGCAGAGCTTGAGAGAACAGATAAAAATATTGAAGACGGAAAAGTCGAACTGAAACTTATCGAGGACCCAATGCCTGTTGAAGATCTGCAGGATGACGACGACAATATGGGAAAGGAAGAATCTGAAAAAATCAATGAAGAAGTTAATTTGGGATTGTAATTTTTCCAAGGAAAAGGTTATAAATAATCAAACCTTTTTCCAAACATGGCTAAAAAGGTGACTGGTAAATTTGCAGATTCAATTTCTTCCGAATCAAAATCTCAAAAAAATTCCAGCATAGATAATACTCTTGTTGAAAACTTTGTTTCTTTGCAAAAAGTAATGACTAACCTTTCCTTGAGTTTGGATAATCTCTCAAACAGAATGTCGCGACTTTTGGATTTATTTGAATCCTCCGCAAAGTCTGTTGCCGAGAGGGACGTTGAAATGGAAAGGCGAAACGATGAGTTAAGACGGAAGGTTGATAACTTGATGGAGCATAATAAAATTTTCGCGCAAGGCTTGACGCTTTTGCATGAAAAATCAAATTCCGAGATGCCGAGAGGTTACGAAGAACAGCCAAAACCGCTTCCAAAACCGGTTCAGTCGATGCAGAAAACTATGGACGGCGACGGATATCAAAGATCCATTTCTTCGCCAAAATCTTAAGATGGAAGTTTTTCTTAATTCAAATAAAAAAAGAATTTTTGCCGAGGTTATAAAAGACCTTGTGAGACATTCCGCATCCTACAAACAGGCAAAAAAATCTGCTTTTGAAAAACCTTCATTTGAAGGAAAACAAGTTTTAGAAAAAAATATTTTGTCGAAATCAAATTTTAAATCCGTTCAAACCACACCCTCTGTTGTTCCACTGATTTCTGAAAGAAAAATGAGCGGAGGGATTGACAAAGTTGCGAGCGAATTAAAAGCCGAAAAATTTGAAATTTCATCACTTAAACCAATGCCCCAAAAAAGAGAAATAAACAGACCCGCATTGCAACAAGCAAGAGTTGTAATTCCGGAACAGAAACTTCCGCTAAATCTGCAATATCTTCAGCCAACACCGACCGACAAAGGCATTGACTTGGGAAAGCTAAATCCTTTGATGAATGATCAAATGGTGAAAATAATCGATTGTCCCGGACCTGACCAAAACATAGTAGTTACTGGAAACATGGGGACAAAGAAAACCGGAATAATCTTGGGAAGAGATGAAATAAGCGACGTGATTGACAAGTTTTCCAAGGAATCTAAAATCCCGGTCAACGAAGGCGTTTTCAAAGTTGTCGTCGGGAGATTTATTTTTTTGGCAATCGTCTCCGAGATAATCGGTTCAAGATTCACGATAAAAAAGATGATTGCGGCTCCGGGATTGCCTCAGAGAAGATAAGATTTCTTTAGCGGAACTGCTGAATTTTTTGCTTTTGCTATTTAGTCCCACCCGCCCACCCAAATGAACTGAGCGATAATATAAAATCGTCGTTTATTGATAGTTATTTCACCCTAAATCTTTCTAAAAATTTTGCCAAATTTCTAAATTATCCGACTATTCCCGTTTGCTGTTGCGGGTTTTGATACGGAACTAAAATTAATGTCTGATTTCCAACGGGGATTTCAGCGTATCCTTTTTCCTGTATTTGAAGAAGTATCGCATTTATCGCGTATTGAATTCCAGTATTTTGAGCATTGATGACATACCCATTCATCGCCGGTTTTATTGCGAAAGCATAAATTACGACGGCAAGAAGAATTACCACAAGAATCGCCAAAACTATGGTAATATTAAATCTCTTTTGATTCATTCACTAAATAAGAAAAATAGGTTTAAAAATTTATAGTGCAGCAGGGGGAACAGAAAGTCCCCCTTTGCAAAACCCCCTGAAAAATCTGCTATAAAACCCGAACTGAACGCTTTAGTTAAACTTGACGCAGAGGTAAATACTCTTCTGAAAAAATTAAAAAACCAACAATTCATTATCAGAACATGGAAGACAGAATAACTGAAAAGAAGCTTGAGAAATATTTCAGGCTCACTTCAACCGCCTTGGGAAAAGTGAAAAAGAAAATAATTCGCGGAAAGGAAAAGGAAGCCAAAGAGATAATTGAGATGGCTTCAAATTATTTGTCCGATGCAGAATATTTCCGGAAGAAGGGAGATTTTGTAAATGCTTTCGCGGCGCTGAATTATGCGCATGGATGGGTTGATTCAGGCGTCCGTCTTGGAATTTTTAATGTTAGGGACAGAAAATTGTTTACTGTAAGGTAAAAATATTGTGTGGGAAAATTTATAAATTCCATTATCTAAAGCTGAGAATGACTAATCGTGATAATTTTTATAAGTTTATTTCTGGAATTTTCTTAATTGTTGCCATCGTTTTTATAGTACTATATTTTAACAAGTCTCCTGTTCTGCCTGAGATTGAACAAAAAGCATTGATGTTTGGAGTATTAAATTCCTGGGGAGAAAATTTGTATAACTCTAGTGAGTATCTTTTTTCTGTTGATGTTTATAACTTCGGTTACGATGAGGCGAAAAATGTTGAATTAGAGTGTAGTATTTATGTCGGAGATAGTGAAGGTAACTTAGTTTCAGATTCTCCTGTGACAATTGTTACTGAAAATGTGGGAAATATTGCATCAACTTCCTATAAATATGGGGAACCAAGCGCCCCAAAGAATTTTATTAAGGAAGGAAATAATCCTGTTGCTTTATGTTCTGTTAAGTCTTGTGAGAATTGTGAGATACTTAATGGTAGAATACCTGATCTTGATTATTGAACCCTAAAATATAAAAATCTCTTTTCCATTTTATTATTCATGCAAAAAAAAGTGATTGTCTTAAGTCTCGGCGGTAGCTTGATTGTTCCTGAAAAAATTGACGTCTCTTATTTGAAAAAATTTCGCGAAATCATAAGAAAAAATTCCCGCAAATATAAATTCATAATTGTCTGCGGAGGCGGAAGCGTCGCAAGAAAATATATTTCCGCCCTTCGTGAAACTGGAATAAATGAAACATTGCAAAGCATGGTCGGAATTTCTGCGACGAGGACAAACGCAAGATTCATGAGTTATTTTTTCAACCAAAATCCTTGGAAGGGAATTCCACAAAAGATGGAAGAGATTCATAAATATTTGAAAAGCCAAGATATTGTTTTTTGCGGAGCGCTTGAATACAAGCCGAATCAAACTTCAGATTCAACTTCGGCGCAAATCGCCGAGCATTTCAAAACCGATTTCATAAATTTGACAAATGTTTCAGGACTTTACGATAAGAATCCTAAAGAATACAAGAATGCGAAATTTATTCCTGAAATTTCATGGAAAGATTTTGACAAAATGGCTAATAAAATAAAATACAAACCAGGGCAGCATTTTGTTCTTGACCAGACTGCTTCAAAAATAATAATGAAAAATAAAATTACGACTTACATAATCGGACAAGACATAAAACAACTTGACAATCTTTTGAATGGAAGAAAATTTAGTGGGACGAGAATTAACGGTTAGATTTATATAGTATTTCTTGAAGATACTTTTCGTGATTGAGAAAATAATTGACTCGGCAATAGATAATGGATATTTACTTGAGCGCGGTTCTCAAGTTGGAACAATAAAGACTAAACGCGGCGATGTGAAAGTTTCCTTGCATGATAGCAAAAGTCAACCATATTGTCATCCATTTCTAAATGAAATACATCTTAATAAAAATAGAAAAAATTTAGTGCGCGATTTAATGCATGAAAAAGGGCATTTTGATATTTTACCTTACGATTTTATTACCTATGGAATTCTCTCACTAATCCCACTCTCTGGCGGTGCCTATTCTTTATATCAAAATTCTGAGGATTGGAAGTATTCAACTTTGGTTTTATCTTCCTTCACATTAGCTTTTACGGTTCTTGGTATTTTTGGTGGAGTTAATCTTGTCAGCGATTCAATTATTGGAATAAGAGATAAATTAAAATTGAATAGGGTAAGAAAATAATCTAATCAATAATTATCAACTTTCTCTCTTCCAAAACGTCGCTTTCTTCTTTTGCAACAAAATCAACATTCTCGGGCAATTTTTCTTCGTCGATAATTCCTTTTTGCACATTCTTGCCGCTTTGTGTTTTGACTATCGGAGCAATCGAAACGCTTTTTATGTTCCCGAGATTTTCAATGCTTTCTCTCGGTATGACGAAAGTTCTTACTTCCAACTGCTTTATTATTTCATTTTCCTGAATTATTTTATTGCTTTTTCCATCAGAAATTATTATCGCCAATCCGCCCATTTCTCCACCGCCGGCGCTCCTTCTTACTTTGACGAACAAATTTCCATTTGAATCAAACTTTACGCTTTCCACCCTTATGTCAACAAATTGCGATTCCAATGATATTTTTTGCGCTTCATTTTGTATGAGGTTGTCTATGGCAATCCAAAAAACGAATATTGAAATGAATGAAATTCCTATCAGAATCATTGTCGCTATGACTGGAGAAATCCCTTTCTTATCTTCCATGACATTAGGAGGATTTAAAATTTATAAATTATTCTTTGATTTACCAAATATGAACAATCTCTTTTTTATAAATGAAAACGATTTTATGAGGGCAAGGGATAAGATCCGGAAAATTAAAGACGGAGTAATAGTTTTTTCCAGCGACGACGACGAACTCAACAGAAAAATCTTGGAGAAGGAAAAAATAAATGTCCTTTTGCTGAATCAGCGTGGGAGAAAAGACCACATGAAACAGAGGGAGTCCGGTCTAAATCATGTTTTGGCCAAAGAAGCAAAAAAGAACGATGTTGCAATTGGAATAAATCTTGATGAGATAATTGAAAGCCGCGGAAGACAAAGAGCGGAGATTCTTGCAAGGATTCGACAAAATATCAAATTATGCAATAAGAGCAAACTGAAAATGAGATTTCTCCATTTTAAGCATGAGAGAAGCTTGCACGATTTGAAATCCTTCGGCTTAGTTTTGGGAATGCCGACTTGGATGACGAAAAACCTTTGACGATAAAATTTTAATAACCTTTTTTAATCTCTTTTTACTGAAATTAAAATGGACAAACAAAAAATAATTGAATCTTTAAGCCCGAATGAAATAAAGATTCTTCCGCATTTGAAGGAAGACATTAACAAGATTTGCCTGAAATCGGGATTGGATAAAACCTCTGTTTTGAGGGCATTGGAATTCTTGCAGAATAAAAACATTGTTCGAATCGTTCAGCAAAAGAAAAAAATCGCCGAAGCCGGCGTGAACGGGCTTTTGTACAAAAAGAAAGGTTTGCCGGAAAGAAGGTTGCTTAACATTTTGAGGGAAAAAAGAATAATCCTATTCAGTGAAGCCCCGAAAGTCGCTTCTTTATCCGATGAAGAATTGAAAGCCGCCATAGGCGTTTTGAAAAGAAAAGAAATTATCGATTTGAAAAATCAGCGAATAATCTTGAACGCCAATAATCAAGAAATTTCAAAAAAATCTCAAGAAGAAATTTTGATTGAATCTTTGCCGTTGGACTTTGATTTCATGACGAAAGAACAGAAAGATACATTCAATGTTTTGCAGACGAGAAAAGACTTGGTTCAGTTGAGGGAAGAAAAAACCATTGACATAGAAATCACTTTGTTGGGAAAAGAAATTGCCGACTCCAAAATCAAGGTTGGAAATTTGATTGAACAGGTTACTCCGGAATTGCTGAAAAAAGATTCTTCGTGGAAGGGAAAAAAATTCAGAAGATATGATGTAACTTCCAAAGTTTCTGAAATCTCCGGAGGTAAAAAACACTTCGTGAGCCAGGCGGACGAATATGTGAGAAAAATTTGGACTGAAATGGGGTTCAAAGAAATGTCCGGAAACATGATTGAAAGTTCTTTCTGGGTTTTTGACGCGCTTTTCACACCGCAAGATCATCCTTCCAGAGAAATGCAAGATACTTTTTTTGTAAATGGGGAGTCGGAACTTCCGGACGCGAAAATTGTAAAAGCGGTCAAGGAAAGCCATGAAAAAGGAATTTCGGGAAGCACAGGGTGGAAATATTCGTGGAATGAAAATGAGGCTAAGAAAACCGTGTTAAGAACTCATACAACTTCTCTTTCCGTTAGAACAATTGCAGGATTGAAAAAGAACGACATTCCCGCGAAGTTTTTTGCGATTGGAAAAGTTTTCAGAAATGAAACGATTGACTGGAAACATGGTTTTGAATTCTATCAATCCGAGGGAATTGTCGTCGATAAAAATGCAAATTTTAGGCATCTTCTCGGATACTTGAAACAATTTTACAAAAAAATGGGTTTTGAAAAAATAAGATTCCGTCCCGGATTTTTTGCTTACACTGAACCAAGCGTTGAAATAGATGTTTTCCATCCTGAAAGAAAAGAATGGATTGAACTTGGCGGCGCCGGAATGTTTCGTCCAGAAGTAGTCGTGCCTCTTTTTGGAGAAAACGTTCCAGTTCTTGCATGGGGGCAAGGATTCGACAGAATCATAACGGATTATTACAAGATAAATGACTTGAGAGAGCTTTACAAAAATAATATAACTAAATTAAGAAAGACGAAATTCTGGGTGAAATAATGGCGGTCGTAAACATAAATAAAAAGCAATTTGAAAAAGAAATCGGAAAATTAGACGAAGGAATGCAAAATAAAATTGCGATGTTTGGAACGCCGATTGAAGGATTGACGGATTCGGAGGTTCAAGTTGAAGTTTTCCCAAATCGCCCCGACATACTTTCTTATCAAGGATTCAAGAGAAGTTTTTTGGCTTTTCTCGGCAAGAAAACAGGATTGATTGAATATAAAATAAATTCTCCTGAAAAAGATTATTCCGTTATCATAGATAATTCTGTTAAAAATGTTCGTCCATTCACAGCTTGCGCAATAATCAAAGGGTTAAAACTTGACGACGACAAAATAAAAGAAATAATTGACTTGCAGGAAAAAATGCATGTTACAATGGGAAGAAAAAGAAAAAAGATTGCAATCGGAATTTATCCTCTTGATAAAATAAAATTGCCGATAACTTTCAAGGCTCTTGAACCGGACAGAATAAAATTTATTCCTCTTGAATCGGAAAGGGAAATGTCTGGATTGGAAATTTTGCAGAGGCATCCAACTGGAAAAGAATATGCCCATCTTCTCGCGGGAAAAGAGAAATTTCCAGTTTTTGTCGATGCTGATGAAAAAATTTTAAGCATGCCCCCCGTAATAAATTCCAAGGAAACTGGGAAGGTGACTGAGGAAACAAAGGATGTTTTTGTTGAATGCTCCGGATTTGATTTTGAAATCTTGAAAAAGGCTTTGAATATTCTTGTGACTTCTCTTGCAGACATGGGCGGGAAAATTTATTCAATGGAATTAAAATATCCGAAAGAAAAAAGCTGGACCGAAAGTTTGACATTTTCAAAACAGGGACAAAAGAAGGAAATAACTCCAAATTTAAATGCCGGAGAGATGAAAATTTCCAGCGATAATGCAAACAAACTTTTGGGTTTGAATTTGAACGAAAAACAAATTAAAACTTTTCTTGAAAGAATGGGTTATGGTTACGACAAGGGAAAAATTAAAATTCCGGCTTGGAGAGTTGATGTAATTCACGAAGTTGATTTGATTGAAGACATTGCCATCGCTTACGGCTATGAAAATTTTGTTCCGGAAATTCCTGAAATCTCAACAATCGGGGAAGAAGATAAAAAAGAAATAATCAAGAGAAAAATTTCCGAAATATTATCCGGAATTGACATGCTTCAGAACCTCAATTACCATCTTACAAACAGGGACTTGCAATTCAAAAATATGAATCTGGCTGAAAAAGATTTTGTTGAACTTGAAGGCTCAAAGACGGAGTATAATATCCTTAGAAAAAATATTTCCCATTATTTGATGAAAATTTTCTCTGAAAATTCAGACTCGGAATATCCGCAGAAAATTTTTGAGATTGGAAGAGTTTTTGAGAAAGAGCATAAAATAAAGGAGCATGATAATCTTGCCGTTGCAATCTCTCCCGGAAATTTCACAGAATTGAAACAGATAATTGAATATCTTGGAAGAATGCTTGGAATCGAGATTCAAGTTTTGGAAACTGAAAATTATCCGCCTTATTTCATTGAAGGAAGAGCGGCGAAGATTATTCTTGACGGAAAAGATATCGGCTTTGTCGGAGAAATCCATCCAAAGATATTAAGAAACTGGAAAATTAAAATGCCCGTCGCGTTGTTTGAAATATCCGTGGAAGAAATTTACAAGAAATTTTAATCTCTAACAAATCTTAAGTAAGAAATAATCTTCAACAAAGGTTCGTCAAAAGCCGATAAATAATCTCCGTCATATTTTCTTGCTGAATTTTTAATTATGTAAAGTTGTTTGAGGTGCTTTCTAAATTCTGGCACCAGTTCATTTGGAATTTCAAAATTATTATATTCACCCGGCTTCATCAAATCGTTTTCGTAAGTTTTTATTTCCACGGATTCTTCCCCATTTTCCCAAGAATGAGTCAATTCTATTTCAGAATCTAATGATTTGAATGTTGTACGCATTTAACCGAAATATTTTCTGTTTTTATCTGGAGCTTTTTCTTCCCAACTTTTCTCAACAGCTTTTATAACTTCAAGAAAATCTTTTTGTATTTCTTTCCAGATTTTGTTCGTGTTTTTTATGAAATCCGCTTCTTTCTTTTCCGAATATTCAATGTCCACGGAAACCAGCTGAAGTTCATTTTTCATCAATTTTTTGTAAACATCTGTAAGTCTCTCTTTTTCTTCAACACCGAACGTTTTTACAAGAGTCATTATTGACATCGGAGCACTTACTGGATTTATCAATGTCTCAACGAATCTAAGATAATTATATGCTTTTTCCGAGATTTGTTTTCTTATTTCTCTTATTGTAAAATCAGTTTCAACTTCCGCGGCTTTTTCCACGCCGAAATTTTCATTTAATTCGTTAAAAGAAGGCAAATCATACTTTTCCTGAAACTTCTTGTACTCTTTTTTCAGCTTCGCAAGTTTTGATTCATCGGATTTTTTTGCCGGCATTTTATTGAAAAAAGAATCAGGTTTATAAGTTATTTGGAAACTTTTAAAAATAAGTTGAAGATGCTTAAACTATGAGTTTGTACGGTTTGGACATTATTGAAAGCGACGGGAAAAGATATCTTTCTGAGATTAATGGAATAAACAGCGATATGAGCGATTTCGAGCAGATTTACGGCGATGATAGAGTCAAACAAAAAGTTTATGGAATGCTTCGGGATAAACATGGAAAATTGACTATGAATGATGGAACTTTTACTAGGAATAAATACAAAAGGGAACATCTGTTCATGTTTGCGCTTGGTTATGCTATTTACAAAACTCCTTTAATAAACCGATTTTTTCTTCCAACTTCAAGAGTTCTATTGTCTCCTGACGCGGAAATAGATTGGATGAAAGAAAAAACTCATTTAGGCAAAATTCCGTTTGATGAATTTGAAAGATATAAGGGTCAAGAATCGACAGTAATAAATATTGCAAATGAAAAGCTTAAACATCCCATGGTAAATGATTTCCTTTCACAGGAAATAACTCTTAATAAATTTCTTCAGTATATGTTGTTAAAAGATTCCGAGATTTCTGAAAATGTTATTCCATCAATGTTGGTCGGACTTGGAACTGCAGACAATAATTCTCTAGTTAAAATGGCTTCGTCCGGTGGTTTTGTTAGAAAACCAATCTTGGGAAGTCAGGGAAGGGGAATAAAATTTCTTACGCAAGAAGAAGCAATTTTATTTTATCAGAATACCGGCGGTCCGATTTATGGAAATCCGAGGAGCAGATTTTTTGGCACAAAAACCGATGTAGAAACTTACCTTGAAGATTTGGTTGCTGAAAAAGATTGGACTTTTGAGTACGGATTATCTTTGCTTCAACCATTTGTAGAATCAAAGACAAAAATTGATGGGGAAGAAAAATATTCTTTTTTGAGGGCCATAGTTTGCAATGGAGAATTTGTCGACGCTTATAGATCCACGAGCAAAAACAAAGGAGTAAATTATTCTGAAGATGAAAAAACTATCCCATTTAATTATGATTCAAATTTTGCTAATTTTTGCCAAAATGTTGTAAAAGTTTTTGAAGAAAAATCACAAGAACTTGACATTAATTCATTCAGAGAAAATCTTTACATGGAATATTTCAGCGGAATTGAACGCCCAATAAGAAGATGGAAAGAAACTTTTGATTTTGGCGCGGCGAATATCGCTTTGGATATTTTGTTTAGATTACAAAAAGATAAATAAGCCTCGGTGGAGAGTTGAACTCCAGACCTCAACATCTTTGTGCTTTGCACATCCAGTTAATGGAGGTGCGGAACCATTCTTCATGGTTCTGCTTACCAATGTTGCGCTCTTACCGACTGAGCTACCGAGGCATTAATATCCAATAGAAAAATGTTTTATAAATTTAAGGAAATCTTGAGTTAATTGGGAATTGAATGATAGTTTTATAAATTAAAATTTTGCTTCGGTATTATGGTTAGAAAACATGAAATAAGAATAGGGCCCAGAAATAGCCTGGACGAGAGGATTAAGAGACTTTTCGGTTATGATGGAACTCCTATAAAAATCAATGGAAGAGATTATACCTTAAGGGAACGGGGAGATTTGAAGGAGGACGACCCCATAAGATTAGCCATACTTTCTCAAACCAAGAGAAGATTATTTGATTCGCCCCATAGTATTTTTACAAATAGAATCTCCCTTGATACTCCCCTGGAAGAACATAAATATAATTCTGAAGTGGAATTTTTTCTGGATGAAGGTATTTCTTCATCCGAGACTGATAAAAAATACCGATATATAATTGTTGACAATTTTAGATATCGCATTGAATTTAAGGGGGTTGTTTCAAAAGACCGCGCCAGTCAGGAATCGGTAATGAACGGCGGCAGAACTCTCATAAAAACATATTTCAATTCTCATGGAGAATTTCCTCAAAGCATTAATGTGAAATTTTTTGGTTAGTCTTTAGATTAAATCTTACTTCTTAAGAACTATTTCTTAACAACTTCAGGCAAACCATCTTCATCTAATCTCATTTCCAGCTCATGATATTTCCCATCCTTGCCAACATATCTTATAACTGTTTCATATTTCCCGTCATTACCTAAATCTTTGTTTTGTAGAAATGCCTTTCCGTACTGCGATTCAAATTGTTCAGATCCTGCATAAAAAGAATTTGGCGAAAGATTTTCCTCAGTTCTGTGTTCAAAATATTTTCCTGCTCCAAGGAATCCGGCAAGCGCCACGACCGACAACGCAACCCCCAAGTTTTCCATAACAATTTCATAAAGATTTTCTAAATTCATAATAATTGATTAAATCCTAATCTTTAAATAATTTATGGATTATTTCTTAAGAATTTTCTTGACTACAAATATTATATAGACAAGCAAAAATGCGAGCGCGACGAATCCGAAAATCAAACCAAGCATCCAAAAGAAGTTTCTCAGAACCTCGTTTGAAATCAAATAATACAAGCCAATTGAAGCGATGAAAAGTATCGCCGACAAAACCAGATTGCCAAGAATCATGCCGACCTTTTTTTGAGAAGATGAACTCCCATAACCCTTACTTCTGCTTCTAGAATGTCTTATCTTTCCTCTTTTTTTTGCCATGTTATGGTAATAAAATTAATTGAAATAAGTTTTTAAATCTTTTCTAACTTTTTATTTTTATTCCAGTTTCATTTTCTATTTTGCTGACATATCCCGACGGACTTTTTGCGGGAATTACCTCTGAAAACCACAGCATATATGTTTTTGTAAAATCAACAGCCCCATCGGGATTGCCAATGTTTGAGTCAGATTGAAAATAAACATAAGTTCCCGTTAGAAGAATAAATATGAATCCCACTGAAACAATTTTCGCCGCAATGTGAAGTTCCATCATAAGAACTTTGAAAGCGACAAATAAAAAAAATGCAGCTCCAAAGATAAATAGTATATCCATTGTCTTCAGAAATCGTTCAAATATAAAAACTTTTGTAGGATAACTTTTTAATACGTTGAAATTCTCTAATTCTAAAGCCCCATAGTATAGCGGTCAAGTATACGGCCCTCTGAAGTAAGATGCTAGCATCTTTCTCTCTCGTTTGCATGAGAAACAAGGAAAGGCTGTGACCCAGGTTCGAATCCTGGTGGGGCTATAAAAACAAGATGAGGTGGTTTTTCAATTTCAGATATCCGAAGATGGCCGTAATTGCCTTAATGATAATTTTAGCTTACTATGTTTTTAGCAATGATTATGTCCGAGGAATTGTTGACGGATTGAATGGATTGACTTATGCGGGAATTTTCATCGCGGGAATGTTATTTTCCTTCGGATTTTCAACACCATTTGCAATAGGATTTTTTGTAACATCCTCGCCGGAAAGCATTTTTCTCGCTTCAATAATCGGAGGAATCGGCGCAATGTTTTCAGATTTGTTTATTTTCTATTTTGTCAGATTTTCATTGATGGACGAATTCATGAGGATGGAAAATACAACTCTTGCAAGAAAAATAAGAAAAGAATTGAAGAAAGATTTTGGAAAAAAAATAAGAAATTATATCCTTTATTTTTTTGCGGGAATAATAATCGCCTCGCCGCTTCCCGATGAACTCGGGGTTTCAATGCTTGCAGGGCTTTCGGACATAAAATTAAAAATTCTTACAATAATAAGTTTTATAATGAATTCTTTTGGAATATTTGTCATGCTCTTGATTGGAAAAGCGATTTAATATGATTCAGAAAACACGGCAAGCTTATTTGGAATGCGAATGTCTCGGCGCAGATATTTTATCGGAGTCTGCCGGAAAAGAATATATTTTAAGATTTAAAAATTTCGAAGGAAATTATGTTGGCGGTTATTTTTCGGAGGGGCAGACTATTGATATCGGAAATGGCAAAAAACTTTTGCTCGTTAATGTTGACAATACGGATTATCGCGAAAAAGTTTTCATAAGTTTTCTTGAAAAGATGATAGTTTTCGGAAACCCGCCCATTGGAAGGCAGATTGTAAAAATTGAACAGATAATTTACAAAGATGAATTTGAGAAACCAAACTGATTAAAGTTTTAATCCGAAGTCGCTTGCACTTTTTACGTTCTTATTATGCTGGTCCATTTTTCCTTCTGCAAGACATTTGTAGCAAACATGAACCGTCCCGTCTTTATCCCTGACTCTTAGTGTTCCCTTGCATTGTTCACAATCGTTTTCCATTGAAATTTTGGTGAGACAAAGTATTTAAGTATTATGGGTTAAAAGTGTAATTGTTAAGCCCTGTTAGTCTAGAGGCCAAGGATTCCACCCTCTCAATGCCGAAGTTTAATCGATGAGGTGATAACTTCCGTCTTAAGTGACAAGCACATAGCAGCAGTTTTTAACTGCCGCTCTAGGGAACGGTGGCGACCCGGGTTCAAATCCCGGACAGGGCGTCCTCAACAAGTTGTGGGACGCGATGTAATTTTTGTAAACAAAAATAACATGGGACGTTTGTTTTCTAAAGTTTTTCAAAATAATCTTCTTCGGCAAATATATATACTTGAATGACTATTGGAAATAAGCGAAATTTCTTAATATCGCTATCTTTGTAAATGAAGATAAAAGAGTTCGTTGGCGCTTTGGCTTTTGTAGGGACTATGGCTCTAAGTTCCTGTAGTGTTAATTCTGATTTAAAATTGGAAAATTTGAGAAAAGAAATAAAAAAAGTTTCTTCAAATAAGGTAATGCTTGAAAGCAAGGTAAAATATCGCGTTGAATCTTCAGGAATTGAATTAGATGAAGATATCAGAGGTTATGGAAATGTTGTTGGAAATTATATAATAACCGTCAATCATGTAGTTTCTGTGAATAGCAGCATTTTTCAAGAAACTCCCTTCGGCGTCGCGCAAATTTACGTTGAAAATTTATTCAGTGAAACCAGATTGAACGGAAGTAAATTAGAATCAATTATTTATGATAAAGAAAATGATATTGCTATTTTCAAATTGCCCGAGGAATTGAATGGAAAATATAACCCTGTTGCTTTGGGGGATTCTGATAAGTTGAAAATTTTGGACAAAATATGCTCCATTGGCAATCCAAGATTAAATTCTGAAATTATACGATGCGGAATAGTTTCAAATGATATTGCAAAAAGAGAATTTGAGGGGAGAAAAATGTACGGATTTGAGAGTTCAATTTTAGTTTTTCCCGGAGATTCCGGGACGCCCGTTGTGGACGAGAAAGGTGAAATAATCGGTCTAGCTAATTATTGGCTTTATGGTGTTGCTTCAAACATTGTTCCCATAAACAAGTTTAAAGAGTATATGGATAAAGCCCCTGAAAATAAAATTGCATTGGAAAAAAATGACTGAAAATATAATCGATAAATTGGAAGAAGAAACCAAATTGACAAAACTTCAGGAAGTTGCCGCGCGAGCTTGCTCAGAATCTTCTTTACTATTCATTCAGAGGCTTAATGAAGCATCCAAATCTGGGAAAATAAATGAAGAGCAATTAAGGATTGTTTACGGTGAAGGCGCCATTTATGCCGTAACTAGATTTTGGGAATTATATTGCGAGAATTATCCTGAAATTTATCGGGAAACTTGTCAGCATCAAGAAGAATTAAAACGGAAAATTAACTGATGGCAAAAATCCCAAAATTTGAGGCTATTCTGCGGGAAGCTATGCATCATGCATCAAATTTTTATTTGGAAAAAGAAGCGCAGAAAAATCAAAGGGGCGAACCGATAAATTATCATGATTTGACTATTGAATGCATTGGCGAATTTATAAGGACTGGCGGAGATTTATTGAAAGAAAATTACTGCGATGTCAGAAAAGAAATTGACGGACTTGTTGAAGCGACAAAGAGGCGCGCCAGTTGATATGCTTGAAATTTTAGAATTTCCTAAAACATTGAGAAGGAAAGATGAAGAAAAAATATTATTGAAACTCAATAGGGCGAGCAGTTTTTATTCCGGGAGAAAGCCAGGCACTTTGTACGTTGAAGATTTGTCTGAAGAATTTTGGAATACCGCTCTGGAAACGGAACATATCCTCATGCAATCACATGATGGAAAATATTTTATCTTTCTTCCAAGAGAACAATATATGTCCAATTGGTTTAATTAATTATATAAATACGGATTTTATTTTTAATTGATGAACAAACTTCTCCGTAGAATTTTGAGCGCGACTTTTGCTTTGACATTTTTAATCGCGATAAACATTTTTTTCTTTGCGTCGCAAAATTCCGAACAATACACGAAAGCACTTTGGAGTTTGTTTGCAACTTGCGTTTCTTTGACTATTGTTCTTGTCTTGAACCATTAAACCAAAAGACACCAAAATCCAAGTAAATCCTGACGGATTTAGCATCACGGTTTCTTTTGTAAACTTCCTCTTAAAAAGCCAAGATTTCTTTTGTAAACTTACTTCTAATTTGTTATTGATAATCTGAAAGATATTTAAATTTCTGAAACTATTTCGTTGGATGAAGAAAGTCGGAAAGACGAAAGAAATTTTGGAAGCCGTTGTTTTGCTGTCTATTTTCGGCTTATGGATAATTCTTCTTTACAATTTTTCTCCGACGGAAGTTGTTGATTTTGTCGGAGTTGAAAACGGATATTTTCTTGCAGCGGTTCTTGCGCTTATCGGCGGAACATCAGTTGTCTTTCCATTTCCATATCACATTGTTATTTTTACTTTGGCTGCAGGAGGATTGAACCCATTTCTTCTTGGTTTATTTGCAGGAACGGGAGTTCTTGTCGGCGATTCAACTTCGTATTTAATAGGATATACCGGAAGAGAAATAATCGGCGGAAAACTCGCGAAAATTTTTAAGAAACTTTATGACTGGGCGATAAAAAAACCGAAATGGGTTTTGCCGACTTTTTTGTACCTTTACAGTTCCTTCATTCCGACGCCGAATGATTTTTTAGTAATACCACTCGGTTTTGCAAGATATCCTTATACAAAAGTTGTAATTCCTCTTTGGCTTGGAAGCATAACTTTCAATACAATTTTGGCTTTTGCCGGAATTTACGGATTTGAACAAATTTTACAATTTTTAGGATAACTGGAAAATGGATGAAAAAGATTTTTACATTGAAAAGCGAGGGGACACAGAAAAAGATTTTTATATAGAAGACGGGAATTTAGTTTTTACAGAAACATATTTGAAAAAACGAGGATATTGCTGCGAAAGCGGATGCAGACATTGTCCCTATGGATTTAAGAAAAAATAATTATTGGAAGATTTTTTATTTTTTCAGCGGGTCTCTTATTCCCAAGACATAATTTCCATTTTCTCTATCCGGAAGATATTTGTTTGCAATTTCCATAATTTCTCTTTGGTCAACTTTGTTAAATCCGTCAATAAGCGATTCCGGAGTTAATCCATTATCAAGTTTTTCTTCAATAATCATTATATTTCCGCTATTTGATTCAATTAATCTGACAATTTCATATTTGACTGCCCTCTTTACATTTTCAATATCTTTTTTATCTGCTGTTCCTGTTTTTATTTTTCGTATTTCTCCAAAAACTGCGTCAATAGATTCATCAATTTTTTTTGCCGGAACCAACATGGCCAGATCCAACTCCCCAACATTGTAACTCGCCTCATACATTGTATTGACAGAATATGCAAGACCTTTTTCTAAACTGACTTTTTTATGCAATAAAGAACCAGATGTTCCACCAAGAAGCTGATTCATTATTTCAAAAGAATATCTGTCATCGTGGTCAATTTTTGGTGCCAGGCACGATAATGAAATTACTGAAGAAGTTTCATCTGGAAAATCCACATTTAATAATTCCGGCGCTGAAGTGTGCAAAATATTTTTTCCATTTAATGGTTTTATTTCTGGAAATTTTTTTCTTGTATTCTTTCCGGGCGGGGCGCAACCAAAATAATTTTCCACTTGCCTTTCAATATTTTTTGGCAACCCTCCTGCAATAATCAAATCCATATTGTTTGGATAATATCCTCTGGAATAAAAATCCATAAGCCCCTTCATATCCATATTTTTTATGATTTCTTCTTTTCCCGCGATAAATACTCCTTTGGGATGTCCTCTGTAAAATTTGCTATCAAGTTCACGATGTATTGAAAATGAAGGATCGCTTTTTAAATCGGCAATTTCTCTTAGAACTCTTTCACGTTCTTCATTGAATCTTTTTTTGTCTAATTTTGGTTTGAACATGTGACTTGATATAAAATCCATCCATGTTTCCAAATATTCTTTTAACATGTTTGCTTCAAACCAGGTTTTGCCTTCATCTGTAAATGCATTGTAGTATCCGAATAAACCTGTAACTTCGTCGGCAGCTTTAAGATTATATTTTTCACTTCCGCCACCCGCTATGCAATGTTCAAGGAAATGCGCCACTCCTTCCTCACCGGCTTTTTCATCTATTGGTCCATAATGAACTCTTAATTTGGCTGCGATTGTTTCCGTTGGCGTGTTTTTTAGGACCACGACCAATCCATTATCAAGTCGATATTCTTGATATCTATCTAACATCCCTGACATTAAATGGATGCGTTTTGATAATTTTTAAGTTCTTATGTGATGAAGAGAAATAATCATCCAAAAATTTAGTCTAAAAACGGAAAAATCTTAGCAAAAAAATCTCCGAGTGCATCTTCAATCTTGCTGGCTAAATCGGCTTTTATCGGACCTTCGTACAATGGCTGTTTTCCTTCGTACTTTGTATCATCATTTGTGTAAAGACCATCGCTGTAGACATATCCACAATTACTCATTATCCAAAAATCTTTACCTTTAATAATTTGTCAAGAAGCGTCGGCTTTTTTCCTTCTTTAGGTTCCGGTGGTACCAAAGGACCAGGACCTGGTTTGTCATATTGTCCGTCCCACCCTTTATGTGGTGGAATATAATCCATTGAAGTAGGATGGTAATTATACATATTTTCTCTATGAAAATGATATTTATAAAAATTTGTGTTTCAAAATATTTATATACTCAATCTTGTTTGGAGAAATAGAGAAATATCTTCACAGATTATTTTCACTATCACGTTCACTTTATTCGGGCTTTGTGCCCTTGGAATAGCGGGAAGACGCTAACAGATATTTTTCTAACGAAACTTTAAGGTTTTGTAAATTAAACATATAAAATATAAAATGGCAAAAATAAGTCCAGTATCAATAAAATATATGATACATGCGAATTTTGTAGCAGAAGGCGCTTTAGAAAAGCCTGACGTAATCGGAGCTGTGTTCGGGCAAACCGAGGGTTTGCTCGGCGCTGACTTGGAAATGAGAGAACTTCAGAAAGAAGGGAAAATCGGAAGAATTGAAGTTGATTTGCAGAGAGATGGCAAGAAAACCACTGGAAGAATACAAATTCCCACTGCACTTGACCAATCTGAGACAACTCTTATCGCTGCTGCTGTTGAGACTATCGAAAGAATAGGACCAACGGACGCGCAAATTGAAGTTACAAAAATTGAAGATGTCAGAGGAAGCAAGAGAGATTACATTATTGAAAGGGCAAAGAAACTCATGCAAGAAGTTCAAGGTTCAACGGATTCCAGGGAAATTTCCAAGCAAATCAAAGAACATACTCGTTCTTCAGATGTTGCGGAATACGGAGACGAAAAACTTCCATGCGGAGACCTTTCAGGACATGAAGTAATTGTTACGGAAGGAAGAGCGGATGTAATGAACCTTTTGAGAAACGGAGTCAAGAATGTTATCGCCATGAACGGAACAAAACTTCCTGAAGCGGTAAGAACGCTTAGCAAGGAAAAAGAAATTACTTTGTTCGTTGATGGAGACAGAGGCGGAAAATTAATCGCCAGAAATGTTGTTGACAACGCAAGAGTGAAATACATTGCAGTTGCGCCTGATGGAAAAGAAGTTGAGGAACTTGCCGGAAAGGAAATTTTCATGGCTTTGAGGAAGAAAGTTCCTGCAGAGGAATTCTTTCAAGGAAGAAGTTTCGACAGGTATGAGGAAAAACCTCAAAGAAGCGAATCTTCATCCAAGGAATTTGACGAAGACGCAAAGAAAGAATTGAAAAAATATTCTTCTGAAGTCAAGGATTCCGGGAAAGCTTTAATTCTCGACGAGAAAATGGAAGTTTTGAAAGAAGTTTCGGCAAGAGCCGCTTCATCCGCCTTGAAAAGAATTGACGGAAAACCTTATGCGATAGTTATCGACGGAGCCGTTACAGGTTCATTGATAGACGCCGCAGAAGAAGTTGGAATCAAGGCAATCATGGCGACAAACTTTTCAGCGACGAGCGACAAGATTCAATTGTTATCTTTATAATTTCACAAAATCGGAAGAAAGCAAATTCCGAATTATTTTTTTTAATTTTTTGGAGAAGGGGGAGGTTTATTTTTTAGTTTAGATTTTTAGAAAGAACTAAAAACTATTTTTATTTGTAATTTTATGCAGAAGAATAAAATTTTTATATTGGGAATTTTAGTTTTACTACTTTCTATAAATTTAGCGTTTGCAGATACACTTCAATTTGTTCCCAAGGTATCCCAATCAATTCCATATAATGTCGAAAAGGATGGAAATCAGGAGATAATATTTACTATCACTAACCACCATCTTTCTATTTTATCCTGCATAGTTAATTCAGATAGCAGGGAGATTTCTTCATCACAATCAACTCAAATTTCTTCTTCACAAACTCAGTCTTTAAGATTTGTTTATAACGCTCCGTCAAAAATTAAGAGTTTTATGGGTAAGCCAATTCCTATAAAATTTACTGTTACTTGTACTGGAAATACTGCTCGGAGTTGCGGATTCCTTTATTTGTCTACTTGTTATGATGGACCATTAACTTCTTACACATACCCCGCTTCCCCAGATACAACTGCTCAAATTAACTTAGTTCTAAGTCTAAGAGACCAGCAGAATTTAGCCTTACTAGAAAATTATAAACAGACTATTTCTACAAAAATAACTAATGCTGACTCAAAACTTAAAACCTTGAAAGATTTAATGGATAAAACTCCTTCTTTGTTGTTACCTTCAAATTCAAATGACTTTTATAATGGTAATAAAAAAAATCTTGATTTAATAAATTCTAAATTTGACAAGTTGAAATATTACCTTGAAGAAGAAATTTACGATTTTCCACAAGATTATTCTAATCCTTCAGTGGATTCTTCTACTTTGTCTGACATTGAATCTTCTGTTTCTGCACAAATAACTCAAATAACTTCCAATATTGATAGATATAAACAACTTGAAAATTTATTTAATAATGAAATTTTGAAAAGTAATGATTTGATGAAACCTTATTTAACAAAATCTAATTCAGATATCCTCGAAAATTATAATTCTATAACTAATTTATTAGAATCCAAGTTTGAAAAATATCAATTTACATCTCTTGATGAGGCGAAATCTTCAATAGATAATTATCTCGTTAACTATCAGAATTTTATTTCTGAATTAGATAAAAGAGAAAAAGAAAGGTTAGAAACTGGACTCTCCATATTTAAAAAAGAGTTTGATTCTCGAAGTTCAATGACTGGTAATTTTGTAGGCGATGATAGTTCAAGTTTAATGCAACTTTGCGATAATTATGGAAATGTGAAAAATGAAATTGATAAAAATAATGAGAAAATCTATTCGGATGTTAAAAATAATTTAAAAGAATTGTCCTATAATGTAAATTCTATGTCTTATGAGGAACAAATAAATGAATTTCAATTGTTAAATAGTAATTTTACTTCTAAAATGTCAGATTACGATAGGGAAGTCAAGAGTTCTGTAAAAAATGTGAACCTATTTGGGAAAAAATTAGATTTGAGAGATTATTCGAGTCTTGTTCAACAATATAATTCTGCAAGTTTATCCGAAAGACAAGAATTGATATACAAAATTGATAATGAAACTTTAAGATTAAAACAAAAGGGAGAAGAATTAACTTCAAACCAAACTGGTTTTTTGATGTTTTTCAAAAAAATATACTATTCTGTTTTTGGAGAAAAACAAAAAATTGATGAGTCAATGTCTTTAGAAACAGATAATATAATAAATCTTAGCGGTGATTTTGTGAATTTTTATGCAGATAATTGTGATGGAGTTGTTGAGATTAAAACTAGTACTGCTAAATCTAACGATATAAATACTACCGACCAAAAATCAGATATTGATACTACTATAACAACTTCTCGAGAAACTTGTAAGGATGAAAATGGTGATACTACCTTTAATTGTTGTAATGATGATTCTTATAAAAATAGAGAGGATTTGTATCCAATTATCTTTGTGCATGGACATGCTTTTGAAAGTGATAATAATCCTATCCAAGAAGAATTAAGAACTTTCGATGAAATGTCTAATTATTTTAAACAAAACGGTTATATTGATGGTGGTTTTTTGTATCCTGAAAGTGCAGCCCAACTTTCAAAAGGACTTTGGGCTTATTGTAAACCTGTTGTCTTTAAGGTAACCTATTATGAAGGAATAACTAATGGGGCTCCAGCGCAGTATAATTATAAATCAAGCATAGCGGAATACTCTCCCGTTTTGAAAAAAGAGGTCGACCAAATTTTAACTGCAACAAATAAGGATAGAGCCATAATTGTTGCACATTCTATGGGTGGGATAATATCTCGGTATTATCTTAGGAATGATGTTGGAAAAAATAAAATTGATAAATTGATAACAATTGCGACCCCAAATTATGGAACTGTAGATGCTGTAGACTTTGGGGCTAATTATCTTGGTGGAAAAAATGAATCAAAGGAAATGGGACGGGGTTCAGATTTTCTTGAGAAGTTAAACTATCCTCATGATTCTCTTGTTGATTCATATACTTTAGTGGGAAATATAAGTAAGGTCCCGATAAAACTTGGCACTTATTGTACTAATTGTGACGGAGTTGTTTATGCTACAACTGCTCAATTAAAAGAAGCTAAAGGCAATTTTGTATTTAATGGAAGTAATTATTCACATACCTCAATATACAATCGGCAAGATGTTGCACAAAAAGTTCTTGATATTATAAAAAATACTTAGCTCTTTTCTCCCATATCAAATCTCCTTCAAATAATGCACTAATGTGCCTTCGGTTTTGACTTCTTGTCTGCAAAGTTTTTCAATTCCCTTGAAATCATTTTGCCTTAATTTGTCCGCGAACTTTCCCGAAAAAATTGTGTCTTCAAGCCCGTCGGAATAAACCATTAAATGTTCGTTGGGTTTTAATTCATGGGAAAAAGTTTTCACATATTCCATAGCTTTTTCTTCTCCAGTTAAAACTCCATAAGAATGTTCCACGTCGTTGTTTCTATAATCTCTTCTAATAATTCTTCTTGCTCTAACGTCGTTCCATGTCAAATTTTTTGATTTCATAAGTTTTGAGAAAAATTTTCCATCGGGACTTTCGTTTGGCGTTCTAAAAACTAAATTGCCTTTTTCGTCAAAAATTGCAACTCCGCAATCTGTAGTGAAACCTATGGAAATCATGTCTGGATTTTCCACGGCTCCCGATGCTACGCAACCAGCCAAATCAATCGGCGCATAATCAAAGTATGGCAGATTATCATAATTCCATTTTTTTATTCTCCAGTTTGCCTGCCCAAACGCTTTTTTTATCGCTTCCTCATTTCTGTTTTTTGGAAGATAATCTCTCATTACTTCTTGGAAAGTTTTGTTAAAAATGTCAGCCGCGATTTTCGCAGGACTTGGACGCGGATAATTTAATGAAAATAAAATCCCACCAAGAAGTGTGTGCGTATTCGGCAAAGTTTCATACGGGTCTCTTGTGACGCCATCGGCAACTGAAAAAATCAAATTTTTGTGATCAAAATCATAAGAATCTTCCGTTGGAATCAACGCAATCCTTTTCTTCCAGTTTGTCGCCGTGAATCCATTTATCATAAATTTTTTACATAGAAAACCTTTTTATTTATTGTCGTAATTTATTTTTTACTCAAAACTCATCCTAAATTCCAATTTATCAACTTCTTTAAAACCTAAACTATTGTAGAATTCTCTCAGATTTGGATTGCATCTTAGAATCAGTTTGTAACACTCCTGTCTTTTTGCTTCTTCAATTATTTCTCCTATGAGTTTTTTTGCAACACCTATTTTTCTGTATTTTTCGTGAACAAAAACATCTTCAAGCAAACCATAATAAGGCTTTTCGTGCAAATCGTTTCTTATAATGAAAAGATAAGCCCTTCCTATTTCAACACCTTCTTCAAGTCTTGAAAATCTAAACGCTTTCGATGCGAATTCTGCTCTTTTTGTTTCCATTTATTTTTACAATGCAAAACCTTTTTATTGATTGTTGCGATGAAAATAAATCATAACAACTTCTCAAAATCTTCCCTTGTCAAACCAACATCTTTTTTGATAATTTTATTCAACAAACCGCGGTCTAATTTTTCTCCCGGATGATTTGGGACGACTGTTGTTCTGCCATCTTCATTTCTAAGAAACACATGGCTCCCTTCCTGCCTCATAACTTTAAATCCAATTTTTTCAAGAATTTTGATGAACTCTTTTGCAGTTATCTGAGGCAATTTTGCCATATCAAACCTCTATTTTTTGTATTCCTATAAAATTATTTTCAATATCTATGTTTTCTTCTTTCAAGTACAAAGAGATTGCTTCTTTTGTTCTTTTTATCAGTTCGTTCATGTCTTTTGCTTGCGTGTGACATCCCGGCAACCCAATAACTTCCGAAATCAAATATCCGTCCTCGCCCTTTTCTATAACTACGTTGAAATTTTTCATAATTATTTTAGATTAATATAATTTTTAAACGTTGTTATAATTTTACATTCATGCCTGTCAAATTCGGTCCTTCCGGTTTAGGTGCGGTTAAAGACGCGATTTCAAATTTGGAAACATATCATAAATTGGGTTTCACGGCTTGTGAGATTGCTTTCACTTATGGACCTTACATAAAGAAAAAAGAGGACGCAGAAAAGATTGGAAAAAAGGCAAAAGAGCTTGGAATTCAACTTTCAATTCACGGACCTTATTGGATTAATCTTAACTCGGAAGAACCTGAAAAAGTTGTGAAAAGCAAGGAAAGAATTTTGGAATGCTGCAAAGTTGGAGATTGGTTGCAAGCAACTAAAGTAGTGATTCATCCAGGATTTTACGGAAAAAGACCAAAGGAAATTGCCTACGAAAATGTGAAAAAAGTTCTTTTGGAAATTGAAGAAGAAAGAAAGGAAAAAGGATACTCTTGCAAGGTTGCTATTGAAACAACTGGAAAAATGAATGTCTTTGGAAGCTATGAAGAAACATACAACTTAGTGAAAGAGACAGGCTGTGACTTTTGCATTGACTTTGCTCATATACTTGCTAGAGAAAAGAGTTACAAATTCAAGGAAGTTTTTGGTTTGTTTAAAGACCAAGAAGAAATTCATATTCAATTCTCCGGAATCAGCTACGGAGAAAAAGGAGAAAGAGCTCATATAAAAACTGCTGAAAAAGATTTGAAAGAACTCATATCAAATCTTCCTAAAAACAAGAGAATAACTATAATAAATGAAAGTCCTTTTCCAGTTGATGATTCTGTTGAAGCGTTGAGAATATACAATCAATGACTTTTCCCACTAATTGTTCCTCACAATCAGTGGTGTAATTACTACATAATGTCGTCATACCGTAAGATTTATAAGGAATTTCTGGATTGGATAATTAACCGGAAACCTTGTTTCCTGTTGGAATTAAATGAAACAAAAAACAAAGATGAACATAAAGAACCTAATGGTTTCTTTTGTTGTGTTGGCAAGCATTTTACTTTTGACTGCAACAGCAAGCGCATTCAGTGCGATTTCTGTAACAGTTGATGGTATAGATGCTGTCAGTGACGATGTTGCTCTTGTTGCAGGCGAAACTGTGACTTTGAAGGTCTACTTTACTGCAGATTTAAACGAATCTGATATAAAAGTAAAGGCAGAACTTGAAGGAAACGATGTTGATGCTGAAGCAACTACGGCAGCTTTTACCGTTGTATCTGGAAAACAGTACGTAAAAGTACTTACATTGAAAGTGCCAAGTGACTTTGACGAAGTAAGTGACGACGCAACGCTTAGCATCGATTTTATCGGTGGTTCAGCGTTTACGCCAGTTGAATACAGCGTTTTAGTTCAGAAAGCATCTTACGATGTTGACTTTATGTCAGTAAGCACAAGCAGCACTGTTGAAGCCGGGAAAATTTTCCCAGTTGAAATCGTGTTGAAAAACATAGGTTATAACGACCTTGAAGACTTGTACATAACTGTAAGCATTCCAGAACTTGGAGTTCAGAAAACAGGATACTTCGGAGACGTAGTTTCTGATGAGAATGTTGACAAAGACAACGATGAATTTGACGTTGTAAGCGGAAAAATCCTTTTGGATATCCCTTACACAGCTAAGAGCGGAGTTTACTCCCTTGAAGTTGAAGCTAAGAGCGATGAATTCACAACTAGCGGAGTCAGACAAATCGTAGTCGAAAACGGACTTTCAAGCAACGTATTCGTCACAGGCAACAAAATTGTTATAGCAAATCCGACAAGTCAATTGTTGGTTTTGAAATTGGTACCAGAATCAACAGGCAGCGTTACTCTTAGTGAAGAGCTTGTTGTTGTTCCAGCGGGAGCAAGCAAGACAATCACGGCGAGCGCAACTGGAGACTACACTGTAAACGTCTTTTCAAAAGACGGACAATTATTGGAATCAGTTAACGTCCCCGCTACTGTCCAAACGGGCAGTGCTGGAAACGCGGTAGCTGTTCTAACAGTTATACTTACAGTTGTATTCTTGGTATTGCTTGTTGTACTTATAGTACTTATAACAAAGAAACCTGAAAAAACAGAAGAATTCAGCGAAAGCTACTACTAAATTTATTTTTTAATTTAAAAAGAGGTGTTTTTTTATTTTAAGTGGTTTGAAGGAAGAAGGGATGGTGGAGAAAAAATGACAAAAGGAAAAATCGAAAAGTTTGTAAGAGGGTTAAAATAAAAATGGCAGAAGAAAGGAAATCCGGAATAGAAAAAGTGCTGAAAACTTTAGCTATAGGATCAGTAATGGGGTATACTGTGGCTCAACTTTTTGGTGTTTGTATTGGGTTTGACGATGCAAGAAAAAAAACGAATGGTATTGAATATGCAAAACGTATACTATTTAATGCTAATATTAAAGGTGGTCCCCTTACCAGAACTATGACTGTCGGCTATAGAGCAGGATTAGAGGCTTACATAATCTTAAACGATAATTAACGGAACGATGAACCAAAATGACAATAAGCGATATTATCCAAGAAGAAAAGCCAATTGATTTGGGAATTTCCGGAAGATATCTTGTTTCTATTACTGAAGTTCCTGCCGATTCCGAAGGTGTATTTGGACCAAATTCCGTCTATTGTCAAGTTAATATTTATAAAAAAAATTGGAGAAAATCAAAACCGCCAAGATTTGTAAGAGGATTTCAAGTTGTTCGCGGAGATGATTATAATGATTTTTTGTTTGAATTAAATTTGGGACTAATGAAATATATTGGTTAATTATAAAAAGGGTTTTTAGGATTAATTTGTATGAGAAAAAGATTACGAGAAATACTTCACGACAGCGATCTTTTACACGCTTCTAAAAATGCCTGTTTGTCTCTTGGGGCATTGCATTTGGCTAATATAACTTTTACAGGTGCTGCGTCTTTGGTGAATCAAATTTATGGTTCTGACTTTGATATAGATTTGAATGCGTTCAAGACAATTGAGCATTTTGCAATCGGTGCTTTTGCGGGGGCGTTCACTTATAGGAAAATGGGCGGCGGACTCAAGGGCGCAGCTTATGGTTTGGCGGCAGCTACCGGATATAATATAATATGGGAATCTGCAGAACCTTTTATCAAGGGATATAATGGTGAATCTTTCTGGGATACCGCTTCAGACATAACTGCCGTTTACGCCGGAGGCGTATCTAGTTTTTTACTCGAAAAATATAAATCTAATTTGAATAAGGATAAAGATGGACAGAAATAAAGTAAAGATTTGGTATAACGAACAGATTGAAGACAAAGATAGGAAGAAAGTAGAGAAGGCACTGGACCGATTTTATCTTCTTCCAAGTATTGTTCCTGGAAGAGAACCCTTGAAAAGAAAAATTTATGTTGATAGTTTAACTTCTTGTTTTATCGATGATTATTATGAGAGCGGCTCCGTTCCAACCTTTGTTCTTGAGGACGGAAATATTTCAATGTATGAAATAATCGGAAAGAAATATTCTATCTGATTCTCAAGAACTTTAAAAGCTACGCTCACTTCGTTCGCAGTATTATTTCTCAAAATCGGCGTTTCGTACGATTTTTCGCTGATAAAAAATTGTTAATAAAAAAATTTAGGCGAAATTTGATTATCATATAATCGCGGTTTCTAAACTACCACTCTGTCTGATTATCTTATCTTCAAGAATTTGAAAACTTCCCTTAAAACTTCCTGTTCTTCTTCCTCATCGAAGTGCCCTTGATTTTTTTCGTGGATTATTTTTGCGTTGAGTTTTTCCTTGAATATTTTGTCCTCGGTTAATTGAACATACAAATCGTTTGTTGAAAACATCGCGACGAAATTTGTGCAATGGTCCAAAACCCGCGAGAAATCAATATTGTCATTTATCCAGGGTTTGATTATTTCAGTTTCTTTTTTATCAAGATTTGTGAGGTTAAACCATGGAGCAACCAGAAAACATCCTCCGACTTTTTTATGCTTATGGAGTTTTTCTAAAAATCTTATTATCGTTTGGCAACCGACGCTGTGCCCAATGAAATATGTATTTTCATCTACGTCTTTAATATTATTTTCGAGATAACCAACCCAATCTTCTATGCTTGGACGTTTTGAATTTGGCATGTCAAAAACAAAAACGCGAACACCTTTTTTCTCAAGTTCTTTTTTAATCCAAGGAAACCAATTTCCTTTTGAACTGCTTGCCCAGCCGTGAATTATGTAAACTGTTTTCATGGAGATTGTACTATCATAATCTTTATAAATTTTCTAATGGCTTTTTCCTTATGGAAAAATACTTTAAACTTTGGGTTCATAATTTACCTGAAGACGGATTTAAGATAGTCAATTCTTCATTGGAATTTTTAGCTGGCAAAGATTTCAATGTTATCGAAAAATTTAATGGCAAATTCAAATCAGTTTCGGATAGAACCCTTTCCGTTAATAGCGACCTTGATGGAAGAGAAGTAACATACCATATCAGAGACAGAGCATACATTCAAGAGCCATATGCAAGAGAAATAGACTTATGGGATGGCGAAGAGGGTTCAAACTATCAAATAGTTGTTAATGAGTTATTTACACAAAAACAAGTTGATGAAATGATTGAAGAATCTCTAAGAAAAGAATCTGAGAAAGGTTTAGTGGGCGGATATTTTACAGGTAGAGAAATAAATATCTAAACTTTTAAACTAACGACTTTACTTATTCCTTCGTGCATACGACGAGAATTTATTCGCGGAGTCCATGCATCAAACTTTCAAACTCACAATTTTACTTATTCCCTCATGCATGCTTACTCCGTAAAGGTTTGAAGCATTCAAGATGACTTCATCGTTGTGAGAGATTACGATGTATTGTCCTTCCCTCATGTGTTTTTTCAAAAGTTCTGCCAGACGCTCCGAATTTCTTTTATCCAATGCCGCATCAACTTCATCAAGAATGTAAAATGGATATGGTTTTAATTCTTGGATTGCAAAAATCAGCGAAAGCGCGACGAGGGTTTGTTCTCCGCCCGAAAGAGATGTGACATCAAAGTATTTTCCGTGTCCCGTTTTTACAACTATGTCCACACCGCCGTTAAACGGCTCTTGTTTATTTTCCAATTCCAAAGACACCATTCCCTTTATGCTTAGTTCTGAAAAATTTCTCGAGAAAATGGAATTCAATCCTTCAAGAGTTTTCATGAAAGTTTTTTTCTTTTTATTGTCTATCTCTCCGATGGTTCTCATTATACTTTCTTTTTCCTTGTCTATTATTTCCGCTTTTTCTTTTACAGAATCATATTCTTTCTTCACATTATCATAAACTTCCAAGGACAATAAATTGACTGAACCAATTTTTGACAAGTCTTCTTTTGTCTTATTCAACCTGTCAATCAACGCGTCGCGAGGCATTCTTACAATCTCAACATTTTGAAATTCAAGCATGTCGATTTCAAAATTTTCTATTTCCGCATTTATTTTTGCCTTGTCGATGTTGAAATTATTTATTTGATTTTCAACATCCCTCATTGCATTTCTCCTTTCCGTTATTTTGCTTTCTTCCGCCCTTATTTTTCTCTGGAATTCATCCCTGTCTCCAATCATCTTCTGGAATCTTTTGCTTAATTCTTCGTCTTGCTTCTTTTTTCTTTCCAGAAGAATTTCTTTTTCCGCAACATCTTTTTTGTTTTCCACCAAATCTTTTCTGAATTCCTCCTCGTCCCTCATCAATTGCTTCAATGCGATTCTTGTTCTTTCCAGTTCTCTTTGCTTAAATGAAATCTCCGAGCTGATATTTTCTTTGTCTCTTATTGAAATTTCTTGAAGTTCAATTTTCGCAGTTTCATATTTTTGTTCTATGTTGAAATTTTCATCAAAACTTTTTTCAAGTTTTTTCCTGTTTTTTTCAAGTTCAACCAGCTCTGTTTTGATTGAATTGATTTTTTCCTGCAAAGATTTTATCTGAATGTTTTTTTCATTCACATTTGAAAGCTTAATCAAATCCGATTCTCTTCTGGAAATTTCAATTCCTATTTGCTCAATTTCTTTTTTCAACTCAATTTTTTTTCCAGAAATTTCCTTCAATTCTTTATCAATTTTTGAAATTTCTTCCTCAAGAGAATTTGTTCTGCCTTTTATTTCATTGTCTATTGCATGAATATGCTCTTTTGTTATTTTTGATTTGCAAACCGGACATATGTCCATTTTTGCCACCTTTTCAACAACTTTATCCTGCCTCTGAATCTCAAATTTATTGGCGTACGATATTTTTCCAAGTTCAACTTCTTTTTTCTCAAGCTCCTCAATCAAAGTCCGTTTTTCCTTAAGAAGAATTTTGAGGGAATTTGTCCTTTCAGCGTCGGTTTTTTTGTCAAACAATTCATTTGAAATTTGCATTATTTGCTTTATTAAAAATTCGGACTCGTTTGTGTAATTTTGCAAAAGGGATTTCTTGTCTTCAAATCTGTCTTTTACGGATTTCAATTCCGATTTTATCATGTAAAAATTTCTTCTTTGCTCTTCCAGTTTTTCAAGTTCTTTTTTCTTTTCTTCAACATCTTTTTGCTTCTTTGAAAGAGTCGGAGCTTCTTTGTTCAATTCCCTTACCGAAACTTCATTTTCTCTTATTGTTTTTTCCAAATCGACTTTTTGCCTTGACAGCTCTTCAATCTTGCTTTCATAATTTTCTATCTTGACATTGAATCCTGCAAGCTCTGCGCGGAGATTTGCTATTTCCTGATTTAATTTTTCCTGCTCCAAACCTGTTGATTTTTGCATGGTGGAATTTATTGAAACTATTCTTGATTCAAGGTTTGAAATTTCAGTTTGAATTTCAGCCATCGTCTTTTTTACTTTCTCAATTTCTTTGTTTTTCTTTTCAATTTCTTCCTGCAAAACCGACGAATCTTTTTTCTTTCTGCCAAGGTCTTGAAATATAATGCTCGCTCTGAATTTCCTAACATCCGATTCAAGCTTCTTGAATTTCAGCGCCTGTTGCCTTTCTCTTTCAAGATTATTCAGATAGGAAGTTCTCTCCCTCAATATTGCGGCAATTTCTTTCAATCTCTCATCTGTTTTATCCAACTCCTTGAGAGATTTTTCTTTTCTTAATTCATAAACGGAAATTCCTGAAACTTCTTCAACAACTTTTCTTCTTTCGTCGGGATGCATTCTTGCAAAATTTTGTATTTCTCCCTGAAGAATCAAATTAAATCCGTTTGAATCAATTCCTGCCTGGGCCAAAAGCAAAAGAATTTCCTGCCTTGTTTTTGTCTCCTCGTTTATCTTGTAAATTCCCTGCCCATTTTTTCTTATTATTCTCTTTATTGAAATCTCATCTTTTTCTATTGAAAAAATTCTGTCTTTGTTGTCAAATACCAATTCAACCATCGCTTCTTTTGCAGGGGCTGCGGCTTTTGAACCGAGGAAAATTAAATTGCTTGTTTTTGAGGCGCGAATGGACTTTGCGCTCAACCTTCCAAGAACGAAACACAATGCGTCTGAAATATTGCTTTTACCGCTTCCGTTCGGACCGAGAACGACGTTTATCTCGGGAGTAAAAGGCAGTTCCGTTTTTTTCGCGAAACTTTTGAATCCATGCATCACCAGTTTTTTTATATGCAGCATAATCAATTGAAAGAAAGAGAATTTTTAAAGATTTACAGATAAAAAAATTTATAATGTATCTTGTTTGTGATTATTTATGATTAAAAAAGAAGATGGAAGAAGAATCTATTGTGGACGCAATAATTTTGTTCTCCCTTTTGAAGACGGACTTATTGATTTTTTGGATGTGTCCGAATGGAACGACCAAAGAAAAGATATAGTTTCGAAATTTGTGCTTAAAGATAACGATTTAATTTTTGTGTTTGACCCGCCTGTAAAAGAAATTTATGGTAACGTGAGAGTTCATTACGAACTTAATACTACTTCTGTTGGAAAATATGGAAAGGTTATATGCCTTGAAGTGAAAGACAGCGGACTGGTTGCTCTTAGCAAACACTTTGGCATTAATTACAGATTTGAATAATCAGCCTAGTTTTGATTGACTTGCATTTCCGTTGGCAGTTTTCCAAGTTGCCCATGATTTTCTGAAGATTCCATCGCCGTCATATTTTTTTAAATTGTTTGCGAGAAATCTTGCGGTTAAAGGATCGGAAGAATAACCCGAGCCTATTTCGTGCCCGTATTTTTCTTTCAATGTCGCCATCTCCTTTTCTCTTGTTGATTTTGCAATTATTGAAGCGGCGGAAACTGCGATGTGATTCACATCCGCCTTGTGCTCGCACACCAAATTTAAATTTGACATATCTTGGACTTTTGACTTGACAAAGTTTGTCCAGTTGGTTATGTTTGTTGAAGGACAATCTATCACGATTTTTATTTCTCCAAATCCCTTGTTTATTTTATTTATTATTCTGGAGCATGCGAATCCTTCAACTTCGTTCAAATTCACGCCTTCAAGATTTTTGCTGTCAATTTCTTCAGGATGAATTATAACAACTTCAAAAGTTATCGCTTTTTGTCTTATAATTTCCGCAAGAAATTCACGCCTCTTTTCAGTTAATTTCTTGCTGTCTTTAACACCAAGCGCCTTGAATTCTTTTTCAGTTTCTTCGTCAATCAAACAGCCTGCAAGAACCATCGGACCAATAACGGGACCGCGACCGGCATCATCAATTCCCAGCTTTAACATCACAGAAAAACAAGAAGTTTGTTTTTAAAGTTAATTGCTTATTTTTGGAGAAATTATTTATCCCCGCCCACCCACCCGAGCAGAACGAGTTTTAACACGGAAGAACTTTGCCGTTAGGCGTTTTATTAATTCTGGTTTCAGCGGAGCGCCTTAATGAAACTTGGCGCGGAGCAGGTAAGAGAAAAGGATATAAATTCTCCAAATTAGAGATTTAGATGATAACCATTGAAGAAATAAAAGAAAAAATTGAGAAGTCGATTCCAAATTCAGATGCTGAAATAATCAATGAAAGGAACGACGGAATGCATTTCAAGGCGATTGTGAAAAGTTCAAGTTTCAAGGGCAAAGGTTTGCTAGAACAACACAGAATGGTTCTTGATACGGTTGCCGAAGAATTAAAAAGAAATCTTCATTCACTTTCAATAGAAACACACGAAGAATAACAACATGGATAAAAAAATAAAAGAACAAATTGATAAGCTGATAAAATCAAGCAAGGTTTTCATGTTTATGAAAGGGACGCCTGAAGAACCAATGTGTGGATTTTCTGCTAAAGCGGTTGAAGTTTTGAACAACGGAAAAATAAAATTTGAAACTTTTGACGTTTATTCCGACGAAGATGTAAGAGCAGGAATAAAAGAATATTCAAAATGGCCGACGATACCGCAGATTTTCATCAACGGGAAATTTATCGGCGGCTCCGATATTATCGTCGCCTTGGCGGAGAAGGGCGAACTTAAGAAATTGGTTGGGAGTTAGTATCTATTTTTATAAAACTAATATTTATAAAATCTATTTTATTTTATATTAGATGGTTAATAACGATTTGAATAAATATCTTATAAATCAAGATAGGGCTTTAAGTAAAATTACTGGAATCGGTTCTAAAAAATTAAAAAGTAAAAGAAAATCTCTAACTCACACAGAAAGAATCTTCATTTGGGAACATCCTAAAAAATATGGGCGGACTTGTAATATATGTGGCGATAGGATAACTAAAATTTCTGATTTGGAATTAGACCACACAAGGGCTCATTCTAAAGGCGGAACTAAATTAGCACTTGCACATAAGCATTGTAATAGAATGAAGGGGAGCGGCAGTTTAGGGAGAATTCAAAAGAGACTTGGCATTAAAACTTCTAAAAGAAAAATCAAAAGAAAAAAGAAATTGGTGAGAAGAACGAAGAGAGAAACATATTCGGATTTGTTTACACCTTCTTTAAATTGGAATTAGTTTTTTCCATTTTTCTTAAAATCAAAAAACGCCCACTGCAGGAACCAAAAGACACCAAGGTTTCTTTTGTAAGCTTCCTTTTGTTTTAAACTTATTTGTCCGACACAATGTGATTTCGCAAGCTCAATCACATGAACGCCCACTGCAGGAATCGAACCTGCGAGCCCCGAAGGGCGAAGATGTTTGCACTCTCCAAAAAGGAGGGGTTGATAAGGGTGAACCTTGGTTCCCTTTATTTAGCAATCTTCTGCAATACCATTATGCGAAGTGGGCATGCAAACTTAGAGAATT
>ERZ1292629.356-Hain-H43-01um-R1-356-length-48463-cov-73_pt1 | contig 48463 bp, 52 predicted proteins | sample MGYA00564399_ERZ1292629 | MGnify/ENA primary metagenome ERZ1292629 (study PRJEB36523, sample SAMEA6512636) | groundwater metagenome | collected 2019-01-08 | study: AquaDiva: Metagenomics assemblies of 32 groundwater samples
GTACCTCTTTGCTAAAGAGGCAGGGGCTTCAAAACCCCTCGGCGGTTCGAATCCGCCCGGCTCCGCAAAAATTCGGGAGAAGCATTCCCGCGAAAAAATGCGTTGGCGCGAAGCACCGATGATTGGGCTGAATTCCCGCCAAAATCAAATCCAAAAAAAACTCTATTACACTAAGCCTCCAAAGAACCTACCGAGCCTGTTTCTGAAAATACAGCCCATTCTGAACCTTCCAATATGCCCCCTGTTTTCAAATTCCTTGGCAATAGCCAAAGTCAGCTCCTTGATATTACTAGTTCTGGAATAATAAGCGATTAAAATTTTCATGATTTATTTTTAAATGCTATATGGATTGCATATGGTAATACACTTTGATAATATTTTATCCGTTTAAATCCCATTTCTGAAAATAATTTAACCCTGTTTTTTGGATGAATATTGCATCTTATTGATTCACTGAGATATTCATAATGTATTTTATTTTTGGCGATCAATTTTCCCAAAAAAGGAACAGCCTTAAATAACCAAAATTCCACTACCGGTCTGATAATAGATTTCGGAGGCATAAAAAATCCCAAAGAAACCAACCTTCCGCCAGGCTTCAAAACGCGATATATTTCCGCCAACGCCTTTTTCTGGTCATCAATGTTTCTTAAAACAAAAGCGATGGAAATAGCGTCAAAATAATCACATGGCCAAGGAAGATTGTAAACAGAAGCTTCTTTTAATTCAACATTGGTAATTGGTAAGGAATTTATTTTTGCCCGACCGGCATCCAACATTTCTTTATTTATATCAACTCCGTAAATGACTATTTTTGGAAAATTTTCGGAAATTAAAATTGGAATGTCAGCCGTTCCGCAACCAACATCAAGAATTATTTCATTTTCTTTGGGAGCAATGATTTTTACTAATCGTTTTTTCCAGAATTTTTGCAAACCCAAACTTAATAAATTACAGCCGAAATCATAATGAGAAACAATGAATGAAAAAGTTTCTTGTAATAATTCTTCCCTACTTACAACTAAATTCAGAACATTTTGATCTTCGGCGTAATTCATTATTTTAGAAATGGAAGCTTTTTAACAAGAGATGTGTTCGCCCACCATCCACCAAGCCCCAACCACTGACCTGAACCTACTAAAGTCAAACCAATTAAAAGAAATGCGTTGATAATATGCTCGTCCAGAAAGGGATTATGCGCAGGCGGTATAAAACCGGCAGTATACATAAAGACATACATCAACACCCCTGAAACACAGGCGATTCTCATACCAACACCTAAAATAAAAGCAATGCCGATACCCAAACAACCAGCCATAAAAAGATAATCAACAATCGGATTGCCAGCCAACCCTTGATAAAATTCTTTGAACGGACCAATGGTGGCAAACTTTAGAAATCCAAAAGTTGGCGAAACGCCATCAATCCATCCCTTACCAGCCACCGTGCCAAAACCAAGTCCCCAAACTTTATCAATAAAAGCCCAAAAAAAAGTCCAGCCCAGCCCCAACCTTAATAATCCCCAAATATATTTTCCTTTAATATTTTCATTATCCATAAACGTTTTAAGTCGATTAATTTATAATTTTTATTCGACCTTTAATTATACCACGTTCACCTCTAAATATATGTGATTACAACACACAATCATCGATTTCTGGTAAAAAATCTTTTTAATATTTTACCGACCAGAATCCAATAATCCCTCAAAACTTCTTTTATTGAGTCATCATCTCTAGACTCTCTAACTTCTTCTCGTATTCTAGCAGTACTATATTTTATATCTTCGCTAATTTCTTTTTCAATATTTTTTTCCTCTCGTTTTAGCCATTTTTTAAATCGTTTTATGAAAAATAAAATTTTATCAAAAAATTCCTTGTGATGTTTTCCAATAAAGCTCCAGCACCAGATGAGAACAATAATTGCAAAACCAAGAAATATAAGAGCAAGAAGAATACTAGCTAATCCGACAAAGATACTAATACTTATCCTAAACCAAGATGGCAGTGTCCCCCACACTGCTATCAAACTGTCGGAATTCTCACCAGTAGCTCTATATGGGATACGAGAATCAAGATTTTTCATCTGAGACTCAACGACTGCTTTTACTTTTTCCTCAATTATTTTTATATCTTCTTTATTTATCGTTTGTTTATTATTTACGGTTTGAATACTTGCTGCGCCTAAAACAAAGTCGGCCTGATTTCTAGAAACAGAAAGACTCGTGCCAAGTCCATCATTCGCAAGAACAGAAAATTCAGAAAAATCCAAACTCGCTGTCCCTTGTTTTCGTACACGAAAAACAATATCGGCTATTTTCCCTTTTACTCCAGAAAATCCAGGACTGAGAACGACGCCTTCAAACCGCACATTGCCGGAAATACCAATATTAGAAAAAGAAGGTCTTTGAACCCATAAATCAATAATGGAATTATTGTTATTCTCCGTTTTGATTACCTCCAGATATTCCGTTGGAAAAACGACAGAGCTTTGAATGGCATTAATCGGATTTTCCGCGTCAATATAAATGCTGACGGTAAAATTTTCGCCTTTATTAAAAACGCCCGAGGCCGGAGAAAAATATAAATTTGTTGCTTCTGCATTTACAGGTAAAATACCTGTAAATAAAAAAGTTAACAACAATATAAATAAAATTTTAGAATTTTTTACCATAAAATTTTCTAACGACATATGAAACAAATAGTATAATCAGTATAAGTATACCAAAAATCCAATTGTTTTTATACCATGGTTGCCAATTTGGTGGATAAATGACTACAATTCGTTCGTTACCATTTTTGTCAACAGCTTTTACAAAAATTTTTTCATCCAATTTTTGATTCTGCAAAAGATAAGGACTTTCCGCAATAATAAATTCACTATTTAGCTCCTCACGAATTTCATAATGGTCAATACCTGACCCTTTATCTTGTGTTGCAAACACTAAAAAATATTTTCCATCAAAAATAGCTGGATCGCTACCGACCGATGGACTAAAATTTTCCGGAATATCGCTATCCACTATCACCGGAATACCACTTTTAGTGTCTGATGTTGTTTTTGAAGAAATTGAAAAAGAAAAAGGTATCATCTTTGCGGACAATTTTGTGCCAATGCCATCATTTTGCAAAACCTGCGCATTTTTAAAAGTAATTGAGCTATTCCCCATTTTTTTTGTTTGAAATACCATTCCAAATAAAAATATCTTTGGACCAGAGAATCCTCCTGCAGTAATGCCAGAAAAAGAAACTTCCCCCTTAGCAACACTCTGCGGTCTTTCTATCCAAAAATTAACAGAAGAATTGCCATCTCTTATTTCTTTCAATTCCAGAAATTCAGCCGGAAATGCCACTATTCCCTCAAGCGCATTTATTGTTATATTTTCTGTATTTAAAAATACTTGTGCTAAAAACTCCTCGTTTTGAAAAAAAACATTTTTATCGGTAGAAAAAAATATCTCGGACGCAAAAGATATTGAAGGAATAAAACATAATAAAAATAAAATAAAAAGTTTTTTCATAATTTTGCTCGCCAAAATTCACTACCCTGTCCAATAATAAGCCATGATGCTAAAATCGACCAAATCAACTTTTCCATCTCCGTTTAAATATTTTATTTCTCTGGGGATGAAAGCTTGACTCAACTGACGCTTATACCAAAAGGCGGCAATTGAAAAGTCCACCAGGTTGCAGCGACTGTCTTCATTCAAATCGCATTTGGAAACTTTTTCCATGGCTTCCGCCAGCACATTTTTTGTGCCGACCAGAAAACCAATAGAAGCGCTAAAATTACTTATCTCTCCGCTCTTCAATGCTTTTGATTTTGTTGAGTGTCGCCCTAATGCAAGAACAGATGTGTCAAAATTATATAAATATGCGCCACTTGCATCGCTATTTGTGCTTTCAAAAAACTCTGGGTCAGAATTAACATTTATTACAACTTGCGACGAAGGAGAACTTTGCCCAAAGACAGCTATATTGTCCCCTTTTTTTACTTCGCTTTTATCTATGGCAATAGTTGGAGCAATAAATATGCCACCAATATTAGTAGTCACTCCAGAAGTTATAAAAACTTGAAAAACAAAAGAAGTTGAACGCAGACCATTTTTGTCTTCACTATAGACGGAAAATGTATAATCGCCAGAGGAAAGACCACCCAATGTAGCAGTAAAATTACTATCTGGTCCAGAAATAGTTGAAAGGGCCAGCTGTCCGTCTTTCAAAATATTTACTTTGCTCAAAGGATAAGCCCGACCGGAAAACATAACCCCCGTCTGTGGCGGAGTTACCCCGCCACCTCCACCGCCACCACCAGGCGGAGGTGGTGGCGGAATTTCTCCTTCGGAAGTTGGAACCGCGCTGACTTCCGCCGATTCGCTTAATAAAAGCCCAGCCGCATAAGAGCGAATTTTGAAAAAATACGGCGTACCGTTTGTTAAAGATGTTTTTATGGTATTAAACACGCCTCCAACCGAAACATAAGTAAAACCGCTACCAGAGCTAGTACTCGTTCCCAATTCATAACTTGTAATATTAGCTAAAATACCTGTGGACGGAGTCCAAGAAAGTGATACTTGACTATCACCCGAAGTGGCCGTCACAACGGGCGAAGTTGCCGTCGGAAAATATAAAAAACCGACATTTTGTGAAAAACTGCTACTAGAACTTTGACCAGTCGTCAGCTGTCCCGTACTAGAAAGATATTGAAAACTGGATGATGATGACTCTCCTCCCTGAATTATATTTATCGGATTCTCAAGTTGAAAACTGGTACTGGTTAAATCAGCATAAGCAAAAGTAAAAAACATTACTCCTGAGATAAAAATTAAAAAAGTAAGAAAAATTTTATTTAAGAAATTTTTAATACCAGCCCTCTTATTTGTAACATTATATCGAGAATGCCCTGCCATATTTTTGTAATCTTTTAATTATAAGATTATTTTTTATAGCGCGAGCAAAACCAATCCCCTCTATTTTTGAAGAAGATGAAACAGCATTTTGAATTTTCTTTTTGCTAATAAACCTAGGTATTACGTGAGTTTTCATATCATATATTATAGCATATTTCCGTATTATTTGCCTTAAATTATTTAGGGTTTCTTTGTTGTTGAAGTAGGAGCTGGAGCTGTGGTGGGTTCTGGTTCTAGTCTTTTTGCTTGACATATTGTTTGTGTTTGCTATACTACTAGTACAAGTGCCTTCGGGCTCGCCCTTCGCAAGAAGGGAGACAAGTTAAAAACACCTCAGAAAAAACTTCTGAGGTGTTTTTGTATATTGCTAAATATTTCTTTATTAAGAACTCCGATTTTTTCAGAAAATCTTTTCGTGTCAACTACTTTTATTTGCGACAGGATTACCACTGCCTCCTTTTCTTCAATCAGTCCGATTGGAATCCTGTATTCGTGTTTTTGGTGAGAAGTGGTAAGTGGTACAACTAAACAAATTTTACCAAAGGCTTTCAAGACGAGAACAGGTCTTTCAAAATCGATATCTTTGCCATCTTGTTCAGAACCAACATTTAGTCCTAAACGACACCACCAAATATCCCTAGGGTGATAGAATTTATTTTCTCCTGCGTTGTGTATATTTTTCTTTTGACTATTCCACGTATCAAAATCTTTTTCCATATTTTATTTGTATTTTACTGCGCTACTGCCGCTACTGCCGCTACTGCCGCTACATCAATCGTATAAGTAGTCGTTTTCCCTCCAACTGTAATAGTCAAAGTTTGACCAGTAACAGGTGCGATACTATCAAAACCAGAGATGTCGGTCGTAGTGATAGTTTCTACTTTTGTAGTAGTATCACTGTAAGTTCCAGTAACTTCTAAACCTGTGATATCTAATGTGTCGCCAACTGTATAAGAAAGTTTTGTTGCTGGAGTGGTGATTGCAATGCTTTCTAATGTAGCTGACGCGGGATCCGTACAGACATTGTTTACTAAAGTTTGCGGAGCAATACAAATCGGAGTAGAGCTTCCACCACTAGAACTTCCTCCTGCTCCTGCGAGTAGAGAATCAAGTTGGGATTTAGTGATACAAGTTTTTGCGCCATTATCATCCGAGACACACAATGTTTTAGTATTGATTTGTTTTGCAAAAATATCCCCTATCCCATTCGTAGCATCGGCGAGCCAAGTACTGACTTTCGCATAAATATTTTTAAAGAAAGCTGTCACAAAAGTTTCATTGGCTGAGTTAGTGACAGGTGTGACAGTGCCTGAGACTGCATTTAGATTTAAATTCAATTCTTTAATAGCTTCAATGGACATCATCTGAAGAGCAATACCGTAATCAACTGTTTTGAAACCACGACCATCCATACCTACAAGTTCTGGATATAACTTTTCTACTTCTTGGGCAATCAATCCTTTTATCGGTTCGGTGCCGAAATGTCTATCTGGAAATTCATCAGTTCTCCATTCATAAGTTACTGGTTGAAGTTGAGTGAACTTTTCTAGAATGTTTGTAATTGGTACAATATTTTTCTTTAAATTGATATCAGACGAACAAGCTCCGACGAGCGCTGTGCCAGCAAATTGTTCTATGCAACCATTGGTACCAGAAGTACCGACTCGAATGTCTCCGACGACAACGAGTTTGTTGGTGGTTGGAGTGGCTGTCCCGATCCCCACATTCCCATTCCCTAATATCGTCATCTTTTCTGTCAAAGCGTTGTCTGTTATGCCTGTTAATCCTGCGGTAGCGGTGAAGAAATGTAAAGCGGAAGTTCCTAGCCCTGTGGAGATTCCTGATTTCAAGGTTAAATCACCACCTGCCAAATCAGCTGTGCCTGCTATCGCTCCACCGGAAGACACTGTTAATCCTTGTCCAGCTGTGGCAGCGGTAGTGTTTCTTTCCATCCAAATAGTTCGAGCAGATGTACCGCCGAGAGAAAGAAGTTAAGTTGGCGAGGTGGTCCTAATCCCGACGTTGCCGTTACCTAAAATTGACACCAATGGAACAGGGGTAAGCGGATAGTCCCCATTCTTAAATTGAAAAGCCATGTCTGTCGCTGCCATTGCTTGAACAGTTGTGCCATCTTTTTTCATCGCCACAAAACTAACTGCTGGCCAAGTGGGTGAACCAGTACCCATATATCCCCAAAAATCTAACGCTGTTATAGCATCAATTGTATAACCAGCGAACATCGCACCACCCTTAGACCCACCACTTGCCCATGTAGCGTGAACATTTGTAGGTATAATAGTTGTCATTCCGTGAGCAAGATTAGGGTCTGATAATCTAAGATTTCCACCCGATGCCCTGGAAATCTCCAACTTCGCCCCAGGACTCACCGTCCCAATCCCGACGTTGCCGTTATTTAAGATAGTCGCAGCCACAGTCGCTCCGTCAGTTCCACCAACAAATTGATGAGCAATACCTCCTACAGTTCCTATGCCTGTAGTAGATTTATAAATTATATTTGAACCTATTGCTGTGCCACCGATGATTAAAGGAGTAGTTATGTTTGTCGTAAATGTCGGAGCTGTGCCAAAAGTTAAAGCTCCTGTGCCTGTTTCGTCAGAAATAACTCCAGCCAGTTGAGCTGATGTTGTGGCGGCAAATTGTGCTAGAGTTCCAGTTGTTAAAGCATAACTTCCAGTCGCCTGTTTTCCATTTAATTGTGTTTGAATAGCTGAAGTAACTCCTGCAACATAATTAAGTTCTATACCTGTAGCAGTGAGAGCTGTCGCTTCTAGAGTAATAGCTGGAGTTGTAAGAATACCTGTAAATGTTGGTGAAGCGATAGGGGCTTTGAGAGCAATATTTCCATCTACTTTCTGGAAGGTTTGTAATATTGTGTCAGTCGCCACAACAGCACCAGAACCAGAGATAAAGCCGGTGATTGGTTGATTGATAACATCGGTGAGTAAAGCCAGTGTTCCCGTTATAGTTGGCAAAGTTAGAGTCGGAGTTCCCGCTATGGCATTTACGTTAATGATTGCTTTACCCGAAGTCAAACCAGCCAGAGAAAGTTTTCCTGCTGTTGTTCCTGCTAGACCGAGAGAGAGGAGTTCAAGTGGCGCTGTCGTCCCGATGCCGACGTTACCCTGTTTTAAATAAAAAGTATTCGCAATCGCTCCAGTATTTTCTGAAGTTAAAACATTGACCGAGTTTTGAGATAAAGTAAAATCGGCACCGGGAGTAAGACTGGTAATACCAGTTAAAACAAGAGCAGATGAAGCTCTGTTGATTGCAACTTGCGTTGTTCCAATATACATTGTCTGTCCGACATCGGCTTTGGATGCGGCTAAACCGGAATATTGGGTATTGGTGGCATTGTCACCTGTGTTGGTGCCGGAGTTTATTCCCGTGATATCTGATGTGAATGCCAATGTGCCACTAGCATCTTTCAATGTGTAAACTCTGTCTGCTGTATTTGTATTTGTAAAACTTCCATTAAATGTATTTGCAACATTTCTTAATAAAAGTTTTGTATCATTAAATGTTTTTGCTCCTGTAATTGTTTGAATTGACGCGAGAACCATATCACCCGCACTGGCTGATACCCAACTTGGCGCAAGTGTTGTTCCATTGCTTTGTAAAACTTGTCCAGCTGAACCATTAGCAAGCATCGCAGTAATTCCTGTGGCAGATTGGTATGGAATTTGCCCACCAAGTCCACCGTTTAAATTAGTTGCAGTTTTTGAATTTATCGCATAACCGGCAGAAACAATTCTCTGACGAGGACTTAAAGTTTCGTATGAACCATCAGCCACGCTTGCGCAAGACCCGCCAGAAGAATCCGCCACCTGAATATTTAAATAAACTTCATCGGTACTATTGAAATCAAAATTCAACGCATCTCCTTCACCACCTACCGAAGTATTTCCAATATCAACATTTAAAATTCCATTCTTCACATTAACAGTCATTTTGGTGGGAGCGCTAGATGGCCATAATTTTGCCCCAGATCCTACTGTGGCATTATCGTAAAGTGAAAATTTAAAACAATAATTTGTACCAGAAGAACCACCCAATAAACTTCCAGATGAATTAAGCAAACGCCCTTGATGATGTAAAAGAGTTGGTACACCAGTAGTAGCAAAAACACTATTGGAAAAGAAAAAAGAAAATAACAAAAACATTAACAATACACCCGTAATGCTTTTTTTAAAACTGAATCTTTGTATTATTTTTTTTATCAGATAATTCACTGTGTGATTGAGTAAACAAAATGCTCACCACTTATAAATTATAAATTAATTTGTTAATTCTGTCCAAGTTGTGGAAGTTATTTGGCAAAGAATAATAATTAATTTACAAATTTTATAATACTTCTGGCTCGTCGGAAGATCTTTTTACAGGATGTTGCCCAAACTCTCCACGCATTGTGGAAACTACTTTTCCTTGATAAGATGGTTTTTTTTGTGAGGCTTCTCTCACATCTAATGACGCCCGAATAACTGGCATTGATATGTTTTCTCTCTTCCCTGCTTCTACTGTCCAATGACCTTCTCCAGAAGCAGAAGCTTTACCTGAAATTTCATTCAAATCTTTTCCGTATTTCTTATATCCATCATGCATCCAAGAAACCAAACTAGAAGTAACCACACTTCCATGAGAATACACTTCTGTTATTTTTTCCAAATCCAAACTAAATTCTCTTGAATGTCTCATAAGATCAAAACCTTCCGCGATGGACTGCATCATTCCGTATTCAATACCATTGTGAACCATTTTAACAAAATGCCCAGCACCAGATATACCAAAATGTCCCCAGCCTTCAGGCTTACATGTATCCTTAAAAAATCCACTTTTTTCAAGCCTGTCATATAATTCTTTTTTCCCACCTACCATCATACAAGCGCCTTTGAGCGATCCTCCCGGTCCGCCAGAAACACCAATATCTAAAAATTCAATTCCTTTCGCATTTAATTCTTTTGCTCTGCGCATTGATTCCTGATATGGAGAATTACCACCATCAATAATCAAATCACCCTTTTCAAGTAATGGTACTAATTCATTTATCATTTCATCCACCGCTTGATGAGAAACCATTACCCATACAACACGAGGAGAAGGAAGTTTTGAAACTAATTCTTTTATACTGAAAGTTCCTACAGCTCCTTTTTCTTCTACCTCTTTTACGCTTTCTGGACTTCGGTTATAAGCAACAATATTCCACCCCGCATTAAGCAAGCGAAAAACCATATTTTTGCCCATTTTTCCAAGCCCAATATAGCCTATTTCTTTTTTCATAACAACAAAAATTAAAAACTTAGACGTTTTTCTTTTTTAAAATTTTAACTGTCTTTTTAACTATTTTATTTGCGCCTTTCCATTCAGCCTTCAATTTATTCGCAACAGCTTTTATATCTTTCTCATGGAGCTTGTATTGTTTAGCATAATTTTTTGACACAATATCTACAGCTTTATGATAAAGAGGCACAGTAACTACTTTAGCTTTCCTTACCTCACTCGCTACTTCTTTTTTCATCTTACCAATCAAAGCTGACATTTTTTTCTGATGAGCCTTTGCATTGGGCCCCAATAAATAAAAAGCTCCTGCACCAACTGCTGCTAACCCCGTTCCAATTGCTACCTTACTACCTACTGACATTTTTTTGTTATTTTTTTTCATAATTTTTATTTACTTATTTTAAAAATTTTTAATCTTCACGACCTTTTCGATTTTTTCTTTTTTCTAAAAAGAAAATTAAATACTACACTATCCCTTACATCATTTAGCATTTCTTTAGTAATATCACCTATGTTATCTATGTCTTTTTCGACCCTCTCCATAATTTTAGATAAAATCTTTGTAGTACGAATAAGATAAAACAAAAATATTGCTACCAAAATCCACAGAATGACAAAACCGACGGAAGATATAAAAAAGAAAACTTGAGATTGTAGAAGTGTGTCCATGGGTATATTATAACAACAAGCGAGGAGCAAAAACAAGTTTACTTGTTTAGTGTCCGAGCGCAGTTTTTATATAGTAACCTATATAAACTATATGGAACTTCATGACAAACTAGAAGAAAAATTCCGCTTGGATATAAACCAAAAAAAAGCTCTAAACAAGCTCAATATTTTCTCAGTAGCTGACCTGCTTTTTCACTTCCCTGTTCGTTATAGTGATATAAGTGAAGTGAAAAAAATCTCAGAACTTGTTCCCGGAGACATTGCAACAGTTTACGGCAAAGTATCAAAATTAAAAACCAAAAAAGCTTTCCACTCTGGAATCCCAATGGCCGAAGGTGAAATAGAAGATTTATCTGGAAAAATAAAAATCACTTGGTTCAACCAAGCGTATCTGGCCAAGATGATTCATGATGGTGACACAGTAAAACTAACTGGAAAAGTAGTGACAATGAAAAATGGCATAAATCCCTACACCTTTCCTTTCGGGAAAGGTGTAGGGATTTATTTAGCTAATCCAGAATTTGAAAAGTTGCCTAATATGCCAATAGATATGCATGATACACTATTTACAAAAAATGGAATCCCAAATGCTGGATTTTCTTATCCAATTTATGCAGAAACTCGTGGCATCACTTCTAAGTGGTTTTATCATGCAATTGAAAAAATATTTAAAGATAAAACACTAGATAATATTGAAGACTATGTTCCTGAGGAAATTTTAAAAAAATATCATCTTCCGACTTTGAAAAGTGCGCTCGTTTGGATACATAAACCAAAAAATAAAAACGACGCAGAATCTGCACGCAAAAGATTCGCTTTTGAGGAAGTTTTTTGTATTCAACTAGAACGCCAGCATGACAAATTTGAATATAGAAAAAATAAATCCTTCCAAATAAATCCAAATGAAAAAGATGTGCAGAATTTTTTAAAACGTTTTCCTTTTGAACTGACAAACTCTCAAAAAAAATCTATTAGCACTATACTTGCTGACATGGAAAAAACTTTTCCAATGTCTCGTCTACTAGAAGGCGATGTAGGCTCTGGTAAAACTGCTGTTGCTGCCACAGCAGCTTATGTAACCCAAAATCAAAGACCCTTCGACTTCACTCAGGGTAAGCCTCAGACTTTTGGAAGTTTACAAACGGCCTATATGGCACCGACGGAAATACTAGCTACCCAACACTTTGAATCTTTTATAGAATATTTCAAACATCTGCCTATAAATATAGGACTTATTACGGGTTCAGGTTGCCGAAAATTTCCATCTAAAATAAACCCAAATGGTTGGACTACAATCTCTCGAGCCCAACTTTTAAAATGGGTGGCAAATGGAGAAATACCTATTTTAATCGGCACCCATGCGCTGATTCAAAAGACTGTAAAATTCAAAAAATTGGCCTTAGTTGTAATTGATGAACAACACCGATTCGGTACAATACAGAGACAAAAACTCGTTCGAAAAGACAACATCGCTCCGCACTTACTCTCAATGACCGCCACTCCCATTCCTCGCACATTGGCACTTACTATTTATGGAGACTTAGATTTATCTCTTCTTGATGAAATGCCAACTGGTAGAAAACAAATAATTACTGAAATAATCACACCCAATAAAAGGCCGGATACTTATGAAAAAATTCGCCAAGAATTAAAAGATGGCAGACAGCTTTATGTAATTTGTCCAAGAATTTTTGAACCTGATCCAGAGAAAGAATTAGCGCTCAATGTAAAATCTGCGGTTAAAGAAGCTAAACGATTAAAAAAAGAAGTTTTTCAAGAATATGAAATTGGAATCCTCCACAGTAAAATGAGCAAGGAGAGAAAAGAAAAAGTGATGCAGGAGTTTACCGAAGGAAAAATAAATATTTTGTGCGCGACATCTGTTGTAGAAGTAGGTGTAAATGTGCCAAACACGACTGTAATAATAATTGAAGGAGCAGAACGTTTTGGTCTTGCTCAACTTCACCAGCTTCGCGGACGCGTCATCCGAAGTACGCACCAAGCGTATTGTTATATTTTTGCAGAAGCTAAGGCTGAAAAAACTATAGCTCGACTAAAAGCGCTCAAAACTGCCAAAAATGGTTTTGAATTAGCTGAGCTAGACCTTACCCTCCGCGGAGCAGGCGAACTCGGTGGCACCAAACAATGGGGCATCACCGATCTAGGTATGGAAGCAATTAAAAATATAAAAATGGTACAAGCTGCCCGCACCGAAGCTATCACCCTAATAGAAAAAGATCCAGAACTTTCAAGATATCCACTATTAAAACAAAAAGTTCACCAAAAAACAGCTGAGTTTCATTTTGAGTAAATAAAAATTATTTATAATCTGGTTTAATTTCCTCTGTGCCTTCTAAATGGCTCACAATGCGAGCTAAAGCATAAAGTAAACTAGAAAGTCTATTTAAATAAGACAATGTCTCAATGCTAACTTTTATTTTTCCTTCTTCTTTTGCTTCAACCACTCGCCTTTCGGCACGACGGACTAAAGTTCTGGTAATATCTAAAACAGCTCCGTCTTTTGTCGCTCCACTTATAAAAAAAGTTTTAATAGGCGGTAAAACTTTTTCAATTTCATTAACTATTTTTTCTACTTTATTTACTTTTTCTACATCAATAGATAAAGTCGCTCCAGCAATTTCTGCTTGCACGATAAATAAATTCTGCTGAATCTCTAAAATAAGATCAGGAAATTTTATTTCCTCACCATTAATATCAAAAATTTTATCTTTTGTTCTAGCGCGAGCTAAGCCTAAAAAAGAATTAGCTTCATCTAATGCGCCCAAGGCTTCTGCTACTATTGAACTCTTAGAAATACGCTGATCACAAGCAAAAGTCTTTGTATTGCCATCATCTCCTTTTCTTGTATACAACATAATTTTTTTAAGATTTTAAAGTTCACAAACACCAGAGACACAAGCAAATTCTTTTGCTCCAGTAGTATTATCTGTCATTTCGTATTGAGAAAGTTTTGAGAAATCAATTTTACCAATATTCCTAGACCGCTTTTCATATTCTTCTTTGGTTATTGTCTCATAAGGAGCTAATTGATAAACGTGTTCTGACCTAGGAAGGAAAGAAAGTCCGCCTATAACATCCCAGTTTTCGTAGACAAAATTTCCAACAGCGAGCCATTCATCTGGGCCAACATAAATCGTCGCAGATGGATTGTGTTCCACAAAATGTTCTTTTAATCTTTTCCATTCTTTGATTAAATCTAAGGCTGAAACTTCATCTTTTAAAATTGCTCCCTCTGGCGCTTTGACTGGAAATTCTAATACAAAAGTATTAGCTGATTCGGAAGATTGGCCAACTTCTGGCAAACAAGGAACACCTTGATCTCGAGCCATTTGGAGCAATGTGTCAGTATGAGAAATACGTACTCGACGAATAAAATATGGGGCATACCAAGGATGCATACCAGAACCAACACCTAAAAGCTGACCAGAATTACCATGAGGCTTTACGCAAGTAATAGCGGTAGAAGCATTAATACCAAAACGTTTAGCATACTTTTTATTCGTTTCAATAGAATCAAGTCGAAGAGTATCAAGTACTTTATCATCTCGAATAATTGGATTATCGTAATAACCCGTCAAAGATACGCCGAGCAATCTTTCTTCTTCACAATTTTCTTTCCATTTTTTTGAAAGATAACCAAAATTCGTCAAAGTAGATTGATAAGTTCCGAGCAGTGTCGCTAATTCCATTTTTCTTTTCAAGGTTTCCATTGTATCCTTAGGGCGAATCACAATACTAGTCAAATTACAAAATTGTTTAGAACGCAAATAAATTTCTCCGCAAGGATTCATCCCTATTTGTCTTTCATCTTTAATAGCCTCCCACCTGCGAGCTGGCAATTGTTTTTCCAATCCGCCTCGATTAAAAATTCCACGTTCTCCAGATTTAGATTTTACTAAAGCAGTCCATTCGTTTAAAAATTCTTCGGCTGATGGTTTAGAATTATAAACTGCTGAATTGTTCGCCATACTGCGTTGACCTTCCGTTAAATAAAATTGTCCCTTCTTGGCATCTCGCATCTCCGTATCTTCTAATTCAGAAAGAGAAATTAAAGCGCTACGTCGCACTCCGCCTGCCACTACGATCATTCCAATCTGACAAATAATATCATGCATATCTAAGTTTGAAAGACGACGACCTTGTTTCGATAAAATTTTACGCCTAGCAAATTCCATCAAGTCCATTAAAGGTTGTGGTCCAGATGCTCGTCCACCAGCAGTTTCTAAGCGTGCCCCAGCCGGCCTAACCATACTGTAATCAAATTTTATATCCTTGCCATCAAACCAAGCCTTGAGTCCCAAAACAAAAGCGTCTGCCCAACCTTCTTTGCTGTCTATTACAATATGAGTAGATATTTTTTCTTTTATTTGTTTTTTTATTTGTGGAAATTGTTGAACATTCTCCCATTCAACTGCAAAACCAAGCCCAGCGCCACACATTGAAATATACATAATCTCTCCTAGATCTTGAATACAAGTCGGTGCAACATATGAACAATTATATGCCCAAACATTAGACTGACGGCAAGCTTTTCCTGCAGACCACAAAAGACGCATTGATGGACAAATATCTTGATTTAAAATAGCCTCTCGAACATCTGAATATTCTTTTACAGTAAGCTTGTCGCCTAAATTCTCTTTCATATAAGACATATAACGATCAATAGCCTCAATCCAAGTTTCTCTGCGACCTAATTCTGGAACCCACCTAGAATAAAACTGGTAAAAAATATATTCTGAATAAGGACTACTAAAATATTTACTAGATTCTTCTACTGCAAGACGGACTGCTTCAGGTATTGGACCGAAGGCTGCTCGAAGTTCTGAACGCTTATTTCGATAAAGAATATATTTCTTGGCTGTATCGGTAAAATTATTTTTCATCAATTCTTTCTCCACGAGATCTTGAACTAATTCAACTGTTGGTAAAAATTTTGATCCTTTGTGTGTATTTACCAACTCAGCTTGAAGCTTAAGAAGATTTCTGAAAACACGTTTAGCAACCTCTTGCGCTTCCACCTCTCCACCTTCAAGTGTTACTTCAAAAGCTTTTAAAATTGCTCGCGCAACTCTCTCTAAATCAAAAGAAACAACTTCACCAGTTCTCCTTCGGATTGATTTTATTTTTGATAACTCGCTCTTTAAAATTTTTTTTGTCTTCTTCATATAGAGAATTTAAGGTAATTTTTTTTATCTGCACCCATAAAAGTCATTATACACGAAACTAGTCCTTTTATGTAAGGTGCATAACCATAATTTTTAACATTAAAACACAAAATAAAAAATTATGAATATCAAAATATCACCATCTTAAATATAGCCCATTTATTATAAATATTTTTAGGCTTTAATAGACTATTTTTTGCATTTTTAAAAAAACTCTAATTAAAAAAGTCTCAATTTGTCCGCCCTCTACGATTCGAACGTAGGACCCTCGAGGTATAAGCTCGATGCTCTAACCAACTGAGCTAAGGGCGGGTCTCTTCTTCTTTCTTTTTTAGCACTATACCATGAGCAATCAATATTTTCTCATACTCTTCTTGTTCTAGAGTTTCTACTTCAATTAATTTAAGTGCAATAGCAGTAAATGCTTTTTTATGTTCATCTAACACTTTTTGCGCAGTTTTTAATCCGTCATTAATAATTCTGGAAACTTCTCCGTCAACTTTTGCAGAAACAGCTTCAGAAAATTCTCTTTCAGGCATTTCTCCATATTGAGGTCTGCCACCAGAGTCCGCTAAAGCTATCGGACCAATAACATCAGACATTCCCCACCTTGTAACCATCGCCCGCGCTAAATTTGTTGCTACTTGTAAATCACTTGATGGTCCAGTAGTGATATCTCCAAAAATAATCTGCTCAGCGACATATCCTCCGAGCGACATAGCGATGTCATCAATAAATTCTTTTTTAGATTGTAAACGTCTTTCCTCGAGCGGTAATTTCAAAGTGTATCCGCCGGCATTTCCACGAGCAATAATAGAAACCTTATGCACAGGATCCGCATGCGGAAGAACTGAAGCCACGATTGCATGCCCTGCTTCATGGTACGCAGTAATTTCTTTTTCTTTTTTGGAAAGCAAATGACTTTTTCGCTCTGGACCAAGCATCACTTTCTCAATAGCACGAATAAGATCAAATTGAAAAACTTTCTTACGATTTTCTCGAGCTGCCAATATCGCGCCTTCATTCATAAGTGAATACAAATCTGCGCCAGAAAAACCAGGCGTGCGTTCAGCAATTAATTTCAAATTAATATCTTCGGCCAATAGTTTTTTTAACGCATGAATTTTTAATATCTCTTCACGATCTAAGCGATCAGGTAAATCAAGAATTACTTTTCTATCAAAACGCCCCGGACGAATAAGCGCTGGGTCTAGCACATCCGGTCTATTAGTTGCCGCCATTACTATCACTTTATCATTCGGCTCAAAACCATCCATCTCTACTAAAATTTGATTTAAGGTCTGTTCACGTTCATCATTCCCCCCACCAAAACCTCCCCCGCGAGTACGACCTATGGCATCTATTTCATCCACGAAAATAATAGCAGGTGCCGCTTTTTTGGCCATTTTAAAAAGGTCTCGCACGCGAGAAGCTCCGACTCCGACAAACATTTCCACAAACTCACTTCCAGAAAGATGAAAAAATGGCACATTCGCTTCACCAGCAACCGCTCGCGCGAGCAAAGTCTTGCCTGTGCCTGGAGCTCCAGTCAAAATAACTCCTTTTGGAATCCTCGCCCCAATATCTAAAAACTTTTTCGGGCTTTTCAAAAAATCTACTATTTCTTTTAATTCTTCTTTAGCTTCCTTACAACCAGCAACATCTTTAAACGTAACCTTATTATTTTTATCATTTGGGTCAGTTAGACGGGCTTTAGATTGTCCAAAAGTGAACGCCTGCATACCAGCGCCTTTGACCTGCCTTGATAAATACCAAAAGAAAATTAAAATAAAAATTATCGGCAACAAAAATGGCAACAAATTTATAAGCCAAAACATAAATCCGCTTTCATTTTTTATTTCTATCTTTGTATTCGCAAGTGCGGTACTCGTAACCCCATAATTAAAAAGGGTTTGCGAAAGAGCTGAACCAACTTCTTTTTTGGTTATTTTAATTTCATCATTTTTATATGTGATAGTAAGCTTGTCCCCTTCTACTAAAATATTTTTTACTTCTCCAGCTGAAACACTTTTTGCCAAATCAGAAATAGCAACTTCTGGAATTACTTGAGTATCTCCAGACACAACTAAATATAATGCTGTAATCAGCATAAAGAAAAGTATAGCTCCAGCAATATTGCCACCGAACTTTGTCTTTTGGGGAGATTTTTTGCCTTTCCCTTGTTGGTCTTTTTGATTAAGAAAATTAAAATCCATTGAGTGATAATAGCACAAAATATGGATAAAGAAAAGAAAAAAAAATTATTAATTTTTAAATTTTGTGGAGATGGGGGAAATCGAATCCCCGTGCAGAAGGTTTTTGTAAAGAAGTCTACATACATAGCGCGCTTTTTTGTTTAGATTAAAAAATTCTTAAGCGAGCCAAATATTTTTTAATCGAGTTCTTTTGTTTTGGAGAAAAGTCAGAACATTCTTTTTCCTATCCCGATAATATTATGCCTCATCTTATATATCGGAAGTCTATAAGAGAGACACCAACCCAGGCTTACGCTAAGGCTGGAGCGAAAGCGAAATCCTTCATACCGAAGTAAGGAGAAAATACAGCTTTTGCTTTAGCAGTCAATTTTGCAATTAACATTTGAACGAATTTTTACGAGATTACGTCCATGCTCGGTATGCATCAATAACAAATGGCCAACTGTCTATGCCTTGCATCCCCATGTTATTTTCTATTCATATTATCAAAGTCCTTTGTATTCGCGCCTAATTTCGCGATCCGTGTCTCGTTTTTTTAGAGTTTCACGCTTATCAAATTTTTTCTTGCCTTTAGCTAAAGCAATTTCCACCTTGATTTTTCTACCTTTATTATACACTGAAATTGGCACTATTGTCAAACTCTTATTTTTCTCACTTCCTACAAGTTCAGCTATTTCTTTTTTAGTTAATAAGAGTTTTCTATTGCGAAGTGGGTCATAATCTTTTGGCGCATTTTTTACTTGATATGGTGGAATATTTGCATTGATTAAAAAAGCTTCTCCGCCACGAATGATGATAAAAGCTCCTTCAAGAGACATTTGACCTCCACGCACAGATTTTACTTCCGTACCTAAAAGCTCAATACCAGTTTCGTATTTCTCCAAAAATTCATAATTGAATCTCGCTTTTCGATTTTCCGCATAACTAGCCATAAATACATATTATCACAGAATGTATCTCTATTTGACTTTCGGCCACTAATACGCTATTATCTCCTTAGTTAAGACTTACTTAATATCAATTGCGAGAAAGAATAAACAACCAAATACGAGCAAAAGAACTTCGGGTTTTAGATAGTGAAAATAAAAATCTCGGTGTTTTAAGTATAAAAGATGCTCTAGAATTAGCAGAGAGCAAAGGATTAGACTTGATAGAGATATCCCCGAACGGGAATCCTCCTATTGCTAAATTGATGGATTTCGGCAAGTACCAATACGAGATTGCCAAGAAGTTAAAAAAAGCTAAAGCTGGGGCAAATAAAACAGAAACAAAGTCAATTCAAATAAAAATAGGCACTGGAGATCACGATTTAGAACTTAAAGCAAAAACTGCTTCAAAATGGATCAAAGAAGGACACAGAATCAAAGTTGAACTTTTCCTCGCTGGACGCGCGAAATATATGGATGAGAAATTTTTAAAAGAGCGCTTAGATAGAATTTTACATTTAATTACTGAAGATTATAAAATATCAGACACATACAAAAAAGGTCCAAAAGGTTTAATGATAACAATAGAAAAAAAATAATATGGGAAAAGGAATGAAAACAAATAAATCGTTTAGTAAGAGATTAAAATTAACAAAAAACGGAAAGATAATTTCCCGCAAAGCTGGTTTTAATCATTTCAATGCAAAACAATCACGCGGAACCCAGCTCGCAGGGAAAAGAGGTCAGAATTTTGTTATTAAAAACAAACCGTTAAGCCACTTATTACCATTTAGTTAGACCTCTCCCCTATCCTCTCTCCTTATTAAGGAGAGAGGCGAATGGGTGAGGTGAATCAGAATTTATGACAAGAGTAAAAAAAGGAGTACATGCATTAAAAAGAAGGAGAAGTGTCTTGAAACAGACCAAAGGAATGCGTCATGGACGTTCTACTAAGGAACGTCAAGCAAAAGAAGCATTGCTTCATGCTGGAAATTATTCTTTTGCGCACAGAAAAGACAAAAAGTCACACAACCGCAAACTTTGGAATATTAAAATCAATGCTGGCGCGCGTGAGCTCGGCATGTCTTATTCAAAATTAATCGGCGCTCTCCATAAGAAAAACATAATGCTAGATAGAAAAATATTATCGGACTTTGCTGAACATCATCCAGAAACTTTTGCCAAAATTTTAACAGAAATAAAATAAATTTAAAAAAATAGCATAAAATTTTATGCTATTTTTTTAATTAGTATCAGACATTGCAGATTTTGAAGTTTTATATTCTACTTTATCTTTTTTTACAAGAGTAATGATTCCCTCCACAATTTTTCTTGGATCTGAATTCATAACTATTTTTGGATTTTCTCGATGCCCTTTTTCCATAATTTCTTTGAGTTCTCCTCCCATTTCCCACGGACCTTCAAAAATACCTATAGGCTTTTTATCTTCAAAAGCAACTGTAAATTCATGAATAGTGCCTATGCGTCCACAACCACAAATAACTGCATCAGCAGAACGCGTGAGAAGTAAGTCACGCCCAGGATAACCAAAACCAGTATAAATAATTAAATCCATATAATCAAGCGGAAGCTTGTAAACTTCTACATGTTCTTGTTCTGAAGCAGCGGGAGAGATACCAACACAGATTCCGCCTTCTTCCTTAGCTCCCATCGCCGCCCAAAAAGGAAATCCAGTCGTCGCCCCGGTTACCAAGACCGCCCCCTGACGGGCAATTTCGCGCCCAAGTTCTTTTGCTTTATCAAGCGCATTAAGTCCACAATGACCCGTTTCAGCTGCGCCAGAAACACAAATTTTTATTTGATTGTGCCCATGTTTGCTTGAAAAAGTTAAATCCATATTTTAATATTATCACAATTAACAATCTAACGTAACACTATTCCCTCTTTCTGGAACATAAGCATTAATTCCTAAATTATCTTTTAATTTCTGAGCTAAAAACATTGATGATTTTGGTTCGCCCATAACTACAAAAACTTTCTTGACCGTGTCTTGCATCTCCTCCACAAAATTAAGAAGTCCATCTGAATCTTTATGTCCTGAATATCCAGAAATTTTAACAATATGCGCCCTTATAGCTACATCCTCTCCTGTTATTCGCACAGTCTTCATATTTTCTTCTATTAAGCGTCCCGGGGTACCAACAGACTGATATCCAGTCAAAAGTAAAGTATTGTTTGGATCTGGCAAATAATGTCTTTCGTGATGCACAATACGTCCGCCAGTTGACATCCCAGACCCGGCAATAACTATTTTTGGATTAGGCACATTTCTAATCATTTGCGACTCTTTGGATTGTAAAGTATTATGAAGTCCTGGAAAATCAAATAAATATTTATCGTGAACCATTACTTTTTGAGCATCCTCATTAAAATAACCTCTATACTGTTTAAAAATTTCAGTTAAACGAATAGCTAGTGGAGAATCAAAAAAAATAGGCATTATAGGAATTCTATTATTTTCCACTAAGGCATTAAGCTCAAAGAGAAGCTCTTGTGAACGCTCAAGTGAAAAAGTAGGAATAATTAATGTGCCCTTCCTCTTATAATTATCTTCAATCGTTTCCTCCAAAAATCTCCTACGATCTTGTCTCGACTCATGGTTCCTGTCTCCATAAACACTTTCCATTATCAAATAATCCACATCTGTAATTTTTTCTGTATCAGGAAGTATTGGTGAAGGACTATTACCTAAATCTCCTGTAAAAAGAATTTTCTTGCCATTATAAAGAAATTCTATCATTGCAGAACCTAATATGTGTCCAGCATTCAAAAAGACAACTTCTAATTTATCTGTAATTTTTATTGTTTGTTTATAAGTAAAACCTTTCCAAAGACTTAATGCTAATTTAGTATTTTCTGCTGTATAAATTTTATCTAAACCTAAATGCGTATTGTTGCTCAATATGCCAGATGTATCTTCAAGCATAAGCTTAGCAAGTCCTTTGGTGGGTTCAGTAGAATAAATTTTTCCACGAAATCCATCATTAATTAATTTTGGAATCCTTCCTAGATGATCAATGTGTCCATGAGTCACAAAAAGAATGTCTATTTCTTTTGGATCATATATAAAAGGAACCCAGTTAATAGTATCATCCATTTTGTCTCCTTGAGTAAGACCACAATCAATTAAAATTTTCTTGCCATCAATTTCTAAAAGAAAATTAGCACCCGTCACGGTACCAGTTCCTCCACAAAATGTTATTTTAGCTGTCTTTTCCATTGTTTAGAATAAATATAACATATTTAAAAGAAAAAATCCGCCCGAAATAAATTTAGCGCGGAGTTCTTCTTAGGACTATCTCTGATGTATTACCATAGCTTAAAGCTAAGTGGGTGCTAGACGTGTTGGGCCAAGGCCTAACTCGATCGAAACTCCCATAAATTAGTGTTCTAGGTAATAATCGGAAATAACCCTACTTAAAGTATATGCCCTTTTAAATTTTTGGCAACACCTTTTTCAAAAAAAACACGAATCTAGAATAAAAACAAGTTTGACTTTTTATTCCTTATGCTCGGCGTAAATAAAGTCAGTGTCAATTTTTTTGTACTCAAAAATTTCACCTTCCTTGAAAAATCTTTTTACTTCTATTTCTCCAGACTCAATAGAATCAGAAGCATGCACTATATTTGATTGAGTAGATAAAGAAAAATCCCCACGAATAGTGCCTGCATTTGCTTCCCACGCTTTTGTTGGCCCAACAATTAACCTTAAAGCTGACACAGCATTAATTCCCTCAACTGCCATTACAACAACAGGACAAGATTTCATAAAATCTCGAATCCCCGGATAAAATGGCTTATCCTTTATGTGCGCATAGTGTTCATCCAATAAAGTTGTTTCAATATCTATCATCTTTATGCCAACAATTTTGAGACCTTTTTTTTCTAAACGGCTTATTACTTCCCCCACTAGATTTCTCTGTACTGCATCTGGCTTAATGATTATTAAAGATTTTTCATAATTTGATTTTGTCATATAATTTTATACTAACAGAAAAAAATGTTTTTGCAAAATTCAAAAACAATTATGATTATTCCATACTCGTATATCTCGCCATAATTTCGGCTTCCACTTCGGCGCGGTCGCGACCGAATTTTAGATATGAAAGTTCTTTTAGATTATCCACAATATCCGGATTACCTTTCTCTGGTGCTAAAGTAACTAAATTAAATGGCTTTGTCGGCTGACCTTTTACCAACATACTTATATAAGCATTGTAATTATCAAGCTTTGTGATATCGCGAGCAGAAAATTGAGGCTTGAATTTCGGCTCTAAAAATGTAGCGTCCTCTGTACCCACTCGGAATACTGCCATTGAACCGACATTACCAAAAACAGCATTTTTAATATTTTCTTCTAATTGAGTGATGTATTGATGCGCAATATTTAATGAAAGTCTATATTTTCTTGCTTCAGATAAAATAGAAGCAATAGAATCAGTAGTGACATTTTGGAACTCATCAATATAAAGATAAAAATCGTTCATAGGCTTACCAAACATATCTACTCTGGAAAGCGCCGCCATCTGGATTTTACCAACAAGCACCAAACCAATTAAATTCGCATTAATATCACCAAGCCGTCCCTTAGAAAGATTTACCAGAAGAATTTTCTTCTCATCCATAATTTTTCTAAAATTAAAAACAGAATTTTGTTGAAGCACCACTGGACGCATAATGTCATTGCTAATAAAATTATCAAATTTAGAAGAAATATAAGGCACGAAATTCGCTAATGATTGATCTCCAGTAGTCTGTTCTGCTGAAATCCAAAATTGTTTAATGATAGGATTTTTGCATTTCGAAAGTTTCATATCACGAAAATTTTTATCACCCAAAACTCTGGTAATTTCAAGCAAGGTAGAACCAGACTCTGGGTCTTCCATTACTAAAAACGCGCTATTCCGAAAATATTGCTCAAACATCGCTCCACCTCCTACCTTCATATCAAAAAGTTTATTAAAAATTCCCATCATTTCATTCACTACAAAAGTTTTCTGTTCTGGATATTTTGAATCATACTCAAGCATATTCAAACCCATCGGTCGCGCAGTATAAGCTGGATCAAAATAAACAACATCCTCAATACGCTCTTTTGGAATCCGAGAAAGAATTGTTTGAATATCAGTACCGTGCGGATCAATATAACAACACCCATCTCCATTTTTAATGTCTTGGGTAATCATATTAAGCATAATGTTTGTCTTACCAGTACCCGTCTGACCGATAACATAAAAATGTCGCATGCGGTCTTCGCGCGCCAGATGAATCTCTGTATCTTTGCCTCTATAACTATTTACTCCAAGAATTATGCCTTCTTGTCCCATCTCTATCGGGGCAGGAGCGATGCCTGCTTTTGCTTCTTTTAATTGTGGCTGACTCCCCATCCCAACTGGGAAATGAAATACTGAAGCAAGCTCTTTAAGATTTAAGGGCAATATTTTGTCAGAAGAAAATGTGCGGTAAGAAAAATCATGAAAAAGTTTTTTTAATTCACTCCCTCTTGCTTGTTCAAAAATAAAAGAATTACTAGCAGCTTCAGAAAATTGATTAAAGGAAGATTCTATTTCTTTTAGAATTGCCTCTGCTCGCTCCAACGTCCCACCAGAAGCAACTACACGAATATTTGCTTTCATAATGGTACTTTTTATTTTATTACCTATCTTTTCTGCTGCACCTTCATCTACTGCGCGCCTGCCTTTTATATATTTTTCTTTTTTATCTTCTTCCGTCTTTTCTTTATATCCAAACAATAAATCTTTACTTACTTTTAAGAATGCTTTATTAAATTTGTAAAAATTATCATCCGCATGCTTAATAGAGGTACCACTTTTCACATCATCTAAAATTTTATGAAATTCATTTATGAATTTATCTCCGGCTGGCGCTATTACCAACTGAATCGCTGCGCCTTCGCCTAACGTTTTCAATTTAGAAAAAACATTCAAAATTGGATTCATTGGGTCATGCTCAATATTGTCGTAAGTTTTAATCGGCATTACTGCTCTTTGCGTAAAACTCGCATAAGCGCCGACAGAGTTTCCGTTTTCATTAAAAATATTATAGTCATCTGCTACTTCACTAATTTTTGCATTGTGATAAAAAGCCAAAATTTGTTTTTCAAAAAGTGAAAGATATTTATTAGGAATCGCAGCATATACAACAACTTCATCACTTTGATTTCCAAGCGCTACTTCTAAAGTAAAATAATTTTCTTTTTCATTATATTTACCTTCTCCAATGGATTGCATGCCGGCATAAAATTGCTCCATTGCGCCGATAAATTCTTTGAAGCTTTTTATTTTATCCGCTTCTTCCTCAGGTGGTGGAAGAGTAATTTCAAAAAGGGTCATATTGAAAGCTTTATAAATAGGTGAATCTTCTTTAAAGTCTATTTTTGCCACTCCAATTTTCAAATATTGAATAAGAATTCTATGAAAATCATCATCCACGTGAGGATTGTTCATCGTCTCTACAACAGAAAGCGTATTTCTGATGCCTTTAGTGATAACAATACCAAGAAGCTCTTCCATCACACTGTCGTGAAATTCGGGTTTAAGTTTTAATACAATACTCTCAGCTTCCTTTTCTTTTATGAGATTATCTTTATGAATTAATTGCTCAGCTGGTATATTCTTATATTCGCCAATTACATCAACGATAGCATTTTCTTCTACATGTTCCACATGTCCTATTTTAATAAGTTCTTCTTCTCGAGCTTTTACATGAGCACGCAAATAATCAAGCTCTTCTTCTGGGTTTTTAAACTTTGGCGCTTCTTTAAAGAATGACGGCTCCATAATTAAATTATATCACAAAGGCGAATACTAATAAATTTAGAGACTTGCGCAGGCTGACGAGCCGAGCAGGAAGAATTTTTCAGCAGAAAAATATCTGTGCTCTAAATTTATTAGTATTCGCCTTTAGTAGTTAAAATTTCTGCTTCTCCTTCAGTAATCAAAATAGTGTGTTCAAAATGCGCGCTATTTTTGCCGTCTGCTGTGCGAAAAGTATAGCCGTCATTATCTATGGTTACATTTTTTGTGCCAAGATTTATCATTGGCTCTAAAGCTACCACCATGCCTGGAATTAATTTTTCCCCTTTGCCTTTTTTACCAAAATTCGGAATATAAGGATCTTCATGAATTGCTCGTCCAACACCATGCCCAGCAAGAACTTCCACAATGCCATACTGCATATTATTTCCTTTGTTCTTTTGTACATGAATAAAACTCTCTATAGCATAACCAATATCCCCCACAGTGTTTCCTCCTCGCGCTGCCTCAATGCCTATTTGAAGCGCCTGCTCTGTAATTTCAATAAGTTTTTGGTTAAACACGTTCACTTTCCCTACAGGCATAGTAATAGCCATATCTGTAAAAAGACCTTTATGTTTAAGACCTAAATCAAGCGACACAATATCCCCCTCTTTTAAGATTCTATTTTTGTTTGGAATCCCATGCACTACTTCATCATTTAATGAAACACATAAAGACGCAGGATAAGGTTTGTTGGCGCCGTATGGTTTATAATTTAAAAACGCTGGCTGGTCTCCTAATTCACGAATTAATTTTTCTGTATAAATATCTAAATCTTTGGTAGAAATACCAGGTTTTACTATTTTCTTAACCTTATAAAGCACAGTCGCTAAATGCTTTCCCCCTTCGCGTATTATTTCTATTTCTTCTGATGTTTTAATGATTATCATCATTAAGAAATTACTGTTCCAATAAACTTTTCTCCATTCAAATAATTGGCCAAATTATCAATTGGTTTACCATTCATAATTACAACCTGCATCCCCTCTTTCTGCGCCATTTCAGAAGCTGTAGGATCAAATGGAGAATTAAGTCCTGGACTAATTTCTTTAGGAATAAGATTTCTATATTCTGCCCAAGAAATTTTCTCTATTTTTTTTGCTTTCGGATTAATTCTAGGATCAGAATCATATACGTAGTCAATATTTGATAAATTAATTATCTTTTTTGCACCGATATTCTTTGCACCTAAAACCGCATCCCAATCAGTACTATGCCATGGTTCATAAGCTGAACCAATAACAACAGGTTTTGTAAAATTAAAAGCATCTCCTAAATTAGAAATTACTTTTTCATAAGCATATTCCCCGAAAACTACTCTAAGTAATTCAGCATTTAATTTTAAAGAAGCAATACCAATCCAATCCAAATCTTTATGTGATGGATTCCCAAATTCTTTCGCTACATCTTGATATCTACGACAAATTTTTCCTCCACCAGTAATAATTACAAATTTTTTACCCTGATTAATATGTGAAATAATTAAAGTCTTAAAACTTTTTAAAAAATCAATATCTATCTGATCGGGTACAATAAGCGACCCTCCTAATGAAATTATTATTGTTTCCTCCATATTATTATGCATTAAAAATTAAGAGCTTTGATTATATCTTTATGAACATTATCAATACTCTGTTCGCCATTTATTTCAATAAAATTATATCTTTCTCTTCCTCGAAAATATTCCACAGAAGGAACAACATCTTTTTCATACCAATCTAGCCTATTTTGTATTTTTTCGGGCGTATCATCTGCTCTTTTACGCTCCATCATACGAGCATAAGACCAGTTTTTTGAAACATTCATTAAAATGATATTTGGTTTTTCTATTTTGTAAAAACTAAAAGCAGAGTCAAGCGCCACTGACTCTTCAAATCTACGACAAAGTCCATCTAAAACCAAATCTTGTTCACCAGTAAAATTTTTAACTAAAATATCAGTCCAAATCCAAATAGGCAAAAAAACAGGTATTAAACCACCTTCTTTTAAAACATTTTCAGCGAGTTTGCTAGAATAATTTTCTTCTTTTATAAACTCCCTAAACTGACTTCCTGTTTCAGTATATAAAACTTCTCTTCCCTGAGATTTTAAAAGATCAGCCAGAAGTTTTGCTTGAGTCCCTTTACCACAACCAGAGCGACCAAAAAAAAGAATAGCGCGTGAATCCATGATAAAAGAATACACGATTTTTCAAAAAAAATCAAGAAAAATCAAGATTAGTATTCTCGCATGGAGATCTGCGCGTCAACTTTTTTCATTAGGTCTAGAACAACGGAAACGACAATGAGGATGGATGTGCCACCTAAAGCAAAAGAAGTGTTACCAGTAATAAATTGCATAACTAAAGGTAGGATCGCGACGATGCCTAAGAACGTAGCTCCTAAAAGTGTAATTCGGCTCAAAACTTTTGAAATGTATTCAGAAGTGGAAATACCAGGACGAATACCTGGAATAAATGCGCCGTTTTTTTGCAAATTAGAGGAAAGCGCTTCAGGATCAAAAGTAACAGCTGTATAAAAGTAAGTAAAAAGAAATACAAAAATAAAATAAAGTACTGCATATAAAATACTCGTTTGCGTAAACGCCATAAGAAAATAAGAAATTTTAACAAGAATTACATTTGTAAACCCAGAAAGAAAAGTACCAATCATTTGCGGAAAAAGTAAAATAGAAAGCGCAAAAATTATAGGAATAACTCCAGCTTGATTAACTCGAAGAGGTAAATATGTGGAACCTCCACCATACATTTTCATTCCTCGGACGCGTTTCGCATAAGTAACAGGAATCGGACGTTCAGCTTCAGTAACAAGAACAATGCCTGCCAAAATGATCACACCGACTACAAGAAGCACAAGATAAAGAGGAATTTGAGAAACATCAAAAGTAAAAATGTGCTGACTAACCCAAGAAGGAAGCCCAGAAACTATACCGGCAAAAATTACAAGCGACACTCCATTACCAATACCAAACTCTGTGACAAGTTCCCCAATCCACATAAGTAATATTGAACCAGCAATAACAATAAGTAAATTTGTAATACGATCAAATGCTGTCAAATTAATTAGAATATTTTGTTTTTCTAGAATATATAAAAGACTAAACCCTTGAATGGCTGCTAAAGGCACAGTGAGAAGTCTAGAATATTGAGCAAATCTTTTTCTGCCTGCCTCCCCTTCCTCATGATAAATCCTCTTTAAAGAAGGAACCATAATAGTAAGAAGCTGCATAATAATAGAACCAGTGATATACGGACCGACACCGAGCATGATGATTGATAAATTGGAAAGTCCACCACCAGAGAATATATTTAAAATACCAAAAAATTGGTTGTTGGAAAGAAATCTATTTAATTCTACTGTATCAATACCCGGGATAGGAATAGCTGAAAGCAATCTAAATATTATCAACGCAAAAAAAACAAACAATACTTTTTTGCGCAAGCTGATGTCTGTCCAAATTAACTTTATTTTATTCCAGAAATTTTGCATTGTTTTTTTGTAGATAGCGCTTTAGGCGCTCTAAGCGCCTAAAGCGCTATCTACTATTTTATTACTATATGCTTCCCTTTTACTCCTAAACGCTTTCTTATATCAGAGAAAGTTTCTTGTTTAGTGTCTTTTTTAATATCTTTCTGAGAAATAAGCTTATCTTTTTTTACTAAGAAAACTTTTTGAATAGATTTGAATTGGTAACCACGATTCTTTGGCAACTTTTTAATAATATCACGAAGTTCTGGACGACGTTTGTTGCCGGCGCGCGCTGTCTGACCTTTACCTCCACGGCCAGAAGTTTTTGCGTGCTTACCTCCACGGCCAATAAGTCTATCTTTTTTATTTTTATGAGTCCTTTTTAAATTATGTATTTGCATAAAATTATTTAATCAGCGCCTTAGGCCCTGTCTAGATAGGGCCTAAGGCGCTATCTGATATTACTACTTCCTTATTTGCAATAACGACACTTTCAGATATCTGCTTTGTATATTTTGAAGTAATAGGAGAAAATGCTGCCATTACTGCTTTCGCATTATTTAATTTATTCTTGCTATTAGATAAAATCTTTCCAGTAACATCTTTAATTCCAGATAATTTTATTATATCGCGAATAACAGAACCAGCAACGAGCCCGCGACCCTTATTCGGTCTTAATATAACATATGAACTTGAAAATTTAGCAGAAAGTTCATGAGGAATAGACATTGTTTTAGTTAGATTTAATCTCACCATATTTTTCTTTGCATTTCGGAGAGCTTTATTAATCGCCAAAGCAGTATCTCCAGCTTTCCCTAAACCTATACCAACAGATCCTTTTTTGTCTCCAGCTACTATTGCAGCACTAAAAGAAAATCTGCGCCCACCAGCCACAACACGCGTAACTCGACGAATGTTTAAAATCTTTTGATCAAATTCTGGTTTTACTCTATTAAAAGAGCCTCCTCTGCGACCAGTATTTTTTCTTTCTCTTATGTTTTCTTTTGATTTTTCCATATGATTTTACGAAATCATGTCGCGCAATCGTCCATTAAAGCGCGACGCTAAAATTCTAATCCCGCTGTTCGGGCTTCATCCGCTACTAATTTTATTCGTCCAGTGTATTTAAATCCGTTACGGTCAAAAACAACTTTCTTAATTTTTTCTTTTAAACAAGAAACTCCAATGGAACGACCTACTTCTTTTGCCCTTTCACTTTTTGTGCCCTTACTCATCTTCACGTCACTTGCTTGCACCAATGTTTTACCAGTTATATCATTAATAACTTGCGCATAAATAAATTTATTTGAACGAAAAACTGTAAGTCTAGGACGTGTTGCCGTACCTTGAATTTTTACTCTTATTTTCTTTTTTAATCTTATTCTTTTGTCGTTTTTGTTTTGCATTGTATTATACAGTCTTCTTACCTTGTTTTCGTCTTATAACTTCATCCTCATAACGCATACCTTTACCTTTATAAGGCTCTGGCTTCTTTAATGCACGCACGGATGCAGTAAAACTTCCGACAAATTCTTTATCAATCCCGATAATTGTAATATTATTTTTTTCAACCGTAACAGTAAGACCTTCTGGTATTTTCACGATTACTGGATGAGAAAATCCTAAAGCAAAATGAAGTTCCTTACCTTTTAATTCAGACTTGAACCCTACACCTTCTAATATCAATTTCTTTTGATAAGGTGTTTCCACGCCTTTTATCATATTTTTTATATGTGAAGCATAAGTACCCCAAAGAGCTTTAGAAAATTTATCATTCCTTTTTATATTTAAATTAATTGTTTTATCAGTAATGGTAATAATGATATCATCTCGAAAAGTTTTACTAAGTGTTCCCTTAGGACCTGTAACAGTAAGAATATTGCCACTCTGTGTAACTTTTACTCCCACTGGTATTATTATTTCTTGTTTTCCTATTCTTGACATATATTTTTTGTAGATTTTCGTTATCTTTCGTATAATTTTCGTATTACCAAATTCTAAACAAAGCTTCTCCCCCAACTTGTTCTTTTCTTGCCTCTTTGCCTGATAAAATCCCTTTTGGGGTCGAAAGCACCAATAACCCTGTTCCGTTTCTAACAGAATGAATATCTTTCATCCCAAAATAAACCCGACGAGACTGTTTGGAAATTCTTTCCACTTCTGCAATTTTTGGTTTCTTATCTTCTGTATAAATCAACCCTACTTCTAATATTGGTTGGCCCTTTTTTACTTTTTTTAAAATTTCAGAAACATATCCTGCTTTTTTTAAACATTCACTGATAGCATTTTTCATTTTAGAATATGGAAAAGAAACAGATTCCTTACCTGCTAAACTCCCATTCTTCATTATTATTATCATATTTGAAATTGAATCCATGGTGAATATATATTACGAACTACCATGAGGATTTTCTGACCCCCGGAAGCATACCTTCGTTTGCTAACTCTCTAAAACAAATACGACATAAACCAAAATCTCTCATAAAAGCATTACCTCGACTACATCGAAAACATCGATTTTTGGCTCGAGTGGAAAATTTTGGTTTCTTTTTATTTCTTGCGGTAACTGATGTTTTTGCCATAAATGATTGATTTTGCTAATCACATCGCGCAAGTCGATTAAGCGCGATGCACTGGGAGTGCTTCGTTAATATCTTACTTTTTTTCTTTAAACCCCTTACCCCTGATAGAGACAGTAAATTAGAATTTAAAGGAGAAAAGCAGATTAATCAAAGCTATATTCCCTTATGTAAAATACTATCAAATAAACAGAAAAGAGTCAATCCTTACTGTTTTTATTTCTTCTTTTTATCATCCTCCTTTTTGAAAGGAATCCCTAATATTTCAAAAAAGGCCGTGCCTTCTTTTTTATTTTTAGCGGAAGAAACTAAGGTAATAGACATACCAAAAATATCCCGAATATCTTCGTCGGCTGTTTCTGGAAAAATAGTGTTTTCTTTGATGCCAATGGTCAAATTACCGACATTGTCCACGGCACTCCTATTAATACCACGGAAATCTTTAGTACGAGGAAGAGCAACATTAATAAGTTTTTCTAAAAAAGCATACATTCTTTTACCACGCAATGTTATGATAACTCCTATTGGATCACCTTGTCTTGTTTTGAAAGATGCAATAGATTGTTTAGCACCCCTTGTAGTCGATTTCTGACCAGTTATTTTAGTTAGACGAAGAGATATAGCTTCATTTTTATTTTTATCTTTCTTCATCGCTGTTCCTGTACCAACATTTAGCACGATCTTTTGCATCTTTGGAGCAGCTAAGATATTTTTATAATGAAAATCATTTTTCATTTTTTCAAAACCTACTATTTCTTTTTCTCTTACAGTTAAATGTTTCATTATATTTCTATTAATATATTTAATCTAATTTTTTAACATTTGAGGCATGTATTGGCATTTCAATATTTTTCATACTTCCCTTTTCTCCAGATTTTCTTGGACGCTGATGCTTTTTCATCATATTAGCTCCTTCTATGATAACTTTGTTTTCTTTAACTAAAACATGCATAATCTTACCAGACTTTCCTTTGTCTTTTCCTGTTATAATTTTTACATTGTCTCCTTTTTTAATTTTCATATTATTTTCTCCCCCACACCAGGTTTAGGGGAATTCCCCTAAACCTGGTGTGGGGGACTTATTATATAACCTCTTGCGCCAAAGAAATTATTTTCTGAAATCCTTTCTCCGCTAACTCCCTCGGAATTGGTCCAAAAACGCGACCAGCCTTCGGATCTTTTTTCCCTTTTTCTAAAATAACTACAGCATTGTCATCAAAACGAATGTATGAACCATCACGCCTTCTGTACGCACCCCTCGTACGAACAACAACAGCTTGATGAACATCTTTTTTCTTTACTATTTTTCTAGGACTAGCAATTTTAACTGAAATAATAACTAGCTCACCTAGAGTAGCATATCTTTTCTTTGAAGAACCTAAAATTTTAAACACCTTTCCTACGGTGCCTCCAGCATTATCTGTAATTTTTACTAAAGTTTCATTTTGAATCATAAAATTTTTAAGAACGAAGAACCGTTCTTGTAATTACTTTAAATCTTTTATCTTTGGAAATCGGCCTAGTTTCAATTATTTCTACCTTGTCCCCTATTTTATATTTATTTTCTTCATCGTGCGCTTTGTATTTCTTGCTTATTTTGTAAAACTTTCCATAAAGCGGATGTTTAACAAATCTAGAAACAGAAACAACAACAGTTTTATCCATTTTATCTGAAACAACCACCCCTTTCAAGATGTTGCCTTTTTCCTCCATTTTTTCTGTTGTTTCTTTTTTTGTTTTCATAAATTTGTAATTTTTAACTCATAATTATTTTCGGTTTAATTCTGTAAGTATTTGAGCTATTTGTTTTTTAAAAGTTGAAGCTTCTTTTACATTTTTTGATTTAGAACCTTCAGCTTTAAATCTGATAACTCTAACTTCTTCCCGCAAAAAAGCAAGCTTTTTTATTAACTCATCTTTTTTCATTTCTTTAAAATTTTCTTTTTTCTTTGCCATATATTTTTATTATTTATAGTGAGCTTGTCGAACTATTGCTTATGCGCCCTACTAACAATTCTGGTTTTTAGTGGAAGCTTTGAACCTGCTTTTCGCAATGCTTCATGAGCAACTTTTTCATCTACGCCATCTACTTCAAAAATAATTCTTCCTGGCAAAACATCAAAACAATATCCTTGTGGATCTCCTTTCCCCTTTCCCATACCTACTTCGGCAGCTTTAGCAGTATAAGGACGATCTGGAAAAATACGAATCCAATATTTTCCAATTTTAGTTAAAGTACGAGAAATAACTTTTCGAGCAGATTCAATTTGGTTTGATGTTACTCGTGATTGTGATTCAGATTTTAAACCATAAGAACCAAAAGCAAGTTTTATTCCACGCGTATCAGCTGACCGTGTTTTTGGATTTGAACGCTGTGTTTGCCATTTTCTAAATTTTACTTTTTTTGGAGTTAACATAATAATTAATCTGTTTTATTTCTTTCTAATAAACTAAACGCATTTTCGTTTGCATCAGCTGTGCTAGAAGAAACATAAGTGCTGCGAGCAGATTTTTTGTCAGCAAAAATTTTACCGCGATAAATCCAAACCTTTATACCCACAACACCATAGGAAAGAGTCGCGCGTTCACGTTTAAAATCTATATCTGCGCGGAAAGTTTGAAGTGGAATACTTCCACGCTTGAGCTCTTCGGTGCGAGCAATTTCGGCTCCGCCTAAACGACCTGACAATACAACCCTGGCACCTTCTACTCCATGAGCTTGCATAACTTTTTCAATAATTTGTTTTATTACTCGGCGATAAGGCATTCTCTTTTCTAATCCTTCAGCAATCATATATGCTACTATTGCGGCATCAGCTTCCGGATTTGAAACTTCTATAATTTCAAGCTTAAAATCTTCCGGTCTGCCTAATTTTAACTTATCCATTTTCTTTAAAATATCTTCTTTAAGTTTTGTCGCCCCCTCGCCACTCCTGCCAATAATAAGACCTGGACGAGAAGTTTTAATTATAAAACGAGTAGCTTTTCGGCTTCTTTCAATTTCTATACTAGAAATATACATCCCACGCAATTTCTTTTCCAAATATTGACGTACTAAAACATCACCTTTCAAATAAGTAACATATTTTTTAGGATCAGCAAACCAACGAGACTTCCAATCTCTTAATATTATCAATCTATGCGCATATGGGTGAACTATTTTTGACATATTATTTTGATTTTACTTTTTTATTTTTCTTTCCTGCGACTACTTTTTCTGCTAAAAGAATATTAAGATGACTAGTACGTTTATTTATTCTATGCCCTGTACCCATCGCAGCTGGCATCATTCTCTTCATAGTAATACCTTTATCTACTCGTAATTCTTTTATAAATAAATTCTCTGCATCCTTGCCTGCTTGTTTTGCATTTGAAACAGCTGAAAGCAAAAGTTTCTTAATTGGAAGACCTGCGCGTTTAGCTAAAAAATCAAGCTCAGCAATTGCTTCTGATACTTTCTTCCCCTTGATAAGCTCTGCAACCAAGCGAACTTTTCTTGGAGATTGTCTGTAATTTTTTAAAAATGCTTTCATATTATTATACTAAAATTATTCGAAATTTTACGAAAGTCTGCGAAAATTTTTGTTGTTTTTTGTAGTGTTTGCATAGTTTTCGTATTATTTTTTCTTAGCATCATCAGCTACTGCTGTCGCAGTTTTAGCTTGAGTTATCTCAGCTTCCTTTTTCTTTTGCTCAAGCTCTTTCTGCATCTTTCCTCCATGCTTCATAAATTTCTTAGTTGGAGAGAATTCTCCCAATCTGTGCCCAACCATATCTTCGGTCACCAAAACTTCTACATGGACTTTTCCATTATAAACACCAAAAGTAAAACCAAGCATTTCTGGAGATATCACGCAAGCTCTTTTCCAAGTCTTCACCATAGGTGTCTGAAGCGGATTTTTACCAGCAATCTTTGAGAGAAGCCTTTCATCAACATTTAATCCTTTTTTGATTGATCTTGTCATGTATTATTTTCTTATATAAACAAAATGGCTCTCATTTGAGCCTTAAATTATATTAACAAATTCAAGAAAAAAGTCAAATAAAAAAAGTAACGGAGCCCCCGACAATATGTCAAGGACTCCTTTATCTAAAATCTTATTTATTCTTTCCAGTCTTTCTACGAGAAACAATAAACACATTTGAGTATTTCTTTGGACCACGAGTTTTTCGTCCACCGGTAACTTTACCCCACATTGTTTTTGGTCTTTTTGTTCCTCTACCTTGTCTACCTTCTCCTCCTCCGTATGGATGGTCTACTGGGTTCATGGCTGTACCTCGGACAGTCGGACGAATTCCTTTCCATCGACTGCGTCCTGCTTTACCATAATTTTCCAAATGATGTTCTTCGTTGGAAACAGTCCCGACAGAAGCCCAACAATTTTCATTAACTTTTCTTATTTCCGTTGAAGGCATTTTCAAATTTGTATATCCGTCAGCATTTGCTACAACTTGCGCAAAAATTCCAGCAGAGCGTCCAATCTTTGCCCCACCCATAGGCTTGATTTCAATGTTATAAACAAAAGTTCCAACTGGAATACTTTTTAGAGGAAGTCTATTTCCTGCTTTAAGTTCAGCTTTTTCAGATACGATAAAAGAATCCCCAGGTTTTATAGATTTTGGCAATACTACATATCTTTTTTCTCCATCTTTATACACAGCCAACCCAATAAAAGCTGAACGATTAGGATCATATTCAATAGTTTTTATTTTTGCTAATATCTCTTTTTTCTCATATAAAAAATCAACTTCACGGAAAAGACGTTTATGTCCTGCACCCTTATGACGCATAGTGATACGGCCTGCGCTATTTCTTCCAACATTGCGTCTAAAACCATGAGTTAAAGACTTGGTAGGAGTTGACGTCGTCAAAATATCCCGATAATTGACATTGGTCATTTGTCTCCTTGATTTTGTTGTTGGTTTATATGTTTTCATTATATAAATTCTATCTTATCGCCCTTTTTTAAAAAAACAAGGGCCTTGCGACCCCCTCCTTTTGTACCAGCCTTACCTTTAGACATAATATTTTTTCTTGGAATAGTTAAAACATTCACTTTTACAGGATGTATTTTATAAAGTGTAAAAATAGCTTTTTTGATTTCCGTTTTATTAGCAGACTTCATAATATCAAAAGTGTAAACATTTTGCTCTGCATTAAAAGATGCTTTCTCGGTAATTCTTGGGTTTTTAATTATTTGTGTTGTCATAAAATTAACCTCTTGATTCTAAAAATTTAACTGCTTCTGTTGGATTTTCTATTAAAAGATATTTGTGATTGAGTACGTCAAGCGGATTTAAATTTTTTAGAAAAACTATCTCAAGCTGAGGTAAATTTCGAAAACTTTTTTCTGCTTTTTCGTCACGTCCAAAAAGTGCAGTTAAAACTCGTGGCTTCTTCGAATTTGCAAGCATTTTAAAATTGCTCACTTTTGCTAAATTTTTTACAACATCTAATGCGAATTTTGTTTTTATTTTAGATAAAGATAATGAATCAATAAAAAGAATCTCCTCATCTTTAAATTTTTTAGAAAGAACAGAAAATAAAGCTTGCGCACGCATTTTCTTTGAAATTTTTCTTTTATAATTTTTCTCGGCAAGTGGACCGTGAGTAACACCTCCACCAACCCAAATAGGACTTCTGCTGGACCCATGTCGTGCGCGACCAGTACCTTTTTGTTTCCAAGGTTTCTTTCCACCTCCACGCACTTCTCCACGATCTTTACTATCAGCTGTGCCAGCACGCTTATTTGAACGCATTCCTTCTACCACCTGATGCACTAAATCCGCGCGCCATTTAACAGCAAAAACTTTAGCTGGAAGATTTATTTTCCCAGTTTCAGCACCTTTTTGATCATATATAATTGCTTCTAATTTTATTTTTGTTTTTGCTTCCATAAAAATTATCCCAATATTATCTTTGTACTATTTCAACCAATGTTCCTTTTCGTCCTGCTATTGCTCCCTTAATAAACATCAAATTATTTTCTTTATCCACAAAAACAACTTGCAAATTTTTCTGCATAATACGATCAGATCCCATTCTGCCTGCCATTCTCATTCCCTTAGGAACGTGAGTACGAAGACCTCCACCGATACTCCCGGGTTCTCTTTCAGAATGCTTTTGACCATGAGAACGTGGACCACCATGGAAACCATGACGCTTCACAACACCTTGAAAACCTTTACCTTTGGAAATACTTGCTACTTCTATTTTATCACCTGGAACAAAAGATGTAACATCAATTATATCGCCTTCTTTTGCTTCACTTCTATCAGCAGGTTTTAATCTAAATTCTTTTAGAGTTTTATAAAAAGCGCCTTTCATTGCTCCAGCGCTTCCCTTAGAGACTCTTTCTTTTTTTTGTACACCAAAACCGACCTGAACAGAATTATAGCCATCTTTAGATTTTTCAAAAATTCTAGTAACTGTTACTGGTCCTACTGTTACTATTGTTACTGGAAAAACAGTCCCGTCTTCTCCGAAATACTCCGACATATTTTCTTTTGTTCCTAAAATAAATTTCATAAAATTTCTTTTGTTCCCTACACCAGGTTTAGGGGAATTCCCCTAAACCTGGTGTAGGGAACTTATTTTTACATCATTTTTACATCAATATCAACTCCAGAAGGAAGAGAAAGATTAGAAAGCGCCTCAACAGTCTTTGCATTTGGATTTATTATATCAATCAATCTTTTATGTACTCTTATTTCAAATTGTTCTCGTGTATTTTTGTAAATAAAAGCAGAGCGATTAACTGTGTACTTCTTTATTTCAGTTGGTAGTGGCACAGGGCCTACTACTTGCGCATCATAACGAATAGCTGTATCTATAATTTGTTTGATAGATGTATCTAAAATCTTACTCTCATAAGCACGTATTCGAATACGCAATATTACCTTACCCTCTCCATTTTTTTCTTTTTGAAGTGAGATTTTTGGTATTTTGGTCCCAACTTTTTTCTTTGTCGGAATCCCAACTTTGGTTAGGACTTTTTTTTCTTTTTTTTCTGTTGTTGGCATGAACTTTTACTCCACAGGTCTTTTTTACCCTAATATTTTTGTAACGACTCCTGCACCAACAGTCTTTCCTCCTTCTCGAACTGCGAATCTCTGTGATTCTTCAAGAGCTACTGGAGTAACTAATTTAACTGTAAGTTTTACTGTATCTCCGGGCATAACCATTTCTACACCATCAGCAAGAGTAACATCGCCTGTAACATCCGTGGTTCTAATATAAAATTGAGGCTTATAACCTTTAAAAAATGGAGTGTGTCTTCCACCTTCCTCTTTTTTCAAAACATAGATTTCACAAGTAAAATTATCATGAGGGGTAGTTGTCCCAGGTTTACATAGAACTTGTCCACGAGTAATATCTTCTTTCTTAAGACCTCTTAGAAGAATTCCAGCATTGTCTCCTGCCAAACCCTCTTGCAAATTTTTATTGAACATTTCGATTCCTGTAACTATAGTCTTTTGAGTAGGCTTGATTCCAACGACTTCTACTTCTTCGCCCACTTTTACTACTCCTCTTTCAATCTTTCCTGTAACAACAGTTCCTCGTCCTTCAATTGAGAAAATATCTTCTACTGGCATCAAGAAAGGTTTTGTAATATCACGTTCAGGAACTGGAATATAAGTATCAAGAGCCTCCACGAGTTCAAGAATTTTCTTTGCCCATTCATCATCAACTGATTTTGATTCAAGAGCTTTTAGGGCTGAACCACGAATAACAGGAACATTTGCACCGTCAAAACCTTGCTTGGTTAGAAGCTCGCGGATTTCTTCTTCAACCATATCAATCATATCTTTATCATCAACCATATCGCACTTGTTTAAAAAAACAATCATTTTAGGCACACCAACTTGTTTTGCAAGAAGAACGTGTTCACGAGTCTGAGGCATAGCGCCATCAGTCGCCGCAACCACAAGAATAGCGCCATCCATTTGAGCAGCACCAGTAATCATATTTTTAATATAGTCAGCGTGTCCAGGAGCATCAATGTGCGCATAGTGACGAGCATCGGTTGCGTACTCATTGTGTGAAATATTAATGGTAATTCCTCGAGCTTTTTCTTCTGGAGCATTGTCAATCTGATCAACACCACGAAGTCTCACGGTTTTCCCCGCCATGTTTAACACATGCAAAATTGCAGCTGTTAATGTGGTCTTTCCATGGTCAACATGACCAATGGTGCCGACATTTACGTGTGGTTTATCTCTTTTAAATTCTTCTGCCATAATTATATTTAGATAATAATCAAAACTTAATGTACAAGAACCAGTCACTAAGGCTTAATTACTAACTTGTCCGCCTTTAAAGGGCGTAATTAACTAATAAAATCGCCTCATCGGCGATCTGCCGTGGAGACGAAAAAACAAAACAAAAACTGCAGAAAGTGCAGTTATTTAGATAATAGCAGATTAAAAAACATTGTCAAACTTTATCACTCGTAGATTCTAAACGTATGAATTTTTCTATATCTTTATCAGGAAAATCAAAGTATTTCATTCTTTCTCTTGGAGTGCTACTAATAAGGATGTGCCACATCTCGTAACTCTCATAATCATATCCAGGATATTTATTTTTTAAGTCTTCAGTTTTCTGTACTATTTTTTCACTAAATCCAAGCAAGTCTTTCGCAAAAGCTTCTCTCATAAGTTGTTTAAGTTCAACAACTAATATTTCTCTTTCTTTCTCTCTAAAATTATTTGATTTAAAATTAAGACTTTCTTCTTTCATTTGTCTATTATACCACCTTATTTCCTCGCCGCAATGATAGTTTCTGCGACATTATTTGGCACTATATCGTAACGGAAAAATTCCATCGTAAAAGATGCTCGGCCTTCAGTCATAGAGCGAAGCCCTGTCATATAACCAAACATTTCCGAAAGAGGGACAATCGCCTTTATCACTTTGTTCATTCCGCGATCCTCCATTCCTTCAATAAGTCCACGCTTGGATGAAAGATTTCCGGTAACATCTCCCATAAATTTATCTGGGGTAACAACTTCAACTTTCATCATTGGTTCTAAAATAACAGGATTTGCTCGCCTACATGCATCTTGAATAGCCATACTGGCAGCAATTTTGAAAGCCATTTCATTTGAGTCCACTTCGTGATAACTTCCATCCCAAAGTTCTACTGAAACATTCACCATTTTAAATCCAGCTAAAATTCCACGATCAAGACCTTCTTTGAATCCCTTTTCACAAGGAGTTATATATTCTTGAGGAATTACACCTCCTTTAATGGTGTTAATAAATTCAAAACCTTCAGATCTCTTTGTATTTTTCGGCAAATCTTCCAACTCTTCTTTAGTTAGCATTTTCATTGGTTTTACTTTTATTTTCACATGTCCATAGTTTCCTCGTCCACCAGACTGTTTTATATATTTTCCTTCAGCATCTGAATTTCCAGTAATAGTTTCTCTATAAGCTACTTGCGGCTTGCCAACATTTGCTTCTACAGTAAATTCTCTTTTCATACGGTCAACAATAATTTCAAGATGAAGCTCTCCCATTCCCGCAATAATAGTCTCCCCTGTTTCTTGATCAGTGGTAACTTTAAAAGTTGGATCTTCTTGCGCAAGACGATTAAGAGCCATTCCCATTTTTTCTTGATCTGCTTTTGTTTTTGGTTCAATCCGTAGCGAAATAACAGGCTCTGGAAAAACAATTCTATTTAGTTCAATAGGATTATTTTCATCACAAATAGTGTCAGAAGTAATGGTATCTTTTAATCCCACAGCTGCGGCTATTTCTCCAGCAAAAACTTGTTTTACTTCTTCGCGATCATTCGCATGCATGCGCAAGATTCTGCCGATGCGTTCTTTATTTCTTGTGCGTGGATTATAAACATAACTTCCAGCTATCAAGCTACCAGAATAAACACGGAAAAAAATAATCTGTCCGACGAATGGATCAGTCGCTACTTTAAAAGCTAAAGCCGCAAAAGGTTCCGCATCGGAAGCATGACGAAATAAAGGCTCATCAGTATCGGGATTAATACCCGGAATTGGTGGAATATCGGTCGGAGCTGGCAAGTAATCAACAACACCATCAAGCACAAGTTGAACACCTTTATTTTTTAAAGCAGAACCAGCAAACACTGGGAAAATTTCATTATTGATTACAGCTTTACGAAGTGTTTTTTTTAAAACATCAATGTTTGGAATAACACCCTCCAAGTATTCAGTCATCATCACATCGTCTGTTTCAACTATTTTCTCAACAAGTTCAGAATGGTACTTTTTCGCATCTGCTATTAGACTCTCTGAAATTCCAGCTTCGGCGGATAAATCTTTTTCAATAACAAGATTCCCCATTTCTCCTTCAAAAAAATAGGCTTTCATTTTAAGCAAATCAATAACTCCTTCATGATGCTCTTCAAGTCCGATAGGAATCTGCATACGAACAGCTTTTTTTGTAAGACGATCTAATATCGTTGCATAAGAATGCTCAAAAGACGCACCAATTCTGTCTAATTTATTTATAAAACAAATACGCGGAACTTTTGCTTCGTCGGCATAGCGCCAATTTGTTTCTGATTGTGGTTCTACTCCTGCGACACCATCAAAAACAACAACTGCTCCGTCGAGAACACGGAGAGACCTCTTCACTTCAACAGTGAAATCAATGTGTCCTGGCGTATCAATAATATTAAAACGATGTTTCTTGGATTTATCTTTTGAATCTGCATAAGTCGGAGTCCAGAAACATGTAACCGCTGCAGAGGTAATGGTAATACCACGTTCACGTTCTTGTTCCATCCAATCTGTTGTAGTTTCACCATCATGCACTTCGCCTATTTTGTGAGAAACTCCAGTATAAAAAAGCACCCGCTCGGTCGTGGTAGTTTTTCCAGCATCAATGTGCGCAATAATTCCAAAATTTCTAACTTTTTCTAAAGGATAATCTCGTTCCATGTATTTTTAATTATTTTTTATAGTGAGCATAGCCGAACTACCAAGCAAAGTGAGCAAAAGCTTTATTAGCCTCTGCCATCTTATGTGTGTCTTCTTTCTTTTTGATTGCTGAACCTTCGTTCTTGGAAGCGGCAATAAGTTCATCAGCAAGTTTTATATGCATTGGAGAACCTTTTTTATTTCGAGCTGCATCACGAATCCAACGCATAGCTAAAGCAAGCCTACGTTCTGGGCGAACCTCAATAGGTACTTGATAATTCGCGCCTCCAATACGTTTAGAACGTACCTCGGTCATTGGACCAGCATTTCTTAAAGCTAAATCAAAAATTTCCAACGGATTTGAATTGCTTGTTTTTTCTTTAATTATGTCAAAAGCCTTATACATTATTTTTCTGGAAGTTTCTTTCTTACCAGACCACATAATATAGTTTATAAACTTCTCCAATTTTTGAGAATTATAAACAAAATCAGGCTTTACCATATTTCTATTTTTTACTTTTCTTCGCATAAAATTTATTTTATTTCTTTACTTCTTTTTTAGGTTTCTTATTCCCATAAAGTGATCTGGATTGTCTTCTTTTTTCTACACCTTGTGTATCTAAAACTCCGCGTACAATATGATACCTCACTCCGATCAAATCTTTCACACGTCCCCCACGAAGCATTACTACTGAGTGTTCTTGTAAATTGTGTCCTTCGCCTGGAATATAAGCAGTAACTTCCATTCCGTTGGTAAGACGGACACGAGCAATCTTTCGGAGAGCCGAGTTCGGCTTTTTGGGAGTAGTCGTAGAAACCTTAGTACACACTCCACGTTTAAAAGGTGAAGGAAAAAATACTGGTCTATTTTTAAGGACATTAAATCCACGAGCCAAAGCCACTGTTTTGTGTTTAGAATGAACTTTTGTTCTATTTTTCTTAATTAATTGGTTTATTGTTGGCATATGATTTTACGAAATCATGTCGCGCAATCGTCAATTAAAGCGTGACTCAAAATAAAAGAGTCCGAAGACTCAAGTAGTAATGTACTATAATATCCGAAAAATTGCAAATATGTGTATCCCTAGTTCAACAATCAATTGCAACACCCGATTCTTCTAAGTGCTCTTGCTATAATGCATTATACCTCAATCTCTTTGCTAATCCATCCTTTTTTAGTAGATATTGATATCTCTTTTGTTCTAGCAGGTAAAATATGAGAAGGTGTAAAAGCTTTTAAAGAATAATTTCCTTTAGGGGTTAGCAAGAAATAACGGCCACTATCGTCTGATACAGTAAAGTTCACCCTTTCTCCACCTTGGTTGTGGAGAGCAATCAGACCGAAAGGAAGAACTTTGTTTGTCTCTTTGTCTTTAGTCAAACCAAATTGTTTTAATTTAAATCCAGAAACTCTAAAAAGAAAAGTAATCAAAATGATTGCGAAAATAATAAAACTAATTACACTTGGATTTATCACTATATTCGTAATACCTAAAATCACTCCAGCAATAAAGAAAACATTAGCAGTTTTAGTTAAAATATTATTTAATTTTATGGAAGTAATACCAAAATAGAAACTTGGTTTAATAGTTTTATCTCTCGGGTCCATTGGTAAATCTAAATTCATCAAAGTGTTTAAGGAATTAATAAACCCTCCTTTGTAAATATTAGGATACAGTTTTTGTTCAATTACAGAAGGTTCTTGTTTAGATGGAAAATCATATTTAGCAAAATAGGCTCGAAGTTGAATATTTGGCATTTTGTCAGATACAAGAAAACCATATCTGCCATTGGCATCTGCTATGGTTGATTGTAATTTTCTTGATTGTTCATTTAGAATTTCTACTCTAGCAAAAGGAATAGGTCTTTTAGTGCGAGAATCATAAACTGTTCCCCATGGTTTAGGTTTTCTTCTAAATCCTAAAAATTGTAAAGCAATAACGGAAGGATAGAAAATGTGGCTAAAAATGGGAACTCCAGCTTCAATAGAATTTATTAATGCAAGTAAAGAAAAAACTGTTGGAACAACAACGGCAACTCCTTCAAATGTTTTTACAATAGGCTTTTCTACAATTTTACGAACAACTACAGATGAAGCTTTGACAGTTTCAATTGTCTTATTTGCAAATAAAGAAATATTCTCTTGTAACTTACTAACTACTGAAGTAATTGAACCTTGAGCAGAAGATGATGATGAAGCAGATGAAGAATCTGGAGAAGAAGTTTGTGGAGAGACTGAGGGAATGATTGGTGGTACTGCTGGAGAAACTATTGAAGGAACTACTGGAGGAATGACTGGGGGAACAACTGGAGGTATTACTGGAGGAACAACTAGCGGAGGAATGACTGGAGGAATAGTTGGTAATAATGATTTAATATTTGATAAGAATTGACCTCCACCACTACTATAAGAAACAGCCGGATTGACTGTTAAAGTCAACACTTTATCATACCAAAAACCTGTTGTTTCCGGAGAAGTAATGGCGCTATCCATAACCCTTACAGTAAAATTATAATCAGTATTACTTGTCGGTGTGCCAGTGATTGTGCAATTAGAATTTACAGTCAAGCCAACAGGCAATGAACCGGAAAGTAATGAACAAGAATAAGGAGACGCTCCGCCAGTGATTGAAAGAGCGGTTGAATAACTTTGACCAACTGTGGCTGAAGACAAAGAAGCGGTGGTGATTTGGGGAAGTTGAAAAATAAGGACACGGTTATTGCTTGAATCACCTAAAAACAATCTCCGATTAGTGGAATCATAGGTAACACCATAAGGATTGTTTAACCCGCTTTGAGTGGTTGTGGCAAGATTAGAGGTAAAATCTGGCTGGCCCAGGACATTGACTGCGTTTTCACCGTTGGTGATTGTAGTGACGTCAAAGACCATAATGCGGCTGTTACCGGAGTCAGATAAAAATAATCTCTGGTTAGTGGAATCATAGATAATACCATAAGGATTGCTTAACCCGCTTTGAGTGGTTTTGGCAAGATTAGAGGTAAAATCTGGCTGGCCCAGAACATTGACTGCGTTCTCGCCATTAGTGATTGCGGTGACGTCAAAGACCATAATGCGATTATTATTGAAATCGCTTGCAAACAGTCGCTGGTTAACGGAATCATAGGTAACACCATAAGGATTGTTTAACCCGCTTTGAGTGGTTGTGGCAAGATTAGAGGTAAAATCTGGCTGGCCCAGAACATTGACTGCGTTTTCGCCGTTGGTGATTGTAGTGACGTCAAAAACCATGATGCGATTATTAGGGTAATCGCTTACAAACAGTCGCTGATTGACGGAATCATAGGCAATGCCATAGGCATTGTTCATCCCGCTTTGAGTGGTTGTGGCAAGATTAGAGGTAAAATCTGGCTGGCCCAGAACATTGACTGCGTTTTCGCCGTTGGTGATTGTAGTGACGTCAAAAACCATGATGCGATTATTAGGGTAATCGCTTACAAACAGTCGCTGATTGACGGAATCATAGGCAATGCCATAGGCATTGTTCATCCCGCTTTGAGTGGTTGTGGCAAGATTAGAGGTAAAATCTGGCTGGCCCAGAACATTGACTGCGTTTTCGCCGTTGGTGATTGTAGTGACGTCAAAAACCATGATGCGGTTGTTGTTATCGCTTACAAACAGCCGCTGGTTGGCGGAATCATAGGTGATGCCACGGGGATCAGTCAGCCCGCTTTGGGTAGGAGCTTCAGTAGGGGTATTAGAAGTAAAATCTGGCTGGCCAAGAACGTAATCAGCGGTATAATCCACTATATTATTATTACTATCTAAATTAAAAATTAGAACGCGATTATTAGTACCATCAGAAACAAAAAGGCGATGATTGACAGTGTCAATAAAAATATTCGTTGGTAAATTGAAACCTTTATTACCTATAAAAAGGTTGTTAATATTACTTGTAATATAACTCACATTTCCTTGATAATCGCTCTGTCCCAAAACATTGACTGCGTTCTCTCCGTTGGTGATTGTGGTGACATCAAAAACTATGACACGGTAGTTGTTGTAATCAGCCACAAACAATCTCTGGTTGATAGAATCATAGGTGATGCCAAAGGGACCACTTATCCCGCCTTGAGTGGTGGTCCCAATATTGAATATGAAATCTGGCTGGCCCAGGACATTGACTGCGTTTTCACCGTTGGTGATTGTAGTGACGTCAAAGACCATAATGCGGCTGTTACCGGAGTCAGATAAAAATAATCTCTGGTTAGTGGAATCATAGATAATACCATAAGGATTGCTTAACCCGCTTTGAGTGGTTTTGGCAAGATTAGAGGTAAAATCTGGCTGGCCCAGAACATTGACTGCGTTCTCGCCATTAGTGATTGCGGTGACGTCAAAGACCATAATGCGATTATTATTGAAATCGCTTGCAAACAGTCGCTGGTTAACGGAATCATAGGTAACACCATAAGGATTGTTTAACCCGCTTTGAGTGGTTGTGGCAAGATTAGAGGTAAAATCTGGCTGGCCCAGAACATTGACTGCGTTTTCGCCGTTGGTGATTGTAGTGACGTCAAAAACCATGATGCGATTATTAGGGTAATCGCTTACAAACAGTCGCTGATTGACGGAATCATAGGCAATGCCATAGGCATTGTTCATCCCGCTTTGAGTGGTTGTGGCAAGATTAGAGGTAAAATCTGGCTGGCCCAGAACATTGACTGCGTTTTCGCCGTTGGTGATTGTAGTGACGTCAAAAACCATGATGCGATTATTAGGGTAATCGCTTACAAACAGTCGCTGATTGACGGAATCATAGGCAATGCCATAGGCATTGTTCATCCCGCTTTGAGTGGTTGTGGCAAGATTAGAGGTAAAATCTGGCTGGCCCAGAACATTGACTGCGTTTTCGCCGTTGGTGATTGTAGTGACGTCAAAAACCATGATGCGGTTGTTGTTATCGCTTACAAACAGCCGCTGGTTGGCGGAATCATAGGTGATGCCACGGGGATCAGTCAGCCCGCTTTGGGTAGGAGCTTCAGTAGGGGTATTAGAAGTAAAATCTGGCTGGCCAAGAACGTAATCAGCGGTATAATCCACTATATTATTATTACTATCTAAATTAAAAATTAGAACGCGATTATTAGTACCATCAGAAACAAAAAGGCGATGATTGACAGTGTCAATAAAAATATTCGTTGGTAAATTGAAACCTTTATTACCTATAAAAAGGTTGTTAATATTACTTGTAATATAACTCACATTTCCTTGATAATCGCTCTGTCCCAAAACATTGACTGCGTTCTCTCCGTTGGTGATTGTGGTGACATCAAAAACTATGACACGGTAGTTGTTGTAATCAGCCACAAACAATCTCTGGTTGATAGAATCATAGGTGATGCCAAAGGGACCACTTATCCCGCCTTGAGTGGTGGTCCCAATATTGAATATGAAATCTGGCTGGCCCAGGACATTGACTGCGTTTTCACCGTTGGTGATTGTAGTGA
>ERZ1292629.358-Hain-H43-01um-R1-358-length-48349-cov-32_pt1 | contig 48349 bp, 74 predicted proteins | sample MGYA00564399_ERZ1292629 | MGnify/ENA primary metagenome ERZ1292629 (study PRJEB36523, sample SAMEA6512636) | groundwater metagenome | collected 2019-01-08 | study: AquaDiva: Metagenomics assemblies of 32 groundwater samples
AAGGAGTAAATCATGGCCGATATAGTATCCCCCGAAGCGATTAAATTTTGTGACGAGGTGGTGCGTCCCATTTCCGAGGAGTTTCGGCTGCTGAAAGCAAAAGTGGATTGCATCATGGCTAACTGGAACGGCGGCAAGAATGTACTGTTTCCGGTGGATGACAAGGCGATCGTGCAGGATGGGCGTGAGTCGGCGGGCGACACGCGCCTGTCGGGTAACGATATTGTGCTTTCGGTGGTGCAGTTTCAGGCGTTTCAAACCCAGCTTAACCAGCCGGGCGTCATGGCGGTTATCAATAAGCCGTGCGTTCGTCAAATTTTATGAGGTAATCCTTGGGCAACTGGGATGGCATAGTGACGACCGGCGCATCGGCTCACGCTAATAATGGCGGCGGGTTCGATCCCGTTACTTATGTTGGGACATTGGCGCAATTGTTAGGCGCGAATGACGGTCCGGTCTGCACTGACGCTGCCGCCACTTATGTGCAAGCTACGGGAGTGACGACTTGCAGCGGGGTGAACAATTTCACCAATGCGCAAATAGGAATGATTGCCAAAGTAGTTTCCGGTTCGGGCGGCACAGTGGCCGGATACTATCTGATTTCCGCCGTTAACGGGACCACTACTATTACTCTGCCTACCACTGTCGCCGCCGCCAACGAAACTATTGTCGTTAACGTGGCCGGAGCCATGACTTTTGCCCAGGGGGTTTTGGCACTCACCCAGACTACTTCTATTGCGGGTTTCTACCGAGTCCATGTCCAAAAGGGGGCCTACAGCCGGGCTGCCGCCGATGCTAACGCCAGCGCCGGAATCGCTGCCGTGCCGTTGGTGCTTAAAGGCTACAACGCGGCCCTGGGGGACCTGGACGCGGGCACGCGCCTCAACAACGGCAGGGGTCCGTTGTCGGTTGTTGATTTTCCGGTCACAACCTATACTGCCAATAATACCTATCTAAATTTTACCGGAAACAATCAAGCAGTAAGCAATCTCTTAGTTCAGACGACTGCCAATTCCGCCAATCCGGTCATTAAGAACAGCGGCACCGGCTCGATGGTGCGAAATTGTCTGGCGCTAAATGGAAATACTCTCAATAGCAGTTCCGCCGTGGGAATTCAGGGTTCTGCCACCGGAATTATTATCAACTGTGATGCCGGGGTGTCAGGAACCACTACGGGCGATAATTTCACTGGTTCCCGTTGTAACATCAATTGTCGAGCGATGTGGGGGCAGGCTTTTGGAATTTCTTCCACTTCCAGCGCCGGATCCATGACTGGCAATGTAATTTATAATTGTGCCAACGATGGTTTGCGTTTCAGCACTACTACGGTAAGCGCCAATAGTCGCGCTGGCGCCAACACCATATTTAATTGCTCGGATGGCATTTCCATTGGCAATGCTGCGTTTACCGGATTGGCGCTGGAGGCGATTGATAATCACATCACTGATTGCACCGGCTGGGGCATCAATTCGGATTATGATACCACGGGACAACTGGAAGGGGTATTCTCTCATAACCGTTTTCGCGATAACACTTCCGGCGGTATCAACGGCTATGACGGCTCCACTGCCTATGATGGTTGGGCGCGCGACCAGGTGTTCGACCTTAACGCGGTGACGACCGATACCGGCGGGCCGGAAACCGATTTCCAGGCGTACAAAACCGGGACGGCTGGCGGCGGAGCGGCGGCCACCATTACCCTGGATTTCGAGGAAACCGTGGCCGACCAGTTGCGGGGATTTGTGATTTTCCAGACGCCCGGCATTAATCCGACCGAAGCCGGCACCATTATTTCCAATACCGCCGCCAACCCCACCGTCTGCACCGTCCACAAAAACTGGACCAACAATCCTGCCAACGGCGACGCTTACTGGATCACCGACCTGTCGCTCAAGAGCGGCGCGCCGGGCATCGGGGCCGGCTCGATGGAACAAGACATCGGCGCCTTGCAACGCATCCCGGATTTCCCGACGGCGGCGAACGTCTGGCACAATGATACGACGGACGGTGTTACCGGCTCGATGAGCGGCTTGGACGTTCCCAAGACCGGCGGCACGGGCAGCACGTTATTGGCGGAGGATGTCGCGACCGGCATCACGCTGGACCCGACCGGCGACAACGTGGCGGGGGCGGCAGCGGGCGGCGGAGCCTGGACGGAATACGACGGCGACCGCAGCCGCCTGCGTTACTTCGGCTACGATCTGGCTTACTCGTGAGGAAATTATGAAACGCTTATTTCTCATTCTCTTTTTGCTGCTGGCGGGGACGGGGTGGGGGCAATGGCGGGACCGCTATGCCGGGCCGCTGACGGCGGACAAGGTGAAGTATGTGAACGCCGTATCTATTACTCCGGCGCAAAACTTGGCTAATGAATACGCCTCGCTTTGCGCGCGCGGTGATATGGGGACAGCTTCAGCTACCAACCGGCGGGTATTGTTGTTGACGCCGGGTATTTATACTTTGGCTGCCACCTTGACGTTGAACACCGATTACGTCGATGTGGCCGGCTTGGGCGGCGCGCCAGAGGATACCGTTGTGGTTGGCGTTACGGGCGGACCGACGGTAAATCAAACCTGTGCTGATTTAAGATTGCAAGGATTTACCATCAGGCACAGCGGGACTTCCGACAGCCCCGGTGATCATGCTTTCATGCAGTCCAATGCTGATAATTCCGCCTCTTATTATCGTCTCATGTATTTTGACCAGACTAACGCGCTTCAAACCGTAGTCACAAGCATGCGTGCTTCGATTTGGGGCGTAGAGGATTTAGCGGGGACCTGGGAGTATTGCCGCGGCAGCGGTTATGCCTGGCGGGTGATTGCCAGCAAAAAAATAAGCGGCACGTTTCGTTATTGTATTGGAGGTTATGGCTCCTTCGCTGCTGATACTGACTCGGCGGAAGTGAGCGGAACATTTTTGAACTGTGTGGGAGGGGCGGCATCTTTCGGGGGCTGCGCTCAGTTTGGTTGCTTGACCAGCGGCACTTTTGAGTATTGCACGGCGGGCGATAACTCTTATGGCATGGGCCGGGAATTTTCCGGCACGGCCCGTTGGTGTAAAGGCGGTTCAAATTGCTTTGGCGGGTATGATCCAGACCAAGCTGGCAGTTATTATGGTGTTTTTAGCGGAGTGGCGGAAAATTGTGTCATCAACGGCGGGCAATCATTTGGCATGGGACATGCCAGTTGCGTGCAAAGTGGTATTATCATCAACTGCCGCGCCGAGGACCCTAGCTGGTATGCTGAAGGCGCTAATTCGTCACGGCTGGGAACCATCACTGACAATGGGGCCGCTGCCACTTTGACGGTAGCCATAGCCGGAGCAAACAATGATGTCACCTATACTGCCACGCGCCAAGGCACGATGGGCAATCGCATCCAAATTGATTATGATTTTGTCGGGCCGGGCACAGGTATTGATGTTGGCATAGTACAAGGCGCTGGGCTAGTTGTCATTACGTTATCTTTTCACGCTACTAACGCTAAAACAGCCAATGCTGCTGTTGCTGCCCTTGCTGGTAATGCCGAGGCCAGTTCTTATGTGACCGGAGTGGCCGAAGGGGATGGGACGGGACTCGTGACTGCTACCACTCCCGCTTATCTAACCGGAGGAGTTAATTCCCCCTGGTGGGAGGGAAACGCAAGCCAGCATCCCATTGCTTTGACCGCCGACACTTCCATCGCGCCTTTCGACAATGGAGCGACTTTCACCAATACTGGGGCGAGCGGAACGGTAAAGGCGACTTTACCGGCGGCGAAAGTGGGATTGAAATATAAGTTTATGGTTACTGCCGCGCAGATTTTGCAAATTGATCCGTCGGGAACCGAGACGCTGGCTAAGACTACCGGCTATGCCCAAATTGCCGCAGGAGAATTGATTTACCAGAATACCGCCGGATATTTTATCGAATTGGAATGTATCGTTGCGGGCAGTTGGGTTTGCACTGGCTCAAACGCGGCCTGGACTGAGGAAACTCCATAATGGCGATAACCAAAACCAATATCCTGACGCAAGTGCGGAAACGACTGGGCGCGCTGCACCCCAAAGTCGGCGAACCGTTTGATAAAAACAGGTGGCGCTACTCCGGCATGACCCTTGGGGGGCATTGGTAATGGAAAAGCAAAGACGCTGTACGCGTTGTGGGGTGCTCAAACCCGTGACGGAGTTTTGGAAGAACTCGCACTGTCGAAGTGGATTTCTAAACCAATGCAAAGCCTGTGTGACAAAAGCACCAGAGAATGTTCCAAGAATTTGTCTTAGCTGTCAGAAGCCTTTTTATGCCAACAAGTACAGAATTAAATCTGGGCGCGGAATATATTGTTCGCGTTCGTGTCAGGCAAGAGAAGCGTGGAGGGTCATTCCGACTCGTGCAACAAAATTACAACGAGTTCGAGCAAACTCCTTTGTCTATAACAATCTTATGGCCTCTTCTTCGTGCGAGGCTTGCCAGGCGGCGGGAGTTATGATTCATGGACATCACGAAGATTATAATAAACCGGAGGAGGTTCGGTGGCTTTGTGTCCCGTGTCATAGACGGTTACATCTAACCAGACCCATATATGCTTCACCCGGCGGGAAGTGGTGAGCAGATGAGCATCGAGAAAGGACCGATTACCAATAAAACCAAAAAGAGTTCGCGCTAGCGGGTAGCTCCCGCGCAGAAGCGTGTCCTTCGGCCCGACACGGGGCTGTTTCCCAAGACCTTACCGTCCTGGGAGCAGCCCCTTCTTTTTGGTATTCAGGGACAGTTAAAACATGGCAGCCCAACGTATATATCCCAACGAGGAAATCAAACAGCAGGTATTGGAGCGGTGCAAAACCGACCTGTACTTCCTCTGCCGAGTGGTGCTGGGCTACGACAAGCTCGAACCCGTGCCCCACCAGGCGTTGTGCGATTTCATCGAGCAGGACTGTCCCCGCAAAATCCTCATCGGGGCGCGCGGCATCTTCAAGACGACCATCGGCACTATCGCCCGCGCCATCCAACTGATGCTGCGCGACCCGGAGGTCCGCATCCTCATCGTTTGCAACACCATCGACAACGCCATTATGATGGTCAATTCCATCAGAGCCCATTGGGATTACAATCAGCGGCTGCGGCAGCTCGTCCCGGAATTTATTCCGCCCAAACGCAATCTCGTTCCCTGGTCGGGGAAGGCCCTGCAATTGATGCGCCAGAGCCACTGGGGCGAGCCGACCGTCATGGCGGCGGGCGTGGATAAACAAATGGCGGGGACCCACTTCAACTGGATTCTGGGCGACGACGTGGTGGCGGCCAGCCGCGACGACTTGAAAGAGGGCGGCATCATCATTATCAAGGCGGAAGAGGTGGACAAAGCCGTTGGCTGGTTCAAGCTGACCATGCAGGGCCTTTCCATCAACGACGCCGACCCGGCCCGGCAGACGAAAGTCCAGTTCATCGTCAACCGCTGGGCGGTGCGGGACTTCGCCGACTATGTGCTCTGCCATCACACCCACGAATATCAGGGGCCGGAAACCCGGTTTGAAACCAAGATTATGAGCGTCCACAACCCCGACGGCTCGCTGTTGTGGCCCACGGTCCTGACGGAAGGGAAGCTGCGCCAAAAGCTCAACGAACAGGGGCAGTTCATGTACTGGACCCAATACGAGTGCCTGCCTTACGACCCCAAGAGCCGGGGGTTCCCGGTGGAAAATCTCGAACGCTACGGCATGTTCTACGACACCGAGGAACCCCCCAACTTCGGCAAGATGCGGATTTACGCCCTGATGGACCTGGCCGACAAGAATAAGCCGGAGTCCTGTTGCACGTCCTTCATCCTGGCGGCCATCGACTATAACAACCACATCTGGGTGGTCGAGGCGGAGAAGGGCAAGTTCGACCCCACCAGCAAATACGAGCTGATCGCCCGCATGTGGGTCCGCTACCACTTCAACGTCCTTTACATGGAACGCAATCTGCACGAAGAGACCATGAAGTTCACTCTCAAGAAGGAGCTGGAACAGCGGGGCGTAAAGCTCCGCATTGAGATTATGCCCATCAAGGGCCGCAACAAGAACGCCCGCATCATGCGCTTGCAACCGTGGTACGAATGTGGCGCCATTCATTTTCACCGGACCCGGCACAAGGACATTCTCCGGGAAATGAGCCACTGGCCCTTCGACAACGAGGTCGATTGCATCGACGCCCTGGCCTACATCTTCGACGTGGGAGTGCGCCTGCCCCCGGTCGCCGGCTCTGCCGTCAAGGGCGGGCGGGCTTGGGACCATCACACCATCAGCGTCCAGTCGGTGCTGGACGATATTCGCCGCCAGAACCGCAGTTACGGTTCCGGCCCGTTTTCCCTGCAACCATCCCGCCGGAGAGCGGTTTAAGGAGCTTAGAACCATGCCACGTTACCAAAAATTAGCCACCGATCCCTGTCCCTGGGCCATCTGGGCCAACCCCAATCGTACCGTCCTGCGCGCCGACGGGAGTGTCGATTGGACCGTAATGAGCGCGGGGACCTGGACCTATCGGGCCAAGTTTAATGAAAAAACCATCAACGCCGTCCTGCCCAAATATAACCCCAACGGCCTCAAGCTGGCCTTCTGGGTCGAGGGCAAGCCGTGCAGCGGCGGCCTGATCCGGCTGGAGATCAACCGGCGCAAGGGGCCGTTCAACAACGCGGAACGATATGCCCGGCTGCTGCTGTCGGTGGGCCGGGCCTATCTGATTTCCACCCGCTGTGATGGGACGCCCTGCCCCTTGACCAGCGGCAGCTACATCAAGAATATCACCCAGATCAGCGCTTATAATCACGCCCTCACTGTTTACGGCGTCGGCACGGGTCGGGCCGCCGTGGCCTTTGACATGGACGGCTACCCCGCCTGGGGCATCAATCCAACCTCCAATATGATTTCCACCAATAACGCCGCGAAACTGGGCGTCGAGGTGACCGGCTGGTAAAAAATATGCGTTTAACCGAGCTGAATAAAATCCAGGACCTGCTCAAGGACTCCCAGACCTATCGGGAGAAGCTCTACCACGATACGGACTGGGACGTTTTCGAGAAGTACTGGTTCAATATTTATCCGCAGAGCGCCGCGACCAGCGACCTCTTAACCGTCCCCATTTTAGTGTCGGACGCCCAGCGGCAGATCGCCGCCCTGCTGGGGGGGGAGCCGCGCGTCATCGTCGAGGCCACCAGCCCGGAGCTGGTCCCCGCCGCCCGCGTGCTGTCGGGCCGCCTCAATCAGTTAATCAGGGACACCAACCTTATCGACGAGCTGCGCGACGCCGCCCAGGACACCATTACCTGCGGCACGGGCTTTCTGCTGGACGGCTTCGGCAGCCAGTATGGGGTGTCCCCGCAAACCGCGGTGCAGGGCTTCGAGGACAGCCGCTTCGGCAAAGGCGGCCAGCGCATCGAGTACAACGATAACATCTTCGACAACCTGCCCTGGACCCTGCGCGTGCACCCCTCCGACATTCTGATCCCGCCGGGCTTCGTCAACCTGGCCCAGAGCTTCGGGTTTTTCCACCGCTATATTCGCTCCCTGGAGGAGGTGAGAGAAGATGAAAAACTTATTCAAAAACATCGCACTAAAATTAAATCGGACGGCATTATCGACTACGCCTGGGTCAATAATCCCCGCCAAGAGCAGCACGGCGACTACCAAATCGACCAGCAGCGCGTTATCCTCTACGACTGGTACGACCTCCGCACCAACCGCCGCACCACCTTCAGCCCATCCTACCCCTACGCGCTGGCGCACGAGGTCGATGAGATACTGATTCGCATCAACCGCCTGCCGCTGCACGGGCTGGTATTCAACAAAAACAGCCGCCACTTCTGGGGCACGTCCGACTTCGATTTCGGCGAAACCAACGCCAAAGAGGTCAACGACATTCGCACCATGATGAAGCGGCAGCGGGCCCTGGAAATATCGAAGGGTATCATCGATTTCGACAAGCTGGTCGGACTCGACGGCCAGGATATTAAAAATCCGGAAGAATTCCTCAAGAAGCTGACTTCCGACCAGCCGATGGCACTGATGTTTTGTCACGGCGACCCGCGCAACGTCTTCGCCCAGATTCAACCCTCGCAACAGTGGGATTTCGCCGGCCAACTGGATATTTGCAAACGCGAATTACAGGAGTTCGGCCTGGCTATCGGACCCAACCAAAAAGGGCTGATGGCTTCGGGCCGCCATACCGCCTACGAGGCCCAGATGACGGAAACGAATTACGACCGCTCGCTGGCCCCGCGGCGCATGCCCATCCGCAAGGCCCTGCTCGACATTGTGTACAACTGGTCCCAGATGATTTTCGATTTCTGGGTCGAGCCGCAGATGGTTCCCACCTACGACGCGGCGGGCAACCTGGTAGTGGTCGCCTTCAAGGGGGCGGATTTACGCGGCGACTATCGCTTCAACGTCTCGCTGGACTCGCTGCGGGCCAAAAGCCACGATGACCGCATCAACGAGGCCAACATGATTCTCTCCCAGATGATGCCGTTCGTCGAGATGGGGGTGATGAACCCGCAGGCGATGGCGCGGCAATATCTTTCCCGCCTGGATAGTGATTGGGACATCGACACGCTGCTGGGCGGGCCGGGGCAAATGGGAGCGCCCGTGCCCTTTGGTCAGTTTCAGCAGCAGTTTCAGCAGCAGATGCCGCAAAACGGGCCGTCGATTACCTCGTTCATGCAGAACCAGGGGCCGCCGCAGCAAATGAACCGCCCCCAGGGACCGGGTCTGCGCCCGCCGCGCCCGATGGGTGGCGGCGGACCGGGCCAACCGTCCGGGGCGGGTTCGCCGCCCGGAGGGCAGCCGCAATGAATTACGAATACTACTGCACCAAGTGTGACCGTTACTTCGAGAAGGAACGCCCGCTGGAGCACCGCAACCGCCGCACTAAATGCGCCCGGTGCGGCCACATCGCCCAGCGCTGCATGATCCCGCGCTCCACCCTGGTCAATACCGGCCAGGGCAGCCGCATCCCCGGCTGGTGCGACAGCTTGCCGGGTCCGAGAGTTTATGTGCAATCAAAACACCATTTTAAGGAATTGTTAAAACAACATGGAGACGGAAACCTGTACGCTGCCAACTTATGACCTGCGCCTGCTGAAAAAGACCGGCGGCAAGCTGGCCGACCGGCTGTGGGAAATGGAGCAAATCCTGAACTGCGACCAGCGGCACAAACGCACCTTCCTGGTGCTCGCCGATTTCCTGCGCCATGCCGCGAAACTGGCGGAAACGCTGGAATATCTGGCTATCTGCGGCGAATGTCTGGGCAGCGATGAAACCATGCTGGCGGCCCTGCTCAATTTGAATTTCGCCCTGGCGCGGGTGGAAAGAAAATCCGACCTGGCTGGAGTCGCCGTCGAGCTGCGCGGCCCTTGGCGGCGGGAAGTCAAAAAACTGCGCAAAGATTTCCTGGCCTATCTGCAGCGCCTCCATCCGCAAGCGCCGACCTGGAACGGGGTGGACCTGACGGCCCTGGGCAGTTGGAAAACCAGCCTGCAGCGCCTGCGCGGCAGTTGGGACTATCACCGCTGCGGCTACGGCCCCAATGAAGTGCCCCAGTTCAACGTACTATGCGAGCTTGATGATGAGGGCCAGGTCAAATATGGCACGGAAAAAGAAGTGTTTGAAGCGGACCAGCGTTTGCTGGCCCTTTATGCCGCCGCCCGGCTGTCCCGGCTGGCTAACCGGCTGGTGGCGGAAATGGCCCCGTGGTCCGCGTGGTGCTTTACCGCCCTGGAAGCGGACGCGGCGGCGGCCTTTAATAGCCAGCTAATCGAATCCGTTTGGAGAAAGGAACTGCATTATGGCGCGACAGATTGCTCGCAAGGACATTCAACTGCTGGCCCAGGAACGGCAGTTGATGGAACAGAACGCCGCCCTGACGGCGAAAATCAAGCAGCAACAGCAGGAGTTGGCTGATCTGGAGGACAAGCTGGAAACGAGCTTTAACGAAAACCTGGGCCTCCAGCGCAAGCTGGCGGGCGAAGGCAAGGAACGCACCGCCGCCGTGCTCTTGACCGGCAGCGGCGAAGTCAACGTCGAGCTGGACGGCGCGTGGTCGATGGCCGATTTGCACCGGATCATGCGGCCCATGATGCGGGCGATCCGGCAGCAGCGCCGACCGGTGGTGGCGCTGCCCAAGGCGGAGCTTGAGAAAGGAATCAACTAATGGCTAAGGAACTAGAACAAAACAATGACCTTGAGTCAGTCGAAACCGGCGACCTCGATGAGGAAGTAGCTGCGGCAACCGCGTCCGAGGACGATGTGACCAGCGAACCGACCGGCGCCGATGACCAGGCCCAAACGGAAGGCGATGAGACCGACGCCGCTGCCGCGGAAATTCCCGGAGCGGAAACCGAAGTCCCCGCTCGCCCCCAGGGAGCTGATGAGGCGAAAAACCTCCAGGCCCAACTGCTTTATTTGCAACAGCAAATGCAGCAGCAGCAGCAATACTTTCAGTATTTGCTGCAACAGCAGGGACGCCCGGCGCCACCTGCCCCGACGCCGCCTCCACCGGAGGAAGACGTCATCCCCATCCCCGATGAGGTGGAAGGGTTTAGCCAGCGGGAGCTAGCCAGATACGCCGTCAAAGAGGCGGCCAAGCTGGCGCAACGGAAGGTGAAACAGCAGCAGGCGGTCTATGACTACCAGTTGAACACGGTAACTCAGGTCATGGACGCCATGTTCGCCGGACACCCCGAATACCCGCACATTCAGACGGCCCTGCGCGTGATGCAGAGCAATCCCGGCTTGACCTTTGCCGGGGCTTTTCAGGCCGTCAAGGGGACCGCCGCCCTGCAACAGTTGACGCAGTTGCAAAATCAGCAGCGCAACCGCCAGAAGGCGGACCAGAAACGGATGCAGCAGGCTAAATTACAGAGCCGCAAGCCCGTCCCCGCCCCCAAAAAGGCCACCAAGTTTACCGGCACTTTCCGCGAAGCGTTCGATGAGTCGATGCGGGAGTACGGTATGAAGTAGCAACCCCTGTTCGCAAGGACATGAGTTGACCGGGCTGTGCGAGGCGCGCGCCACAAGTCTCGCACGGCCTCTTTTTTTAACCCGGCGCGAAAGGATTAGGCTTTATGGCTACCAAGGCAACCTATCAGAAACCTTATGGGTCGCCGGTATTCGATCAGGTTTTTCTGTCCACCTGGGACAAGATGCGGGACACCCTCATTGACCAGTATTTTCGGAAATTTCCGGCCCTGGTCTGGATGATGGACCGCAAGGACACGGACCTGATCGGCGACGGCGGCGAACAGTTCATCGTCCCGATGGAGGTCGGCGAAAACCCGACCGTCGGGGCCATCGATTATGATGAAGGCATTTCGATGGACGATTACGATCCCTTCATGGCGGGCCGTTACGACGCCCGTCTGGTCGGCGGCGGCGTCGCCAACCCGATGGAATTACAGGTCGTCAACAAGGGCAGCGGCAAGAACTTCTCCATCTACCAGAAAAAGACGGAGAACACGGTCAAGACTATCCGCAAGGCCCTGAGCTTCCAACTGTGGAGCGGCAACGGCACGAAACCCAACGCCCTGGGGTTGCCGACTTTGATTCCGGCCACCGCCAAGACGGCCCAGACGACCACCATCGGCGGCATCGACCAGAGCACCTATACCTGGTTCCGCACCCAGGCGATCAACATGACCAACATGAGCGCCGCCAACGATCTGGAAAGCCAGATGCTCAACATGTACAACACCATCGTGGCGGAAGCGGGCGCGCCGGACGTGATCTTCACCGACCAGACCGACATCGAGATTTACGAGACCAATGCCCGCGACTTCTTCGTGGTGGACTCCAAAGTCAAAGTGGCGGACGTCACCTTCGAGTTGTGCAAGTACAAGCAGATGCCGATGATCTGGGACGTGGACGCCCCGGCGGGCGAGCTGCGGATGATCACCAGCGAGAACTTCAAGTTCCTGGCGGACCCGGCCTTCTGGTTCCGCTGGACGGCGGAAAAGGAGTTGCCGGACGTCCCGTTCAAAACTGTCAAGCAATGCGTGGTGCGTTATAACTTCGCCCGGCTGACCGGGCGGGACCACGGTTGCATCTACAACATCGCAGTCTAACTCACGATTAGAGAAAGGAGTTTACCATGACTGCTCAAACGATTTCTTACGGCCGCACGGCCAAAACTTTGTTGTTGGAAGGTTTGCATACCGTCAAATCGACGCTGCCTCTGGGTTATTACCACGATGATGGTTTGCGCCGGTATCGCTACGCCCAAGTGGCTCTCACTTCGTGCAAACCAGGCATGGGTTTGCAGCAGCGGCTTAGCGTCGCCAGCCCCACGTGGATTTCCGGCGCTGCCGCCCAGAATATGTTGCGTTCCTGCATGGGCGGGTTCGGCAACGCGGCGGGCGATATGTGGATCAAGGTCTACAGCGCTGGAGGTTTGACCACGGACAAGTACGTCAATGGTTACTTCGACGTGCTGAGCGGTGTCGGAGCCGGTCACAGCTACCAGATTGACACTTACGAAACCGGGGTCGCGTCCAAGACGACCAAGATCAAACTCGACGAGCCGCTGGTGGTCAAATTGTCCAACCGGAGCCGGGTGCGGATTCGGACGAATCCCTATTGGGGCTTGAAGCTGCCTCTCAGGTCGATCAATAACCAGGCGGCCCGCATGGTTTCCGCCGGTCCGGGCGTGGGTGTCACCACGGTTTCGGCGGCGGCCTCCGGTTACATGTTCATCCAGACACGCGGTCCCGGCGTGGGTTATGCCAACCAGGCTATTTCCGCCGGATACTTCGTGGGTTTCGGGTTAAGTGGCAAAATTTCCGCCGCCATGAAAGCGGTGGCCCTGGGTTCCACGGTCTGGGGCATTTCCAGTCTGGTCCCGATGGGCGTCTGCCGCGGCGGAGCGGCGGGCATAACCCGGCTTTGTGCGGTGGATTGGAAGATTGAATAACCGAAACCCCTTTAGCGCGCCCCGCAATAGTGCGGGGAAGGCGGGCGGGATGGGCGGCAGAAAGGTTGTGATTTATGGCTTACGGAACTTTGACCCTGGCCCAAGTTCGTACCTCACTTATTGCGCCCGGGCGAAGAATGGTAACGGGCAAATGCGGTTGGCCGGCGGCTAATTCTTCTGTTTCCACTAGTGGTATCGAGAAACATTTCCGCAGCCGCTGTACGGCCGTGGAAATGAATTTGGTAAATGTTTCCGGCGTAATAAAATGGACCGCATCGTCAGTGAACAAAAATGGCGTGGCTTATACCTATGGTTGCAGTGGCACGGCCAGTGGTTTTTTTACCCGAAGCAACGCCGTCGCCAGTGGCACATTTACCGCCTTCGGCTGCTGACTTGTTGTTCCTTTCCCTGGCTCGCCCGGTTAACGCCGGGCGGGCCGAAAGGAACTTTTAACCGGAGTTTGCCATGACGCTCAAGAGAAGTGACCTGGTTTCCCACGTCACCCTGAACCTGGGCAACCGCAATAATCTATCGACGTATATTTTAACCTGGGTCAACTGGGCCATTCAGGACACCGCCAGCGTTTTCAACTGGCGGAGTATGAAGAAGCTGCTGGACCAGTTGCGGACGGAATCCGGCAAAGTCTGGTATCCCATGCCCGCCAATATCAAGGACATCACCGATGTCTCGATCATCGACGGGTCCAGCACCATCAGTTTGACCTACAAGCCGCCCGATGTTTTTCGCAAACAGTTTCCCCACCCGGAGGAGGACGGCAACCAAACCCCGGTCTATTACACCTGGGAAGGCGAATACCTGCGGTTCTATCCCCTGTGCGATGATGACAATCTGCCGATTTACATCATGGCGGCCCTCTGGCCGGAAGAATTGACGACCGATAACGACGCCCTCTGTCCGCTACCCAAGCTGGAACAGGAAATCATCAGTAGAGCGACCTATATCGGGGCCAAAGCGACCGGCGACACGATCAAGATGCGGACCTTCAGCCCGGATAGCTGGCTGCGCGGCATTGGCCGCATCGCCCGCGTGGACGGCCACCCGTCGGATTGGACCCCGCAATACGCCAGCGAGCGCGTGACGCGCGATTATCGGACCGGTGAATTTAGAGTGCCGCCGTTAGGGCGCAGCACATTACAGACGATTAACGTCTGAAGGAGTTTGCGATGGGTGTTTGTAAAATCCAATTTAAGATGCGATTCTTGGGCATGAATACCAACGAGGGGCCGCCGGGCGTGGATTATACCCTCAGCAGCCTCAAACGGACCTTCAACCAGCAGGGGTATCTGTCCAATGGCGGGGTTGCCATTAACTTGTCCGCCGCCCTTTCGACGGTGGTGCGCGGTTGCTATGTCCGGCTTACCAGCGCCGCCATCAATAGCGCCTATTTGAAGATTTATGACCGCGACACCTCGACGCTCAGCTCCTATATCGGACGAGTCCATCGTTACGACCTGATGAAATGGCGGCCAGTCACTACGTCGCAGGATTCCCATGTGACCATTACAACCTCGACCGCCGGGTGCTATTACGATTTCGTGGCTTTTGGTGCGTGATGCCGAATTACCAATACATTGATGTTGAGCGTCCCGACCTGGGCCTGATGGGGCACGTCCCCCCCACGGACATTCCCGACCGGGCTTGCGCCGACTGCCAAAACGTTTATTTCTGGAACGGGGAAATCAGGAAGCGCTTTGGATATGGGGCCACGGCCATTCCCAAAGTCACCGCGGCAGGTCTAGATATTATCAACTACGATTGCCCCATTACCGGCATGGCAGTTTATTCCAATGTGCTTTCGACGACTAGTTCGGGGGTGGAATCCTTTATCTATGCCTTCACTACCCGTGACGTCTTCAACTCCGACGATGCGACGAGTTTTGATTGCCGCTGCCGTTCCAAAGACTTGGACGCCGACGGGACGGCCTGGACCGCCGTCAGCGGTTATCAGGTCGGCTCCGTTGGTTATGTGGTCGGTTCCGCAGGCCATAACCTGTATGTCAGTTGGGATAATCGGGCCGCGGCGGATTTTAACCTGCGGATAAAAATCAATAACAATGCTCCCAATCCCGATACCTTCATTTGGTCGGTGGACGGTGGGACCAACTGGTATCAGCCTGGTCCGGGTTTCGGCTTTGGAGCGGAAGGCACGGCCCTGCCGGTTAATTGCTCTACCTCCAATATTGACCTAACCAATGCCGCCGGAGGCGGAGCATCATATTGCTATATTCGTTTTGCCTTGTCTGATGGCAATAGTCTAAATGAAACCTGGGATGCGGTATTCGATTACGGGGCCAACACTGATGCCGCCGATGCCGCAAATCAATACGACAGTCAGACCGGCGTGAAAATTTCCGTCGCCGCCGCCTTTGGTTACGGAGCTATCGCCTACCGCAACATGGTCGCCGGAGAATATACTTACGCGGGCCTGGTCCGCGTTTTCGTTAAGAGCACCGTAGCCCTATCCCTGACGGAATGGCGGATGGGCATTTTTGATAAGGATGCCGTCGCGGGTTGCGGCGTCAGTCATGTTCTCTATCCTGACATCGCCGTCGCCGCCAACACCTGGACGATGGTGGATTTCACCAAAAGCAACGCTTCCGGCGGACAATGCTATCCTTTTGGCTTCGGCCAAGCCGCGGCGAATTGGGCCACCGGGGCCAAAGACTTGGTGGTGGAATTGCTTGCCGATAAAGGGGCTTGTGACATTTGGTTGGTTGACACGGGCGTTTACGAGGCAATATGTCAGCCGGAAAACTGGACCATTCCGGTGCTATCAACTCTCATGGCGGGTACGTTTGACGCGGCTTTGGCCAGTTATGTCTGTTATGCCTGGTATGAAACGAATTATGGCTATATCTATTATCAAAACGCCACCACCAATGCTTATCTGGCTGATGATGCCGCCGATTATACGGCGGGTGGAACCAGCCTTAACGCCTTGCATCGGGCCCAGGTGGTAACGGAATTTAAGAATCATCTGTTATTTATGCGCGGTTACGAGACGGGGGAAGGCCGCCTTACCGGAGTGCGGGTCCGCTGGTCCGACTTGATCCTGCCGGAAGTCTGGAATACCGGCACTTCGGGCTACGTTGACCTAGCGGAAGGGGATGGTTGGATTCAAAATGCCATTATTTGGAACGATGTTTTATATGTTTTCGAAACCAATTCTATTGTGCGCTGCACGCACTTGGGCGGCGAGACGGCGATTTTCCGCTGGGACGTGGTGAGTTATACCGAGGGATTAAAAGCTATTCGCTTATTGGAGTTGACTCCAGAGGGTATAATTTTCGCCAGCCATAATAATATCAAACTTTTTAACGGCAGCCGCATAGACGAAATAGGCAATGCCGTCAAGGGTGATTTTTACGATGGGTTCAGCTCTATTACTTATCCCAATCGCTGCCATGCCTTTCGGCTGGACCAATATAATCTGGTGTTATTTGTCCGCCCGGTGACGGGAACCAATCCCGACCGGGCCTGGGTTTATGACTGGATCAAACAGACTTGGACTATGTGGGACTTCGCAACCGGCACGGCGAGCAACATTACCGCCGGTTGCAGTTATCATTATCTGGGCGTAACCCAGAGTGATGGGGCGATATTCGGGACCAACGAAGGCAGCATTTATAGTTTTAATTTCACCAGCAAAAACGATGGCTCCGCTGCCATCGACGCCTACTGGCAGAGCAAGGATTTCTGCCACCCCAAAGGCGGAAGGACGGAATACACCGATTGGGCCGGGGTGCATTTCGAGGCAACCGGGGACGCCGTGACGGTGAGCTATTCCACCGACGGGGGCGTCACCTGGACGGCGGTGGAAACTTTTACCCTGACCTCGGCCTGGACCCGCTACTACGCCGACTTCGTCGGGGTGGTATCGAGCCAGTTATTACGCATACGTTTTGCCAACAGCACGGCGTCCAGCACTTTCCAGGTCCGCTGGTTTTCCATCCAATATGATGCGGGAGGCAGCCACTAATGGCCTTAAACACCACCCAAACCATGCTGCCCCGGCTGACCATGATAACGACCGACAAGTTCGATCAGGCGGCGGCCAACGAGATGATTCGCCAGATCAACGGGGCGTTGGATAGTGCGGAACGGGAGCTGCACAATATTTATCGCGATTTAGTCAAGGGTGAGGCCCGCCATCAGCATAAATTGTCCGGCTGGGCCACCAGCAACATCGACAACGGCGTGATAAAATTCGCCTTATCTGGCGATACGAACCGCCTTTATACCAAACTGAGCGGCACGCGCCGCTATGTCAATTTAACCTAGGTGACTTATGAGTATTCTCGGATCCATCGCAAGTTTAGCGGGCGCGGGCGCGGGCATTGCCAGCCTGTTCACCGGCAACCAAACCAAGACCGGGGCGGTATCCAAACTGAACCCGCAGCAAAAAGAGGACTTCAATCTCTTTTTGCAGCAGACGATGTCACGGCTGGGCAAGTGGATAAAGGGACCACCTACAAAAGAAAATAAAACGGGTATGGTATTCAAGTGGGACCCGCAGGCCCCACCCGAATACCCGTTGCCGCGCCGGGCGGGCCTGACGGGTTTGCAAAAGCAGACCACCCAGGGGGCATGGGACCTGGGCAATCTGCAAAGCTCCATCATGGGCCAGGAACGCCCCAGCTTCGCCCAAAAGCTGGCCAATTATCAGCCGGGCAATATAGCTTCCATCGCCAATATGTCACCACCTATGCCGGGTGCGGCTTCCACCCCGTACCAGTTCAACGAATACGCCCTGAGCGGCGGCCAGCCGGCCCGGCCCGCCCTGCCCGACCAGACCCAATACTTGCCCAAGAACTGGAAAATGCCGCAGTCAATCATCGATCCCAACGCGGCCAGCGCCAGCGGACTATTCAAAGGCCCGATGAGTATGGACCAGTTGACGCTCGCCATGCAGAACACGCCGACCTGGAATCCGGCGCTGGGGCCGGTTCCCCAGAAGGGTTATTTAGCCCCAAAGGATAAAGATACGGGTATCAACTGGATTACCGGCAAGGGTCTTTTTGGCATGGCCAAAGGCGGCCCGGTCTATCCGCCGGGCGGGGCACAAAAAGTCAACGCCCGCCGCCGGGCCAAAGGCGGTTCAGCCCAGCCGGGACAAGGCAACTACATGGTGGGCGAAATCGGACCGGAATTAAACGTTACCCAAAGCGGGCGCAAAAACATGGTGGGCGAGCAGGGGCCGGAGATGTTTTCGCCCAACGAACCGGGTCAGATCGTCCCTAATAATCAACTGCCCTCGATGATGCAGCAGGGCCAGGGTCCGCAGGATAACACGGGCCGGGAATCCGGTGGCATGATGGGCGGCGGCATGGGCATGGGCATGGGCGGCGGGGGGGCCGGCATGGGGCAGCCAGGGGGCGGCAGCATTACCGAATTATTGGCCATGATAGCCAACGCCCTGGTGGGACCGGCCATGACGCTGGCGGGGCAGGGCCGGGCGGGAGGCGGCTGGGTAGGGGGCGATCAGAATCAAGGAGGCACTTGGGGTTGGAATGTGGGCGACTGGGCGGGAACTCCCGAAGTTGATCCGGGTTATTGGAGTCAGGCCAGCGCCGCGGCTCCATCGTGGTGGGATGACAATAATGTTGGCCCCATAAATCCCACCTTGCCTAGATATGGGACCAATGCCTATAACCCGACTAAAAAACAATGGGAGTTGGGCGCGCAAACTACGCAAGGGGCAAGCTCTCCTTATGCCGGTTGGAAGTGGCAGACCCCGGCCGGGGCCGGCCAAACCGGCGGATTAGGGCAGGGAATGTACGCGCCGAGCAACTACACCCCGCAATATGGGATGGACCCGGCCTATTGGGGCGGTAAGCCGTGGTCCTATAACGCGACCAATCAAAAATGGCAAACGCCGGGTACTTCCGGCGAACTGGGTTTAACTGGCGGACGATATAATACCGGCGCGGGGGCATGGGAAATGGACCCCAACACCGACACTTACGCCGCCGCTCCGCCTTTGCCCGGCTGGACCTTCAATCAGGGCCGGTGGGGACCGGCGGGTTATCAATATCCGGCGGTGGGCGACGGCGGCGGCGGCGGGACTACTTATGACGACCTGCCCACCTGGCCGGGGCTTGGTGATGAGCCGACTAACACCGAACCTTATTGGGAGTGGTATGCTCGTAATTATCCCGATGCGTGGGCCGCCATGCAACGGAACATCAACAATCCGCAACTGGCGTATGATTTTGACCCGGCGACCTACAACCAAGAGTTCAATTCGATGGTTTATGACCCTGCCATGAGTTCATGGCAGCGGAATACCGCCCCGTGGTTACAAGAAAAGTTCGTCAGTTCCGGTAACGTCATTGGCAGCGAGATGCCGCAATATCTAACTCGTCAGGCAGGCGAGCAGGCCAGCAAGCTGGAAGGCCAGCGGTTCCAGGGAATTCAATCCGGCATAGAACGCGAGGCGATCGCCCGCCAGAATATGATCAATAACCAGCAGACGGCGACCAACACCATGCTAAGTATGAGTAACATGCCCGCCCAGGCAATGAGCACCGAGGCCCAGACCCGGCGCACGCTGGCGTTGTTGCCGGTCGAGGTCCAGCAAGGCCTGAGTAACATCGACTTGACCAAGGCGGGCATCGCCGACATTTACGACCGGTTAAGCACCAATCCGCTGGTTTCGGACCGCATGAAGGCGGACACCCTGCTGACCATCGCCCAGGGACAAGGAGTGGAGGCCAACAACCTCAGAACTCAAATTCAGACCATCGGCGACGCCTACAACAATTACGCCACCGCCCAGGCCATCGGCGGGGCGGAAGCGCAATCGGCGACGGAAGCGTTCCGGGCCGCCTACGAGGATTGGCTCAACGCCATCGGCCCGTCCAACCGGGTTTCCGCCGAACAGGTGCTCGAATATCTGTTGGGCATTTCCACTATCGACCCCTATGTGACGACCGGCTAAAGGACATAACATGGTAACGGTAATTCAAAGACCAAATAAAATGGCGGCCCTGGCGGGGATTTTGGGCAATCTCGGCCAGGACCTCAACCGCTATGAGGAACAGAAATACCAGCGCCGCATGGACGAGCGGAAGATGAAGGGCGATGAAGAAGAACGCAAACTGCGTTTCCAGGAATTTCTCCAGCGACTCAAAAATCAGGAGGCCAACCGGGGGCTGGACGTAACGCGGGAAGGCCGGTTGCTGGGCGAACCCGGCATGATAGAACAGGGCATGGCAGGTTTTTATGGCGCGATGGGTCAGAGTCCCTTTCGGCCCGCCGGTCCCGATGCGAATATGACGCCCGACCCGAACTACTACCAGAACTTGGCAGCGAACATCGACATGGCCCCGAATGTGGCCGAATCCCTACCCGATGCGTGGATGGGACTGGGGCCGACCATGCGCCCGCAGTTAGGTCCCACCGAGGCCAACGCCCTTTCCCGCTGGGGCGAGAGCATGTCGCCCACGTCCCGCGAAAACTATATGCCCGCGACGATAGCCGGGAATTTCGCCCAGCAGCAGGCCATGATACAGGCGGCGGAACAGGAAGCGGCCCGATTGGAAGCTACCAGGGAAATACTGGAACAGGATAAAATAAAAACAGAGATCGAAAAAAACCGGCTGGCTGCCGCTAAAGACCGGGCGGAGCTGGAGGGCCGACCGGCTCAACCCAGCCGATTAACGGCCAAACAGCAACTTGACACTTATCTGGCCAGTAAAAATGAGAAAGTGAAAATCGCGGAAGCGGAGATGAATTCGATGGCCCTGGATTCGACTTCGCCCGAATTTTGGGATAGGGTCAATGATAAACCAAAGCCTCCGCCCGAACATATTCTGGTGAATAAACAATATGTCCCGCGTGATTTATATCAACGCTACGCGCGGGAACTGCGGGAAATGAATTTCGCTCGGCGTATGGCCGGTTTAATCGGGGACGCAACCCAACGGGATATTTCCTATGAAGACATTTACGGGCTAAAAAGCGCGGACGTGGCAGGATTCGACGTAGACATGTCAAACGCGGCCTTACTCCAGCGAGTTAAAAAGGCAGTGGCATTACGCCAGGTCGCCGAGTCCGCCCCCGACTGGTGGAAGGCCCTGCCCGACGGCGATGACAAAAAGAACCTGTTGGAAAAGGCCCAGAAAACCAGTTGGGAAGCGGTCGATAAGCAAAAGGGTAAAGTCATCACCAAAGACATTATTAGAGGATATATCCAGCGGGCCAAAGGCAATGTCGAGGAAGGCAAACGCTTAGCCCGTGCTGACGGATATTATGTGGAATGAGTCTCTGGGACGAAGTTAAAAAAGAATATGACGTCAATTCCCTCTGGCAGGAGGCGGCGGACGAGTACAAGATGCGGGAATTGACTATCGCGTCATTCTCGCCCACCAATCCGCCTGCGGCGATGGAAGGGCCGCCCGTGTCCGCCCATAAGCCTACCCAACCGGGGACGAGCACGGCCCTGTGGGGCCAGACCCCAATTCAACCGACGGCCCGTCTCATCCAGAATCCCTTCGGCGGACCGGAAAACCGGGAGCTGATGGGACCGCTTACCAGCAAGCAGCAGGAAATCCAGCAGGCGGGAGAGGCAATGCGGCCCGAATTGGTACAACAGCAAAAGGCGGCCATGACGCCGGAGGAACGTCAAGCCCTGCTGGGGGCCGGTATTAGCGATTTGCTTTATGCCGCGCCGCATTTGTGGCCAGCCGCCTTGCTGGCCTCGGCTTTCAAAAAAGAAACTGGCATAGCCGAATGGCAACAGGCAGCCAAAGAATATGTCGGCAGCCACCCCGAAGCCGCGCCAGGAGAAAAAGGCGTTTATTATATGGCGCGCGGCGCGGAGACGGTGGGGCTGGTGGGCGCTCTGGCGCAGGGGGCGCAAGCATTAGCCCCGTTACTCGGCGTAAAAACCGGACAAATCGGCAACTGGCTGAAAATCCGCTATCAATCGCTTACGGCGGGGACGGACCTGATGGCCCCGGAACAGGCGTCCGCCTATCGCATGGCGGCCTTGAGGAAAGTCGGCGACGAGGCGGCGATAGATATTGAAAGAGCACGGGCGGCGGTGCGCAGGGGTGAGGAAATCCCGGTCGATATTCGGGAAAAATGGGCGGGGGTGAAAGCTGGATCAGAACCAGTGGCCGGGACCACCGCGACTCCGCCGGCCCCAGCCCCAATTAACCCCCCCGGCGTGAGCAGCGCCGGGCCAGCGGCGGGGGCTATCCCTCCTGCGCCCCCGACCGCTACCCTTGACCCCACCATCAATGTCCCAGTCAGCGGCACGGGGGGATTTGCCGCCCCTGGCGCCGGCGGCGTTCCCACCACCAAAGTGAGCCAAATCGTTACCGAACATATCACCACCGGCACGCCCGAAGGCGATGCTTTTCTTAAACGCAACAGCGGGTTTCGTCTCAAGCTCAAGTCGCACCCGGTCGCCCGGGCGGTGCAAAACGTTCGTCAGTTCGGACGGGAGTTCGCTTACCTTGATAAAATTCCCGATACCCCGGAGTTCGCCGATATCCGTGAACGGTTTCGCCACAGCGAGGAAATTGCGCCCATGGCGCAATCCGAAGCGACTGCCGTAATGACCAACGCCCTCAAGCCCCTGAAAGGCATTGGCAAAGAGGCCCGCCAGCGGCAAAAGGCCCTGGAATTAAAGATCATCGCCGATGACATGGCCGAGGAAGTCCAACGCAATCTCGCCCGCGTTGCCAAAGGGGAGGAGCCGGTCGCCCTGCCCCGGAACTTCACCGAAGCCACGGTCGCCACCATGCGGCAGAACGCCGACTATTTCTATAATACTTACCCGTCCGTCCGCCAGGCTTATGAAAATGTCCGGGCGGAAAATATGGCCTTGGGCAATGCCCTGCTCAAGGAAGGGCTGCTCAAGGCGGAAGATGCCCGCGATTTCTACTTTCCCCATAAAGTCATGCGCTACCTGCGGGAGCATGACAGCCTGTTGGGTATGCCGCGCCGCCCCGCCGATTTCAAAAAGGGTTATCTCAAATGGCGCAAGGGTGGCGCGGAATATTCCACCGACGCCCTCCAGCGGTTACTGGAACACTGGGCCGTCGTCCGCCGCGACGTTAACTACCGCAAATGGCTGGAAACAACCCTGACGGAAGAACAATCGCAAAAGTTTGTTAAAAACCATCCTACCTGGGAAAAGGGGCAATCCCTGCCGGAAGGATTCAAAGAAGTTACTATTTTGCCGGGACGGTTTTATTATCAGGCCAAAGGAGTAACCGCAGAATTGGCCGAAGCGTTCCTGGACCAAAACCTCGATTTGATTGAGCAGCTTATGCTCAAGGAAAATGTGGGCAGCCAAGTCCGCGACTTGCTGGCGGTGGGCCGCAAAAAGAGCTATATCGTCCGTTCGGAAGTCGCCCAGCAATTATTAGACATGCCCACCGCCCCGGTCAGCGATAATTCCTGGTACAAAGGCGTTCAATCGTTCAATTCCTTTGTCAAACAGAATATTCTGGTTAATCCCCTGTTTGCCATTCCCTTCCATAGCACCAACCTCCTCGGTGATGCCCAGACGGTCCTGATCGCCGCCCCCAAAGCCTTTAATCGCAAGAACCTGGCGAGTTACTGGCAATCCATTATGGCCGCCCGGCAAGGCCAGATTCCCGAACGATTTAACCTCGCCCGTAAATATGGCGTGACCGGCTCCGGCTGGGTGGGGGCCGATTTCGGCGAAGTCCAGGCCCTTATTCCTCTCGTTGAACGGGCGGAATTGTCCGGGGCGGCAATGACTGTGTTTAATAAAGCAAAATACCTCACTAACGCCGCCCGCAAACTAGGCGCTGCCCGTGAAGACTGGATGCGCTTCACCGTCTTCGACTATTTGCTCGACGAGATGGAAGCAGGCAAAGATATTACCCGGTTCGCCGTCCGCCGGTCCCAGCAGGTGAAGGCCATAGCCGACCCCACAATGAAAGCCGCCAAGGTAGCCCGCGAAATCATGCGGGATTATAAGGCCATCGGCAAATCCGACCGTATGCTGGCGGAAACGGTAGCACCATTCTGGCGCTGGACCCGCACCAACATGCCCTGGTGGCCGCGGATCTTCGCCACTTACGCCAAACAGTCCGAGGCCCAGAAAATGGCCTGGGCCGTCAGCGCGGCCACTATGCCCTATGCCGCCCCCGCGATCTGGAACAATACCGGCTGGCGGCGCCAATACGAAGAATCCCTTCCCCCCTGGAAACGCTGGTCTTTTCATATCATTACCGGCAAGGACAAGCTTATTTATACTCCTCTGCCCCAAGAAGACTGGTTGGACTTCCTGGGGCTGTCCGATCACATTGTGGACTTCACCCGCTATCAGCAGGGTCAAATTAACGAAAAAGAACTCGTTTGGCGGTTGTTTCTCAATACCTTTAACAACCCCGCTCTTTATCTGGTCAACAATATCGGCGGGGCGGCAGGCGTCATGCGCGACGTGTCTGGGGTCCAAACCTTCCCCACCTGGGGCCATGTTTACGACTGGAAGCAACGGGGCCAGAACGTCGTCAAAGACATTTTTGGCGCGCCCGGCAACCTCTTTGAAGCCATCCGCCGCGAGGATTGGTCCAAAACCAAAGACCTGATGTGGCGATCCATAACCCCATTCGTTCGCCCCTGGAGCAACGATCTGCTCAAGGCCAGTAAGCAATTAGGCGAAAGCACTTACAAGCAAACCACTACCATCCAGCACCAAAGGAAATTCCGGGGCCAGCCCCACAAGGGCAAAGAACGCCAGGTTGACGTTTTACGCAAGCAACTGCGGGGCCGGGAAGATATTTACGCCCCCGAACCCAACCAATAACCCATTTTAACAGGGAGGGCCATCATGGCCGACAACCAAGAACTTGTACTCCAAATGCTCGAAAATCTCCAAACCGGCCTCAACCGGGTCTCCGAAGTCCTCACCGGCAACGGAACTGTCGAAAAGGGCGTCGTATCCCGTTTAACCCGCCTGGAAGACTCCGTATCCGGCTGCCAGCAGACCTCGAAAACCTGGCGGGAAAATTTCCGGGCCAACGACGCCAATAAGGTTTCCATCATCTGCGCCGTCATAAGCTCCGCCGCTACCATACTTTGCGGCGTTTTAGCCGTTATTAAAATCAAAGGGCCGTAGCAAGATGGCCGACAACAAGATAGCTAGGGTAATTACTAGGTAGTGCAAGGGAAATTACCAGGACGAACTAGGGTAAATCCTACTACTGCAAACCGGTTGAAACGCCGATAAATATCTTATGATGTTTATAAAACTTATAAATGTCTGCGACCCGTGGTGTTTCGGCCCCACTTTGGCCACGGGTGTCATACCAAAGTCAAAGACCGGACCAAACATTTTTTTTCAAACTCAACCTCGCAAAAAGAGAAAAATCAACTTTTTTTGCGCGCGCGCTCGTATATATTCTTACCTTAATACCCCTAATATCTAGGGCAAGGGCAAGGACACGGGCTAGGTGGGCCTGAACGTTTGGGACGGGGAGAGACGTGGGAGACAGCTAAAGGGGGTTTGCGCTTAAATTAAAAAATTGGCGTTTTTTTTCTTGCAAATTGAAAAAGTTGGGTAATAATACAATTAACCTTGTCGCAGAGGTTTATAACATCATAGGCCCCGGCCCTCAAAAAGCCGGGGTTTTTTTATTCTCTTGCCCTTTCCGGGCGGTCCTATAATAATTTTGCCGTTTGCCGCGTTATTATTGAAAGGATTCGATATGTTGGCGAGGCAACCGGCGATTGAGCAATCATTGTGGGATAATTACCAAAAGGCCAGAACCATTCCGAACCGTAACTGTTTGGTGGAGCATTACTTAAACGAGGGGGTGGTCAGCGCGGTCGTGCATTATAAATTTGGCGAGCGCTTTGAATCGGGGGCGGTTAACGATGAGGATTTGTACAGTTGGGGGTCGATGGGGCTGATAAAAGCGGTGGAGCGGTTCAAACCGGAGAAGGGCTATCGGTTTTGCACCTTTGCCTATCACCACGTCCGGGGGGCCATGCAGGACGGGTTGCGGGACGCCGATTGGGTCCCCCGGTTGGTTCGGCAGAAGCTGGGCGACGTGGACCAACAAGATCAAACCGCCCTGATAGCCCAACAGCGGCAGGGGCGGCGCGGGAAAGGTCACGGTTGCAGCTATTGGGCCGCCAACTGGACCGCCGCCGGCGACCTGGCCGGTTTTGTCACCACGAGTGAATTGGGAGCAAATTGCCCATCGGAGCACCCGGCGGATTTCTTCGCCGACTATCGGGAGGAAAGCCCCCTACGGCAACTGGAAATCGCCGATTTATGGCGGTGGGCGATGGCCCAGACCACGGAACAGCGGGACGGACGGTTATTCAGCAATTACTACGCCTGGGGGTTGTCTATGAGGAAAGCGGGCCAAAAGGAGGATTTGACGGAATCGCGGGTATCGCAGTTGATGGCGGGCATCCGCATGGACCTGGCCCGGAACCCGCGCATTCGGCGGCTGTTGGAGGCGCGGCGGTCGGAATACCCCTGCCACCAGCAACGATTAGGGACGAAAAAATAAATTTTCAAAAATTTATTATTTTATTCTTGCATTGGGCGAAATCGGGATTATAATGATTATAGACGGGCAGCTTGAGGCAGTAATGGAGCAAGAACTGAAAACGATCAGCGTCAGAATCGAAAGCCGGAAGTGGATCGCCTTTAAGGTGGCCGCTTCCCAAAAGGGTTTGAGCATGAGCGAGTATTTACGGCGGTACATCGATAAGGAAGTAAGCCATGCGAAATCAACTACCCGATTGCGTGCCGTATGACCGGATGATGAAAGAAATCCCCATCTTGGTATATACGGAATTGCGTTGTGGGATATGTGGCGAACCGGTGGGCCAAGTGAGTATGTGCTACGATTGCGGGCACAAGTGCTGCAAATACTGCATGATGCAGTGCGCCCATCCAGATTGCGATGAGTATATCTGCATCGAGTGCGGCGAAAAACAAGACGATTTGTGCCGCCAGCACCACCAGGAGCAAAAGCATGGGTTGTGATATTCACATTCATATTGAAGTTAAGTTCGCCGGACAGTGGCATCATTATTCGCAATTCAAAGGCGACCGAATGTATCAACTTTTCGCTAAAATGGCGGGGGTGCGTAATTCGGACGAATTTTACGCCGAACCGCTATCGCCGCCCAAAGGGTTGCCCGCCGATATAACATTTTTAACCGATTATGATAACAAACAATGGGGTTCCGATGCTCATTCCCACAGCTATCTCGACGCTGCGGAAATAGCGCAACTAGCGGAATGGATTCGTTCGGGGGACGGAAGACGGCGATTCGGCGAGAATCCCTTCTGGCTTGACCGTTACTTTGGTTATTTATATCGGCAGGGATTCGATGATTTCGCCGAATGTCCGGAGGAATTTCCAGGACTCGAAGATTTGCGTTTCGTTTTTTGGTTCGACAATTAGGAGCAAAAGCATGATTACCCCGGAACAGCGCGAAGAGCGAAGACACTGCGTAGGAGCTTCCGACGTGGCGGCTTTGCTCAATTGTGACCCCTGGCGGTCGGCAGCGGACGTATGGACCTCGAAGGTTTACGAAACGGAAGATTCGCCCTCGGCGCACATGACGCTTGGTTCTCGGTTGGAACCGATGGTATTGGCCTGGGCGGAAGAGAGATTGGGGCCGCTGGAACGCGACCCGGAAAAACTGCATTTTCCCAGCTTGATTGCCGACGTGCCGCTGGCGGCGAACCTGGACGCCTATGTCAAAGAGGATGGGACCCCGGTAGAGGCCAAGACTAGCGGCGTTCTCGGCCCGATCTTCGGCCAGTGGGGCGAGGAAGGAACCGATAATGTACCCGACCATATTATCCTCCAGTGCCAGGCCCAGCTTATCTGCACCGGACGCGACCTCTGCCACCAGCCTGCGCTATTGGGCGGACGTGGCTTTGTCATGTATGAAATCCCCCGCAACGTTGCGCTCATCGCCATTATCTGCGACGAAATCCGGGCTTTCTGGAAGCTGGTGCGGGACCGAACCCCCCCACCCGACTCCGTGCCGCATCTCGAAGTCCTGAAACGGATTCGCCGCCAGCCGAAAAAGGTGGTGGGCATCGAACCGGAACTGATCGAAGATTACCTTCATGCCAAACTGTTGGCCGACGAAGCGGCGGAAACCAAGGATATGGCCCAGGCCAAGTTGATTGCCGCCCTGGGTGACGCGGAGCTCGGCGATGGCGGACAGGCGGGCAAGTTTTGGTATCGACGAGAATCGGCGGGCATGAGAGTTGATAACGATAAACTACAGGCCCAATACCCGGACGTGTATCAAGAGGTGGCGTTTGCGGCGACCCGTATGATGCCGCGCTATTCGGCGTACAAACCATGAATAAATATCGTTATCGCGGCAAAATAATCCCTGACATCAAACAATGGGCCTCTGACCACAATGAGGAGACCTGACATGGCAGAAGAAAAGCATAAAATCTTTACCCACACCCCAACGCCGTGGCGGGTCGGAAAATCCCGTGACATTGTTTCCGATGCGCCGGAATTCTCTACCACCGAAGAATCGAGCCGTTTCAAAGACGACCCGCATAGTTTGAAATATTACGGCGGTTATTTGATCGCCGAAAGTATGCGCATACGAAACAGAGACCATGTTTTGCGGGCCGTAAATAATTTCGATGATATGGTCAAGGTTTTGGAGCTGGTCATCAACCCCGCATCTCTGGACGAGGGGATTATGTTGGCCCGGAAAATTCTATCTCAACTACGAAAGGAATAAGCTATGGCAGAAGAAAAACAAAACGGATTGGCGCTGGCCCCGGCGGAGCGCAAAGGGCTGGTGACATCGGACGCCAGCGCCTTCAGTGTGTTGCTGGACACCGGGCGGTTCGAGCAGTTGCAGCGGGTGGCGAAGCTGTTTTCGGAATCGACCATCATTCCCGTCCACTACCAGAAAAACCCCTCGAACTGCTTCATCGCTTTGCAAATGGCAACGCGGCTGGGGGTGGACCCGATGATGTTCATGCAGAATACCTACATCGTTCACGGCAAGCCCGGCATGATGGCGCAACTGGCGATTGCTCTGATAAATTCGTCCGGTCTGTTTTTGGACAGCCTGGACTTTGAAATTCAGGGCGACGACCCGAACAAAGATGCTTATCGGGTCCGGGCGTTCGCCGCCAAACGGTCCAGCGGCACGATGATCTACGGCCCCTGGGTGGACTGGAAGATTGTCACGGGCGAAGGCTGGCTCGCCAAAGACGGGTCCAAATGGAAAACCATGCCCGGCCTGATGTTCATGTACCGGAGTGCTACCTTTTTCGCCCGCATCAACTGCCCGGAATGTCTGATGGGGATGCAAACAGTGGAGGAACTTGAAGATACCAGCCCGGCGGTGGTGGAGAACCCTCAGCCGCGCACGGAATCGCTGGCGGAAAAACTGCTTTCCCAGCGGCAGAGGGCGGCCCTAGATTTTCAGCAAAACGTGATTGACCAGCCGCCCACGGCCCCGATAGTGGCGCCGGCGGAAGCGAGAGGGACGACAGTGCACGAATCGCAAAGAGTCGTCCCTCCGCCCGCTGCGCCCATCCAGGACGAGAAAATCGGGGTTGAGGATAAAACTCTGCGGGAACGAATTTCCGCCTGGCTGGGCGAAATGTACGCGGGCGACCTGGACGCCATGAAATCGGCGCTGGCAATGTTGTCCGAGTTCACCACCGATGAAGGCGAGGCCAGGTGCAGCCAGTCTATCCGCACGCTGGAAGGTAAGTGGCTGCGGGCCACCTATGGCCGGGTCAAGGAGGCGTATGGCAAATTCGTCGAGAAAAGCAGCGATATGCCGCTACTGACGTGAGCCGAATATGTTTTGTAAACACCAATGGAAATTAGTTGATAAGACGATATTGCCCAGCGCCGCTGAGCAAACCATGACCATACCAAATTTAAGCAAAGCAAATTACAGTAGCGACATGTTCATTAAAACCTATATTTTCATCATGGTTTGTGAAAAGTGTGGCAAAGTCAATAAAACGGTATTAGATGCCCCATAGTAGTTTCCTTGTTCGCGGTGGGGCGGGAGTTTGTGCTTTTCGCCCGCCCCACTTCCGTTGTGCAAGGCGGTGCAAAAATGAGTCATGCGGAGTTGCAAGCAATGGCGTTAGAGTGGTTGGAGGAAAGCGACAACGAGGATACGAAGGCGCTCCGCCACTTTACTATCGCGTGGCTCAAGGAATTACTGGGCGAAATCGATCGGCTGGAAAAAGAGAATGAACGGCTACGGGACGATTGCGAAGTCTTAAAAAACCGCTGTACCGGAGTTTACGAATGAATCCGATGGAAGAGTTGCAAGCGATACGCACACGAACGGAAAAAGCGACGCCGGGACCGTGGAAGTATCGTCCTGAAAAGTGGGACGATTGGGGCTGGGTTCGCGCGGGGGAATATATCATTGCCAGGGTAACGGATTGCAAGGATTTCACCAATGAAGAATTTGATTTACATCGCCTAAACCACACGGACCCATATATAAACAATGCGCAATTTGTTGCCCATGCCCGCACGGACATTCCCGTCTTGCTGGACGAAATCGAGCGCCAGCGGCAACGGCTGCAAAAAGCGGGACAGTTAATTTATCGGGCCATCCCCGCGCCAGGCGACCTGGACGAAATGGAAAAATGGTATCGGGACCGCGATGAGTTTTTGCAGGAGAGCAAGCCATGACCCCTGAAGAACACAACGCGTGTCTAGAATTTGCGCAAGCGTTCGGTTGGCCGGAGTGGAAGAGCACTGGAATTAAATATTGTTTGAAGTGGAATGAAATTGCTGCATGGATGAAATTTAGTTGTATCCCGCCTGACACAGTTTGGTGTCAAAACATGTCATATTCTTTGACAGAGGCCCGCGACCGCTGGATCGTGTGGCTGCTGGAAGAGGCGGTCAAATTGAATGAGGGCAGCATCGTAAAACTAGAGTGGAACGCCAGGGGTGTTGGAACATCCCTCCTGCTTGCCCTGCTGGACACCGTGACGCAGGCCAAGCAGCGGGAGGCGGGAAAATGAATTACTTTGCCAAACTAATGTACGGGAGTTTACGAATGAATCCGATGGAACAAGCTGCGTGTCTGGCGTTTGCTGAGTTATTCGGCTGGCCGGAATGGAAGAGCCAAAATATACAATTCAATTATCATCTTTTCCGTGAAAAGGACGGGCTTTGGTATATGCGGGAGCCTACGGGAGCCAAACTCTTTTTGCCGGATTTTTCCGCCCGCGACCGCTGGATCGTGTGGCTGCTGGAGGAGGGACACAAGTTTATCAAAACAATCACTACGTGTGGCGTTGCCGGCGACATCCATTGGGAGATTATTATGATAGATGATGATGAAATTTATGGTGAAACTCTATTACTCGGCCTGCTGGACGGTGTGTCCCAGGCCAAACGGAAGGAAGCCGAAAAATGACGGATTACTTTGGCAAGCTGATGGACGACAGCTTTGCCGCGCACAAGCAGACGGAAAATACCCTGATAAAAATCAATGCTGCGTTACGGCAAAGCCGCGCAACGCTGATCAACATCATGGGCCATTGCCCGGTCCAAAACTGCACCGTAGCGAAACGTTGCCGAAATTGTCACGAAGCCGAAAAGGCCTTAGCGGCGATAGATAATATTTATGGCAGGGAAATTAAACCATGAAATACTTTATTTTATGGATTATGAGCAACGGGAAAAATCCAAGATGCAGGCGATTTTATCAAGAAGAATCGGCCTATCGGTATCTTTATAAAAAGTATAAATCTGTTTTGATTGACCGCAGGAACTTCGGCAAAAAAAAAGGGTTGCGTTGCCGGTGGACCTCAAAATTATGTTTCGGTGAAATCATCGAGGCAAAGAAATGAAACAACAAATCATTGTCATTGCCCTGGCCCTGGCGCTATTCCTGCTGGTTGTGTTCGGCGTATCGAAGCTCTGCCGGGCCGATACGGGCGTCTGGCTTCCCGACCCCAACGGCTTGATACAATGGTTTAGCTGGATTGCCGCCGAGCCGAACGAGCCGAACTGGCCCAAACTGTCTGACGAGATTCATCTGGGCTTTAAGCTCTGGCTGCGGCCCAAAGTGACGCAAGACACCGTGACGCTATTTGTGTTCCGGCCCGATGATGTTCAGCATGGTTGGTATTCCTGGACCAGCGCCGACATCATCAGAGAGAATTATTACTCCACCCATATTGAGGCCGGCTGGCTGGAGTGGCGCACGATTCCGGCGGAAAGCTGGTTCAATTTGAGGTGGCTCGCCGTGCTGAACAAAAACGGTAATTGGAGCAAACCATGAGAACTGTACTGAAAACCGCTGTTGACGCTATCGAGCAGGTCTTTTCCGATCTATCGGTGGCGCCGGAAATCACCAGGGCTGACCTCCTCGAACTGGGTGATCGAATTGAGATATATATAGATACGATTGATTTCTACAGAGGGCAGAACGAGAATGACAAGCAGAATAAGGAGACTTGATCATGGTAACTTGCGTACATTGCAACAAGGTGATGCTGGGCGGGTGTGATTGTAGCATAAGAGAAATACTCGCTCATCAGCAAGAGCAGATTGGCCGGCTCGAAAAAATGTTGCCTACGGAATGTCAGCATGAAGGCCCCGGCATCACGGACCCGACGGAAGAAGCGTTCAAGGTCTGGTGTGAGGCTAACAGCTTTCCGGTAACCGTCGCCGGCCTGCGGATATTCCGCGGCGGGGCCGATTGGGCGTCGGGGCGGAAGGATGACGAGAGGAGTCCATGACTAACGAACTTTATTTGCTGGAGACTCGCTGGGCTTGTGGCGGAATTGCGGTTTCTGGCGGGGTGATAATCACAGCCGCGCCAATATTCAAAAAGTTGTTGGGTGCTCGACTTGACAGCATAACGAAAAGATATAAAGTCACGCGGATAAACCCGCTAGAGATTCCCGACGTAGTTGGGAATTTGCCTTTTGAGGTTTATCTTTAAGGAGGTACAAACGTGAGCGATAATACCAATTACGAGCGCTGGCGGCAGTTGTACGAAAAGGTTCAGGGTATGCAGGTGGGAATTGAGCGGCTGAATGAACTCACCCGGGCATTGGATATGAAGATTGCGGGTTCTAAGCCGGTGACAAAATCGCCCCCGCCCACCGAACTCGAACAGATGCAGGCAGAGTTGAAAGAGTGGAAGCCATATTACGAAGTGAATCACCAGCCAGACAATAGTTTGTTAGTAGCCCATTATAAAACTAATTGGTATTTAGTTGGTAATCTGCTAGTGTTCGGCCCAAGCAATAAACATGCTCGTTCCATCCTTGCCGCAATTCAGGCGGCGGAGTTGGAACGGGCAGGAAAGATAGGATGGCTGGTGTCTCAACGGCTCGGAGGCAACTATTATTTCTTTGAAAACCGAATCGGCACTTCCAAATGCACCGAGGGGCAACCCACTCTCCTGGCGGCCCTGCTGGCCCTCCGAAAGTGGGAAGAAAAAGGTGGTGCGTGATGAAATTTGAGCGCCTATACGAACAAGAAATCGCTAAACTTCAGGCCAAGCTCGACGAGGCGACGGCGTGGATAAAACGGGACGCGGAGCTTAATCCGGGGACCAGCTCCGTGGGAATATCCTGGGGAGAACATTATTATAATCGAAAGCACCTGTTAATCTCTCTCGGACCGCCCGACCCCGTGGAGGCGGCGTTCAAGGTCTGGTGTGAGGCCAACGGCTATCCAGCCCACGAGGGAAGCCTGAGAATTTTCCGCGGCGGCGCGGATTGGCAGCAAGCGCGGGAGGCGGAAAAATGACTAAGAAGAAAAAAGCCAAGAAGCATAAGCAAAAACCCGTCCGCCAAGAGAAACTGATTTGGAGCAAAGAATGGCTGGGGTGGGTGCGTGTTCCGAATAACTTCGGCAAAGGCGAACCAAGAATTTAACAACCGGCCAAACGCCGGAGAAAGAGGTGAAGCATGAAGATGACCGTAAAAGCAGTGATGGAAACAGTAGAGAAGTTGGGCGTTCAACCGGATCGCGCAAAATATTTAAGCCCGTTGGTGCAGTTATTTTCGCCAGTCAGCAAAAAAACTTTGAGGGATTTTCAGGACTTATGGGATGGAACAAAATCCTTCGACGATTTTGTGGCAGCGCAAAATAGCCTCATAAAAGATTGTTTGACAATTGAGTTAAGTTCATTTGGCGCAGCAACGCGGCAGGCACTGGGCCAGCCACTCCTTACTGAACAAACCGAACTCGAAATTGATAATTAAACTAAATAGCCCTGAATGGGCAGAAAGAAGTGTGAAACATGGAAAAGTTTACCGTATGGATGGATGGCGAGGGCTACTGGTATGCGCAACGGGCAAGCTGTCTCGGCGGTGAGCGTAGTGATTTTAGTGTCGTTGAGGCGCTGATGAAAGTGCAGCAGGACGAAATTGAGGCGCTACGACGCAAATTGAAGGAATTAACACCGGCACAGCCGGAGAATGGAGGATGAGTTATGAAACCGAAATCAGCCGTAATTCTAACGATTCATCGAGCCGGGGAGATGACCCCAACGGCCCGGAAACGCATTGCTCAATGGTTGGACCGACAGAAGAAATTCTTTCTCAAGTACCCTAACAAATTGAGCAAGCGTTTCACGGCAAGGTATCTGTTTGAGGAAATATAACAGCCCTGAATGGGCGGAAAGACAAGGTGTAGCATGAGAATTACACGAAGTAAAGTTGTGGGCGTAGCCGTCCTGATTATTCTGGCGGCGGCCCTGGTGCTGGCCCTGGCGGGGGGATGTACGCATAATTTGACCAGACTCAGCGACGGAAACGTATATACGCGGACCTCATCGGCCAACATTGCGGCCATGTCGCCGCTAGGTAATCTGGAAGCGGCTTACTACGGCATCGGACCGAGCCAGATTATGCAGGACCCTAACGGCAACTGGTCGCAACAGCCTGGCCCGCTGGCTGTTATCAGCGTACCACTGGCTGGCGGCGTGGCTTATATTCTGTCGCCGAACAACACCAAAATCGCCCGCGTGACGTACACCCCGAATCCGCGTAAGGGTGAGGCAGCGCTGGTCGTCGAGGGGCTGGACGCTAATTTGAGCGAGCCGTTGCGGGAGCAGGCGGTAGCGTTGGGTGATGCGTTGACGGTGTTGCAAGCCATGACCAAAGAAGAGGCTTTGGCAACGGTGGAGAAGTGGAAGGCGGCGGGACAAATGATGCCCACCATTGCAGACGCCCTGATTAAGATTATCGGAATGTGGGCCCCGGTTCCGGTCGTGCCGTGAAATGAACAAGGGCCGGGCGCGTGGGTATACACGCATTTCGCCGGGGGCAGTTCCCGGCCCCGGCCCCATGAAAGTGAACGAGGGCCAGGCAGTGCGGACAGCGACGCACGGTAAGTTAGTAGGCATTGAGTTAACCCGCTAAAAGTTATGAGTAACAGAGCAGGCAAACGCGAACGAGAGGCTGGAAGACGACATCAGCGTACTGTGGTCAGTATGCGTATCGGCGCGGAGTGGATAACGCTGAAGCTCGGTCGCAGGCACATGCGCAAAACATGGGCTAACTGTTCTGGTAGTTTCATAACGGCCCCACCGGTGGACGATAGCCGAAAGCAAACCCAAACGAACGAATGAGATTCCAACGTATTCGAGCCGGGTGCAATTCCCGGCCCCGGCCCTATTTTTAACAAAAGAAAGAGGTGAAGTATGTTGAAAGGTTCTTGGAAAACGACGACTCTGGGGGTGGTGGGCATTATCGGAGCAATCGCGGCCGCGATCACGGCGCTATTGGACGGCAACGACACGACCAATGTCGATTGGGTGGCTACCGGGCTGGCCCTGACCACCGGCGTTGGGCTGATCTGCGCCCGCGATAACAGCGTTACGAGCAAGGCGGCCGGGGCGGAATGAGCACGGCCACGATGTCATGCCGTTACGGGCAGCACTGGTCCCGGACCCGGCGGGCCGTCAAACGCCGGGCCGAGGGCCGCTGCATGTACTGCGGCAGCGGACACCTGATAACCGTGCATCACATCGATGGCAACCCGCGCCACCACGCGCCGAAAAATCTGGCCGTATTGTGTGAGCCGTGCCATGCGTTCGTGCATCGGCGGGATAAAACCCCAATCCAAATGCCGCTGTGCGCGGCCCAAAAGTAAGGAGAACATTATGCTGCAATGGATTGCCCGGCGGCGCAGGTTTCTGGGGCCTGGACAGCCGCCCAGAGAGCGTTTTTTTGAACCAACCAAAACTAATGGAGAGGTTATTCTTATGCCGGTAAAAACGTGAGATTTGTTTTGCAATAAGCACCGCCCCGCCCGCCTACGTGCGGCAAACACCCGCGGCGGGCGGGGCAATATTAAAGTAGAAAGGAACCAAGTAATGAAAGAGACCATGAAAATCAGAATTACCTTCACGGAGCCGTTGCTAGCGACGTGTGCCGGTGATCCAGAACTTTTCGGCACCTGGACCGGAAATAAGGCCCCTGAAAATGCCGGGCCGGAAGCGGAGTTCATCGTCGAAGATGAGCTGCACAAGGGATCGACGGTGTTCATGCGTGAAAATGACAAGCCCTTTATCCTGGATTATCTGTTCAAGGGCGTGTTCAAAAGTCGTTGCGCCATTCTCAAGCAGGAAACCAACACCCTGTCGGCGGAACTGACGAATTTCCGCAAAATCATCAACGAGGGCATCTTTGTTTTCCCGCGCAAGCTGTTTCTCCAGTTGCCGCCGGGCGGCGTGCTCACCTGGCTGGAACGGCCCTTGCGCTGTCAAACCATGCAGGGCGAGCGGGTGGCCCTGGCCCGGTCGGAATGTGCCCCCATCGGCACGCAGCTTGAATGTCAAATCGTGGTCCCGGTGCTCCGGGCCAAAAAGGACAAGCACATCAACCTGCTCGAATGTGTCCACGAGTGGCTGGATGAGTGCAAATTGATTGGCTTGGGCCAATGGCGCACGGCAAGTTACGGCCGATTTTCGTATGAAGTTTTGTGAGGGTAATGTCTGGCAGGGTCGGGTTGGGTGACGTTAGGGTTGCGTATAGGCTTGTCGCGCGCGGTTTTGGCCGTGTTGCGTTCGATCCTGTGACGTTTTGGTCTTGTGCGTTTTGGCGTGGTCTAGTCGGCCATTGTGGCGTTGAGGTGCAGTGGAATAGCGTCGGGTGGCGTAGAGGTCAGGTCGGGTGGCGTAGAGGTTAGGTCGGGTATTGTTTAGCGCTGGTCAAGTGCGATGTCGTCGGGTCGGGGTCATGGATAGCGTCAGGAAGTGATGTTTTGGTAACGTGGGAGCCTGTGGGGTGATGTAAAGGTGATGTGGGCTGAAGTGCGGTGTTGGGTAAAGTGGGATGATGTCGTGTTGCGGCAACGCCCGGTGACGTGGAGTTCAGGTAACGTGGGCTGACGTGGAGTCGAGGTAAGGTGGGCTGTAGTGGCGTGCTCATGGTTGGATAACGTATGGTTTTGGTATTGTTCAGGCCGGTAACGTTTGGGTCTGGTAAAGTCATGTGAGGCGTGGTGATATGATTTCCTTCACCGTTTATGGCGAGCCAAAGGCTTTGAAGCGTCACCGTACCGTCCGCTGCGGTCAGTTTAACCGCGAATACGACCCGTCCGCCCCGGACAAATCCGACTTCCTGGCGAAGTGCCAGGCCCACCGGCCCGCGCTGCCACTGACCGGCCCGCTCAAGCTGGAAATCATCGCCACCTTCGGGCGACCGAAAAACCATTATCGCTCCGGCAAAAACGCCGGGCGGCTGAAAGAGCATGCGCCCAACTGGCACACATCCCGGCCCGATCAATCGAATATTGAGAAGTTCGTCGAAGACGCCTTGAATGGTATTTTCTTCAAAGACGACAGCCAAATTGCCCACGCTGAGGTGTTGAAACTCTATGGCAATACTCCCTGTGTGGGCATCACCATTAAAGAGCTGGAACTACCTTTGTGTACTTTGGACACAAACTAAAATTTTAGGGAAAAAGTTATGGGAAACGGGACGGAAGGCCGATAATGTAAGTAGAGGTAATATGGCATGAAATGGTCTCGAAACATTAGTTCCGGTCAACATTCTCCGGGTTTCCCGGCCATGTTACCTCTAACCGGAGCTAATGTCTCGAGCTCATTCCAGGGAGCGCCGGAGCATGTATCGCACAATTGATGTATCCTTTTGGACCGACCCAAAAGTACGGAAACTGACACCTGAAGCGAGGGCGATTTTCTTTTATTTAATTACCAGTCCCCATTCCCATGTGAGCGGTATTTTTGTATTATCGAAAGTGATAATTAGTGTGGAAACCGGATACCCCATCGATACCCTATCGATAGGGGTTCTCGACTTGGATCGCGCAGGATTGTGTAAATTTGATGAGGTGACAGAGGTGTGTTGGGTGTGCAACATGATGAAATACCAAGCGCACGGTGAAAAGGCGGACCGCGCGGCAGCCAACCAATTGAGCAATTTACATAACTCTTTTCTAATAAAGCTCTTCCTTAAAAAATATCCTGCCGTAAAACGATACCGTATCGATACCCTATCGATAGGGGTTCCGGCGCAGGATCAAGTTGGCATACAGGAACAGGAACAGGAACAGGAACAGGAAAAAAAAGAGTACTTTTGCTCGGAGCCGGAAAATACCGGCGTCCGAGCCGCCGATGACGGCGACAAAATTCTGGAATTTCCCACCGTGGGGAAAGAGAAAACCTGGTCCCTAAAAGAATCCAAACAAAAGCAATACCAGGAACTTTACCCTAATCTGGACGTACCGCAGGAAATTCGTAAGGCCCGGCAGTGGTGTATCGACAATCCCGGCAGGCGAAAGACCAACCGGGGCATGACCGCCTTTTTAGGGCGGTGGTTGGACAAGGCGGTCAATTCTTACCGTTCGCGGCCCAAAGAGCCGGATGAGCTTAATTTTGACAATGAGAACACTGAAAAATTGGACCAGCTAATGAAACAAAGGCAGGTGGATAATGAATTTTGACATTGGGCAGATAAAATCCGCCCCCGGCGCGCTGGAAGTCTATCGAGAACTGGCCGCCGATGGTTGGCGGCAGGACGGCAAAGAATACCGGGCCAAAGTGCCCTGGCGCAAGGATGAGCACGGCAGCCTCACCGTCAACGAGAAAGACGGTTGCTGGCTCTGGGCGGACATAACCCAAAAACAATTTGGCGATGTAATTTCGTTTGTGCGTCAAAGGTTTGGTTATGACTTCCGACAGGCGATGGAGTGGCTGAGCAATCGTCTGGGGACCGGCGCTGCCGAGCGTAGAATCAAAAAAATTTATGATTACCAGAACGAGAAAAGAATTACTCAACACCAGACGATTCGTTATGAGCCGAAGGGGTTTTCCCAACGCCACCCGGATGGCAAGGGCGGCTGGATTTGGAATTTGGAGGGAGTGGAATTGGTGCTTTACCGGCTGCCGGAACTTATCGCCGCCGACCCGCGTGAAACCGTGTGGATAGTTGAGGGCGAGAAGGATGTTGAGAGTTTGCGCCAATGGAATCTGATTGCCACTTGCAATCCAATGGGGGCGAATAAATGGAAACCGGCGTATAACGCTTACCTCAAGGGCCGAAGCGTAGTGGTTGTGCCGGATCAGGACAAAAGCGGGGAAGGGCAAAAAAGCGGGCGGCTGATCCATCAGAACCTAAAAGGCGTCGCTTCCGAAGTTTATATTCTAAATTTGCCCAACGCCAAAGACGTGACCGAATGGATAGAAAAAGGCGGGACTAAGCAAGAGTTTATCGAACTGCCGGTCGAGGAGGGAACCGGGCAGGAAAAGGGATTAGGCCCGGCAATCCGCGCGATGGAACGCGAGATCGCCGACTATCGCTCCGGCAAAATCGTCCATTTGCCCTTGCCCTGGCCGGGTTTGAATAGCGCTTTTATGAATCGCGGCATACCCTCGAAAACGCTGGGGCTGCTGGTTAGTCTTACCGGTGAGGGTAAGACCTGGTTTACTTATCATCTGGCCTTGTGCGTGGCGGGCCACCAGATGCAACAATCTTATCCGGTTTACGTTATCAATTCCGAGATGACCCTGGAAATGATGTTGCGGCGATTGTGCACTATGATCAGCGGCCAGAAGGAATTTTTAGGGACGGACGATCCGAAAGTTTTGGAGAATATGCTTTATGAGCACGGCGAAACTTTGCTGAAGCTGCCGTTGACGTCGCTGCCGCCGGAAAGTCGCAGCCCGGAAGAGGTGCTGGAATTGGTGCTGGCGCAGGCGGCCACCCACAAACTCATCATTATCGACCACATTAACGACTTGCGTACGGAAAAAAAGCTGTTTCAGGAGTTGCCGCGCATGGCGGTGGAATTGCGAAATCTGGCCCGGCGGATGGGCATTGCGGTTTTGCTGGTCAGCCATTTGAAGGCGGGCGAAATATCGGATATTATCGCTAATTCCCGGCTCATCGAAAATGAGGTAGATTACTGTTTTTCTCTCCATCATATTGACGCGGAGCAAAGAGCGACCGTGACCGGGCCATGTGGCACGGACCCCGACAGTGACGCTAATTGCTATTTGACCATTCGCAAAAACCGGGTCGGGCTGGATAGAATCCGACTGGCGTTTTACCGCAACGAGGACAGCTTTTGTTTTGAGGAGCGCGGCCGATTGAAGGCGTTGAAGAAAATTAAAACTTTATGAGATATTTAATTCAATATAAATCAGGCATTAGATTTTGTTTGGAAGGTAGATTTTATGTCACTTTTGTAAAAGATTTGATTCTTCCTTGTGTTGAAACAAAAGCTAAAGAGGTAAACGTACTTGATCCGCGCGCCGTGGTGCATGATGAAATCGGCGGTATGATTTATAACCCCAAAACTTGGCGCGATAGTTTGCCTAAAGAGATGATTGCTGATGCCGACTGGTTTGAAAGAAGATGAAAATGGATTGGGAACAGATTGCCAAAGACCAGGAAGAAGTTATTAAGCTGCAACGGCAAGATATTGCTGTGCGGGAGGATGATATAAAATTATTGCGCGCCGAGATCGCTTATCTGAAACGAAAATTGGAACAGAAGCCATTTTAGGAGAACCCCCATGTCCCATCCCGAAATGATGATCGCTGAGGATTATTACCGAGCCATTAAAAAAGAGAACGCCTTTCTCTTGGAGGAAAACGTCAAGCTCATCAAGGAAATCTGGCAATTGAAATTACAACTTGCCGCGCTGACAGAAAAGGAGGCTAAACGTGCCAACTGACTTCGCTTTGCTGTCCGAACGCCTGCGCCTCAAGGTCGAGGCCGCCGATTTTCACCCCGCCCCGGAAACGCTCGATGAGCTGCGCCACTTCATGGCGCTGCAGAACGATTGGCTCGATGCCATCCCCAACGACCGTTGGGTTTATTTTGTCCCCGGCATCTGGCACGGCGATCACGTCTTAAAACTTTTCGAGCGTATTCCCCCCGGCGCTTCACTGGTGCTGATGGAGCGGGACGCCGCCTGGCTGCGGTCGGCGCTGCTGGTCAACGATTTCGGACCCGCCGCTATGAGCCGCCGTTGCATCCTGGTTGAAGATGATGATCCCGCGCACCTGGCCGAACGCCTGGCGCTGGTGGGCGACAAGCTCTGCCGCAAGCCCCTGCCCGGCGCGCCCTCGTGTATCCACACCTGCGAACCCATCGCTGATTACGACCTGGAGTGGTGGAGCAAATGCCGCGTCAAGTTGGCGGATTTCGCCGATACCCTGCGCACGGCGATATTCACCCAACTATGCAACGCCAAGTGCACTGACGACAACGTGATGAATAACCTGCCCCTCTATGCCGCGACGCCGGGCCTGGACGAGTGGCACAATCTGTTTCAGGACCGCCCCGCCGTGCTGGTCGCCGCCGGTCCCAGTGTCGATCAATCCCTGGAAATTCTTGTCCGCCGCGCCGAGTTAAGGGACCGATACGTTTTGATAAGCTGTCTCACCATGCTCAAACCCCTGCTAAGTGTGGGAATTACGCCTGATTTTGTCACGGCGCTGGACTATCACGAAATATCCGGGCGCTTCCTGGAGGGGATTGAAACCCTGCCGCCGGGCATTAAATTCGTGCTCGAACCTAAAGTTAACCATGCCGTCACCAAAGAAGTTGAGCGGCTTAAAGCGCCGGTGTACTTTCTTTGGAATGAATTTGCCCTAGCCGTAGCAGGGCCGTTCAACAGCTACGATAAAGAGGGACACCTAAACGCCCGCGCGCTGGTGGACGGCAGCGCCCAAACCGATCGCGCCGCCCTGCCCCCCGGCGCTACCGTAGCGCATCTGTCGATGGACCTGGCGGAATACTTGGGGTGTGATCCGCTTATTTTCATCGGGCAGGACTTGGGGTTCCGCGCCGATAAGTATTATCCCGATTGTGTCTATGCCGCCCATCCCTGGAAAGACAGTTTCAAACAACGGTTGGCCGACGCTGCGGCCCTGCGCCTGGTGGAAGGCCGGGACGGCGCCGCCATGTACCAAGATGAACAAATGCACTGTTATCTCCAGCATTTTGAGTGCCGCTGGAAAACCGCCCGCGCTAAATGTATTGACGCCACGGAAGGCGGAGTAAAGAAAATTCACATTGAAGCGCTGCCGCTGGAAGCGACCCTCGCTGCCTATTGCCTGGACCCCGTGTCTATTGTCGCCCGTCCCCTCTCTCTCAACGAATCCAATCGGGCGGAATTGTTCGAGCGCTTGCAAGACCGCCTGCCGGTGCTGGCCGCGTTTTGCGACCACTTGGCCGTCCTAGTCGAATGGTATGGTAAGATGATTGCTGGTACCTGCGCCATGGCGCAGGCCCAAGCGCCCGTTCAGGCCGTCTTGGCCCAGCTAGGCGATCCGCGCTTCGACGCCCTACCCGATATTATCGAGCACTATTCCGGCAGCGCCCCCATGGCGCGCCACTGGCTCGATACCGAGGCCGCCGCCCTGAAGCTGGAAGGCGCGCGGCTCAAAGAGCACGCCATAAAAAGGGACGCTCTTTTTCACGCCGAAATGTTCCGCGCCGGTTGCGCCCTGCGCGATAAAATTAAAAATCTGTTGGAGAAAAATGATGGATAATTCTGATAACCATGTCTGCGGCCAATGCCAGGAGATCTATTCTAACTGGTTTCCCCGCTGTCCCCATTGCTGTCCCCACGCCGTGATAAATTTCACCGAAGAGGTTGCGGATCACGGTTGGTGTTACCTGGTCGCTCACTGCGCGCGTTGTGGCGAGAAAATCGATGGGCAAGCCGTGGAATTATATTATCAGGCGGTGAAAAAATGAAAGAGCAAATTTATGTCGTTCCGCCCGAACTTATTAAGGCAGCGCTGGAATATTATAAAAACAGGCAAACTATCAGAATTGATCCGGCCCAGTACCAAGTGCGGCAAATTAAATTCTCCCGCGCCGAGTTGGCCCAATTAGAAAAAATGGCCGACAAAAAATTTATCCGAAAACTCATTAAAGAGATGAGGTATGGTTTATATCGCGTGCGCAAAAATAAACCCGCCTGCCTGGAGTGTAAATAAAAACTTCCATTGTGCTTTTCCTTTGCGGCCCAGCCGCGCTTATTCGCTGTGCGTAACATCGTCCAGGATCGCCTGCACTACTTTATCACACGTCAGCAGCTTATTGATTTCCTCTTCGCTCAATACCATTGTGCCGCTCATCAGCTCGTCCAGAATGCGCAGCTTGTTGGCACAACCTAAAATCCCTTGCATACACGTCACTATTTCTCCGTCTGGCATAATTGCTCCTTCGCCGCGTTCTCTTCGCGGTCCTCAATCATCAAATACAATAGTTGGGTCATGCTCCGGTGCTCGCTCCGGGCGCGCGCCCGGATACGATCCCGTAAATCAATCGGGAAGGAAATTTGTTTGCGTTCGGTGGTCATGTGGTGGTATCCTTTTCATTAAATGGAATAAGGCCGTACCGTTCTAAGTTCATCATCCAGATCCAGCGCCTTACGGCCCAGCGGCGGCAATGCTCACCGTAATAATGCCAAAATTTAACCCCAATGCTGCGCTGCATCCGCCGGTTATCATGTATGCGTTTCATTGTTCGCCCTCCATCGCCGCAAGAATGTTTTTAGCGTCTTGATTGCCATTGTTGGCGGCGTCTAAAATAAAATTGTACATGCGTGGGGCAACGGCGATCAGGCGGGCGTTGGCTATGTCTTTGTCAAGTTGGTTTTTACTTACCGCGCCAACTTCGGCTATGATTTCTCCAAAATGAGTAATCATCCTTGTTTTGCCGGTACAAGTCATCGCTGGTTCACTTGCCCACGGCCCCGGCGTGTGTTTCGCTCTCGTTTCCGTTTTCATGGTTGCTTCTCCAAAAAAGGTTATCAATCAATCCACAATTTCCCCCGGCGGGACGAGCGCCGGGGTGGGGTTTACGTCAATCGCCCAAGTAGGCAGCATAACAAGTGTCGCTGCAACAGTTTTGCCATCGAGATTCCGGGACAAATTCCCCGCCGCAAAAATCACATTCGCGGGGATAATCCCGCCATGCGTCCGGGCAACCGGTTTCGTGGCACAACACACCGTTAATCATCAACGCTTCACAATTGATACACATGTGCTTTTCTCCAAAAAAGGTTTTCAATCAATCCACTAAACGATAATCTCAAGTTCAGCCTCCGTCCAGCAGCCCCACATTACCGGGTACTCCGGGCTATCCACCCGGCGGAGTAAATCGCCAACGATTCGGCCCGTAAAGTCGCCAGGGTCGCAACACCAGATGTCGGCCAACTGTGCCAACAATCCATCAATCTTGTTTTTAGTAGTCGCCATCGTTGCAATGTGGTTTTCCATGTTTGTCCCTTTCTTGCGGCTTAGCCGCGTTAAACTTTGTAACCTCTACTATCATTATACTACATATCAGCTTGTTGTCAACTAATCGGGAGAGAATTCTGGAAATTCTATTTGACAATCCGTAGCAGATGATGAAATTCCGGGCCGCCCAAATCAGGCCGATACTTTGATAGTCCCGACGCGTGGGGGGTAGGGGGGAATGTTAATTCGTATGGTCTTACGTTTATCTTAGGAGTAGGATAAGGTTAATGTGGGTAATGTCTATGGGGAATTTGGATAGGATAACCCATTGGGAACGAATGGGAAACCTGGGGGAAAGTCTAGGAGGGAAAAAAGCAAAGATTAGATTACTGTTTTATACTTACCTAACTTTGATGTTTGTTGGAAAAAAAACGGGGTGGATTTCCTTTTGGAAAGCGGGGGCAAAGCGATTGGAAAGCGAGCGGGAATTTCCCCCTCACCGCAACAACCCCGTGCCAGTTCCGCCCAACCGGGGGTTTACCCATACCCGGCCTGTCGCTTTGCGGGCGGTTTGCGGTAGGATTGCCGCCGCTTTGCAGGGGGCGGAAGTAACTGTAAACCCACCGCAAAGTAGGGGGAAAGCAGGGGCAATGGCATCAGCAGGTCCGGCCCGCCGCGTGCCAGGCCCACCGCCGTCAGCCCCCCAGGCCGGGCGGCCAGAGGCAGATATATCCCCTCTCTAAATTTTTTATACCTGGGCTAAAGTTTATTGGTTGCTTTTGTCGATAGTAAAGTAATAAGATGGGAGTTTGGTTTGGGTGAAGTGCCGCGGGATGGAGTGAGGTGGAGTGATGTAGGTTGCTGTATAGGTAAGGTGGAGCCATGTATAGTATGGTTTGGGTTAAGTCTTTTGATGGGAGTGAGTTATGGCGTATGTAGTAAGTGTAAGTTTTCGTAATACGGAGTTTGAAGAGTTGCGGTTGGTGGCGGAGCGGCAGGGGAAGAGTTATCCCCGTATTTTGAAGGAGTGTTTTTTAGGGGCATATGGAGATGGGGTGGTGCAGAAGTTGAAAGAGAAGCGGGATTTGGTGGAGCGGGAAATTGGGTTGACGGAGGGTGGTAAGCGAGGTATGGAGGAGGCGAGGGATGCGTTGGAGCGGTTACGGAGTGGGGTGGAGGGTGAGAAATGAGCAGACGGAAGTATGCGGTAGTTTCGGAAGAGTTGCGGGCTAGTCGGGCCTTAAAAATTCAAAGGAGGGTGGCAGGGCTACCGCCATCGGCGCGCCAGTCGTACTTGCGGGCGGTTTCGGGTGGAACTACGACGAACGCGATAAAAGCCTTTTGTATGGAGTGTGTGGGGTATGATCGGGCGGAGATTGAGGTTTGCACCAGTTTGGCGTGTCCGTTGTATCTTTTTCGGCCTTTTTCGGTTTGAGTGGAGTGATTTATGGGTGACTTTTGGTTGCGATGTCGGATGTGGGTTCATCGCAAGGGGATACGGCGGGAGTACTGCCGAACCATACGGGAGCGGATGGGGGGGGAGTATGAGGGTTTGATGCGGGACGCAGGTTCGGAGGATGGGGTGGTGCATGATCGGGCGATTCGGCGGATGGCGGAGTTATTGAATCCGGAGGAATATCGAGCGGAGGTGGAACGGGAGACGAAACATGGCTGAAATTTGCATTGTGTGCGGGAAGATGATTGAGGGAGATGGGGAGCCGGGTCCGAGTCATGGGGCCTGTCGGAAGCCATACTTGCTTGAGCGGGGGATTCGTATTCAGGCGGCTATTACGAGGGTAAACACTTATGGGGCAAAGGAGTTAGGGCGCTTAAAAACAGCGAAGAAGAATTTAGCTAAAGGGGCGATAATGGACACGGCGCGGCGGTTGAATTTATCAATCGGTGAGATTCGGGTGAGCCAGTGGAAAGAGACGTGTGACAATGTTCCGTTTTCGATTGAGGCGTGGGCGGTAGCGGAAGTTTTGGGGTGGCTTTAACTCTTTATCCTGCCCGATGTTACGGTGAGGTTTAGGTGGGGCCATTTTTGTTACGGGGGTTAAAAAGCCGATAATATGGGGTAGATGGAGATTTTATGGACGTAGCAGTGAAGGTGCAGCAGTGTTACTTTGATGGGGCGCGGTGGATGGTATCGGTGGTTCCGGCGTCTGCGCAACGGCGGATGGAACTGGATTACTGTTGGGATTACAGTGCGGGGGACCCGGTGGGGTTTGATTCGTCGGACGCGGCGTTGGCGCACGCCCAGGATTTTTGTGCGGCGTTGGGGTTTACGATAGTTCGGCAGACGGCGGTGGAGTCGGGTGTGGTGCATGAGATGGGGGCGGCGGCGGACCTGGACGTGGCGGAACTGGTTTGCTGGTCTGAGGGGGGAGATCGGGCCTACCGGCTGGTCACGGGCATGAACGGATTGATGGTGCAAGTGAAGTATCCGACCAGCGCGGAGTGGCAGTTTGACCATCGGCTGACGGAAACCGAAGCGCGTCTTTTGCGCGTCTGGCATAGCCGGCGGGAGGTGTCGGTTGGTTGAGGATTTGGCGGCGCGCGATTTCACCGGCGCGAGCTTATGTGATTTGCCGCCCAAGGAGCGGCCGGGGGCATTGGTGCGGGAAGCGTGGAAAGCCATAGCGGCGGAGTTGAGCAATGACAAATGCCGCAGCCGCATCGACGGGGTGCTGAAGGTGGACCAGTTGCTCGGCGGGGCGTTGGGCCGTTTGTTGCGGCAGGACCTTGGTTTGGAGGAGGGCCGGACTACCGAGACGGTGGAGGTGACGCAGGAGGCGCAGGAATTTCTGGACGAGGCCCGCGTGGTGTTCAAACAACGGCGGGTGAGCGAGAAACTTTCGACCGGGATGGACGGGCGGAGTCGGTTGGCGCGGCAGCGGGCGGGCCGGGCGGTGCGAGTGAAAGTGGACGATCCGATTTTGGAGGCGGCTTATGGACGGCTCGAGGACGACGGTGGCAACGGCGACGAAATCTCCGCCGATGATTTGCCCTGATTGCGGGCAGCCGCTGGTGAAGGTGTGGGTGGCGGACGAGGCGGACGGGACTTATTACGGCATTTGGGAGTGCGGCTGTCGGAAGCTGGAAAGCGAGGATTGAGATGCCGGAGAAATTTCTTAAAGCGATTGCCGCTGGCGCGAAAGTGCGGACCAAAAAATTGTCCGGCGGGCGCTATGTTAAAATTGCCATCAAGAAAAGCGGGAAAACGGTAGCGGGCGAGATTCATAGCAAGCGCAAGAAGAAGAAACGCTGAGAGTAAAACATGGCGTTTGAAAAAATGGCAACCTGGATTTGCACCGACTGCGGCTGGCAGCAGGACGCGCGGCTGGACTCGCAGGGAGCCCCGCGCCGGTGCGTAAATAAATTGTGTGTCTCGCACCATGACAATCCTTCCGAGTCCGAAGTCGAGGAAGTGGTGTTCCAGGTGTTGCAGGGCAAGCGGCCCACCCGCCCGGAACTGACTGTCCCTCATAAGGAATAACCCGATGGCTATTAACTGGAAATTCTGGCGTCGAAAAAAGGCGGCGGCGACTACGGCGGCAACGGCGGTGGTGGCCAAGGTGACGACCGTTCACGTCTGCCCGGAGTGCGGCTGGAAGTACGCGGCTTCCGGCGCAACGGTTCCGCCCTGTCCCAATACGGCGCAGCACCCGAAAAAGGAGTAAATCATGGCCGATATAGTATCCCCCGAAGCGATTAAAT
>ERZ1292629.363-Hain-H43-01um-R1-363-length-48071-cov-9_pt1 | contig 48071 bp, 49 predicted proteins | sample MGYA00564399_ERZ1292629 | MGnify/ENA primary metagenome ERZ1292629 (study PRJEB36523, sample SAMEA6512636) | groundwater metagenome | collected 2019-01-08 | study: AquaDiva: Metagenomics assemblies of 32 groundwater samples
TGCCAAGATAGCTCAGTTGGTAGAGCACATCCATGGTAAGGATGAGGTCCCGGGTCCGATTCCCGGTCTTGGCTCAAAGATTAAACTTTTTGTTACAAATGCTACACTTAGAACATGGATGAGCAAGAACTTAAGAGACAGCTATCATTTATTCCGAAATTAGAGGGAAATTTGTCTCGGACGGAGATTAAGGAATTCGATAATGTTATTGTTTGCGGGATGGGCGGTTCCGCTTTGGCGGCAAGAATTCTCTTCTTTCTTGATCCGACTTTTCCGGTTTGGCTTCATGACGATTATGGTCTGCCAGCCAAAAACGAGGGGAAGGTTTTATACATAGCCATATCGTATTCCGGCAATACGGCTGAAACATTGAGTTTTGTCAAAGAGGCACTGAAAAAGAAATATTCTCTAATCATAATTACTTCAGGGGGGGTGCTTTTGGATTTGGCAATCAAAAATAAAATATTGCATATTTTGATTCCCTCCGGTTTTGTTCCCAGAAATGCCGTTTTGTACATGCTGCGCGCGCTTCTTTACGTAATAAACCGTGAGAATTTATTTTTAGAATCCGACGCAAGACTTTTTGATTTTTCAAAAGCCTCTGAACACGGATTAGAGTTTGGTAAAAAATTTGAGAACAAAATTCCGCTCATCTATGCTTCGAGGGAAAATCAGGCTCTGGCTTACATATGGAAGATAGTGTTAAACGAGACGGGAAAGATCCCAGCTTTCGTCAATTATTTCCCCGAACTTGCCCACAATGAAATACAGGGACTTGTTTCGGAGACAGCAGGATCTGTTGCCGAGCACCTGAAAGTTTTACTCCTTTTGGATAGGGAAGACAGTAACGAGCTTTCGCGGGTCATGACGGTCTTTCAATCCACGGCTTCTGCATACGGCGTGGAAGTATTTTCTCTGGATTTGCCTGAGGGTAAAACCAACAAGCTTCTTTATGTTTTATCTGTGGCGAGCGCTACCGCTCAGGTCGTTGCCAGATCTCACGGAGTTGATGCAAATAGCGCCCCTTTTATAGAGAAATTGAAGACATTGTTATAGGGGTCTCGATGCTACTTTTTGTCGTTTAAAAGAGTTATCATAAGTGAAGGGAACAATATTATAATAAGTGTTGGAGCGCATACACATGCGCTCCGTTCCCTTACCTGATGAATAAGATTGTACCTAAATTATCAGATACCAAGATACTGAAAGATTCGCAGGATTATCCCTGGATGTTTGGAATGTTGGTTGATCGTTATCAAGAGGTTTTTTTACGCAGAGGTTTCAGTATTCTTCATTCCCGGGATGATGCTGAAGATGCGGTGCAAGATACTTTTATTAAGATATACAAAAATGCCCACAAATTTGAGGAGCAGAAAAATGCCAATTTCCGATCATGGGCTTACAAGATTCTTACCAATACCTGCTATGATTATGCTTCCCGAAAATATGTCAGTTTTAATCGTTTTGCGTCGATGGATTTTTCCGACCTCGATGTTTCCGGTAATGTGGAATTCTTCTCTGATAAAGAACGGGCGTCATTTGTCCGGTCGGTATTGGCGCGTTTGCCACAACGCCTGTCTCGTCTTCTCTCACTCTATTTCTTTGAATATAAAAGTTACGAGGAGATTGCTTTTATGGAGCATCTTTCTCTCTCGGCGGTGCGCTCAGGTCTTTACCGAGCCCGAAAACAATTTAAAAACCTTGCTCTCACAATGATATGATTCTTGTAAATATAAAAACTAGAATACTGTTCGGTGTCTATGCTATATATTGCATACGCAAATTAAAACATCCGTTAGTGGCTGAATCTCTTATTTTAACTATTTTAACGGCGATTCTCTTTTATTTTGTTTCTATTTCTAGTGTTTTAGAAAACATGTTGACATCAGAAAATTCGTACGCTTATTTTGTAAATGCATTTTCAGAAGCTGAACTTTTGATTCAATTTATATTATTATCTGTCGGAGTAATCAGTCTTTTTTTTGTGCGCAATATCGCCTCTTATTCATCTGAATTCAGACGACGTCTTAGTTTTATATAATCTTTTAATTATTGGCTTTTTTTGCTAAAGTAAGCTCGAGTTTCTTGCTAGTGCCGAAGTAGCTCAGTTGGTAGAGCGGCGGTATCGTAAACCGCAGGTCGCCGGTTCGATCCCGGCCTTCGGCTCATGGAGAAAGAGAAAATTCAGAAGAAAATCGCAGAGATAGAACGAGCCATGAGTTCAGCGGAATTTTGGGCGGACAAAGACAGGGCCCAAGCGACTATTTTGGAACATGAAACCTTGAAAAATAAACTTGCCGGGGTAGGAAAGTATGATTCTGGTGATGCCGTGATGACTATTTTCTCCGGCGCGGGCGGTGATGATGCCGAGGATTTTTCGAATATGCTTCTGACAATGTATTTAAAATATGTTTCAAAAATAGGTTGGACTTTCTACCTTATTCATGAAAATAAGAATGATCATGGCGGATATAGGAACGTCACGATTGAGATCAGAGGCAAGAATGCATACGGCATCCTAAAAAATGAATCCGGTGTGCATCGGCTTGTGCGCATCTCGCCATTCAACGCTGGTAAAAAGAGGCACACTTCCTTCTCCATGGTAGAGGTGGTGCCAAAATTCGAGAAAGCTGGCGAAATTAAGATTCCAGAAACAGATTTGCGATTTGAATTGTCCAGAGCCGGTGGTCCAGGTGGGCAAAATGTTAACAAACGCGAAACGGCGGTACGGGTGGTTCATATTCCGACCAATCTTTCCGCGCACGTCACATCAGAACGTTCTCAAGCTCAAAATAAGGAAAAAGCTATCGCGATTCTTACCGGCAAGCTCTATAAGCGGATAGAAGAAGAACGTCTGGCCAAAGAAAAAGGAATGTATGTTTCGAAAACTACGCAGATAGAATGGGGTAATCAAATTCGTTCATATGTATTGCATCCATACAAAATGGTTAAAGATCACAGAACAAGCGTTGAAGTTCATGATGTTGGCAATGTTTTAGACGGCGACTTAGGAATCTTTCTTGAAGCGGAGAAGAATCTATGATAGTGTGGCGCAATGCTTAAAATCAGATTACAAAGGGTGGGGAGAAAACATGAACCAAGCTTCAGGCTCGTCCTGACTGATTCTAAAAGAGCAACCCGCAGCGGTGGTTTCAAGGAAATTCTTGGTACATATGATCCTCGTGCATCGGTTGGCAAGACAGATATCCTTAAGACCGAACGCATTAAATACTGGCTTTCTCAAGGTGCAAGCCCCACTGATACCGTTCATAATCTCTTGGTCAAACATCAAATTATTAAGGCCCAAAAAATTAATGTGTCCGCCGTGTCTAAAATGGTGGAGAATAAACCAGGAGTAGAGGAAGGTGTTATAATGAAACTGGAGACCGAAAAGGAATCCGTCTGATTAGCCCCTAACCAAATAGAAGAGCATGATTGATGACGTCAAATTTCTAGAATACGTTGTGAAGGCACTAGTGAATTATCCGGATGATATAAAAATAAAAAGGACCGTTGATGAACTGGGAGTGTTAATGACTCTGGATGTACATCCTGATGATATGGGTAAAGTGATTGGCCGTAGTGGTAATACCGCTAAGGCAATTAGGGTACTTCTGCGTGTGGTAGGCATGAAAAATAATGCCCGTATAAATCTTAGGATTAATGAGCCTACGGGAACTGGAGAGACCTCATGGCAAGAAAGACGCGGGTCCACTACTTCTAATGCCAACACCTCCAAAACTCTGGATGAAGCGATGAATGATCTGAATCTCTAACAATTCTCGGTACATTCAGGATAAAATGCATTTTCATATTGTTACTTTGTTTCCTAAGGCCCTTCATTCCTATCTCGGGGAATCTATTTTAAAGCGTGCCGTAGAAGATAAAAAGGTTAAAGTTTCTTTCTACAATCCGCGTAATTTTGTCAAAGATAAGTGGAAAAGAACCCGCCCGAACGACCGAAGTCATTCGGTCGGGCGGGTTGATCGACCGCCGTACGCTGGCGGCCCGGGAATGGTTATCCAGGCTGAACCAGTAGTGTATGCCATAGAAGGAGCTCTAAGAAAAATAAAAAACAAAAAATATAAAATAATTTTTTTGTCTCCGAGTGGAAAGCAATTCACAAATGAGTACGCCGGTAAGATCTCTCAGAAATATAAAAACATAATAATTGTCTGCGGACGTTACGAAGGTATCGATGCGAGAGTAAAGAAAATTTTCTCCGCCAGCCGGCGGATGGATGAAATATCGGTTGGACCATTTATATTAACTGGCGGAGAACTGCCGGCGATGGTCATCATGGACGTAATGGCTCGACAAGTACCTGGTGTGTTGGGTAATCTCGATTCGCTTGAAGAGCGACGGGTATCAAGTTCGGAAGTCTATACTCGTCCGGAAGTATTTAAGTATAAAAATAAATTGTATCGTGTGCCAAAAGTTCTTCTCTCTGGCCACCGCGCCAGAATAGAAGAATGGAAGAAGAGGCATAATTAATTGTTTGCAAAAAAGGGAGGAAAGTGTAGGTTCTATTCAATGCAGATCAGATTAAACGAGCTTAGGAAGCTTCTAGCCAATAAAGATTTAAGAGGAAAATCCATAGTTTTGGTGGGGGGTACATTTGATATTCTGCATTCATCTCATATTGACTTTTTGGAACAAAGCAAAAGTTTTGGGGATATTTTGATTGTCGTGCTTGCCAGTGACAAGGAGGTTAGAAAGAGAAAAGGAAATGATAGGCCTATACAAAATCAGCGAGAGAGAGCTAAAGTTATTTCAACATTAAAGCCTGTTGATTTTGTATTTATATCAGATTTATCTGCATATAGCGACAAAATAATCTCTATGTTGAATCCGTCAACGATTGTTTTTTCCTTAGATGGCGGAAAAGCGTTATACAGAAGAAAATACAAAAGAAAAATAGAAAAATCCTTTCCTAAAGTTCGAGTTGAAATAATTGATACTCCAAGATTGTCGACTTCCGTGATCATCAATAAAATACTCAAATTAAATAAATGAAAGTCACAATATTTTCATTGTATGAAAATATTACATCAAAAATTGCGATGGATTATTCAAGAATGAAACTTGGAGACAAAATAATAATTAATCGATTTGCCAGACAATTGGCCAACATTATCCAAAAACAATCACTTCTTAATGGAAACTATGCCATTTATGCCACCGGTAAGTATCCTATGAACAGATTTTGCAAAAAGAACTCTTTTTTGTTGGCGGAACAAATTGCTAAAATTTTAAAAAGACCAATGATAACAGGTTCATATAAGTATCATTATGAAAAAAAGTTGTTTATGGATAATCATGTTAATGATAGAGTCATTAATGGTTTACCTGTGATTAAAAATAAAAGAGTGCTCAAGAAATCAAATTACCACATTGTGATGATTGATGATTCGATATGTAGCGGTAAATCCTTATGCGTATCTCTCAAAGAATTGAAAACCATTACGGATTCAGTATCCTTCTTTTCGCTTATTAAATTGAATAAAGGGGGATATTCGGAAACTCAGATAAACGATTTTCTGATTACAAATAATCATAAGAAGATCAATACACTTTTACAAATAATTAGACAGAAAGGTTATATTTTTACCAGTCATGCCGTAAGAACAATAGATGATCTGACATCGCATGAAAAACAACAACTTATGGCAAAGCTCAACTATAATAGAGCCTCTAATCTTAAGAAAGCATTTCGGGTTTATTTTGGAAAGAAATTTATCATCCAATGTATTTAGTATTTAATAAAAAATCATAATGGTAAGTGTAGACTTGACAGAAAAGAGGTGTTTAGAGTAGGATGTGGGACAACGATTGAGTTACGGCAGGTCTAGGGTTTATACAAATTAATAATCTTTTTTAAACAACACGCCAAAAGTGGCGCGGTTTGGATTTTTTGCTTTATGATACAACCCAATCCATCGATAGAAGAGAGAGAAAAAAAATATTTCGGCCGATTTAAAAAGCCTCTAGCCGAAATACCGAATCTGGTAACATCACAAGTAGAGTCTTTTAAATGGCTTATTAAAAAAGGTCTCAAAGAAGTCTTTGAGGAATTTTCCTCTATTAAAGATTTTTCATCAAAAAAATTTCAACTCGATTTTACAAGTTTTGAATTGGCAGAACCGAAATTTGACGAGTATACCGCCAAGGAGAGAAAACTCTCTTACGAAGCGCCCCTGAAGGTGCGGATAAAGTTGAAAAATCTCATCATGCATACGGAAAAGGAGCAGGAAATATTTATGGCCGATGTTCCACTCATGACTTCTCATGGCACTTTTATTATCTCTGGCATAGAGCGCGTGGTAGTGCCGCAGCTGGCTCGTTCAACGGGAGTCTCTTTTACCGCTCAGGAATTAAAGGGTAAAAAGACTTTTGGTGCCAAAATTATTCCGGGTCGCGGCGCTTGGATTGAGATAGAAACCGATCTGGATGGTACATTATACGTGCGTATTGACCGAAAAAGGAAATTTCCTATAACCACCCTTTTGCGAATTTTTCTATCCACTGGAGCCGGCGGTACGGTTTCAAATAATAAGATTCTCGCTATTTTTGATAATATTCCCGGGGCTAAACCCTATATTGAAAAGACTTTAGCGAAAGATCACACCGTCACTCTTGATGATGCAGCCATAGAAATTCACAAACGCTTGCGTGACGGTGATTTGGCCGCGGCAGAGAATGCCCGTGAGTTTGTACATTCCATCTTTGACAAAGAACGCTACGATCTTTCTCGTGTAGGACGTTTCAGGTTTAATAATCGTTTTGGCCTGCCCGCCGGCAAGGCAGGCATCAAAGAGACGGCAAAAGAAATTGAACGCCGTACTCTCTCACTTTCTGATCTAGTAATTATCATCTCTCATATTATTCATCTCAACAATACACCAGGGTCCATGGAGGACGACATTGATCATCTTGGTTCCAGAAGAGTACGTCTTGTCGGGGAACTGTTTCAGCAGAAGATCCGTGTGGGCATGACTCAAATCAAAAGAAATATTCAAAATCGCATGTCTACCATTGATACCGATGTTACCTTACCAGTGCAATTTATTTCTCCCAAACCATTGCAGGCCAGGATGAAAGAGTTTTTTACGACCAATCAACTCTCTCAATTCATGCAACAGACCAATTCTCTTGAAGAGCTCGAACACTTACGTACAGTATCTGCTTTAGGGCCGGGCGGTTTAAGCCGTGCCCGTGCTGGTTATGAAGTGCGTGATGTCCATCCTTCACATTATGGTCGTCTTTGTCCAATTCAAACACCGGAAGGTCCAAACATTGGTCTAATATTGCGTCTCTCCGCATATGCCCGCATCAACGAGTTTGGCATGATTGAGACCCCGTATGCGGTGGTTTTGGATGGTAAGATCACTGGAGAGATTAAATATCTAAATGCCCTGGAGGAAGAAAATTCGATTATTGCTCATGCAGCTACCCCTGTCGAGGACAATAAAATAATCTCAGAAATGGTAGAGGTGCGCGTCAAAGGCACGCCACAGACATTACCTAAGAATGAAGTCAATTTTATTGACGTGGCGACCAATCAGGCCTTTTCGATTGCAACCTCAATGATCCCGTTTCTTAATCATGACGACGCTAACCGAGCGCTTATGGGCTCAAACATGCAGAAGCAGGCCACACCATGCATTGTGCCCGAAGTACCATTGGTTGCTACTGGTGTTGAAAAAGTGGCGATTCGTGACACTGGCCGTATCATCTTCTCAAGTGTTGATGGAATCGTATCTTACGTGGATGGCAAATTGGTCGAAGTAAAGGATAACAAAGGTAATGATCATAAATTCCCATTGGTTAATTTTTCTATGACCAATGGCTTTACCACTTTCCATCAAAGGCCTTCAGTTCAATTGGGTCAGAAGGTGAAGAAAGGAACAGTTTTGGCTGACTGTTCTTCCTCGTCAGGTGGTCAGATGTCTATTGGTCAAAACGTTCTGGTGGCATTTATGTCTTGGTCCGGAGCCAATTATGAAGATGCCATTATTATATCCGAACGCTTGGTAGAGAAAAATAAATTTACTTCTATTCACATTGAGGAGTTTGAAGTAGCTGTCCGTGATACAAAACTCGGTCCGGAAATGACTACTTGTGATATTCCTAATGTCGGAGAATCGAAGCTTAAAAACTTGGCCGAAGACGGTATCATCAGAGTCGGCGCTGAAGTACGTTCAGGCGATATTTTGGTGGGCAAAATTACTCCCAAGGGTGAATCACAACTAACGCCAGAGGAACGTTTATTAAGATCCCTCTTTGGTGAAAAGGCACGCGATGTCAAGGATACTTCTAAGCGTATGGAAGGAGGAAAACGTGGTCGGGTTGTTTCCGTACAGGTTTTCTCGCGGGAAAAGGGTGACAAACTGGATTCTGGAATTCTAAAACGTATCCATATTCAAGTTGCTCAACTTAGAAATGTTTCGGTTGGAGATAAATTGGCCGGTAGACACGGCAATAAGGGTGTTATTTCTAGAATTTTGCCGGTTGAAGATATGCCATATATGGCTGATGGTACTCCCATTGATGTTATTCTCACTCCGCTTGGTGTTCCTTCTCGTATGAATCTCGGTCAAATTCTTGAAATGCATTTGGGTCTGGCAGCGCATACTCTAAATTATCAAGCAATCGTGCCTCCGTTCGCCGGCGCGACCGAGGATGAAATCAAGGTAGAACTTATTAAGGCGAATTTTAAGGAATCCGGTAAGGTTAAACTTTTTGACGGTCGCACCGGCGAATCATTCGATCAGGAAATCGCCATTGGTTATATGTATATCCTTAAATTGCATCATATGGTCGAAGACAAAATACATATGCGTTCCATCGGTCCGTATTCTCTTATCACTCAACAACCTCTGGGAGGTAAGGCTCAGAATGGAGGTCAGCGTTTTGGAGAGATGGAGGTCTGGGCCCTTCTTGGTCACGGGGCGAGCTATACTCTTCGCGAAATGTTGACTATCAAATCAGACGATATTCTTGGCCGTTCCGCCGCCTTCGACGCAATTGTTAAAGGAGAGACCATTCCGGAACCACATTTGCCGGCCTCTTTCAACGTGCTTTTGAATAATCTTCGCGGTTTGGCCCTTGATGTAGAGTTAAAGAATAAACCCGCCCGACCGAATGATATCGGTCATTCGGGCGAGGTCAGATAATCCCAAAAACAATGCCTAATTACAAAACTAAAGCAGCTGCTATCAAGGAATTTGACGCCATCAGCATTAAATTAGCATCGCCCGATCGTATTAAGGAATGGTCGTATGGCGAAGTAACCAAACCGGAGACAATCAACTATCGTACGCAACGAAGCGAACGTAACGGTCTGTTTGACGAGAAAATTTTTGGACCGGACAAGGATTTTGAATGCTATTGCGGCAAATATCGCGGTATTCGATACAGGGGCATCATCTGCGAAAAGTGCGGCGTAGAAATTACACGCTCTATAGTGCGTCGTGAACGCATGGGTCATATCGAACTTGCCACACCTGTAGCCCATATCTGGTTTTTAAAAAACATCCCGTCACGAATTTCTTTGGTGATGGGCATTCCCGTGTCAGATCTTGAGAAAGTAGTTTATTTTGCAGGTTATATTGTTACCAATATTTCAGAAAGTGAAAAGGCCCGAGTGCTTAAGGATTTAGAATCTGAATTCAAGGCCAAGGTGAAAACGCTTCAGGATGAAAAAAGCAAGCTCGCCCTCAAGGAGTTAGCGCTTGCTACTAGACGCGACATCGAAGCTCTCGCGCCGGGACGAGTGCTCAATGAAGTCGAATATCATCGTTCCAGTATGAAATACCCAACTGTTTTCGAGGCGGGTATTGGTGCGGAAGCCATTTATAATATTTTGAAAAACATTGATCTTGAAAAACTCTTAAAACAATTGGAAACAGAGCTTGAGCATGCGTCTTCAACTGAAATTCCTCGATTGAACAAGCGTATCAGCACTATTCAGTGGATGATTAAGGCCGGTAATAGACCGGAGTGGATGTTTCTAGTGCGTATCCCTGTTATTCCACCAGCGATCAGACCAATGGTCCCTCTGGATGGAGGACGTTACGCCACTTCTGATGTTAACGATCTTTATCGTCGAGTGATCAATCGTAACAATCGTCTCAAAAAGCTTAAAGAAATAAACGCTCCGGATGTGATTTTACGTAATGAAAAGAGAATTCTTCAAGAGGCAGTTGACGCTCTTATCGATAACACTATTAGACACTCAAGTATTTCTGGTAGTCCGTCTCAGCGCCGGCCGCTTAAATCGTTGTCGGATAATCTTAAGGGCAAGAGAGGTCTCTTTAGACAAAATCTTTTGGGGAAACGCGTAGACTATTCCGGTCGCTCGGTTATTGTTGTTGGTCCGGAATTAAAACTCCATCAATGTGGTCTCCCGAAACATATGGCTTTGGAACTATTCAAACCGTTTATTATCTCTGAACTTTTAAAGCGTGAATTGTCTTACAATATTCCTGGCGCGCGTCGTCTTATTGAAGATGCTATTCCGGAAGTCTGGGCTATTCTTGAAGAAGTCATCCGCGGGAAATACGTTCTTTTGAACCGAGCTCCCACGCTGCATCGTCTGGGTATTCAGGCCTTTCAACCCGTGCTCATTGAGGGTAACGCTATCCAACTTCATCCATTAGTATGTACCGCTTTTAACGCCGATTTCGATGGCGATCAAATGGCCGTTCATGTGCCGCTTTCCGAGGAGGCCCAGGCCGAGGCGCGTTTGATTATGGCGGCAGATAAAAATATATTAAAGCCCGGTAACGGCGAACCGGTTGTATCAGCCAAATTACTCGATATCGTGCTCGGTACTTTCTGGATGACTCGCATTGTTCCTGGCGAGAAAGGCGAAGGCAGATATTATTCAAATCCGAATAGCGCCATTACTGCTTATGAATTTGATGTTGTTAGTCTGCGCGCCAAGATTTCCGTTTTACCGACCGATACGGAGCGCTACAAACAGTTCAATGGCAAAATCTTTGAGACTTCCGTAGGACGACTTCTCTTTAATGGCATCTTGCCATCGGATTATCCGTTTCTTAATCATGAAATGAGTAGGAAAAAGATGTCCGAACTTGTTGATGATTTGATAAGTCGTTACGGTATCGAGAACATTCCGTCAATTATGGATAAAATTAAGAATTTTGGTTTTCGTTATGCTACCGTATCCGGAGTGACTTGGGGACTTGGGGATGTCAGCATACCTCCTGGCAAGAAAAATCTTATCGACAAGGGTCGTATCTCTGTCGGTGAAGTTGTGAGCCAGTATCGAGAAGGTCTGCTCTCCGAGCATGAACGTATTGTTAAGTCTGTTGAAATTTGGCAAGGGATTAAATCCGAAGTTGAAAAGCTTATACCTGAGACCCTTGGCATTAGAGATTCGGTCTATGACATGACTTACTCGGAAGCCAGAGGTTCTCTTGGTAATCTAAACCAAATGGCGGGTATGAAGGGCATAATCGCGAATGTGTCCGGCGAGTCGTTAGAATTTCCCATCCTCTCTTGTTACAAGGAAGGTCTTACTCCGCTTGAATATTTCATCACTACCCACGGTAGTCGTAAGGGCTTAATTGACACGGCCCTTAATACTGCTAAAGCCGGTTATCTCACTCGTAGACTCTTCGATGTGGCTCAAGATGAAATCATAACTGGAGATGATTGTGGCGCCAAAGAAGGAACAATTATTCGCAAAAACACGGCTTCCGGTATCGAAATGTTGCTCTCAAAGAATATTAAGGGTCGATTTCTGGCAAATGATCTCTTGGATAACGCGGGGTCATTGTTATTTAAGCGAGGACATCTTTTTACCAAAGCGGATGCGGAAACAGTTGACAAGGCTTCGGTTGATTTGGTCAATGTGCGCTCGCCGCTTGCTTGTAAATCTACACACGGTGTTTGTGTAAAGTGCTATGGTGTTGATCTTGGCAATAACAAGCCGGTCGAATTGGGAGAGGCTGTTGGTACAGTGGCCGCTCAAGCAATTGGCGAACCCGGAACACAGCTGACCATGCGCACTTTCCATTCCGGCGGTATTGCTTCAATGGGCGGTGATATAGTGGCTGGTTTACCACGCGTGGAAGAAATATTTGAAAAACGCAAACCAAAAGTGGCTGCGGTTATCAGTCATCTAGACGGAACTGTAACTGAAATTAAAGTACTGGGTCACGACAAACTGATTGTGGTTACTCCCGATCTTGGGGAAACAAAGTCTGCCAAATCGGGGACAAAGTCAGGAGGGGTAAAAAAACTCGATAACGAATATACCGTTCAAGCATCCAGGTCTCTCTTGGTTAAAGTTGGTCAACACGTCAAGAAGGGCGACATTATGACAGATGGTTCAGTAGATTTGGACGAACTCTTCCGTTATGCCAGCCGGGAAAAAACGGAGAATTACATTATTCACGAAGTTTCAAAACTGTATGAACTTCAAGGTGCCGCTGTGTCTCATAAGCATATTGAATTAATCGTACGTCAGATGTTTGCTCGCCGTAAGATTAAAAATTCTGGGGACACCAGTTTTACTCGCGGGGACATCGTTGAGGTGTCTGAACTTACAAGGGTTAATAATCTAATGAAAGAACAGGGTCTTGAGGAAGCGATGGCCGGCGCTGTCATCATGGGTATTACGGAAGTCTCGCTTTCTCGTTCAAGTTTCCTGTCTGCCGCTTCGTTTCAACACACACCTCGTGTCCTGATTCAGGCCGCCATTCGAGGAATCGATGATAATTTAATAGGTTTGAAAGAAAATGTCATTATCGGCCGACTTATCCCAGCGGGCACCAGTTTTAAGGGTGGATATAAAGAAAAATTGATATGCGAGGCGATGTTGACACAATCAAAGAACGGCTAAATATCATCGAAATAATCTCCGGATATCTCAAATTGGAAAAAGCGGGGAAAAGTTTCAAGGCGCGTTGTCCGTTCCATAATGAAAAAACTCCATCTTTCTTTATTTCGCCAACGCGTCAGAACTTCTACTGTTTTGGTTGCGGCGCCAAGGGAGATATCTTTACTTTTGTAGAGGAAGCAGAAGGGTTGGATTTTCGCGGGGCGCTGAAACTTCTCGCGGAAAAGGCAGGTGTGGAACTTGAGTATCACGACAGCAGTGGCTCAAAGACAGAGAAAGATAAAATGCTGAAAGCTCTTGAGGAGGCGACCAAGTTTTTTGAGCGAGAACTGGCCGATAATCAACCGGCGCATCGATATCTTGCCTCAAGAGGAATAAGTGAAGAAACAATAAAGAGTTGGCGCATTGGTTATGCGCCAGCCGAATGGCACACTCTTCGTGAATATATGCATGGTCTGGGGTATGACGACACTATATTGGTAAAAGCTGGTTTAATTAAAAGATCGGGTGACGATGCTAAAGGCAAAGAGACCTACGATATTTTTCGAGATCGCATCATTTTTCCGCTTGCGGATTCGAACGGTCTGATTATTGCTTTCTCCGGCCGAACTTTGGCCAAAGAAAATGACCCTGTTTTATTATCAAGTGGTCCAAAGTATCTAAATAGTCCCGATACCATTCTATTTACTAAAAGTGAAGTGTTATATGGTCTAGATAAAGCCAAAGAACAGATTCGTAAGAATGATTATACCGTCCTTGTGGAAGGGCAAATAGACTTGGTGCTTGCTCATCAGTCTGGCATCAAAAATACTGTGGCTTCTTCTGGCACCGCGTTCACTCGCATGCATCTTGAGCGTCTCAAACGATTTTCATCTCGGATAATTCTTGCTTTTGATGGAGATCTGGCAGGAGAGAAGGCGGGAGAAAAAGCGAGCATTCTCGGTCTTTCCCTGGGCCTTGAGGTGAAAGTGGCAAATTTGCCTACAGGTCTTGATCCGGCGGAAGTGATAAAAAAGGATCCCCAAAAATGGAGGAATATCCTTCGAGAGTCGCTTCAGGCTGTGGAATTCTTCTTCAATAAAATTGAAGAGAAAGAAAAGGACCCAAGAAAACTCGGTAAACAAATTGAAAAAAGAATTTTACCAATGATTAAACTTATCGAAAGCGCCATTGAACAATCTCATTTTATCTCGATGCTGGCCAAACGCACGGGTATCAAAGAGACGGTATTCTGGGAAGATTTGAAGAAGATCAACAAGGCGAACGTTTCTCAAGGGTCAGATTCGGGAGATTCGAATAAATCTGACCTTGGTATAAAAAAGGTGCCCCGTCTTACTCAACGACAACAGATTGAAGAGCGCTTGGCCGAAATTAAGCTATGGCAACGGGAACTATCCGAATCCTCTCCGGAAATCCTGATTTTAAGCAAAGAGGAGTCAGAACTCACAGATAATCTCTCCGGACTTGTATTGCGCGACCATCTTAATCAATTACTTTCTGAACTTACGCGCGCAGAGGTATCCAAAAATGGCAAATTAATCACGGATGTGACCCGTCAGATCCAAGAAGTGCATGCTCAAATGAGAACGCTCGAAGAAAAGAAAAAAATGTTATAGAATAAATAATCTTTTAATGAAGAAAAATAAGCAAAAAAAGAAGAAATTAAAGAGAATTGCCAAAAAGCGATTTAAGAGCAAGTCTGTCGCAAAAAGAACCAAACGAGGTGTCAAAAAACAAAAAACCAAACCGAAGTTATCGACCAAGAAAAAGGTTGATACGGTGTTGAAGATGGAGCGTCTGACTTCTCGTGGCAAGGAACGCGGTTTTGTAACCTACGATGAAATTCTCAAAGAATTTCCCACTATCGAGACCAATATAATACTTCTTGATGAATTGTATGAAAAGCTTCATACCTTAGGCGTCGATATTCTTGAAGGAGGCGGATTGTTGGAAATGCCTAAAGAGGAAACTGACAAACACTATACATACTCGAAAGGCGATTCATCCTACGATTCCATTCAAATGTATCTTCGAGAGATCGGTCAATATCCTCTGATTGCCGGTTCAATGGAAAAAGAGTTGGCCAAAAGGATCGAAAAAGGGGATGAAGATGCCAAGAATTTATTAATGAAGGCCAATCTTCGTCTAGTGGTTTCCATCGCCAAGAAATACGCCAATCGTAGTCCGGATCTTACTTTGCTTGATCTGATTCAAGAAGGAAATCTAGGTTTGCATAAAGCAGTCGAAAAATTTGATTGGACTAAGGGTTTTAAGTTTTCCACTTATGCCACATGGTGGATTAGACAGGCTATTACTCGCGCGTTGGCTGATCAGTCGCGCACTATTCGTGTGCCGGTGCACATGGTCGAAACTATTGCCAAATACAAGCAAGTTGTCAGACGTTTGACCCAAGACCTCGGTAGGGAACCCTTGCAGGAAGAAATTGCTCTTGAAATGAATTTGGATGTGGATAAAATTTACCAGATTGAGAAAATTGATCAGTCCACTATTTCTCTTGAGAGTCCGGTAGGTAACGATGGCGAAGATGATAAAAGCAAATTGGGGGATTTTTTGGCGGATGACAAAATTCTTTCTCCGGATCAGGATTCTTCGCGACGTATTGTTTCCGATCAAGTGCGCGAAATTCTAGGCGATCTACCCCCCAAGGAAAGAAAAATCTTGGAAATGCGTCACGGACTTTTGGACGGATATACTCATACTCTGGAAGAAGTCGGTAGAGTTTTTGGTGTCACTCGCGAGCGTATCCGTCAGATAGAAGCCAAAGCGCATGAGAAAATCCGCCAGCACGAAAAGATTAATAGACTGCGGGGATATTAAAATTAGAAACAAAAAAGCCCGACGAAATGTCGTCGAGCCTTGGAATAGGGAGGGCGGACTGATAGCTAGATTGATACCAGTCCACCTTTCCCCGCAAACACTCCCAGATCATTATTTTGGATTTGTCGGTCGAAAATTATCCGATAAATAATGTCTGAAAACGCGGGAGGCAGATCCGCATTTTTTTCAAATCGGATTTAGGCAGCAGAATCTAGCTTCTGCTGATTGTTTGCAAGAGGTTTTCCTGCAAAACCGATTTGGCCTCGTACGACCAGTCCTGCAACATTTGTGACGGGTTGAATGTCGCAGCGGTCGATTTGTCTGCCTTCCATTCTATCACACAGTAATCATAATGTCAAGAAATTTTGGATATTCATAAAATATGGCTCAAAATCGAGATTTTATAGTATTATGAAGACAATGGTTATATCTAAATCAGAATTCATGATGTTTTTGAAGCATCCCGCGTGGTTATGGCTTAAGAAGTACAAGAAAGATAAGCTACCCATACCGGATGAAGGATTACAGGCGCTTTTCGACGAAGGAACGCTTTTTGAACAATATGCCGAAAAACTTTTTCCAAATGCCGTTAAACTTAGTTACAAAAATGGTAATGATTTTAGCGGTACAAGGTATTACGCCTTGCCGGAATTAACCGCTAAAGAAATTAAAAAAGGCACAGAAATAATTCTGCAGGGCAGGATGGAAGTTAATTTTTCAGAAGAAGGTAACATCACCTCCATCTTTGATGTTTTGGAAAGAGTAAGTGACAATACCTATGATTTATATGAAATTAAATCTTCTACTAACGTCAAATCGGAACACATTCCGGACCTGGCTTTCCAAACCATTGTGCTTGAGGGGGCCGGACTCGTCATTCGTCATATATATGTTCTCCATGTGAACAACAAATATGTTAGACAGGGGAAAATTGATCCAGTTGGTATTAGTACAAAAGTTGATGTAACGGATAAAGTGCGTGAGAGTCTTGAGGAAACTGGCGAAAATATTCGAAAAGCCTTCAAAATTCTTCAAGAAAAAAAGATGCCAGACATATCTCCGCGTCATTTAACTCATGGTGGAGAAACATTGGATGAATGGCTTGAAATTTTTCAGACCATTAAAGGGGAATTACCCCGTTACAGTATTTATAAACTTTGCAGTTCTGATCCTAAAACCCTTGCCTGGCTTGAGGATAATGGGATTGAACTTTTGAATGAGATTCCACTTGACGGTCCTCTCACCGAAAAACAATTAAGACAAGTAGAGGCCATGAAATCAGACACTCAATACATAAACAGAGAGGAAATAAACAATTTTCTTAGCGCTCTTCAGTATCCGATATATTTTTTGGATTATGAGACTATGGCTGGCGTTATACCGGCTTTTGACGGATACCGGCCGTACCAACAAGTGCCTTTTCAGTATTCTCTTCATACTTTGAATAAGCCGGGAGGGAAATTGGTGCATAAAGAATTTTTACACATAGAAAACAGCGACCCGGTGCCAAATCTGCTCAAACGCTTGCGCGATGATTTGGGCGGCAGTGGTTCTATTGTTTCTTGGTTCATGACTTTTGAGAAAAATAGAAATACAGAAATGGGGAAAATGCATCCCGAATATGAAAAATTTCTAACCGATATTAATGAAAGAATGGTTGACCTCATGATCCCATTTGCCAAAGGTTGGTTTGTGGACAAGGACTTTTTCGGTAGGGCGTCTATTAAGCTGGTTCTGCCCGCTCTGTTGCCGGAATTAAGTTACAAAGAACTTAATATTTCCAATGGTGGTGAAGCCCAACGAGTATGGATGCAGACGATACTGGAGGGCAAAAATTCCGAAAAAAAACAGGAAATAATGGCTGATATGAGAAAATATTGCGCTCTGGATACTTATGCTATGTACGCTATTCTCAAATATCTTGAAAGTAAAGTTTAATTTTATTTTTTAAGTAGCGCGTCTAGTTTACTTTTAACCATGTTTATTGGTTCGGCTCCATTGATCAACGTTTTTTGTCCGCTTTTGGTCACAATGATGGAGTAAGGGGTGCCGAGTGCGCCTGCTTTGATTGCTTCTTCTACGCTCTTAGTTATAACTTCTGCATATTTACCACTGGAAAGACAAGCATTGAACGCAGCGCTATCAAGTCCTATGGCTGTTGCTATTTTCGGTAATTCTTTTGGATCAAGAGAATTGTTGGAATTAGTGGTTTCGAAAATTTTGTCTAGATATTTCCAAAAAGCTTGATTGCCGCCAAGCTCGGCCGCGCATTCTGTCGCTTCTGCTTCTTTGGAAGCCCTGGAGTGCAATTGGGCGATAGGGAAGTGTCTATAGACCCAAGCAACTTCTCCGTTATAATTCTTGACCACCTCCTTCATCGTATTGTGAAAGGTTTTACAGAAAGGACATTCAGTGTCTGAATATTCTACTATCACCAATGATGCGCTTTTACTGCCTATAATATGATCCTTATCTGTTACCGGGACGAGATTGATGTCAGCGGTTTGATTGTCGGTGTCGGTGATTATTGTTTGTCTTTCAGTACCGGTACCAAAATAAATAGCCCCGGCGACAAGAACACCCGCCGCCACAATAGCCAGAGGGATGATAAACGTATTTTGTTGATTTTGTTCCATAATTTTATATTAGGTTTATATTATAACATAAAATACTAATGATATCGTTTTTAATTAACCAACAGTCACTGGTGTTGTCCTAAATACTTTTTGACAAACGAACAAAGAAATCAACACCACGGGCAAAGGGATAAGCGCTGTTTCTGGATTTAAGGCATTAAATATAAAAAGAAGGAATACGCTCAAAAAACCAAACACAAGACTCCAAAACACCGCATCTTTTTCTAACTTCCAATAAAGAGAGCCAAAAACTATTGGGAAAAACATAATACATAGGCTCGCGCTTGAAAATCCGAGAGCAAGAATGTTTTGATAGACCATTCCCATTAGGACTGCCAGTATAATAAAACTAATCATGAAAAAACGTGATAATTTTTTCATGGAATCATTTGTAAATCTATGAGAATAATTTTTCAAATCGCGAGTAATAATCGATGAGACCACAAAAACAACGGTATCTGATGATGAGAGTGCCACCGCATATAATAGGACTATTCCAAATTCTTTTAATCCAAATGGAAGCAAATGTGTAAATCCGGTCACTAGAGCGTCTTCCGGTAAAATGCCAGGAAAGGCTTGTTTTGTAGCTAAGCCAATAATACTGATAATAATTCCAAGTAGTGGCAAAATTAAGGCGGCGTACGACAATCCTCGTTTTAAATTTTTTTCATCTTTTGCCGCAAAAATTCTTTGCCATAAATCGGGCGCAACCATAATCACGAGAGCGGCAAGAATCAGAAAACCGATTATATTACCTGATCCCATAGTGCCGAGATTGAATTCAGATAATGGAATACTGGTTTTTCCAAAAAGATAAATGCCGACTGACAAACTCAGTACAAACATAATCATCAGCTGAAAAAAATCGGTGCGCACCACAGCCTTAAATCCGGCTAGTAAAAGGTAAGATAAAACGATTAATCCGCCGATTATAACTGATAAAAAATACGAAATAGGAAAAATCGTAGATAATATTTTTGCACTAATGATCAAATTAACCGTGAGAAGTAGGAAGAATACGAAAACAATCAGAACAGAAAACATCAGCCCGTTTTTTCTTCCAAAGATTCTGAAAAAATACTCTGGCATTGAATATACTTTCATTTCATCCGCTTTCTTTTTTATTCTGCTTGCATACTTTCTCAATAAAAGAAAGCCTATTGACATTCCTACAAACATCCAAACTGCGGAAAAACCATATTGATAAATATAAGCGATATAAACCGCAAGAACGGCACCATCGAAAAGTCCTGCGCTCATTGTGGCAGCAAGCTGAACACCTTGAACATTACGCTCAGCAATCATGAAATCTTCCTCAGTTTCTTTTCTAGACGAGACAATACCAATGATCAAGACGATTGCTACGTATAAAAGAAAGAATACGACTGATAGAGTCATAATGTTTTACTGCCGTTTTAACTACAGTTATGATATCACTCAAAACGGTAGTGAGAAAGTGAGTTTGTGATTGTTTGGATTTTCCCATTTTGAAGTATCAAGTTTGACTTCGTTAAGCGCTCCCCCTTCTTTAAATATTAATTTGTTGTTAGTGAGGGCGTAATCGTAGAGCTCTTTGGTAAGTTTGACATCATTTAGACAATAGGCGCGGACTCTTTCAATATCACCGGCCTTCCACCAATTAATGGCGTCGTCACCTTGTCCTGTTTTGTTTTTTCCTAAAGTGCCCTCTGTCAATTGGTTGAGACGCATCCGCCGTCCGTAGGAATCTTTTATTTCTTTTAAAATATCGAGACTTTTAATCTTTGTTAAATCTCCAGGGTAATATTTATTGAGAAGGGGAATATCAAAGTGATCTGAATTAAAACCAATTAGCATATCGATTCGCTCTAGTATCGGCCAAAGTTTTGGTAGTTCTTCTATTGTGTATGAAGAGTATGTATTGGTCAGGGAATCATGGATGGCTACCAGAGCAATATCTAAAAGGGCCGGATCGTTCTTGCCGACGTCTGGAAAAAAATTTTTTGTTTCTATATCCAAGACTACTTTTCGCATAATGGCAGTTCATGTGTTTCCAGAAAATCGCGAAGTGTAATGTCTCCCATGCCGAATCCAACCGCAGGAACTGGTTCCACCTCAAACATTTCAAGAAGATTGTCATATCTGCCGCCGCCGGCTAAGGCACGCCCGTTTTTTTTGTTTGAATCGAAGATTTCAAAAACGATTCCGGTGTAATAAGTTTGGCCTCTTGCTAATTCGGGATCAAAGACTAGGTTTTGCCCAATTTCTTTAAAGTTGTCGACATTAGCATTGTTGATTCTGATTTCAAAATCATCATCTTGGGCCCCAAATTCTTTCATAATTGTGTGGGTCAGAGAAATAATTTCTTTTTCCGCTTCAATACCGGTGATGCCTAACAGGTCGCAGTTTAATTGCCAGTGTTCACGTTTTCTACCGCGCTGGGGACGCTCGTAACGAAAGAGATTAGGAATCGAAAACCAACGTAAAGGAAATTTTAAATTTCGGCGGCGCGCGGCAACCATGCGAGCAAGCGATGGAGTCATTTCTGGACGTAGAGTAACGGAACGATCGCCTCGGTCTGTGAAAGTAAAGGTCTGTTCATTAATTATTTCCGCGCCAGATTTCTCGGTATAGATTTCTGTCGGTTCAAGTAATGAAGCGCTGTATTCTACATATCCGAATTTCTCAACAATTTTACGCCAAGTGCCGAAGATATAATTCTGGATAGCCATATCTTCAGGATAAAAATCCCTTACTCCTTTATATGGATCGGTTCCAAGTTTCGACATGAGAACATTATACTGTCTAAGACTCATAGCAACGTACTTGACATGATGATTACAATATACGATAATATCATGAGAGGTTGAACAATAGAATCAAACAACTACAAAATTCGAAGGAGGACAATATGAGCGCAGTTTCAGATTGGCTGGGTCTTCGCTTACTTGATTTCATATCCTGGAAGTTCGGAATGGATAATGTTCCACTTCCAATAATCCGCTACCCATTACCGGGTCCTATCCCAGTCAATTTGCATTGGCCAAAAGATACCGATGCACAAGAAGCGCTGGAATGTTTGAGGGGTAATTTTGCTTGGTTCTCGGTGGGCGGACTTAAATGTCTGGAAAGAGCAATATCAAACGGCGTTGTCCCGGGAGTAGATTGGAAAAGTAGTAGTAGCATCCTCTCATATCGACTAGGGTTCCGCGGATCCGCGATTCAGGATTACAAAGGGGAAAAGGAAAACGCCTTCACAATGTATTGGCGTGCTCACCGACAAGATATTAAAATAGAGTGGGTGCTCTACGAAATCAGAGTAAAACTCCGTGGGCATGAATGACTCATGTGAAGATCTACGAAGTATTCTATTTGCATTACAAAGAAGGGCCCGCTGATTCGCTCGGCGGGTCCTTTTTACTTTATGCATTACTTATCTTTTCTTTGGGCTTTTAGTTTACGATCATAACAAGATAAATAAAAAAAGTTCGGAGGACGTACGTCCTCCGAACTCCACTCATGTTGAGCTAGGTCTAGGCATCTGCTTGGACTGTCAGTATGCCGGCAGTCAATGTCCAGATAGCTTTCGATATGTCTCTTACCGTAACATCCCCCATGGAAGCCCAGGTGAGGTCATGGAGAGTTATGGAGTATTTGTCTTCCAGTGCCATGACAATCTCAATCATGTCGAGAGAATCTGCGCCCAGATCACGACTTAGATTGTCATCTAAACCGATGTCAACCCAAGACTTGTCAAGCGCATCGGCAACCACTACGGCAACCACTGCCTTAATATTTGTCTGGTTTATCTGGACCCTCGTTTTTTCCATAGTCTGATTCCTTTCTTTCTGTATATAAACATTTCTACGTTTCTGCCTATATTATGCATCATTTTAAGGTAATTGCAACCTATTTGTTTTTTCTTTGGGCTTTTGAACGTTCAGTTTGAGTTAAATAAATTTTTCGCAGGCGGACGGCGGTAGGAGTAATCTCTATATATTCATCATCTCTCATAATCTCCATAGCTCGTTCAATGTCTAGTTTGTAAGCCGGTGTGAGGAAAATACCTTCGTCTGAACCGGAAGCGCGCATATTGGTTAACTGCTTGCCTTTTGTGGGGTTTACATAAAGATCTTCTCCTTTTGAAGTGTTGCCAATCACTTGCCCTTCATATACTTCATCTGCCGGTTCAATGTATAAAATCCCTCTATCTTGGAGATTGTTAAGTGAGAAAGCGAGTGCCTTGCCGCCTTCCATTGAGATCATGGAACCTCCCTTATCGTTTTTTATCTTGCCAGTACAAGGTTTAAAGGCGGTAAAGCGGGAAGAAAGAATACCCAAGCCCTTGGTATCGATAACAAATTGATTGCGATAACCTAGGAGCCCGCGGGTTGGCGCTTCAAAAGTAATGCGGGTTTGATTATTAACAGTCTTCATATCAAGAAGAGTTGCTCGACGTTCTGTCAATTTGGAAATGACAGCCCCGGACATTTGTTCCGAAACATCCACTACAACTTCCTCAAATGGTTCAAGTTTTTGCCCGTTTTCTAACTTTTCAAGAACATGCGGTTGAGACACTTGAAGCTCAAATCCTTCTCGTCGCATGTTTTCCAAGAGGATGGCGAGATGCAATTCTCCTCGGCCATATATGGTCATCCCGTCAAATGTCTGATTAGCGTCAGGAAACTTCACTTTTAATCCCACATTCACCTCAAGTTCTCTTTCCAGGCGTTCGCGGATTTGTCGGCTGGTGACAAATTTGCCAACGCGTCCGGCAAAAGGGGAGTCGTTAACGACAATATTGAGAGAAACAGTGGGCTCATCCACCGATATTGTCGGCAGAATCGGAGCGTCCCTGTTTGCTGTTATCGTGTCACCGATATAAATTTGTGGGAGTCCCGCGAGCATGCAAATATCTCCGGCAACGACTTCATCCACCTCCTTTCGTTTGAGTCCCTCGAAAGTGTAAAGTTTGCTTATTTTTCCAGAATAAGTTTCCCCGTTTGATTTTTTGACAAAGACCTTCTGTCCCGTTTTAAGGATGCCTTCATAAATGCGCGCTATTGCCAGTCGCCCTAGAAAATTGTCATACGCAAGATTAAATGGTTGAAGGCGCGCAGGTATATCAAGTTTCTGTTCTACTGCCGGCACATGTTCAAGAATGGTGTCGAGCAATGGAGTGAGATCTTTTGATTCGTCAGTGAGATGTTTTTTGGCAATACCTTCTCGTCCGATGGCGTATACGGTGGAGAAATTTATCTGTGCATCATTAGCCCCTAGTTCCAAGAAAAGTTCTAATACAGATTCATGAACTATGGCCGGTTGCGCTGCCGGTTTATCGATTTTGTTTATTACCACAATCGGTTTAAGTCCGAGTTCCAGGGATTTCTTTAAAACGAAACGAGTTTGCGGCATCGGTCCTTCCTGAGCGTCGACAACAAGAAGCACCGTATCTATAGAACGTAAAACCCGCTCCACTTCAGAGCCAAAGTCTGAATGTCCCGGTGTGTCTACAATATTTATTTTTGTCTCGCGATAGAAGACAGAAGTGTTTTTGGCATAGATAGTGATGCCGCGTTCCAACTCAAGAGCATTTGAGTCCATCGATACTCCCTCGGCTGCTGCTCCTGTCTGACGCATTAAAGCATCGGTAAGAGTGGTCTTACCGTGATCGACATGCGCAATAATAGCTATATTTCTAATTTCCATAAATGAATCCCGCCGTCTGTGGCGGGCGAGAGGCCAATTAAAGCACAAAAGCTATTTTTGAGCTAGTACCGATGTATAAGCACGCGCTTTATTTTTCTTGTAATTCTCCGTTCTTGAAGACAAATTGTTTGGAAACAAGGACAGTTGGTTCAGTGGTAAAAGCTTCTCCGTCTTTGCGATCTAAATATTTCACGGTTATGACGTCTTCTTTGATAGATAAAGATTGCGGAGTTATTCTATCTCCGATAAAAATCGCTCTCGAACCCTTATAAGTAACAGGTCCGGAAACAAAGACGGCGAGATATATAAATAGTCCAGAACCACCACCATACCGTGCCAAAAATAGAGCAGTATCTTCTTTGTCATCAGCGTTGATGTCGCCATATGCAAACTTATCCATCAAACTCGTTTCTTCTACGAGTGCGCTACCTGGAACCACTGATTTTACATTTTTTCCTTCCGCTAGAGTGATGGACTCATTGTCCAGTGTAAAAGTGGCATTTGACGGGTCCGGTTGGAATGAGCTTGTCTCACTTGTTATTGGAATTTTGTTTGTATCGATGAGAAAGTTGTTACGTACAACATATGACAAAACCAAAACAGCGCAGATTATTATAATCACAATGACAATAATTTTCTTCATTTATTTAATCTTAGCATGATTCAAGCAAAAATCCCCTCGCGGGGATTTTTGTCTTGCGGTCCGCTCCGTGTCAGAGGATGATTCCGCTTTTTGTTATATTGGGTTATCTTTAATTGAGACTCATAATACTCAATTGTTCAAGATCCCTTAATTGTTTTATTTAAGGAATATCCTCAATAAATTTTGAAGCTGACCTGCTTTAATTATTTTCTAATTTTTTAAAAAGTCAACTTATCTTTTCGAATAAGTCGGTGGATATTCTGTTGATAAAATGTGCATATAGACTACTAATCTATATATTTTTCTGTCAGAATGTTTATATATGTTACGTTTTGTCAGAGAGCATTGGACAATTTTCTTTCTTGTTGCCTTTCTTTTGGTGTTTATCTTAATTTCTCTCTACATTACACCGAAGGAGATTGTGGACTATATCGGTGTGCAAAATACATACGCAGTCTCTTTTTTGTTGGCAGTCTTTGGTGGACTTTCGACCGTGACCGGTATTTCTTTTTTTGCATCGATTGTAACCTTCTCGAGCGGGGGTGCAAATCCATTTCTCCTCGGTCTTTTTGGTGGATTAGGAATTTTTATAAGTGATACCATTTTCTTCTTTATTGCTCGGTATAGTGTTCAGGTTTTCCAAAAAAACATAAAACCCGTTTCTCTCCGGTTTGTTTCTAGGATGCAAAAAGTTTCCTTGGGTCTTGTCTTGTTCGGTGTCTATATCTACATAGGATTTACGCCGTTTCCAAACGATATCTTAATGATCGCTCTTGTTCTCATGGGAGTGTCATTTAAACGTCTGGCTCCGGTGCTCTTAGTTGGAAGTATTACTGTAGTAATGCTGGTAGCATATTTGGGAGAAATTATTTTTTAAATGACCGTGGATTCAGTGATTTTTCCGTCGAAATGTTCCGTATCAGTTTCCGCCTCTGCTTTAGTTTTATGAATAATACCGTCGCGATGGTGCGGTGGCATATAAAGGGTGTAGAGCTTCATGGAACCAGACCCAGAATTCACAATGTTGTGTTTCGTGCCGGCAGGGACAACGATGACGCTACCATCAGCGATCTTATGTGAGACATCGTCTAAAATAGCCGAGCCCACGCCTTTCTCTACACGTAGGAATTGGTCAACGTCATGTACTTCTTCGCCAATTTCTTCTCCGGCAATAAGCGACATTAACACCAACTGGCTGTTTTTATCAGTATATAAAACTTTGCGAAAATTATTATTTTTGAGTGATAGTTTTTCAATATTCGTAACGTATCCTTTCATACCTGTATTCTAGCAAAGATTAATTTAAAGGCATATTATGGATTTATGCATATCCAGAGAGCTATAGAACAGCTGGGGTTCAAGCCAAATGAGGCCAAAGTCTATCTGGCGGCCCTGAATTTGGGAGAATGCACGGTTTCAGACATAGCTATTAAGGTTAAACTTCCCAGAACGAGCATTCAATCGATAGTGGATAAACTGCACAAAAATGGTCTGATGAACTTTTATATCAAGAGGCGTTACCACTACTGGATGGCAGAAAATCCGGAAAAGTTTCTGATAAAATTAAAGGAAAGCGAAGCATCAATACGGGCCGTATTGCCGGAGTTAAGCGCAATGAGACACGACGCCGGCGGCAATTCGACGAGTTATGGAGACGGAGCAGTAGCTGATATCGATATCTCATGTTTCTGTCTCAAAAATGCTCTCGAAATCCTTTTTCAAGTGAGACTCTCCTTTCTTGAGGTATTTGACATTTTGTTCCAATCTGTGAATTCTCGTTTCCATCTCATGTAGAATTAGTATGATCTTTCTCCGACCGGAGTCTCTGTCAAAATCGTTGGGATGAAGTGCTATTATCATATGTTATTGGGCGATTAGCTTCTTCTTTTTCCGTACGGGATTCATTTTAGCGTTCTTTATGACACCCTCAAGACGCGGTGGCACAGTGAGATGATCCATCTCGCGCAGAAGTTTCTTTTTATCGATTTTTTCGTGGTTTCTCATTTTCTATAATGATTTATCAATTAGCTGTTAATATTTTTTTTCTTATTTGCCGCTCGTAAAAGTTCTATGACAATCTCGTCGGAAATTTGTGAGAATTCTTCATAGTATGTGCTGATGGAAACGAAGTTGGGATCCAAGTAAAGACAAACAAAATCGTCCACTTCGTCTGCCATTATATCGGCGGCGGTGTCCGGGGCTACCGGAACGGCAAGGACAATCTTTTTTGGTTTATGCGGTTTAAGATCGCTTAATGCCGCGCGGACGGTCAATCCGGTGGCCAAACCGTCGTCGACAACTATAGCTATTTTCCCCGCCCCTTCAGGAATACGAATTCCCTTGAGATACAAGCCGTGCCTTCTGCGTGCCTCGATTTGTGCGTCTTCCACCAACTTTTCAAACTTATCTTCCCCAATTGATGATGCCGCTTCCTTATTTTTTACCACATACCCATTTTGACCGACAGCGGCAATGGCAAATTCTGGAAAGTCTGGATGACCCACTTTTCTCGCCGTGAGAATATCAAGCGGCACGTTGAGAACGCGTGCCACCTCAGCCGCCACTACCACACCACCACGAGGCAGGGCATAGACCACCACATCCTTTTTGGCATAATTCTTAAGCCGCTTGGCAAGCAACTTGCCTGCTTCCTCGCGATTTTTAAACGTTATTGGCGCGGCGATCATAGTCTATATGACGTTAAAATTGTTGTCGCTAATCCTTGAGAGTCTCGTTCAGTGTGGAAATTTTTTTATCAAGTTTTTGGATATCTCTTTGGACATTGCGGAGAATGTTTGTCTCGGCATCAATTTCTGCAACTTCCTTTTCTACCAACTTCTTTTCTCTTTTGATCCCGCTGGTGATGATTTTGTCACTTATAAAATGTTCGACGAAGGCTCCTGAAAGGAGCAAAATGATAATACTTGTCACTAATGTTACAAAACCCGTCATGAACGGAAATTCGTCTGCGATAAGCCAAACTCCCCGGAAGAAAAAAACGACACCAAACCCGCTTATGAGACCATAAAGAATCGGCCTCTTGCTCAAAGAGAAACGAATTTTATCCTCCAAGATGTCAAAGAATTTCAAAAAGGATTTCATTACTATTTTCTCTGAGTACCCGACAATAAGGAGATGCCCAGTAAGACAATAATTATCGGCCAGAGATTTAGCAGAACTGAAAAATCAAACACGAAACCGGGTATTAAATTCAAGTTTTGCGCCAAAAGAATGAATCCAATCAACAATAAAATCAAACCTGATAACACGCGCACAGCCCCGTAGCCCCTTTTGATACCAAAATCTTTATTTTTTAATTCCGAAGCCAGATTTTCCACCTTGTCTTTGATGTTTATCTCTTGTGGTTGGCGTTTCTCTTCGGTTAGGGCAGGCGATGGGGGAGTTAGAAATGCCAATATTAGATAAAGAAGAATGCCAGAACCAGCGCCAATTGTGAGAGCAATGAAGGCTATTCGAAAGATTACGGGGTCGATATCGAAGTACTCTCCCAAACCACCGCATACTCCAAAAATAACCCGGTCAGTTTTAGAGCGATACAATCTTTTTTCTCCTACGTTATGTGGTTCCATAGATTTATTTCAAATACATTAATTACTTGATTCTGGTACCCTTGAAAGGTTTACCTCGGTGAGTCATCTGATCAATAAATCGACCTGTTTGATTATTAATTTTGGTAAAACGTTTATTGCGTCCGCTAAATACCTGCGAACGATTTCTGATCGTACCTTGACGACCCCTACCTTTTGGTCCATTTTTTGCCATGTTTGTATTATATCCTATTATCTATTTTATATAAGGAGTGAATACTTGACTTTTTATATCTTTTGGTTATAATAGAGGCAGATATATCGTACAATAGGTAGAAAACTAAACAGGAGGAATCATGTTGGAAGGTACCTTTTTGTCCTTATTCTCCGGAGGTTCTTATCTTATAGTGAAGGTTTTCGGCGACACAATCCAGGTAGAGGTTTTCGAAATCCACCTCTACTTTAAGGATAGCCACGGTATCCCCATGATCGAAACTCCAGAAAAGGTTTTTATCCAGGAGTTCGATCTCGCGCACACTCATTGGAAAGTGGAGGAAAATCTTGAACCACTCGCGGACTTAATTCGCGACCGAATCAAGGAGAACAAGTTCAAGGTGCTTGCAGAGGCTATTGCTTCGCTAGCCCAAAGATTTGTCGCTAACCAAGGTGTTTGTCAAGTCCGGGCTGTGGCCTAAACCCCGGTTCTTGATGACCAAGTACGCCCCAGTGGGGAGAGTCTAACTCTCCCCACTTTTGTTTTTCACCAGATTTTTCAGAAAAAGAGGTTGTTGCGAAACATTGACTAGAGGCGTATTATTGAAGACGCAAAAGGCCCATTAATTATTAAGTAACAAAGATTAATTCTATGAAAAAAATTATTGTTTCGTTTGTCGCTCTTTTCATTGTTGCGGGTATGGGGGGTCTCACTATTTTTGTCCCAACATTCGCAATCGCCCAAGGACAAAGTAGTGATAATTTAACCCGCGTGCTCATTGCTTTCGATAAACCGGTCGGCCCTAGCGAACAAGCGCTCGTGCGCGCTCATGGCGGTAAAATTAAATATAGCTATTCCATTGTGAACGCTATAGCCGCCACACTGCCAGCCGGAGCGATTGAAGGGTTATCTCACAATCCACACGTCGCATCCATTGACCTTGACGATATCGTATCCGCCACTGAGATTGAACTTGATAATTCGTGGGGTGTGAAGCATATCGGCGCAGGCATAGTGCATGTTGGTTCGGTACAAACTGGTCCCATAAATAAAGGCACCGGAGTGAACATCGGTATCATTGATTCGGGAATCAATTATAATCATCCGGACTTAAACGATAACTATCGTGGTGGCTATGACTTTTTCTACTACGACAACGATCCGATGGATGTATATGGACACGGGACTCATGTTGCCGGTACTGCCTGCGCGGAGGATAATAACAATGGTAGTACGTCTCCAAAATTCGGCGTTGTAGGTGTTGCGCCTGAATGCGATCTCTATTCTCTCCGTGTTCTAAATGATGATGGCGTTGGCTACTGGAGCAATGTTATTGCCGCGGTTCAATGGTCAACCGGTGTGGTAGTGAATATCAATGGTCAGGATGTGCCAGGCGTCAAAATGGATGTCATCAACCTGTCACTCGGGAAAGCTCGAGATCCAGGCAGTACTGTAAAAGCGGCGTTTGATAATGCCGAAGCGCAAGGTGTCGTGATTGTCGCCGCGGCGGGAAATTCAGGAACTCTCTCCGGCAAGGGGAAAAACGTTATTTACCCAGCAAAATTCGCTTCAGTCATTGCCGTTGGCGCCACCGATTCTCTCGACAAACGAGCTAGCTTCTCAAGCACCGGTCCCGAGGTGGAACTTGCGGCACCGGGGGTGGCCGTCTACTCAATGTGGAATGATGATAGCAGTTATGGCAATCCGCAACCGGTTTGTAGGGTTCTACTGCCGACTCCGAGTGATTGCTACAAATACGGTTCCGGCACTTCAATGGCCTCTCCTCATGTAGCTGGAGTGGCGGCACTTGTTATAGCGACAGGTGTTACAGATAGCGGCAACGGTCGCATTAACGACGAGGTAAGGGCTGTGATGAACTATACCGCGCAAGACTTGGGAGCAAGCGGTCGTGATTCACTGTTTGGATACGGATTAGTTTCAGCTGTGGCTGCGGTTGCTCGTAGCATGGCATTATGGCCTTAAAATAGGGGGTTAAAGTAGTGTATTAAGTCTCCTTGAATAACCTACTCTTGGCAGTGGTTAGTTTTTATACCAAGCGTTATACCATTCTCTCATCTGATTTATTTCCTTTGTTTGTGCCGAAATGATGTTTTCCGCAAGCTGTTTCATTTCCGGCCGATTGGTCGAGCGCGAAAGCATTTGTGCCATCATAACCGCCATTTGATGATGAGGAATCATTTGTTCAATAAATTCCTTATCAAACGGCTGGGAGTTTTCGAGAGTTTTAACATCAGTTTCATTTCCCATCATGCCGCCATGCATCATCATACCCATTCCGTGACCCATTGAGGAGCTTACGTCTGGAACTTCGTTCCCAAACCATGACTTATACCAATCTTTCATTTGATCAATTTCGTCTGATTGCGTCTTGATAATGTCGCTCCCAAGCATTTTGATTTCTTGATGTTCGGCTCTCGTCAATGCGAGGTTAGCCATAGTGATTGCGTCTTCGTGATGAGGAATCATTTGTTCAATAAAATGAGAGTCAATCTGACCCATTATTTGATTGTTGCCCAACATCATCTGTCCGTCCCACGGTATCATGGGCGAAAATACCGGCGCTATCAAAATGCCCAAAATTAAACCCACCACTCCTGAAATTATTATTTCTTTATTCATTATTATTGTTTGGTGTTATTGTATAAAAAAGCGAAAAGCCACACGGCCAACACGGCAATAATATTCCAAATAATCAGCCCTGAAATGAAGGTCCCAGGTGTAAGGATGTTTTGCCCCATATCAAGACCCATGTGCAAACCATAGCGCATGAATCCGGGACGGATGCCGGGGAAAAGCGCAACTCCCGCATAGCAAACTACGTATACGACGCTAATCCATACTGCCGCGACTTTTAGCAAATGTTTTATGTTGATCATAAATGTAATGATATCATATCTCGTTTATCCGGAAAGCGGCATTTTTGCAGAACATAATTATCGTGCTCTATGTTGCGTCACTGACTTCAATTGCTTCACTGACCGATAAATTCTGGGCCGTATATTATAGTTTCTTTAATCAGCTCCTCGCCCTCGCCCTTAGCTCTAAAAATCTACATTCAATTTCTCACATTATTTTAGTGAAATTATCTGAAAGCCTTTATGTTCAAATTCTTCTATTGGATTAAATTTTGCCAAATCTCTCATCTTCCACTTTCCAACAAATCCAACCTTCTTTTCCAGTGTTCTACCTGTGTATCCTTTTGTCTCAGTATTCCATTCTTTCAAAACAAAAATATCTCCTTCTTCAATATCAAAATCGTTGAGTCTAAGCTCGAAGGTTTTTCTTCCATCAAGAATTGTTTGAAAATATTCTGAATTACACTTCTTTTCAACCTTTTTCATATTTCTTGGCTCCGCGACCAGGGCTCGAACCTGGGACATCCTCGTTAACAGCGAGGCGCTCTGCCAACTGAGCTATCGCGGAATATATCTTTTAACAAATTCTCTATTCCGTCAGTTGCCAACTGAGCTACCCGCCTCGACTCGCGTTGCTCGCCGACGCGAGGCAGGTCGCGGAATATTTAGAGATAATAACAGAAAATGAGTCTAATTCAAGACGCTTATGTTAGAATGGCGAGGTGAAATATAATAAATTTCATCTAAGGTTTGATGTTCGTTACGCCCTTTTGATTGCCATTATTATTGCTTTTGCATTGTCAATTTTTGTGGCTTATCGGTACTGGCTTCTTCGTATGGAATTAATGACATCGGAAGCAAACAGTTCGCAAGCAATCGCCCAATTGGAAAAAGAATTGACGGAGGTTAAATTGGACAGACTCAATCTCACCGAATTATCGCAATACCAGCAATCCGTCATAGATTCGTTTCAAGGTCAGATCAGTGGTATTGGTAATACGGTAGGCAGACTGGAAAAATTGTCTCAAACAGATAAAGAACTTCTCAAGAAATATTCTAAAGTCTATTTTTTGAATGAGAATTATGCGCCGACAAACCTTACTCAAATAGATGAATCGTATGTTTTTAAACAAAATGGCGGTAACCTCCTGATTCATAGTAATGTCTGGCCGTTTCTTAAAAAACTTTTAGATGATGCGCGTACCAACAATATAGATTTGCTAGTTGTTTCCGCTTTTCGTTCGTTTGATACTCAAGCCGCTCTTAAATCCGAATATAAGATGATCTATGGTGCCGGCACGGCTAATCAGTTTTCCGCAGACCAAGGTTACTCCGAACATCAATTGGGTACCTCTGTGGATTTCACCACCCAGAACGCAGGCGCGGTGTTCTCACATTTTAGTACAGAACCTGCCTATGAATGGCTTAAGGAAAACGCTTACAATTACGGCTTCATTCTTTCGTATCCGGAGGATAACGATTATTACAAATTTGAACCTTGGCACTGGAGATTTGTCGGGGTCGAGTTGGCCAAGATGCTTCATCGAGAGAACATATATTTTTATAATCTGAATCAGCGCGAGATAGATTCCTATCTTATCAAGCTGTTTGACTGATAGTATAATTAAAGTATGAAAATTAACATCAAGGCGACGGGTATGGAACTTACCCAAGCTATTTCAGATTATGTTTACAAGAAAATCGCGCCAATCGAAAAATATTTAAATAAGAAAAGTAGTTCGGATATCGTCGCGCAAATAGAAGTGGGCAGGAGTACACACCATCATAAAACCGGCAATATCTTTCGGGCTGAGATACATATTACCGGAGTCAATTTGGATGCCTATGCTGTTTCTGAAATGGAAGATCTTTATGCTGCCATTGACATAGTTAAGGATGAAATAATACATAATCTGCTGCACTTAAAGGGTAAACGGGAGACACTTGCGCGCAGAGGTGCTGGTATAATGAAGAATATGATGAAGGGTATTATTAGCAGTTTTAAGAAAAGATAATGGATTATTTGAAACAAAGAGCGGTACCATGGGTCTCATTTGCCGTCTTGGCAGGAGGTTTGATTTCCGCTGTTATTCTTTTTTGGCTTGTGAGAATTGAGGCGGATTTGCATATTACAATTACGAGTATTCAGTAGTTTTGAATTATTAATTACCTCGTAAAAAGCTTTCCCAAGACATTTCTTTTTTCCCAGCCGGAATAACTCTGGTGGGAGAAAATACGCCGTTAATTATTTGTGCGTCTTTTACCACCACTCGAATATTTTTGCCCCGTTTATTTGTGTAGAACATATAAGCGCCGGGCCAAGTGCTATATGCCAGTACTTTCCTTAGATTTGTTTCCGCATCGTCATTAAGGTTTAAGAGACCATCCTCTTTTTTGATAAGTTGGGTATAACTTGACTGAGTATTGTCTTGAGGCGTTTCATTTATTTCATCGTTGACCCATTTCGGCAAAAGCGCTCCAAGCATTCGGCCCCCGATTCGGCCAAGCTTTTCTTCCGCTGTGCGATAATGATCCGGCCACGGGGTAAACGGGGTCTCCACTTGCGCAAGAATCGGTCCGTGGTCCATTTTCTCATCCATTTTAATTATAGTGACTCCCAGCTTTTCTTCCTTGGAAAGAATCATGGCTTGAATGGGCGCTGCGCCTCGCAGTCGTGGCAGGAGCGAAGGATGCACATTTAATGTTTTAAATTTTGGCAACTCGATCAATTCCTTTGGTAAAATTTTGCCGAAGGATGCAACCACAAAGACGTCGGCGTCAAGTTTCTTTATCTGTTCTATCGGTAGCGGATCTTTGGCCGAACCGATTTTCAATGAAGGGACAAGACCGGTCAATTCCAACTCTTCCAATACATAATTCGAAAATTGAGAACCGCCGAAGAAAACAAATTTAACTTTTGGTTTCGGCGGTATGTCTTTGACATTTTCAGCCTTGTCGGTGAAGAGAATGCCGTTCAGGTGATCTGTTTCGTGTTGGAAAATTTGGGCCAAAAGTCCCGATGCTCCGCGTTCAAATCTCTTGCCGGATTCATCATAGGCTCTAATGGTTACTTTCTCACTCCTTTTGACCTGACCGTAGAGATAGCGTATGGATAAACACCCTTCCTCCACCTTTTTTGTTTTTTTTGAGAATTTGATTATCTCTGGATTAATAAAAATACTATCCTTTATTTCCTTGCGTGCGCGCATACCTTTAGATTTCTTGATTAAGGGAAAAATTTTTCCGGAAACCATAAATACTCGCAAACTTTCTCCGATCTGTGGCGAAGCGATAGCCACACCGTCTTCTTCCGCATCAAGCGCTTCTTTCATTCTGACGAGAATAGTTTGAATTTTTTTTGACCCGATACTTTTAAGCGGCACGTCCAAGGCGTGTTTTCTAAGCACCGAAGCTTCTTTTTGCAAAATTTTCGTTTGTATCATTTGCGGTGATTAGTTGAATCGTCCCTTATCTTAAGACTACCGAAAAAACATCTTGAGAAGTTGGAACTTTGAGAACATCTTTTCAACAAATATGCCAAATCTTCAACAGACAGGTGGGACGTTTTGACTGCTATGGCCCTGACAGGCAGCTCCTTCATATTAACGGCTTTTCTTTCAGCGTTTATTCGTCTATAAAACTCATCAAGCATTTTGAGCCGCGGATGTTTGAAGAGTTCTTTGATATTATGGTTTTTTAGATTATCGCCAAGAGATTTCATCCTATTATGGAAATATAGTATCATAGGTGCTCTAAGCATACTTTTTATCATGGCAAACAAACTTGGTATTGATCTTGGTACTACCAATATCCTGGTTTTTGTACCGGGCAAGGGCATTGTGCTCAATGAACCGTCGGTAGTGGCAGTTTCTGAAGATAATAAGATTCTCGCTATTGGCATGGAAGCTAAGATTATGATCGGTCGGACACCGGAGAACATTACCGCTTACAGACCAATGAAAGATGGTGTTATTGCCGATTATCGAGTAACGGAAGCAATGCTCCGTTATTATATAGACAGGGCGCTTGGCAAGTGGAATCTTTTTAAACCAGATGTTTTGATTTCGGTGCCGGCGGGAGTGACTTCGACCGAACGTCGCGCTGTCATCGAGGCGGCTATCAAGGCGGGCGCTAAAAATGCCTATGTAGTGAAGGAACCGATTCTTGCCGCTATCGGCGCCGGTATTCCTATTCAAGAAGCCGCTGGTCATATGATTGTGGATATTGGTGGTGGCACCACGGACGTGGCGGTAATTTCTCTCGGCGGTATTGTGGCCTCTACTTCGGTTAAGGTGGCCGGCAATAAGATTGATGCCGCTATTGTCGATTATGTGAAGAAAAATTTTAATCTGGTTATCGGAGACAAAATGGCCGAAGATATCAAAATCGCCATTGGTTCCGCCATACCGATTGACGATGAATTGACCATGTCAGTGAAGGGAAGAGATTTTGTGCTCGGTTTGCCGCGCACCATTGAACTTAAGACTAATGAAATAGTCAGGGCCATTTCAAAAGAATTGCGCGAGATGATTAAAGCGGTTAGGGAAGTTTTACAAGAAACCCCTCCGGAACTATCTTCCGATATTATTGATCGTGGCATTATCATGACCGGTGGTTCTTCCCAATTGCGTAATTTTCCCGAGCTGATGTTTCGTCGTACTGGTGTGAAGGCTGTATTAGCCAAAGATGCGTATTTTTGTGTGGCCAAGGGCACGGGTGTGGCGCTGGAACACCTGGATATTTATAAGAAATCCATCATTACAAAGAGATAGTGTCCATAAAATTTTCTATAGAAAAAAATCTTGAGGGAGCGTTTGGGCGGGTGGGAATTTTAGAAACCCCGCATGGGACGGTGCATACACCCGCTTTTGTTTCGGTAGGGACGAAAGCCACAGTCAAAGCGCTTACTCCAGAGCAAGTGAAATCTCTTGGCGCCGAGGTAGTCTTAGCAAACACTTATCATCTTTATCTTGAACCGGGCGCGGAACGTGTCAAAAGTTTTGGAGGGTTACACAAGTTTATGAACTGGTCCGGACCTCTAATGACCGATTCCGGTGGCTTTCAAGTTTTCTCTCTTGGCGTGGCGTATGGTAAAGAATTATCAAAGATTACTAAAATTACTAATCCGTCACAGATGATTGCTGAACGATCATTAGATTCTGAAATGCCGCGTCTTGCTACCATTGGCGCCGACGGGGTCTCATTTCGTTCTCACATTGATGGTTCTCTTCACTACATTACACCGGAGAAATCTATTGAAATTCAACACGACCTTGGCGCCGATATCATTTTTGCTTTTGATGAATGCACATCTCCTACAGAAGATATTCGTTATCAAGAAGAAGCGTTAGAACGAACACATCGTTGGGCCGAGAGAAGTTTGGAACATCATCAGAGGTTAAACCTTAAAAATCCCAAAGGTTTAACCTCTGTGCCGGCTTTATTTGGTATCGTGCAAGGTGGTAGAGAAGAGAGTTTGCGTAGGAGATCGGCAAAGTTTATCGGTAGTCTTGATTTTGATGGTTTTGGCATCGGCGGTTCCTTTGCGAAAGAAGATCTGGAAACTGCTGTTAAATGGGTTAATGAGATTTTACCGAAAGGAAAGCCGAGGCATCTTCTGGGTATTGGCGAGCCAGAAGATTTGTTTGTGGGAGTGGAAAATGGTATGGATCTTTTCGACTGTGTTGCGCCAACACGCAACGGTCGTGGCGGCACGCTCTATACTTCAAAAGGAAAAATAAATATTAGAAATGCGGAATTTAGAGAAGATAGGGCACCGCTTGATCCAGATTGCCCATGTGAAGTGTGCAAAAATTATTCCAGAGCTTATCTTTGTCATCTTTACCGAGCGCATGAGATGCTCGGTGGAACTCTTGGCTCGATGCATAATCTCCACTTCATCATTAATTTGGTCAGACGTATGCGCGAGGGTATTCTCGATGGCACTTTTTTTGAATTTAAAAAAGAATTTCTGTCAGAATATACAAAATATAAATCTTAATTTCTCTTACATCTATAAAACGCTATAGCGTAAATTAGATGTATATAAAAAATTAAATAAAAAAGTCGTGTGGGCTGAGTAGACCCACACGACCGATTGTCGAATAGGATTGCGTCGCTACTCCATCAGTTTGAGATTGTCGTTTTTTTACCGAGAATTTTTGTCAGCGCCGAAGGGAAGCAGGATTCGAAGAATTCTCTCATTTCACCCACTTCGATCCCTGTTGCTGTGGCTGCCAAGGAGGTGTCCCTCCTGTGTGCCACAACATTAGGTATGCCGTCCTCTGCCATCCTGGCCTCAACTACCAATAGCGCAATTTCTTTCCTTCGCTCCTCTGTCATAAATACCCCTTTCAATCAAATAACTCTGCTAACCCTGCAGTAGGGTAGGCAATAATGACCCTTGCCTATGTAAACATTATACCATATCAAACTAAAGAAAGTCAAATTAAATTCGTTAATCTTATAAAATTGAGGTATATTAGTGTTTTATGGGAGTTTTTAAAGTTCATAGGGAGTTTCAACCGGCGGGGGATCAGCCGAAAGCCATTAAAGAACTGGTGAACGGGATTAAGAAAGGTTTACAATACCAGACTCTTTTAGGCGTGACCGGTTCCGGTAAAACTTTTACCGCTGCCAATGTGATAGAGAAAATTGGTAAGCCCACTTTGGTTATTGCGCACAACAAAACTCTGGCTGCGCAACTTGCGCAAGAGTATCGGGAATTTTTCCCAGACAACGCAGTGCACTATTTTGTGTCTTATTACGATTACTATCAGCCGGAAGCGTACTTGCCAATCACGGATACTTATATTGAGAAGGAAGCGATGATCAACGAAGAAATTGAACGCTTGCGCCATGCCTCCACTCAAGCTCTTCTCACCAGAAAAGATGTCATTATCGTCGCCTCGGTTTCCTGTATCTACGGTCTCGGTAATCCGGAAGAATACGAAAAAGTAAATATTAAGATCGAGAAAGGACAAAATACGGTGCGTGCCGATTTAATCCGCGCGCTTATCAATATCCACTACTCTCGCACCAATTCCGATGTAAAGCCGGGCACTTTTCGGGTCATTGGTAATGTCATTGAGATTATGCCCGTGTCAGAGCGTCTGATTTATAGAATTGAGATTCAAGATGGTCGGATCGAACGTATCAAAAGAATAAACGCCGTTTCTCATGTCTTGATAAGCGAGCCGCAAACCTTCTTTGTTTTTCCGGCTAAGCATTTTATAACAGCTGACGAAGATTCCAAACGCGCCCTGAAGAGTATCAAGGCAGAGCTCGAAGAACAGCTGAAAAAATTAAAGAAAGAAGAAAAACTTCTTGAAGCAGAACGACTCAAACGACGCACCACGTATGATCTGGCCATGATCAGGGAAGTGGGCTACACCAACGGTATCGAAAATTACTCGAGACATTTCTCCGGCAAATTGCCGGGCGAAGCGCCCTTCACTCTTCTTGATTATTTTCCCAAGAAGCCGGATGGCCGACCGGATTTCCTGACCATCATAGATGAATCTCACGTTACCGTGCCGCAGATTGGCGGTATGTATGCCGGAGACAAGTCACGCAAGGATATTTTGATTGAACATGGTTTCCGTCTACCTTCCGCAAGAGATAACAGACCCTTGAGATTTGAAGAATTTGAAAAGAAAGTTGGACAAATTATTTTCACTAGCGCCACACCGGCGCATTATGAGAAAGAACACAGTTTACAAGTGGTGGAACAAGTGATACGACCGACGGGACTGGTTGATCCTGAAGTTTCGGTCAAACCGATTCAATCTAAAGGCCAATATAAAGGGCAGATTTACAATTTTATGGAAGAAGCGGCTAAAGCAATAAGAAAGGACGGACGTGTGATTGCCACGACTCTGACCAAAAAAATGGCGGAAGATTTGTCTGAGTTTTTGAAAGACAAAAATATTAATGCACGATACTTGCATAGTGAGATTAAGACCATTGAGAGGATAGAAATACTCACCGCTTTTCGCCGGGGTGAGTTTGATTGTTTAGTCGGAGTTAATCTCTTGAGGGAGGGTCTGGATCTTCCGGAAGTGACTCTTATCGGCATTTTAGACGCCGATAAAGAAGGTTTTCTGCGGAGCGATACTTCACTTATACAAATTATTGGTCGAGCTGCTAGAAATGTTTCGGGTAGAGTTATTCTATATGCCGATATGGTAACTGGTTCGATGGAAAGGGCCTTGAATGAGACTCTGCGCCGCCGTATGATTCAAACAGCTTACAATAAAAAACATGGGATTACTCCGCAGACAATTATCAAAAAAATAAAGGACATCACAGATACGCTTGAGAGGGAACATCATCAGGCCGTCGCTTTGTTACTTGAGACGGACGAAAAACTTTTTGTCAAAAGTCCGAAGAAATTGATTAAGAGTAAGAAAAAAGAGATGGAAAAAGCGGTTCGCGATCTTGATTTCGAAACCGCCGCTATTCTACGTGATGAGATTAAAATACTTGAAAATTATAAAAAAGATGTGTCGAGCAACTAGCTCGACACATTAATGGTAAACTCTGCTTAGCGAACGCGAACACCTCCTATGTACAGCGGGCCATGTTGATCTCGATAGTCGTGAATTTATGCAACAAACCAGATAACGATAGTTGTTATGGCTATTAACAACCCAACTCGCATTCCGAATATGTTATATTCCACGACCTGTATAAACGGGGTAAATCCAGCGCAATATCCGCTGAATAAGAGGAATAAAATCACTGTGAATAGCTCCCCCGGAAAAAAGATATCGTAGACAATCTTGGTCCGCAGCATATCTACGATGAACACGATTGCAAGGATGAGAAATAAAATATGCATGCAGTATCCTCCTTTGAATTTGATTGTTCAATTATCTGTACCAGATATTAGCACAATATAAATTACTTGTTCATACATGCGTAGTTTGTCCCAATGTACAATATACAACATACGATATATGATAAGTTATGCCTCATATTTCTAAACGCAAGCTTGATAAAGAATATTTCAACAAACTAATTTTAGAACTCATTAGGTCTTTTGAAAGATCATTTAAGAAAAACAAAACTAAATCAGTATTCTATGAGTTTTTCACTTATACCGAAAGAGCTATGTTTGCTAAACGTCTTGCAGTGATTGTTATGCTTTCAAAGGGTATTTCAAGTTATGTAATAGCTGATGTACTCAATATGAGTCCCTCAACTGTAGATAGAATGTCTTTAAACTATGACCGCGGTAAGTACGATGCCATTATTGATCATGCCTTAGGAAAGAAAGATATTTGGAAAATAATAAACGACATTTTGGCTGTTGGAGGATTCTTACCACCTAGGGTTGGTGGAAAACGCTGGAGAAAATTTGACAAGTCTGTTTACGACCAAAAACTACTAGAAACATAACATACGATATATCGTATGTTATGTTAATGTGAGGACTTTTTATATTATTTGAGGCATAGAGTTTGGAAGACATTTCGAGATGTGCTAGCATGGACACTATCACCCCATGGGTTGAACCGGGGTGTATTTCGATTATGGATAAAAAACATTCCCAAGAAGAAAAAATTATCGTCAAAGGGGCGCGGACGCATAATTTGAAGAATATTGACGTGGAAATGCCGCGTAATAAAATGATTGTTTTTACTGGTCTTTCCGGTTCAGGCAAGTCTTCATTAGCCTTCGATACTATCTTTGCCGAAGGACAGAGGCGTTATGTAGAATCGCTTTCTTCCTATGCCAGACAATTTTTGCGCCAAATGCAGAAGCCCGATGTTGATGAAATTTCTGGTCTATCACCAGCTATTTCAATTGATCAGAAAAGTCGTTCCAATAATCCGCGATCAACCGTTGCGACTGTAACGGAAATTTATGATTATCTGCGCATTCTCTACGCGCGTATTGGTCGACCGCATTGTTTGATTTGCGGCAATGAAATCCAAAGACTCTCGAATGAAGAAATTAAAAATTTTGTTTTGGAAAAGATTAATGAAAAAAGCCACCGCCAATGGCGGGGTCCCGCTTCTAGCGTTGATCAGATTGAAATCTTTTCTCCCGTAGTGCGAGGCAGAAAAGGTGAATATTATCAACTTCTTTATGATTTGTTGGGCAAGGGTTACAGCGAAGTTTTGGTTGATGGCGTCAAGAAATCGCTGCGGGAAAGAATTATTTTGACCAAAACTAAGAAACACGAAATCTCCGTTCTGGTAGACGCCATAAAACTGTCTGACTTTCAAACAGATGAGAAAAATGCCAACGAACGTCTGATAGAGTCCATAGAGAAAGCTCTCGATGAATCTAATGGTCTTCTCTTGGCCCGTTTCAGAGATGACGAATTTCTCGTGTCGGCCAAATGGGCGTGTCCGAGAGACGGCTTTTCATTTCCGGAAATAGAACCGAGATTATTTTCTTTCAATTCTCCTTATGGAGCGTGTCCGAAATGCAATGGTCTCGGCACTAAATATTTTTTTGGTACCGAACCGTGCGAAGTCTGTCTCGGTAAGCGGCTGCGAGAGGAAGCGTTGAGCGTTTTGGTCGGAGGTAAACATATTGTGGAGCTGACTTCTTTGTCGATCAAAGATTGCGCCGAATTTTTCAAAAAACTTAAACTCACGACCCGTGAAAAAAATATCTCGAAAGTAATAACGAAAGAGATAGAAGCGCGTCTCTCTTTCATGCTTGATGTTGGTATTGAATATCTTTCACTTGATAGAAAAGCTCATACGCTCTCCAGCGGAGAAGCGCAACGCATACGATTGGCTTCGCAGTTAGGTTCTGGTCTGGTGGGTGCGCTTTATGTTCTTGATGAACCAACCATAGGTTTGCATGCTCGCGACAACGCCCGTCTCATCAAGACTCTTATCAATTTGCGCGACTTGGGTAACACTATCATTGTCGTCGAACATGACGAAGAAACAATCTACTCATCCGATTTTCTGGTTGATATCGGTCCTGGGGCCGGTATTCATGGCGGAAAGGTGGTGGTGGCTGATTATCTTGAACCGCTTCTTTTGGCCAAAAAGAATGAAACCGGATCTCCGACTCTCGCTTATTTGCGTGGTGAAAAAAGTATTGAAATACCTAAGAAACGCAGAATAGCCGAGAAGGGCAAACTATCTATTCGCGCCGGTTCCGTCTTTAATATTAAGCATCTCAATATCGACATTCCACTCGGCAGATTGGTGGCTGTCACGGGTGTCTCTGGTTCCGGCAAATCTTCTTTTGTTTACGAGATTCTCCATAAAAATCTCCAAGCTCGGTTTGATCGACGTTATCGAAGTGCCGGGATTTTTAATTGTCAATCTTTTACCGGCTCCGAATATCTGGGTCGCTCTATCTTGATAGACCAGTCGCCGATTGGCAGAACCCCGCGTTCGAATCCCGCTACGTACACCGGCGCCTTTACTTTTATCCGTGAACTTTTTGCCGAAACCGTGGAAGCCCGAGCGCGCGGTTGGAGAGCAAACAGATTTTCCTTTAATGTGCGGGGCGGTCGATGTGAGACTTGTCAGGGTAATGGCTTGATTGAAGTGGAAATGCATTTTCTGCCGACTGTGTATGTGCCGTGCGATGTTTGTAATGGTCGACGCTTCATGAAAGAGACTTTGGAAATAAAATATAATCACAAAAATATTTACAATGTTCTCGAAATGACTATTGAGGAAGCGCTTACGTTTTTTGAAGACATTCCGGCGATTCATGATCGCCTCAAAACCCTAAATGATGTGGGTTTGGGTTATCTTTGTCTTGGTCAATCCGCCACCACACTCTCCGGAGGGGAAGCGCAGAGAGTCAAAATTGCTTCAGAGCTCTATCGTCCACATTTGCAAAAAACGATCTATCTTCTCGATGAACCGACTATCGGTCTTCACTATGAAGATGTTAAGAAATTAATCGAGATTCTCCAGAAATTAGTAGATAAGAGCAATACTGTTATAGTTATTGAACACAATCTCGACTTTATAAAGAGTACAGATTATATTCTCGATATCGGTCCGGAAGCCGGTGATGGCGGGGGCAAGCTCGTAGCCCAAGGCACCCCAGAAGAAATAGCCAATACCGATACTCACACAGGAAAATATTTACGTAAAGTTTTACACAAGAAGTAGTTTGATAAGCTCATTATAAATAAGATGAAAAATTTGGATATAAAGCGATATAAATTACCTGACTCTCCGGGCGTGTATTTCTTCCTTGGAAATAAAGGAGATATTTTATATATTGGCAAGGCGACTAGTCTCAAGGACCGAATTAAGAGTTACTTTGTTCGTAATATTTTAACGACCAGGAGTCCACTTATTGTCAAAATGCTTAATGAGGCAAAGAAAGTTACTTTTACTCAAACAGATTCTGTTCTCGAAGCGTTAATCTTGGAAGCCAATCTTATCAAGAAACATCAGCCAATTTATAATTCCAAAGAGAAGGATGACAAAAGCTACAACTACATTACCATCACAACGGAAGATTTTCCAAGAGTAATTATGGTTCGTGGTAAAGATATTACTTATGGCTTGCCCGCCAAAGCTTTAGCGACGGCGGGGCCATTTCCTTATGGGGGAGAATTAAAAGAAGCGCTTAAGATTGTCAGGAAAATTTTTCCATACAGGGATAAATGCCTGCCCGGGCAAAATAAACCGTGTTTTAACGCTCAACTTGGTCTATGTCCCGGTGTCTGCGCTGGTCTGATTTCTAAAACAGCATACCGGAACGTTATCAAACATATTAAACTTTTTTTTGAAGGTAAAAAACTTAAGCTTCTCAAATCGCTTGAAGGCGAGATGAAAATTTTAGCCCAAGAACGCAAGTTTGAAGAAGCGGGAAAAGTGAAAAAGCAAATTTTTGCTCTTCAACACATTCAAGATATTGCCCTTATTAAAAATGGAAAAAGTTCGGAAGCTAGTTTAAGAATTGAAGCTTATGACATCGCGCATATCTCCGGTACACATGCGGTGGGTGTGATGACTGTGGTGAAAGATGGCGAGTTAAATAAAAATCAATATAGAAAATTTAAAATTCGGCTGGATAGCAATAACGATACTGCCAGTCTGAGGGAAGTGTTGATCAGAAGACTTACTCATCGGGAATGGGTACTGCCCGGTCTGATTGTGGTAGATGGCGGAAGAAGTCAGCTAAATATTGCCCGAGAAGTGCTAAGAAAAGCCGGTTTAGGCATAGATGTGGTATCTGTAGTTAAAGATGAAAGGCATAAGGCCCGAGAGATTCTAGGCAAAAGTGTCAAAAGCTTAGCTTTTGACAGAAGTATTTTGCTTGCCAATGCGGAAGCGCATCGATTTGCTATTCAATATCATCGCAAGTTACGCGGAAGCGCATCGATTTGCTATTCAATATCATCGCAAGTTACGAGGAAAGAAATTTAGCCCGCCTAGACTCGATGTTTAGTCGAGGCTGGGGTATAATTTAGTTTATGAATCTTTCTTCGAAGCCTAGAGTGGCTGTCCTGCGTGGCGGTTCATCTGATGCTTACGAAGCTTCTCTGAAGACTGGTGGATATATTCTTGCCAATCTGCGGAATATGTTGGAACTGTATGAACCATTGGATATTTTTATTTCCAAAAACGGCGAGTGGCATCGCGAGGGACTAGTACACGAACCGCATCGCGCCCTCCAGCACGTAGATGTTGTCTGGAATGCGCTTCATGGTTTGTCTGGAGCAGATGATCAAGCACAGAGAGTTCTTGAGGGACTTCAAATGCCTTTTATTGGTTCGAGTGCCGCGGCCTCGGCTCTTGCCATGAATCAAGATATGGCTAAAAATTTATATCGAAAGTTTTCTCTATTAACTCCTGCATATGAAGTAATTACCAAAGATAATTTGAATGAAGATCGGTTAATTGGCATTTTTAGAACTTATCTTTCGCCAATAATAGTTAAACCGGTACGTTGTTTTAGCGGGATGTTTCAAGCATTTACCTACAATGAGTTAAAAGAATCAGTTCAAAAAGCTCTTGCTCTTTCGCAACGGGTGTTGGTCGAGGAATTTATAAAGGGAAGGGATGTGGCCTGTACTGTGATCGAAAATGCTCGGGGAGAAGAAATTTATGCTCTTTTACCCACTTTATCCAATCAAAACGAAGTGGACAAACAAATAGAACAAATGGCCAAACAGGCTCATCAGATAATAGGACTTTCTCATTATTCCAGCTCCCATTTTCTTGTTACCCCAAAAAAGAAGATTTATATATTGAAAACTAATTCATCGCCGGAACTTCATGAAGATTCTTTAACATATCACGCGCTCCGTGCTACAGGCTGGCGCCCACGTGACTTTGTTGATCACATTCTTAGACTTGCAATGTGATAGAAAAACCCCCGCAACCCTTTTCGAAGAGTTGCGGGGGTCTCGGAGATGTTCTTCACAGCCAAGGTCTCAGTGGCAATAATTTTTCTGGAATTTCGCATTCCAGCACCCATGTAATCTTTTCCAACGTTGAATGTCTTGGGTATGTTTTGCCTCGCTCGATATCTGATATGGACCTAGAAACTCCCGCCCATCTTGCTACTTCATTTTGACTGAGATGAGACTTAAGTCGTTGTCTTGTGAGAAAACTACCCAAAGCAGTTTCTCTTTTTTTCTTGCATAGTCTTCTCTTGGGCCTGATAGTCTCTATATTATTGAAATCAAGCTTGAGAAATTGAGCGAGAGCCTCGATTACCTTACTATTACCCCCTCGGTTTTTCCCCATCTCTATTTGGCTAATTGCTTGTCTGGAGACACCTACTACCAGAGCACATTTTGCGAGCGTGAGACTGAGCTGTTTTCGTTGTGCTCGAAAAATTCTCCCCATCTTTGTTGGTCGATATCTTTGTCGCATTGGTATTTCTCCCTTCCTTTCCGACAATTTGATCAAGTCTGGGTAAGATACTGCTATTAATATGACTATATGTCAAGTATTACCACAATTTACAATATTATGGCAGAACGAAATGGAACATAAACCAAAAATGGCTCATACTGCCGCTCATAGCTAGTATGTGAAAGGCGTCGTGAAATGTAAACCAGCGATACTTCGGTCTATAATTTTTGTGAGAGGAAAGGGCAAAAAATAAGGTACCAGCGGTGTAAAGTATGCCACCTATCGCGAGCCAAAATATTCCCATTGGCGAAAGTGATGTGCGAAGCGGCACAAAAGCGATAATAACAAGCCAACCCATGAGAAGATACATAAATGTTGGGAGCCATCTTGGTGTTCGTACGCGGAAAATTTTTAAGGAGATACCAACTAGCGCCAGTCCCCAGATTACGCCCAAAATACTCCATCCCCATGCCGGAGGGAGAACGAGGAGCGCGAGCGGTGTATAAGAGCCGGCGATAAGCGTATAGATCATTGAACGATCAAGTATTTTGAACAAATCTTTGCGGGGATGTTCGGGCGGGATTAAATGATAAATGGTGCTTGCGAGATAAAGTAAAATAAGCACTACTCCAAAAATAACAACCGACACCACATATATCGCTGTGGCATATGTAGCGGCACGAATCACTAACACAACAAGCCCTGCGATAGATAGAAGCGTGGCGATAAGATGTGAGAGACTACTCGTGTTAATCATACTTTTTCTGAACCGGTGGTCTATTCTTAAGATAGTTCGGACGCACTTCGCCCCGCCGTGGCGGGGCGAGGGTTTGGCCAAGAATTCCGCCTGCCCGCCCGAAGCCCTTGGCGAAGGAGGGAACCTAAATCCTGAACTTTGACAATTTCATGTTTTTCTTTGGCGGTTTTTAGCGAAGCGTACTGCCAATAAGAATACCATTGGCCCAATAGAATCCTGTGTCGCCAGATGGCAGTATGTCGTATGTTGCGCCTTCACTGTACGAAACGCGCTCGGTGTTTATTACGGAAACACCGTTGTATAAGTCGCCAACCACAAGATCGCCAATAGTATGTCCATCAATAGTCGGATGTCCTGGAGAAACGAACAACTCTCGGCCATCATTAAGAATCAGATGAACCATTTGGTGAGTTAGCGGCACCAACACCTTTGAAGTTTTGGTTATGATACTGGATATGCGTTTACCAGTTTTGTCCGTCGTCCAAACCGCCATACCAACTTGCAAATCTTTTATCGTGATAAGCCCAGACGGTGTGTCAATAAGCGAGTTACCGGCAAGACAGATCGGACATCCACCGTAAGGTGGTTGCCCAACAACTTTATTAAAAGTTATTGTCTGACCAGAAAAATTAATACTTATGAGTTTGATTGATACGCCTTCGCAGGCATACCCTATGTCATCACCTATATGCAAAGTTTTGGGCTCGCCTGTGTCTCTCGAAACTGGATATGCCATGTACCAAAGGCCGTCAACACTATCAGAATTAATTTTTTGTATTAAGAATGAACTTTCCTTTTCACCTACTTTTCTAATTATTTTTTCGCCACTTGGTACTGGTGTAGGCGTTGGAGATGGTTTAGGCGTCGGACTTGGTTTTGGTGAGGGGGTCGGTGAAGGGGTAGGGCTTGGTGTTGGGGTCGGGGTAGGAACGGGTACAGGTAGTGTAGTCTGCCGAGTTGTGACGAAATACGCACCAGTACCAATAAGTGCGATGACAATTGCAATCAATAAAATATTTATAAAACCCTTTTGATTCATATGATTAAAAATTTTCTTTTTCCAAAATCAAAATGCATCCGAACTATCTTAAGAATAGACCACCGGACAGGAAATTGCAAGCGAGGCGCCTGCCCCTCGCTTGCAATTTCCTGTCCGGTGGACCTAGCGAGCATCGCACTCGCGACTC
>ERZ1292629.364-Hain-H43-01um-R1-364-length-48049-cov-9_pt1 | contig 48049 bp, 79 predicted proteins | sample MGYA00564399_ERZ1292629 | MGnify/ENA primary metagenome ERZ1292629 (study PRJEB36523, sample SAMEA6512636) | groundwater metagenome | collected 2019-01-08 | study: AquaDiva: Metagenomics assemblies of 32 groundwater samples
CGAAGCATTATCGGCCGCGCAAGAGCGCGTGCAAGAACAACGCGAATATGGCGCACACGCCGACTATGAGCAGCACCGGCCACACAAGCGCTTGAGCTGTGATCGTCCAGTATCCGCCGCGCGGCTTGCTATCTGGAAAATGCACTAGCTGGTTCGTGTAGACCATGAAGATCAACATCCCAATTGCGAGCCACGCGAAGCTGATCCCGAACGCGATCACTTCAAGATCGCCCCAAACAGCGCGAGCAAGCCAAGCCCAGCGAGTGCCACGCCGCCCAGGATCAGCGGCTTGCGGTATTTCCACATCGGCGAGTCGAAAAAGTCAGTCACGCCCATGAGCTGCTGATTGGTCGACAGATGCGGATTGAGATCCGGCGCCCACCGAGCGCGCGTGATTCCTAGCCCTGGGATCGTCGGCTCTTCCTCGCCAGCACGGCCGAGATAATCGACGCCGTAGCGGCCAAGATAGTCGACGCCAGCACGTCCGAGCTGCGACGGGCCTAGCCCCGATGGCCCGGCAGTCCAACGCGCGCGCGTTAGCCCGAGTCCCGGTGCGCCTGTCTGAACATGCGGCAGTGGCGGCACGAACGTTGGATGCGCTGCAGGTCCGAACAGCCAAGCAGGCGCGCCGATCATCGTCATGCGCTCAGACTACCACGAGCGATCAAACGACGGGTTGCCACGTATTGTGCCGCGAAGGCATGTCCATGTCGAAGCGTGGAACGCGTTCGAATGGTTGCCCGACTGCTGGCGGCGATGCTTCGCCTATTTCATAGGCTGGTCCACGCTCCAACGGCTGCAATGTCAGCGTACGCAGATCATGAATCTCGACGATTCGACACCAACGGCTCGGCGGTGGCGGATGCAGATCCGAGTATTCGCGTCCGTCGCGCTTCGGAAAATCGTTGTGAAACATGACGACGTATCCGCCGATTTTTAGGTTGCGCGAAATCTCGTCGTCTTCGGCCTTACGCTTGTCGATCTCAGCTTGGGTTGACATGCCCAAGAGCCTAGCGCATCGGCCTGACAGCTATCGTAGCGCGCGGTACTTGCGATAGGCCAAGACAGCCCCGACCACGCCGATCGCGCCAACGCCGATCGCGACCCACGAGATCTTGCGCCGCTTGCCACCGATATTGACGACTGGCCCTGTGCCCTCTATGACGATCGTCTCGCCGGACTGCAACAGGCTCTGGATAATCACCGGATCGGCGCCGAGCGCGATGGCTTTACTGACGACTTCGGTGCGCTCGGGCTCGACGTACGAATTCAAGATCTCGATCGCCGAGTCGAAGAAACTCGGATCAGTCTGCGCGCGTTCGAGAGCCGTGACGACGCGCTGCGCGTCGACGTACGTCTGAGACATGCCTAGCGGCTGTGAGAGTCCAAGCATTAGCGATGTCCTGGGTTACTGCGTGATCGTGGTCGACGCGTTGCCTCGACGAATGCTTGTCCGCGCGCGCCCGCGCCGCGCTGAGATCTACGGATTTTTGTACGTGCGATGCGCAACGCCTGGCCTGGGGTGCGAGCGTTGCCGACGCTAACCGGAAGCTCCATGCCCGTGCTCGCGATCCACTTGCCGATCCAACCGTATTTTGCGCCCGTCACGCAGATCTTTGTCGTATCGCTGAAACGCTCGCAGCGTTCGACGCCTTGAAACTTCTTGGGCAGCTCGCGCCTAGCCACGCTTGCACTTGCCCTTGAAGCACTGTGCGACGCGTCGCTCGTTGACGACGACATCGCACCACTCGCCGCGATGATCACGCGAGCATTTGCGCGCGGCGTTCGTCGCCGCCTTGCGCGTGCGAAACCGCGTGTGCTTGTCGTTGTGCACGACTGAGATTCGAGACTTCATCGGCGCGTTCTCCTACGCCTGCGTGAGCCGCTCAGTGTTGGCAGGCTGCTGATTGCTTTGGTCGCTTGGCGCGAGATCTCGTTGGGATTTGCGCTCGGCGCACGTGAGATCGCGCAACTGACAAGTTTGCTGTGTGAAGCATGCCCGTCGTTCAGACACGCTCGAACGGCGCGCTTGGCGTTCATCCCTTACAAACCCCGGTGCGACTGACTTTTTTGCCCATCGCTTTGCACACCGCGCGATCGATGCGATCGCCTTCGATGCGCGACGGATCACGCGTTCGCGTCGAGCTGTCTGCGAGGCGCTCTTCGACAACGCATTTGTAAAACGCATTGTGGCCGACCTTGTGCTCGCCGACTGCTTTGCAGGCTCGGATCCATTTCAGGATCCTGTTCGAAGCGCGAACGCGTGCGCGACTCATGATTTTGCTCGTCCAAAGCCCTGCGCGAACGCAACGGCCGTCGAGATCACCGGAAAGACCAGCGCTGTCGCAAACCAGGCGACGCTCCAACCAATCGATCCGCGGTTTCTGCGATAGCCGTGAAACGCCGCTGCGCCCGCGGCAACAACCGTCAAGACATTCTTGATCAGCGCGGCGTTCCACTTGCCCTCGGCGTTGATCCAAGTCAACGCGCTCGCGATCGTGCTCGGCGAAACGCCGCGGGCGATCAGCGCCTGAGCGATGGTGTTCCGATCAGCGGCTGAATAGAACTTGAGAAAGTTCGCAACATCCGTAGAGCTCGGCTTGGGCGCCGCGAGTAAGAGCCCGTCGATCTCGGCGGCGAGCTTTGCGCTCGGTTGACCGAATCCAAGAAGCGTCAACGCACTCATGCCTCGAACACTATCACGATGCCCCTCAGGCCGGGAAATCGATGTGTTTATGGTAGCTCGGCGCGACGCCGAACTGATCATTGCCGGGCAGCGTCGTGTCGACCCAGACGAAGTCACGTCCGCTCAAAAATCCCGCGCTGATGTGTTCCCAATCTGGCGCGCCGCGCGTCTTCACGACACGCAGAATCGGATCGATGCCGTTCAGCGCGAGCAGCGTCCCGTTGAGAATGTTGTGATCGTCGCAGTCGCCACCACCAAATTCGATCGTGCGACGCGCGCTCTGGAAAAGATCAACGCCTTCAACATTGCCGTCGGGATGGACGATGGCTCCAATATCACCCGTGTAGCGCACGCGAGATTTCGTGAAATTGTAAATCGCCTGCGCCTCGCACATCTTGTCGCGCTCGGGGCAAGCCGATGTCACTTGGAGCGCGATCTTGCGCATCTCCGGATCCTGGACAGATTTGTGAATTAAGTCTTGGATCGTCGCGACACGTTGCTCGATCGGCATGACCGATGACTGGCGCAATGTCGTTCGCATGTTGCCGTCGGAGTAAGAACTGACGATCGGCGCCTGGGCGGCCCTACGTCCGAGTTGACGCCCGAGCCCCTGAACGCCGCGAACGATCTTGCGCTCGCGCACGACGGCGTAAATCCCAATGCCGGCCATTAACGCGCCGACGACGCCAGAGAACACAGCGAGCCGTTGCGAACGAGTCATGACCCAGACTTTATCACGCAGATCAAGCTCTGCGTTCGTCGTGATAGCCTGTGCCCATGCTCGTCTTTCGCGGTCATGGACTCGGCGTACAGCTCGGCAAGGCCATTACTGTTCCATCGTGGAAGCGCTCGCGAACCAAAGCGCGAGCGATGCGCGGACTCGGGACCGAATACGTTCCGGTGACTATCCCGACGAAAGCCGGTGGCGGCGCAGCCACGGAGCCCACGCAGACAACATGGTCGCCAGAGTACGGCGGTGGCCGTGGACTCAAGCAACACGACAGCCGTCAAATTCGCGCCGAGATCGACGCGCTCAGCATGTACGGCCTATCACGCGAAGGCATGATCGAAGCGATCAAGACAGCGGCGGCGACGCTGCCACCCTGTACAACGGCAATGCCGATGCTTTCGATCGGCCGCGATTTTTGGCCGCTCTGGACGAGCCCCCAGATCGATGGTCGTGTCGGAATCATGGCGCCGATGACGTTCGAGCGTTACGGCGTTGTGTTCTCGCCAAGCAATCTTCAGAACGATCGCCTCACGCGCGTGTTCGTGCCCAACGAACATCAACGTCGCGCAATCGAGCTCCAAGTGATCAAGGATTCATACCCGCTCATCTTTGAAGGCCGAAGCTGGGAAGGTGGACTCGGCAAGGCAGTCCCCGACGTCGATTGGGCGGCCAAAGAGATCGAAAGCCGCGGTGGCGCTTTCTTCTTGAACAACTTTGAACGCAATCCGATCCAACCGACGGCTGCCGAGTACAACGAAAAAGGCGGACTCAAATCCTGGATGATGCGCGGCGGCTATCCGCTATCGCTTGAATTGATCCACGCCAAAAAGCGCCTCGTCGGCGAAGACATTCTCGGAAAGTCGATCCAGTTCTGTCCTACAACACCATGCCGCGACGGCGATGGATTTCCCAATTGCCAGCTGGTATCGCTCAAAGACTTTGGCCGATGGAGCGAATACGTCGCGATCCCACAAGGGCCTGGCGCTCAAAACTTCGAGCTGACTTTCGTCTATCACGAGCCGGGAAAATTCCAGAAGCTCGCAAACTGGTGGGAAGGCGTGTTCACGGATTTCTTGAAGCTGTTTTGCGCGACGCAGCCCTATATCGCGCCGCAGGTAAATTCGCTCGTCGCTGAAAAGTGCGCCAAGCGCGGTGTGACGCGCGAAGGCTTCACGGGCGACATTCATACGTTGCCGACGTGCCCAGAGACCAAAGATGGTTGGTGCCGCACGATGGATGGCTTTCCCCAGCGCACGCAGATTAGTGCATGCAACCGAGGCGAGTCCGGCTGTGTTTGTGAGGCGCCACCAGCGGCTGCTCAAGCTTCGGTCAGCATCATCAATTATGCCGCTGGAGAATTCTGTGCGGGACTCGCGCGAGATCAAACGCCGACGGTTCCTCCACCAATGGATCCACCACCAGAAATTCCAACACCGGATGCTTCGTGGCGGCCACCGTTGTGGGCGATCGTGCTGGGCGGTTTGGCCGCAGGCGGCGTTCTGTTCTCTATGCGCCGCTGATTTCGCCAATTCACGAAACTTGTGCTCGCCGTGGTAGGCTCGTTGGCAACATGTTGATCGCCAACTACGGCACCTCGGCGTTGCCGATGCTCATGGGGCTCGGTGGCACGGCCGAGATCACGAAGCTTCAACAGTCGCTCGTGAATCTCGCGCAAGCGACGAATCGCCCGCAGTTCAATCCGGGCCGTATCGATGGCGTGCTCGACGACGCGACGATGATCGCCGTCTCGGCTGCGTTCAGCGTCGCCGCAAACGAGTTGCCGAGCCAGCTGTCGACGGTTGTCCAGCTGGCGCTGATCGGTGGTTCGGCGACGACAACGGCCAAGAACTACATCGGCCAATACGCGACGCAGCTCGCAGTCGCATTCAACGCGGCGGCGCTCAAATACAAGCAAGCGGCAGTGCCGGCTGTACCGATGCCGATGCCGAGCGGGACTGCTCCTTGGTATACGACTTGGTGGGGCATCGGCGGCATGATCGTCGGCGGTCTAGTCGTTCTGAAATTCGTTCTCGGCCCGTCGAGCCCGAGGGCCCAATGAGCGCCTGGCGCTATGGCCGTGGCGAAGACGCCCAATGGCCGCCTGGCATCGGCGGGCTTCGCGGACCATGCGAAGACAATCCGAATGATCCAGTCTGCCAAGAATTCTACGGCCAAGGAGGCATAGTGGATCCGACATTCGGGACGCGCGCAAACATTCAACTGCCGTGGGCTCAACCGCCCGCAGTACCGCCGACGAGCACGACGCCGATCGGTCCCGGCACGATGGTGAATACAACCGAGTTGGGATTCACGTCGTTCTGGAACAAGATCCCGATGCCCGTCAAGATCATCGGCGCGGGCTTGCTCGCGTTTGTTGGTTATAAGAAATTTATAGCCCGCTGAACGCATGCAGCTCTACGGAACCGTCGACGATGCGTTGGCAGTGATCGAGCGAATTCGTTCGGTCTTGCCGACGGTCCAGCGCATCGTCATGGATCCGTATTTCTTCGACGTCGCGAAGCGCGTCGATGTTCTCTACAGCATGCAGGTCGCGAGCGCCGCGCGCACGACGAGCGCAGGCGCAACGCCGAGCGGGCTCAAGAGCTTGATCCAGCCGTTGGATGCCTTGATTTATTTGCGCAAGAATCCGTGGGCGTTCTGGGCCGGTGTTGCCGGAATCGTCGCGGTGATCGGTGGAATCGGTTATCGTATGGGCCAGAGGCGAGCACCCCGATGATCTTCCCAAAGTTCTCGAACAGCGTTGGCGTTGCACCGGGGACTACGATGCTCGGCTCGGCGCTCGGGCGCAGAGCGATCTTTGCAGATGATCCACGCGGATGCTGCGACGGCGGTAACGTTCCCGACGACTGCTGTCAGTCGGCGACGATGTTGTACGGATTGGGAAACGCATGCGGTTCGCCTGGTCAGTGGCCGCCGCCACCGACGAATCCGTTTCCATTCCCCGAGCGAAGCAATTTCTATTTGTTCGATCCGTGGGCGCGCTACGAAGGTCGCCGCTGGGTTGGACCAGGACTCGGCGCGATCCCGCGCGCGAGCATTCGCTGGGATATCATCGCAACCGTGGGCGGTGGATCGCTCGCGATCGCGCTGATGATCGGCTTGATCGCATCGGCGCTCTCGAAATGAATTCGATCGACATCGGGCATGGCGTTCAGATTGCGCCGATGATCGGTGAAGACGCCAAATGCGGTTTCATTTGGAAGCACCCCGGGTGCCGCTGCTGGTTTCCCGTGTGGCTCGACGAACGATCGACAGGACACGCACTCGCTGAGGGTTCGTTAACGGATCTCTCGACAATTACGATCACCGGCTCGTTGTTATGCCCGAAGGGCTGCGGCGCCCACGGGTGCATAGAGCACGGTCGATGGAAGCCATGAAAGACTTTAGAAAATGAGCAAACCTGATCTAAAGGCTATCGAAACGATCATCGACGGCAACGATGGCATCCACGAGTGGGACCGTACACGTTACAGCGATGGCTCTGAATGCGTTTGGATGGAAAACCTCGCCGCGCGCAATGAGCTCGAAGCGATGTTCGCAGAGCAACTGAAGAAAGAGCTTCCAGCGAAGCCGTGATACGCTGAGCGCATGACGCTAGGAATCGTCTTGACGCCTTTCGGGAAGACGGCTGGAGGCTATGCCCCGTACGGCATCACGCACGACTACAAAGGCGCCGTCGAATGGTATGGGTCAAACTCAGCCGGCGACGCGCCCGATTCGACCGGCACGCGCGATCCGCGTCTCGATCCGCGATTCAACGAACGCGGCGAAGCTGGCTACTACTACGACACGCAGCTCGGCGAAACCGTCAGCACTGTCGGCACTCGCAAGCCGGCGTGGATCGAAAAAATGCGCGCGAAGTGGCAAGCATGGCGCGCGCGTTTCGGGCTCGGTGGATTTCCGACTGATTTCCAACTCGCGACGATTCGCGGCTATCTGCCCGTCGAAGGTGGCTGGGTGCAGACGCAGCAAGGCTACATGTCATCAGGCCCATGGCTTCCGCCGCACGGCGATCCAGGCTGGGCCGATCACAGTTTTCCTGTGCCAATGGTTCCAATCTACGAACCGTTGCCGATCACACCGTGCGGGCCGAATCATGGACTCGCGCCACAATTGAGCGGCCTAGGCCGCGCATTCGGTCAGGCTGCAACGTCGCCCGCGACCGTCGAAGATGTTCTCTCGACGATCGCCTCGCACAACGATCGGGCGTTTGCTCTGGCGTTGGTTTCGACGACTGCTGTTGCTGTCTCGGCGCTGCTCGGCGTGTTTCGAACGCTCAAGCTGATTCGCGAAGACGCACGAGACTAGCTCGCTGCTCGACGCTGTTCGAGCTCGGCGCTGAGTAGCGTGAAGAATGCATCGAGAATCTCCGTGCTTCCGATTTCGATTACGCGCTTGACGACATCGAGATCGTGCTCTTCGTTGGCGTCTTCGTTGGCGTCATCGACCATGGTCGATAACCGTTGAACGAGCGCTACAAGCTTGGTCTTGAGCTTCTGATCGTCGAATTTGGCGTCGATGTTGACGCCTTTGCCACGAATCGAGATCGTCCAGGTTTCTTTGCGCTTCGGCATCACCTACGCATAAGAACGCAGGTGAGTAGCAGCAAGATCAGAACAGCCTGTACGTCTTCGACATCGTCGACATCAGCGTTACGAGCAAACCCGTCCAGAACATAATCTTGCCAACCTCCGTCCATTTTTCGGACGCGAGCTTGAAGATCAAAAGGCCGATCACGCAGATCAGAAGCGCAAATGGTGTGATTTGCATGATCGAAGTTTACTCCGAGTACAGCGCGATCTCGCGTGAGAGATGCCCCGTGCGCACGCGCCCGTCTAACGCAACGCGATGCCCAGCGGCGCGCATCTGGCGACAAAACTCGCGGTCTTCACTCAGAGCATCGGTGAATTCGAACTTGGCGTTGCAAGCCAGCGCCGCATGAAGATTGATCGCCATGACGGCCGCGCCAACCTCGTCGACGTCTTGGATGCCCTTCGCGACGTCGTTTGTGTAGAGCTGCTTCGAAGTTCCATCTTCGAAGCGCTTGTACGCAGCAATTGCCTTTTCGCCTAGAAGGCTGATTCTAACGGGCGCTGCGATGACAGCGATCTCGTTCATTGCGGCATCGCCGATCATACGCAAGAGCGCAACGCCAGCACCGAGGGGCGAAGCGGCAACATCTTGCGATTCGACCCATGTGTCTGAATCGATCATGAGCAACCAATCCGCGTCCGCGGCCATTGCGTCGTGCAGCAAACGATTGCGTGCTCGCTCGACGCCTGTGATATCGACGAAGAGCCCGAGCACGATCTCGAATTCTTTGCCGATAACTCGTTCGAGTGCTTGGCCGAACGCCAGCCACATTTGCGCTTGGTATGCGCAGATCGCGCCGCGATATGCCGGAATTCCAATCGCAAGCCTGATCGTCTTGAGCATGATCTTGGGTGCTTTCTTGGTGTAGATTCAAGCTATGGCTCAGCCACAGGCGAGACTTCCGACGTATCGAACCGCCGCTCGCGTGCTCGAAGGCAGCAAGGGCTCTGGGATCGCACTGCTTGGCTGGACGCTCGCTCGAACGCTGTTGATCGCCCCGCCCGTGATGCTCGTCGGCGTTCCTGCGCGGCAAGCGTGGGTCGGCGCGGCGCTGGCGTCTGGACTGATTTCTCTGTTTACTGTCTTGCGCATCTTCAATGCTCGCGAGACGGGCCTGTCCGGCGTCAAAGGCGCTCGTTGTCTTTCGGCGCCTCGCCATCGACGTGGTCGTTAAGGCGCCTGTAGGCCAGCACGACGGGCAGCACGGGCCAGCAGAAGCCCATCAAGAGCAGCCAGATCCCGCCAAGCAGCAAGCGCGCCCAAAGCGGCGTTGCGTGATCTTCGAGTAGCGGATCATAAGACGCCTCGCCGATTACAGCCTTGCGAGCGCGCGTCGTCATCACGAGCCCGAACATGATCAGCATCATGAGCAAGCCAACGAACGCGTAGAGCCGCGAGCCCGTGACGAGCCAAACGGCAAACGATCCGCCGAGCGTCACTACGATTTCGAGCGCGAGCCTGAGCCACTGCACGCAACTAAGCTAGCGCATTGCCCTGACAGCGATCAGTGAAGACGCCGAACAACGGTGCGTGGCGGCGCGGCTTTGGCGATCGGTGGCGGCGCAATAGGCTCGGGCGGTGGTTCATCCTGAGACTGATCTTGATCATCCGGATCAGCTTCGTCGTTGGGCTCTTCGTCGCTCGGTTGCGCCTCGTCATCGGCTGGCGGCGCTTCATCGATCGGCGGCACGGGCGGCACTTCGCTGTTCTCGGCTTCTGCCGTCAAACGCTGGGCGAGCTCGATCAGGTTCTTCGTCGTTTCTTCCTGATAGACCTTCGGCGAATCGGGCACGATCACGTGGACAAAATCCGAGAACCGATCAACGAAGAGCAGCTCTGTCAGTGCATCAACGGCGACGTTGTTCTGCATGCACATGCCGACAGCTTGAACGATCGCGCCTGCGGCTTGCTCTGGTGGAACGCCGTCGATCTCGCCGTCGGGCTTCAAGCGCGGCGGCTTCTGTTCGAGCGACTCGATGAAGCGCGCGGCACCTGCACGCAGGCGTTGGACTTCGGGCAACAGCGGCCCGAACCATTCTTGATCTGTACGACCGAATCGCTCGATCTTGTCCGAAGCGATCACTTTCTTGGCGCCATTCATTGGAACGCCATTGGGCGCAACAGCGCCGTTCGCGTTCGACGGCCTGACCTGTGGCCCGGCGAGCTGCTGTTGCTGCGCAGGCGGAACGTGAACGATCGGTTGCTGTGGCTGAATGCCCTGCGTTGCGGCGATTGCTTGAGCTTGAGCCTGAGCGACTTTGACCTGTGCATCCATCGCGAAGCGCTGCTCGGCGCTCTTCGTTGTCGTGTACTTCTCGACGAGGTTTGTCACTTTGTCGATGCCCTCGCGAGCCAGATCGATGCCCGAAGTCCCGTTCGGCTGCAGATTGATCGCGTTCTCGATCACGCGTTGCTGCATGTCCATGACCGAGCCGAACGTCTTCGAGAGCTTGTCGGTGACAGCATCCATGCCCTGCGATTGACGCTGCGCGAGCTCCAACATCGACTGCGGCGTCATGATGTAGTTCTGCACGCGTTCGAGCGAGCGCGCATTCTCTTGCGCCATCGTCTTGAGCGTGTCGGCGTTCATCGCTGATTGACGCTCGACCATCGCGACGAGCGGATCGCTGCGGTTTTGCGACGCCTCACGAGCGGCGAGCGCCTGTTGCTCCATCTGGCGCATCAGCGTGTCGATCTGACGTTGGGTCGCTTCGGCTTGTTGTCGCATCATCTCGCGCATCGCTGCATCGCGCGTTTGCGCCTCGTGCATCTGTCGCTGAGCTTCGACTTGAGCGCGCAGCGCTGCGACTTCAGATGAATCACCAGCCGGCTTTTGTGTTTGTTGCTGCGTCAACGTCTGTGTCAGCTGCGCGAGCATCGTACGCAGCTCGTTCATGCCTTGATCTTGACGAGCGAAACGCGCTTCGTTGGCAGCACGTTCACGTTCGAGCTCGGCCTTGTGCTTTGCGTCGAGCATCTCGCGCTCTTGCCGCGCGTGCTGATCGCGCAGCTGGCGCAGTTCATCTTCACGACGACGATCTTCGGCTTCGTTGCGCCACGAAGGCCATGCCGATGATCCAATCGGCGGCGGCTGCGGCATCTGATATTGCGCTGGCGGTGGCGGATAGCCGTACGGGTGCGCGAACTGTTGCGGTTGCTGCATCTGTTGCCACTGCGGAAGACCGTTTGGAAGGCCGTTCGGGAAAGCTGACATCTGGCGCACCTGTGGGTTTGGTTGTTGCTGAGCGGCCGTCCGCATCGTCGGCGGGACGATTTCAGGATAGATCGTCGGATCGAACCACGGCGCCCATTTCATGTTCGCGCCGAGACTGTCGACGATCGTGATGTCGTAGAGACCACCGCCCGACCATTCGGTCACGAGCCAGTTTTCCAAGCCGCGAACATTCTCGCGTGACCAGCCCAAACCCGGATCGACAGTCGGGTCTTCGCCTTGGGGCATCGCGATTGGTGTCCGCGCTTGGCCTTTGCATTTCTCGACGCGAACCGTAAACGGCTCAGCCATCGCTGCGAACTTCGCTTCGTCGAATGGAATCTTTGGCGTCTGCTTGATCGGAGCCATCGCGCAGCATCATAAGCGTGTTTCGCGATTTGGCCAAATCTCTTGTAAGTTTCGCGTGAAGACACGGAATCGTGTAGGGTTTGATTCGCTATGGAAGACGACAAGCGAATGATCCAAGGCCCCGACGACGATCGCATTATGGTTCCAAGCGAGCGCGTGATCACGCGCAACGCCGGCTGTTGGAACTGTACGTTTCGACGCGACGCCAACGAGTTTTGGTTCGGTGACAAGACCAAAGGCACGTTCGGTCGGCGCGGCGAGAACTTGAACAAGGCGCTCACGATCGCGATGGAAAGTCCGATGGGCGAGAATCACCCCAAAGTCGTCAACATCAGGCGCATGGTCGAATTTGTCGATCCGCAGATCAAGATGGGCATGATGGTTCGCTGCGGTGGCGGTTACGACAAGTCCGAGCTGATCGCCAACACGTTCATGTGCGAGCGCTACGTCGGAGCGACAGGCGCATCGGTCGCGCGCGAAGGCGAGCGCATCAATGATCTGGCAGAAGAGATCCGCGACAAGATCGATGGGCCTGATCCAGTTGCGAAGCTAAACGCACTGATCGACGAAGCCAAGAAAGACGGCGGCGAATGACCGAGGAGCAACAGGCGCATTTCATCGGACGGCTCGCGGCGATCTTAGACGAGGCATTTGCGCAAACCGATGGTGGTCCAAAGGCCTACGCGTTGCTGTTGGAGCTTTCGACGAAAGCCCTCGTCTCGATCGCCGATGATCCGCAAGCAGCATCCGATGGGCTCCTAATAGTTGCCCAAGAAAACGGCCCAATGCCAGACAAGCTCATGCGCGCGTTCGGGATCAAGCCCGACGACGGGCGATGAAATCGTAGCAGCCCGGACAGTCGGCCGTGAATCTCGAACGCTCCCAGTGTGCTTCGAGAACATCGAGCTTGTGCTGCATCGCCCATTCGAGAACGTCGCCGACGGGAATCGCCGCCCACGGAAATGGCTCGTGCGGCTGATTGCCTTCAGCGCCCCAGCTGAGAATCACGAAGCCGCTCGGCGCAGACCATTGGATGTTGTGATCCAAGATCTCGCGCCATCGCGACGTGTGCTCGAACATGCTGACGGAAACCAAACAGCCGAAGCTTCGATCACCGAGATCGATCTTTTCGGCGTCCATTGCGATGTCGACACCAGGGCCAGCCATCTGATCAACGCCGACGTAGACATCGCTGATCAGATATTCGCGCGCTGAGCCATTGATGTTGTACGCGCCGAGCTCCAAGACGCCAGACGTTTTCCAATATCCGCCATAGGTCTGTTGTACGTAGGCTAGCCATTCGCGATTGCCTTGGTGCATGATTCCCTCGATGACGTTGCTCTTACTCTACGCGATTCTGTCGACGGCTTTTTGGTATCTCGGATCACGCGCGCAGATCACGCGGGCGATCTGGTCGCGTTATCCGAGATGGCTAGCTCGCTGGGCTGACTGCCCCGCGTGCACGGGCTTCTGGTATGGCGCCGCTGCAGCGATCGCGATCGGCTGGCGAGAGAATCTTAGCTTCATGGGACTCGCATCCGACGCGATCGAAACGCCGGTTATAGCCGGGCTGTGTATGATCGTCTGCGTGCCGTTGCTCGGCGGACTCATGCAACGCGCGTTGTGGGAAGCTGGCAGCGCAATCGATGTCGATCCCGAGCGCGAGCAGTCTTCGCAAACGGATGGAGAATCCTGAGATTCTGATCGCAATCGAGCGGGGCTTTCCGTCGACGATTCACACGAACGTCCCTATCGCCAGCATTCACATTCCGTACGTATTGCCCAAATGGGCCGTCTACGTGCTGCTCTATCACGTTGTCAGCCCAATGCGCTAGGCTCGTGAGCGATGGCATCTCACACGCTCGACGACGAAGAATATCAAAAGCTGCACAACGATCGCCGACTCGCAGAACTGCGCGCATCCGAGCTCGAAGCCGAGATCGTTCGCGTGCGCGGCGAAGATTCGGCTAACCGCATCAAGCCGCTCAACGCGCTCGTGCGCGCGCAGCTGGAGATCACTCGATTCGCCGTCGCGAACTTGAATCCCGAGAACACACGCGGATGGCCGACGAAGGCGTTGATCTCGGTCGCAGATCTTTTGTCTGCGATGCCCGATTTCACACCCGATGATACTGTTCTCGCGATCGAGCTACGTAGCTTTGCGAGCACGTGCGATTCGTATGCGCTACAGCGCGAGCAGATGCGCGCCGACAAGCTCAAGGCAGACGCGAACGCACCGAAGGGAGATCTCGATCGTCCATCGACGGAGAACGCATCGTGAACAAAGTCGAAAGCGTTGCCGAGCTCAATCGAATGGTCAGCCAGCTTCGTACGGTTCGATCAGAAAAGATCGATCGGTTTCGCAAAATACTGCCAAGCGCATCGACGAGCAATCTGATTTCATGGATCACGGATCCCGGGATCCTGGCCGCAGTCGAAGAGATCGACGTCAACGACGAAGCACAGCACGAAACTTTGTTAGCGTGCATGCAATCAGTTGCAGATGAGCTCGACGTACGCGTTCCGCCGCGAAGCAAAATTTGATTTCTGCCCACGATCTCTGCTAAGAGAAAAGCAAGATCGCATCGGACCCGACCCGACCGATCCTAGGCGCCTCGCCGTGAACCGCTAACCCTCACGATGCGAGGCGCCCAATCACGTTTGAAGTTGCAAATCACGCTGTGATAGGCTCGGCGCATGGGCCCTGATTTGCGAATTGCAATGCCTCAAGTTGGCGCGCCACGCATGGGCCCGCCCGTGTTCGTGCCGAGCGCGCCGGTCACGACGCCGAACGCGACGTACATGCAGACGCCGCACGCGCCGACACCAGGCCAGACCGCGGCGAACGCGATCAACTACAACACTCTGCGCGGAAATATCCCGCAGCCCGGAACGCTGAATTGCAAGGGATGCGGCTCGGAAGGCCCGAGCTTGCGAGACATCTCGCCGCCCGCGTTTTTGGCGAACGCCCCGAAGTGGGTCTTGTGGGTCGGTGGACTCGCCGGGCTCGGCGGCGCGCTCGCGCTGATCATCTGGCTCGCGCGGCGCTAGAGATCGTCGTCGACGAGATCCGGATCGTCGTCATCGAGCGCGCCGTTGCCGAGCGTGCGCTGCGCGGCATCTTGAGCGCGTTTCTTGGTTTCTTCGCGTAGCTGCTTGTCGCGAGCAACGTTAGCTGCTTGGAGATCGTGTAGCTCGTCTGTAACGTTGCGCGTGAATGGGTCTTCGTTAGGATATCTGGGCTTTCCTGGAGCGAGATTCAGGTCCTCGGTGCCGGACAACCGATTGGTGTCTTCGTAGTCGTAGATCAGCGCCGAGTCGGGCCCGGTCTTGCCTTCAGCGCGTCGCTGATCGATCACTTCCTCCCAAACGCCGTACGGCAAATCGTTTGCCTCGTAGTACAGCAGGCGCGCCCAGGCGGCTTCCTCGGCAATATCGTAGGTTCCCAAGTGCTTTTGGTCGCGGCTGTCCTTGATGCGAACCATCGCGCGAAAGCCCTTACCGCTGACGTACACCCCAGCGAATCCAGACTTGGTTTTGGTGCTTCTGTGTAGTCGCGAGATGTCGATGGCCGGACCACTTGTAATACGCCCGAAGTTCTCACGCTTAGTTTGTTGAAAAGCCTCGACAAACTCGGGGCCCAAGAGCGTCGACGCATAATGGGCCCCTCGGTGTGGATCGGCGAGCAATCCTCCGAGCTTGTCGAGCACGATCGCAAACGCGGCGTCCTGCGGAATCTTCCAGCGTTGAGCGATCACTCCGCACATGAGCCACAACGGACGCGGAACGATCACTCGGATCGACGCGTCGCCGTTAGCGTCGACGTGGATGCGTGGTTTTCTTCCCATTCGAAAAATCCTCTGATTGCGAAATGTGAGAACTGGAACCAGGTTTCGCGCTATCCGGCGAATTGAAAACCGCACAGTCCCCGAGGTGGTTCCAATCCTATACGATTGCGACCACAATGGGGACCGTGGATTTTTCAATTGTCGTGATAGGCGAAAACCTGGCTCGAATTTTTGTAACCACAGATCCACGATCAGCTAGTTAGCCGATCCAGAAAAAAATCAACCGAAAAGCTATATATCTCTAAATACTTGTTTTCTATTATGATATCTAGACCCAAACTGATGTTATGGGCCTGTCAGGTATCTTCGTCTTAGAGCTAAGTTGTTTTTTGGTTTCGCAACCAGAGAACAAAAGGGTTTCAAGACAGAGTTACTAGACACCACATAAACTTGAGTTTAGGCTTAATTCATGTTTACCGAGTGGTGGGTCAAAAAGCTGATTTCAAACGAGGCGTTATTTGCGATCGTCGAGCTAAGCACATGCCGCATTCACCTTGCGCGTGATCCGCGTCCGCTGGGGTATCTCGCGATGATGCGCAAACTAGCTAGCAAGCCCGATAACTTGGAGCTATTCGCCGTAGCATTCAGGTTTGGGCGCGCATTAAAGATCGCGAAGATAAAACTTCAGCCATTACACATACGTAATGGTTGGTATAGCAAGGAAGCCTACAAGATTTTGGCCGAGCATGTGGAAGACGGCCAGCTGTTCATGCGGCTAGAGCCATGGGTACACGCGCTTATCGCTGAAGCGCGCGAGATTGGGAGGATCAAGCCCGTCGACATTGTTCGAGGACCACAAGAAGCTCCAACTGCTGACGATCCTACGACGATCTCGCGTACGCATACGCTCGGCAATGGCGTCGAGCTCTTCAACCATCCACGAAGGCGCACAGGTCGCCCACGAAAGCAGGAGCTCGTTGATCATCCGCGACGACGCCGCGGGCGTCCGCCGAAGCCGCGCGTCGAGTCATCGTCCACCGCGATCTCAAGCCCGCCAACGTGTAGAGAGCCCCTCATCGTAGAAGTTCCAACGGTGCTTACGCGCATCGACGCACAGTCGAAATCTGAAGGAAAACCAGCTACTAAGCCGCCTGCGTGGGCGCTTGCGCTAGCGCGCCGCGCGAGCGGCGGCGGCGCCACCGGCTAGAATCCCGAGCACGCCGGTCGCCCAGAATCCAGGCCTGCGATACCACGCCAGCGCGGGCGGCAACGTCGACGCGAGCGCGCCGTCGCCGGTCGGAAACGCGGGTAGCTGGCCTAGGTCAGGCAACTGCGCAAGATCTCGTGTCATGCGCGCGTCGGCTTCGGCGCCGAGAACTTGGATCGTTCGCCGAGCGTCGATCGACAATGGCGACGCCGGCAGAAGCTCTGTGAGCGCCTCGAACGCACGCCCGGTCTTGAGCGCGCGGGCGAGCTCGACGGGCAAGGCGACGTCCCTGAGCAGCTTGAGCAGCGCCGCGCGCGCCGCGCCGTCCGGATCGCCTTTGATGGCGCCTAGGATCGCAATCCCGGCTGCGTGAACGCTTTTCAACCACGACGTCATACCCGACGGGTCTTTGATGACGAAGATACCCGCTGTACCCGCAGAATAAATTCCGTCCAGCATGATCTGTCGCGGCGTGCGCAGGTTGTGATCGGCGTTCCAAAGCGCTTGCAACGTAAACGTGTCGACTTGGCCGGCGCGCGCGGCGTTGAGCAAGATTCCGGTCAATCGTCCGTCTTCGAGCAAGATCGATTGTTCGAAGATGCCGTTGCCAGCGAACGCTGTGATCCGGACGCTCGGGTTTGCCGTCGCCTGAGAGATCAACTCTTTCATCGTTCGCATCGCGCGCGCAAGCTGTTGTGCCGCGCCGAGCGCGCCCGTGAGCTTGCCGCTGCTCGACGCGAACGCTTCGAACTGTTTTGACGTCAGCGCGGCCGATTTCCAATATTCGATCAGGATCTGCGCGTTCTCTTGCGGCGTCGGCATGGCGCCGATCGTATCAGAGCAGCCCGATCTTTTCGCATGCGTGTTTGATCAGATCGAAATCGACCTTGGTCAGCGTCAGTGCGAGCCCTGAGAACGCCGCCCAATACAGCACCGCAAAGTTATTCTCGAAGTCTTCCTGAGGCGCGCTGATCGCGATCTCGATCGAACGCACGTGCGCCAAGTTGATGATCATCCCGTCGGTGAGCTGAACGAACTGCATGCCTACGGACTCGGCGCGCGCCGATCGATCTCGCGTTGGCAGGCTACTTGGTTCTTCATGCGTTCGAGCGCAGCGGTTTCTTCGGCGTCGCGAATCGCTTCGAGCTCTTCGATCGTAAGCTGTTCGAGGGTTTCTTGATCAAGCACAGGTAAGCAGCGACTTTGAAGCGCCCAATCTTTGTTGTGATCGCCTTCGTTGTCAAACTTGACGAAGATCCCGAGTTTTTCGTCGATGTAAAGTGACCCGATCGGCGCGACGCCTTGCCACTGGTTCAGCGTCCAATTTTCGCCGTCACCGATGACGCCATCGAACCAGCGATTCCACTCAGCACGGTCGTTGATAACGATCTCTTGGCCCTGTTCTTCGATCGAGCCGCTGATCCTGATCAATCGTTTGGGTGTTTTTCGCCAATCGAAGCGAGCGCGCTCGCCGGACGCATCATGAAGTTCTGCGATCATCCAGCGGCAAATGACACCAGCCGCGTCGCGCGCGATGAATTCAGCGCTGAGCGGCGGATCCCAATTTCGAAGTGAGGCAGATCTTTGTTCGTGGTTGCGCAGCACGCGTGGGACTGGTGAAGCCATCAGTGTCTCGCTTGACAGCGGACCGTACGTTCGTCGACGACGATCGGCAGCTGCCCGTTGGCGCAGTAAATCTGCAATGGCTGCGTATAGCTCGGCGGCTCGTTCGAGTAGCACGCGCGCGCGCCGCGACAATCGATCTCGCGCTTGCTCGGCGCGCGCACGCACCACGTAGAGCCGTCACGGCGAACGCCTTCGACGTATTCGTTTGGCGAACACCGCGCGCGTTGCGGGCGTCGTACGAAGCCAATTCCGAGAACGATCAGCGCGAGCAAAATCTTGAAGGCGTTTCCGATCATCGAGGTTTCCAAGGATGCCCGCGACGTCGACGTTCTCGACGTTCAGCCTCAGATGGAAAGTCTTCCTCTAAGGCCCCACTTACTACTACTTCTCGATTTCGTTGCTCTGCGCACCAGTAGTCCAAAAACGAATAGCCGCCGATATACAATGTGTATTCGGTGCATCGATGGCCTTTGACTAAACTTTGGCGAACGCTCTCGGCACTAACATCAAGCAGTGCCCCAAATTTCTTGAGCGTTAACCCACTGGCTTGAAACAATAGAAGCAAGACCGTACTGCGAGCTGCGACTCGTAGACGTGGAATAGATCGAGGGCTGTTGGTTGCGTTAATGCTTCCTCGGCTGACTTCAAAGATCCAATCTGGATGTGTTTTGTCCAACTCATCGAATAGTTCTAATGCACGTTCGTGATTATGAATACGAACGGCGTCTAGGGCTACCAGGAGAACTTCTCGCCACGCTTCTGACATCAGTCGCCCTCGAACACCTTGTTTCGAAGCATGACGAATTTTCTGCATTGGCGTAGCTCGTCGACGATAATCTCGGATCGTCCTAGCTCAGTCGTCGTCTTGATCAGCGTGTCGTACCACTCGATGATCATCTGACGCGTCCTTCGACGAATGTCGGCTTCAGTCATCGTAGACGGCCCTTCGTTGGCGCTCGCGAAGATCGAGAACCGTCTCGACTTCACGGACGAGCTCGGACCAATCGCCGACGGTAATGCCGTGCGTGAATGGCTCGTGCGCGTTGTACGCGCGGCGCATTCGAAATGCCGCGCCGTCGGGATTGTGTTTGCGCCATTCGACGAGATAGCTCGTCGTGTCTTCGATGAAGATGTCGCCAGCGATCACGTGCTTGGTCTTGGTGTACACGGCCATTCCGGGATCAATCCCGAGATGCTCTTGCAGCCATGTCTCGCGTTCGAGAATCCACCATGGCGATCCGGGAAACGGAAAAGTAACCGGATGCACGTCGCCGAGCTCTTTCAGGCGCGCGACGCCTTCCTTCGCGCCCGCGTACGTCGGAATGCTCGCGCAGTAGCCACGCTCGCAGACCGCTTGGTGCCAGAGCGCCGTCTGCGCTTCTGTCAGCCCGATCGGAATTTCCATCCGGTAGGCCGTAATGTCGTCGTGCGACAAGCCAGGTCGAATTGGTTCGAGATGCTTGAGCGCGCGAGTTATAAAATCAGCGCAAACTCCATCGATGTCGAGTAAGACTCTAGGGCGCGTTCTCATGATTGCTTCTCTTCGGATTCTGGAAACTTGCTTTCGAGCCAACGCGCGAGCAGATCAAATGGCGAGCTTGTCATTGGTATGTTCGAGTCTTTTGTTGATCCGGAAGGACCAAAACGCGTGCCTTTGAGCTTGCTAGTCAGCTCGCGCAGCGGGATGCCGTGTTGCAACGCAATCGACATCATGATCGCGCACGCGTCGAGGGCGCCCGCCGCGAGTGTTCCGGTCTTGTCCGCCTTGACGAAGACTTCGCCTGGCGTTCCATCATCGTACATGCCGACGATGAAATAGAACTTCATGATGTCCATCTCGCCGTTTTTGTGCTGATAGGCGAGCTTGAAGCTCTTGGTGATGCTGGGCCGCTCGGGCGGCATTGGTTTGCGCTGCATTAGTTCTCCACCGGGATCCAAAGGCGCTTGAGTACATTCCAAGCCTCCTCAGCACCGATCACCGCACGCTCACACATTTCTTCTTGCGGCCTGAGATCCCCGGCTATCGTTAGCAATGCCGCATGCTCTAGAAATAGAAAGATTAGCTCCATCCGATTTGCGTCTGTAGGCGGCAGATCAGCTAAGGTTAATCCCAGCCAAATCTTGAGGGACGCCGCTAGCGCATCGGCTACTTCCTCATTTCGTGGTGTTCTTTGGCGCTGCATGGTTACTTACCGCGATTCACTTCGTGCTCGACGGCGAGCACCGTTACGATCTCGGCGAGCTGCTCGACGCATTCGCAAAGCATGGTCAGCGTCTGATCGCCGAATGGGATTGCCCGCAGTTTGCGTACTCGACGCGCGATTTCCGCTGCGTGATCATCGAGGCTACTCGGCATCTTCGAGCTCCATTTCGAGCAAGTCTTGAGCGCGTTCCATCGCGCGTTCTTCGCAGGCGATCGTGTAGTCGTCGGCGCCGTTGACGTCGTTGTAGATCTCGTCGGCAAGATCAGCCGATTTACGATCGAGCGCGTTGTCTTTGGCGATCTTGTAGTAGCTAGGCGGATCGACGTACGTGCGCTTATCGACGTCGGCCTGTAACGCCGCGTGCGCGATGATCACGCGTGCTTCGCGAAGCTCACGAACGCGTTTCTTGCGCGCAGCTTTCTCGGCGCGAGCGCTTCGAGGCTTCTTGGATTTTTTCTTGGGCATGATCAGCCGGCCTTCGATTTCTTGGCGGCGATCTCGCCCGATGTCGTCGGTTGCTGCGACTTGAGATTTAGTTCTTCCCAGACGTCTTGCGTCGTCTTGCCTTTGAGCTTCTGGAAGTCTGCTTCCGACACGGCATCGCCGACGAGCGGCCCTTCCTTGAGCCACGCCGTGCGGACAGGTTGTCGTCCGACGTCGCGCGCGACTTGTTCACTCGGCGGCAAGCCCGAGACGATATTTGCGAGCGCGGCATTGCGCGCGTCTTCTTCGTTTTCGGCTACGCAGTAGACGTCATAGACAACGATCGTGTTGAACAAACGCATCAGTTTTGATTCTCCGTTTCGAGATTCTGGCGACACGCGGCGACGTAAGCGGCCCAGTCGTTTGGACCTGAATCGCCGATCGCGTCGAATGCTTTGCAGCCCGTCTCACCGTTCGGGCCGAACGTTTTTTCCTTGAGCGGCGGATGCGCCAGTCCCTCGGGATGGCCGCGCTTGAAAGTCACGAGAACTTGTTGGCCGCACTCGTAGCAAGCGCACAGCTGCTCGCCTTTGAGCTGCTTTGGCTTCGAGCGTTTTGCTTTCTTGGGCTTCTTCATAGTGCGTACGCAGCTCGATAGAGCCCGCGCCTCCATGCAATCTGAAATGCTTTCTTGCGGCGCTCGTTGTCGTGTCGCGCCACTTTGAGATCGTAACCACCGAGTGCATCGAGCATTCGATGCCGCTCGACGTTGAGCTCGATCTCGGGCGTCGTCTGGTAGAAATCGAATGTTGGGCGCAGAATCGCATTGTAGACTTCGCCGTCGCCGTCACTTCTGGCGATTCGAATCTGCAAACAGCGCAACGCCGCGCGCAGAAACGGCGAGCTCGAACCGATCTCGCTTAGCGCTTCGTCGGCGAGCCAATACGTGAACGTGTCCGTACGACGCTCGCTGAGCCATAAGCCAAGATCTTGCGCAACCGCCAAGATGGCCGCTGATTTTTTCTCGAATTCGAGATCGAAAAAGGCCGCATGCGCCAAGCTGACGGCGTTCAGACCCTCGCGCCACGGGATCGAGAACCAGCCCTGAGCATTCTGATCTAGTCGCCGCTCGTCGAGCATTGTCGCGAGCTCGATCAGATCAGAATCGATCGCTGGCTTCTCGCTTTGCTTGCGCTTGGGCGGCTTTCTGCGCTGCTGCTTGGGCACAAAACCAAGCTATCGCATTGCCCTGACAGCTAACCCGTTTCGGTTGATCCCCCGTCGAGGATCTGGATATGCGGATCTTCGACGCGCCACAGCCGATACATGCGCACGTTGCCGATGATGCATGACTCGACGCGGACTTCGCGCTCGATGTGCGGCGATTGCAGTTTTTGCTTCAGAGACCGCGCTGTGTGCTTCCAGTCGATTTGAGCTGCTTGCGCTAGCGATAGCAAATCGCTGTTGAGCTCTTGCAATGTCATCAAGCGCCCGCGGTTAGCGACGCCGCGGTTGGTCCGGTAATCGACCCAGCGCGTGAGCAAGCTCATGAACGGGTCTTCCTCGTTAATAAACGCATCGCGCTCGCGCGTGATCGCATCCATCAGACCGTCAACGGCATCTTCGGGCCAGCCGATCACACGACCTATGACGCGCGCGAGCATTGCAAAGTCAGCCATGCGATGCGTCTCGTCCAGCTCGGCGAATTCGACTGCCGTAGAGCGCATCTCGGCGACGATCCGGTTGACGTACCAGAGGTATTCTCCAAGTAGCGTCGGCCGATCGGCGAGGATTTCTTGTTCGAGCCGCTCGGGGCGACGAAAGCTAGTTCGTCGTTCGAGCCGCAAGACTATACAGCGGTCAGCTGTATCTTCGCGACGAAAACTTGCGGGATTTTTCGACGCCACGCAGATAAATGCGTGGGGCCGGATCTCCAAGCTTTCGTCGTCGGTGTAGAGCTTTCTGCGCTTCCATTTGGCGCCTGTCGCATAGGCGCAGACGGCATCGGGAACCCAATCGATATAGGCATCGGTGTTGTCGAACAGCGCGATCGGCGACGAGTGCAGCAAGACAACACCAAAATCATCTTCCTTGTTGCGCTGCAACTGCATTGGTTTTTTCTGGCCTTGCAAAACAAACTGCAACAGCGTCGGAGCAGTCGTCTTTCCAGAAGCCGGCGCGCCTTCGATCAACAGCAACGGCTTTGTCGGCATGAGATCTGGGAACGCCAGAGCAAACATCCAGACGGTAAACGCCATGCGTTGTTGTTCAGGCGTCGCGCCACCGAGCCCCATCGGCGTGAAGTTCATGTTCGTGAGTCGATCGATCAACAGCCCGTGATTTGCAATCTCGACATCACACGCAACGCCACCGTCGTCGTCGGCAAAGAAAATTCCGTCTTCGCCGATGGATTCTTCTGAAATGCCCGCATCACCGTCGAGCTTCCACATGCGGCCGTTGTACGAGCTTACGTAAGTTGTTCGTGTCGCCTGATCGAACGCCGAGAATCTACGCAGCTCGGCTTTCAGGCCGTACTGGCTTGCGTGTGCTCTCAGCGACTCGTAGCACCAGCGGCCGAAGCTCTCGAATGACGGCACGCCGTACATCGCGTTCATGTACGCGTGCCAGCGTTCGCCGCCACGTGCGCCGCATCGGATGACTTCCTGATTGTGCCCGAGCACGACATACGTCTGGCCACCGGGCTGAGCATTCAAGAACTGCGTCCCGCGCGTGATCTCGTTCGTCAGGACAAAGTTCCAGAGCGCGACGTGTTTGCTTCTGAGATTCAGGCTCGTGTTGTTGATGATGCGCGAAGCTTTGGTGCGAGTTTCTGCAGCATCGACGGACATCGAGAGCCCACGAGCTTACGGCAACGGGCTGACAAGCCTGTCAGGGCGATGCGCTAGGCTCGTGAGCGATGGGCCTAAAATCTATTCCCAAGCAAGTTCAACTGCCGGGCGGCATTATTCTCAAGGGGCTGCCATTCCGGATCATCGCCTACAACGCCGACGGAACGCCGAAGCTGTTCGAGTTGCTTTCGCAGCCCGAGCCCAACGCAGAAGGCGCGTGCGTCTTGTACGCGCAGGAAGAATGGATCCGCAAGCCGGTTCCCGGAAAAGGATCGATGTAACGATGATTCGCGCGGCATCAAAGCGCGATTGGTTCTATGTCGATCGTGAGACGGCTCGGCCGTTGTTTGGCGTTCCAGGTGCACGGCCTGATCCCAAAGACGCGACGCGATTTTTGGTTCACAGGAATCTGCTTGCATTGATCGACGCGATGCCGAGCCTTGCAACTGTTTCGTCGGACATCTGGCAGGCGCGCGATGCCTGGTGCGCCGATCGCGGTTTCAAGCTGCGCGTGACGCAGCAAAGCGCGGTTGATTTTCTATCGCGACGCAAAGGCGCAGTCCTCGCCGACGACATGCGGCTCGGAAAGACGATCTCGGGCCTCATGTGTCACGACCAAGCGCGCGGGCCACTGATCATCATTGCACCGCTGTCGACGCGCGCTGTCTGGCTTGGCTGGGCCAAGCGAATTTTTCCAGAGCACGCAGACAATATTGGCCTGATGACAGGCCGCAAGTTCGACGCCGCCAAGCTCGCGCATCCGATCGTCTTCGGGCACTACGAGATTCTCAAAGACTGGACGATGCTGACACGATCCGGAACGGTCATCTTTGACGAAGCGCACGCGCTGACCAATCCAGACGCCAAGCGCACGATCGCGGCGCAGATGCTTGCGCAGCACGCCGAGCAAGTGATCCCGATGACGGGAACGCCGATCTGGAAACTGCCCCCAGATTTTTGGTCGATCTTGAATCTTGCGATCCCGGATTCGTGGGGCAACTGGTACGAGTTTGCCGATCGCTACGGTTGTCCTGTTTCTACGGCGCACGGAACGAAATACACGGGCGCGTCGAACGAGAAAGAGCTGCACACGCGGTTGTCCGAAGTCATGCTGCGTCGGCGATGGATCGATGTCTCGGACGACTTGCCGCCGATCACGCGATCTGTCGTCGTTGCCGAAGTCAGCGAGACAGATCGCAAGCGCCTAGATATTTTGGCCGCGAAGCTCGCGAGCGAACGAACGAACACGGCCGGAAACTTGGCTCACTATCGTCGCGTTGTCTCGGGCATCAAGCTCGCGACGACGGTCAACGAGGCAAAGAAAATCACCTCGCGCGGCGAGCGCGTTGTCGTCTGGGCTTGGCACAAAGAGACGGCAAATAAAATCGCCGAGCAGCTCAGCGCCTTCGTGATTCACGGCGATGTTCATCCTGATGAACGCGAGCGCCGCATGAGTGCCTGGCGCGAGACGCCAGCGGGAATTCTCGTCGCGACGCTGGCTGTCGCGCAGGTCGGCATAGACTTATCGGCTGCGCGCTTCGCGATCTTCGGCGAGATCGACTACACGCCCGCGGTCATCGGTCAAGGCGAGATGCGTACGTACGACGCGACTCGGCCCATGGATATTATCTTCGTCGTCGCAAATCACTTCGTAGATCAACGAATCATTCGTGCGCTTGTTGCCAAGCTCGGCGCTGCGGATCCGTTAGGCGTCGCTGCCGCTATCGATTCGATCGATGCGTTGCGCGATGCTGTGCTCGGGCCTAAGCTCGAAGGTGATCTAGATCGTCTTCTAGAAGATCTGATCGCGAGCGCTGCGTGAGATCATGATGTTCAGCGCATCAGTGCCCAACACTTGGATCCAATGCCAGCTTGCACTTCGCTTGGAGCGATCGTGTCGGCCAACGTTTGAGCTATCGAACAATCATGAGCGTCTGTGTGACTGTGGCCAACCCAAGTTGGGTCAAGCAAAGACTTGCCCAAGATGCAAATTCCTCGATGGCGAAGGTCGTTTGGCTTCAGCAATTATCGAAATGTTTCGAAACACGAGTGGGCCGCTCAGCCTCCAAGACATTGCGACAGGTTCTAGATCATCGCTACGCTCGACTCTACGTGCGCTCCGAAGGCTTATGACAATGGGCCGTGTCGCGCGTTTCTGGGGCGAGCCAAACGCGCCTACGAGATTAGTCGGCTGGCAAAAACCTGAGAGTCTAGGCACGGTGCTGGTTGGTGCTGGACGTTGGCTATATCGACTCGATGTCAGACCGCTGCGCTAGCCTGATTGCGTAATGATCAGACGCAAGACTTGTTTTCTGTGCGGGCGCGATCTTGTTCCACATCCTGAGCTGCACGACGTCCAAGTGCATCCCGAGCTCGACGAGAACGAACGCGATTGCGAAGTCGAATTCACCGATGAATTTGGCGTCATGATCGACATCGGTGAGCGCGTGAAGAGCGCGCTGGCGAGCTTGAACGAGGTACAAGCGCCGATCTTCACCGACGAGAACGACGTCCAGATCAATTTCTACCCGTTCGTCGACGAAGTCCTGCAAGAATTCTTCGACGCGCGCGGCGTGCCGCGTCTAGGCGGCGCGTCGTCCGGTCGAGGCTGGACGAGCTTTGCAACTTGGCAAAAATGTCCGTACGCATGGAAACGGCGCTACGTCGACCATGCGAAGCCGATCATTCCTGTCGAGCCTGTCGCTCGCGCGATCGGGTCTCTGGTCCATGCATTCTTGGCGCTGCACTACTCGCAGCTGATCGGCGACTCGCCGTACAGGGCGCTCGCGCCCAAGATGCTCTACGACGTCCTGATCGTCCGAGCGAATCCCGAGCTTGTCCACGAAGCGTGGCGCGTGTTCTGCGCGTACACGCTCTACTACAAATTCGATGACTCGATTCAGCCGCTCGCGATCGAGTTTGATCTTCGCGATCCGCGCACTGGCGAATCAACGCGCTACGACATGATCGCGTTTCAGTCCGAGCCGATCTCGAATCGTCCCGCAGGAACGTACATCTGGGAGCACAAAACAGCCGGCGCGTTCACGCAGGATAATCTTTCGGGCTGGTCAAACGACGGCGAAATTCTCGGCGAAGTCATGCTCTGGAGGCGCTTGGGTTTGGACAAACGCTTCGGCGAGCTCAAAGGCGTCGTCGTGAATATTTTGGGAAAACAGCAAACGCCGAAATTCCATCGCGAGTATGTCGCACCGTCGAGCTTTCAGTTGGAACAACACCGCGAAGATCTCAAGCGCTGGGAGGGCTTGATCCAACTCTCGCGTGCAACCAACGTCTTTCCGCGCGCGCGAAACAACTGCATCGGCCGCTGGGGACGTTGCGATCACTGGGAAGAATGTTCGCTCAGCGACGAGTCGATCAACTTGATGATTCCCGACGGACGCTAGCTGTCAGCTCGATGCGCTAGCATCGTTTGCGTGGAGACTAAGCAAACAAGACCGTCATTCGATTTGTGGTTCATGCGCCAGGCATATACGACTGCGCAGCGCGGAAGCTGTCTGCGGCTTCGTGTTGGTGCTCTGATCGTTCGTGATCGCGACAAGCGCGTGATCAGCGGCGGCTACAACGGTGCGCCGCGCGGGATGCCCGATTGCCTCGAAGTCGGTTGCGACTTGCGGCCAAATCTCAATGGCCGTGACAGCTGCTTTCGGACGCTGCATGCAGAAAGCAACGCGCTTGATCTCTGCGGGCCGCTCAGCGAACCACACACGATGTACGTGACCGTCACGCCATGTCGAAACTGCGCGATGCGCATGATCCAGCACGGAATCACGCGCTGCATGTATCATAAATATTACGAATCTCAGGGCACGAGCGAAGTCGAGGCGATCTTCGCCGCCAACGATACCGACACGATCAGCTTGTTGCTCGAACGCTACGGCGAAGGTGCGTTGCCCAAGCCGCGCGTGATCTTCGAACAGCTCAACGCGAGCGATGTCGACGTCGGTGCGCCGATGGCGTCAACAGCTGCAGTGGTGGCGTCGATGGCAACGCCACCAACGATCGGCCAACGCGCCGATCATGCATACCTGAGCGCTGGCGACAATCCGCACGCAAGTGGCGATCGCGCGTATCGCGGCTGTTCGTTGTGTGGCCGATCGCGTGCCGAGCATCCATCGTAAGTTTCGTGAAATCACGAAATTGCGAGGCGCATCTCGTCGTCTGTCAGACCGATGCGGTAATTTCGTTCGCGTGGGACAGAAAGCGATCAGCGACGACGAAGGCTACGAGCCTTGTCGCGACGAGCGCTGTTCGATCGAAGAAATCCATCCAAGGCACAAAGACGACGAGTCGCTTGCGTGCCCGCGTTGTGACGGCGCGTTGATCAAGATGCCCGATCAGCGCGCGCGATGCTCGGCGTGTTCATGGCGCGGTTCGGTCAAGAAAGTAGCCCAGCTCTATGCGTGAAATATCGTTCGACCGAAAACCAGGAGTGCTGCCAGTCCATACGACGCTTGCGTATGGCGATACGCGCTCGGGCAAAACAACTTGGGCCGTCACGTGGCCGCGTCCGTTGTTCATCGCCGACGCGATCGAACATGGCTACGAATCTGTGATCAATTCTGATCGCAACACGTGGTTCGAGCCCGATGGCGAGCGGCCGATCGTCTTGGCGATCGAAAGCGTCGCCGACATCGCGGCGCTATTCGGGCCCGGTGGCCGTATCGATCAGGAGATCGCAAAGGGCCGCTGCCAAACGATCGTCTTCGATGCGCTTAGCTACTACTGCGAGCTGGCGCTGAATCACATCATCGGGCTGCAAGGCTCAAAGCCCGACAACCGCGCGGCGTACGGCGATCTCGGCAAGCATCTGCGCGCTGTCCGTACAATGGTCCACTTGAAAGGCACATCGGTCATCTGGAACTGCATCACGAAGCATCCAGAGTCCGATGACCCTCGTGGTCGGCCGTTGATCCCTGGCAAGCAAGGCGAAGCGTGGCCCGGCGCCGTCGATTTTGTTTTTCGTTCTCAGGTCAAGCGCGAGCAGCAATTGCTCGATGTCGTCGACGAGAACAACAAGCCGACTGGCCAGAAGTTCAAACAGATCACCGAGAGCTACTTCATGAACACGCGCCAGAACGGCGCGTATATCGCCGGCAATCGCCTCGGCATCGACGCTGACTTGCTGCCCGATCCGTTCATCGGCACGTACGCCGATCTGATGACGACGCTTGGCCATGACACGGCCGCGCTTCGCGAGATGCTCAAAAACTTCAAGCCGCGCGCGATCGTCGCGCCAGCGGCGAAACCAGTCGCGACGATTCCGGCGAAGACGCCGCCCGTCGTGACTCAACAACGTTCTGCGCCGAAGGTGGTTGCCGCACCGCCGCAGGCGAATGGAAACATCAAGCGGTAGCCACAAAAAGGAAGAACAGTCATGTCACAGGAACAAGAGTTTGCGGATTTCGAGGACCAGGTCGATCTCAACGAAACCAAGGCATGGGACGGCGAAACGGGCCCCCTCGTCGAGCCCGGCGACTACACGTTGCAGATCATCGGCTTCGTAAAGAAGCCCGGCAACAAGGCGGCGATGTACGCCGTGACGTTCGAGGTGCAAGACGAGGGCGAATGGAAGGGCGCGAAGGTTTACAACAACTATTCGCTCTCGGACAAAGCGATCGGCCGTCTCAAGCAGCTCGCGCTCGCCGTGGGCGCGTCGCTGGGCATGGTCAAGGCGTCCGAGTACATGGGCGCGACGATCGTGGGTACGGTCTACCACTCGGAAGGCCAAGCTCGCATCGACGAGAACGGCGCGACGATGCCATCGCGCACGTTCGCGAACGTCAAGAACGAGCGTCCTGTCCAGATGCAGCAACCTGCAGTGACGACGAAGCAGCCGCCCGTGACGAAGACCGTCACGACGCAAGCTGCGAAGCCGGCCGGCAACGCCGCGCCTGCACGTCGCGCGTAGCTCGATCGCTACTGGTGCGTTCTTTTTATCGCAGGGAACGCATCAGTTTTTCAGCCCGGCTGGCAGACCTGGGGCGAAACGTCTGCTCTTTCGATCCGCTCGCGCGGCGAATAGTCTGGGTTGACCGCGTTCGCGCACGGCATCCCAGAACCAGGGGCGAATCGGGGCGCCTCGTAGGCTACGTGGTTAAAGATGCATGCGTTCGCGTGTGCATGAACGAAGCACCAAGCCAAAGTCGACGACGGCGCGAGACGTCGGCGGCACCCGACCTACTTATTCACAGGAGCCTGTGGATAGATTTCGCTCCCGAAAATATTTTCGTCTTGATCCGATCGAGATCACGCAGAAAGATCTCTCCACAGAAATTCACAGCCGAAGAAAACTTGCGTTCGATTTTCGCTTTGTCTAAAGAGTGAGAACACGTTCAACCGTTGCGTCGGTGCTCGGTTGACGACTCAAACCACGAAGCGGTGATCCGTCTGGCCTAGCCGGGATCGCGTCTAGGGGGCTGGTTAGCTATGTCTGATGATACTTGGAGTCCGTCGGAGATCTGCGTCGATGATGCATGCAAGCGCATCGATATCCACCGCAAGCATCTCGTGATGCGCCACGAGCCGCCCAGGGCGCATCACAGGCCGGATCCAAACAAGAAGCCTTTGTGGCAGCGGAACGATCCCAACGGCCTGACAGGCGCCGTCGCGCGCGCGACGAGCAAGTCTCAGCCCAAAGTCATCTCAGAGATCATCCGTGACGTGAGAGACGACTACGGCGAAGTCACAGAACGCAGCGTTTATCGCCACGTGAAAAAGCTTGTCGAACGCGGGCACTTGATCAAGCTGGATCTCGGCCTGACGTTCGCGGCGTATATCAGGCCCAAGTCGCGCTTGCTGAAGAATCCTGAAGCGCTCAAAGATTTTGTTCTCGGCGAGATCGAATTCGGGCGCGGCTGCACGGGCAAGCAGCGCTACGAAGAGGCACCTGGCTTCGAGTGCGATCAACGCGCTCAACGCGCCGAGCTGACCGCGCCGATCGAAACGACCAGTCTGCGCCGCAAGCCGCGCGATTCGCGCATGGCGATCTCGCGCTTCGTCGCGCGTTCTGTCGACACGGTCGAAGAGCGCAACGGCCGCGTCAGTGACGCGTATCCGACGCTCGAAGAGCTGCATCTCGGGCTCGCGTGAACGTTCGTTGGAAGCAAGCTGACGACGGCTTCGTAATGTCGCACTGCAGTCATTGGCAGATCACGCCGATCTATGGCGGCCTGACACGTCCAGAGTCCTACGTGCTTTGGCACGATGGCCGAGTAGTCGGAAGCGGACAGACGCAGCGTGAGTGCAAAGCCATCGCAGAAGATCTCACATGAAAAACGAGCTGCTCAAGATCTCGCTGAGTGCCGCCGTGCCGATCTGGATCGACGAGCTCAAGCGTCGATCGCTCGCGTACGTTCAAGAGCGCGCGGCGATCTGCGGGCAACATGTCGCCGAGCACGGCGATGTGATCTTGTTCAAGAGCAAGAAGCGCAACGCTACGTCGGATGCGTTCAACAGGCTCGCCGAAGGTGTTGCATGCTTGGCGTTCTCGCCGGGCGGGGTGACGATCTTCGAGATGCACTTCGAGGCTCAACATCCCGAGGCTGTCAGCCCAACGCAGTAGGTTGGTTGTCATGCCGGCAAAACCGAAGATGGAATTTCCGAAGACTGTGTTCGTTGTGCGAGGCGATGAGGGCTTTTTGCTCTGTGACGCCGAGTGCGACGGTTTCGAGGATGGCGAACGTGTTGCGATCTACGAGCTCAAGCAAATTCAGATCAAGATCGTCACGCATGATCTCAAAGACGCGTGATGTCTAAGTGGACGAGGCGCAACTAGACGCCCGCGTATTTCTTAGAGTCCTGCGTGGGACGACGGAAGGCGCTCTATGTGGCGATTGCCCGTTCGCGACGACGATGGGCATGCCAAATCGGCCCGTCGTGTCGATCGGGCCTGAAGATCCAGCGTTCATCGTGATCGGTGAAGGACCTGGCTTCAACGAGACGAGGCTCGGCGAGCCGTTCGTCGGCGCTAGCGGCCAAGTCGTCAACAAGATCCTCGGCAAGATCGGGCGCGCGCGCCAAGAGGTCATGCTGACCAATGCGACGCTTTGCGAGCCGCGCGGCGCCGACGAGAAAACGCGGCAGTTGGCTGCAGCTGCATGCAAGCCGAGATTGCTTGCCGAGCTAGCGCAGTTTCCCGGCAAGCCGATTCTGACGCTCGGCGCTGTCGCGGCGCGCGATGTGATCCCGAAAGCTGTTCTCGACGCGATTGAACCGCCCGATGCGCCCAAGGCAATACGCAAAGCCCAGAAACTGCGCCAGCAGCCGACGCTGAAGCACGCGATCGCGCGGCGCAAGCAAGTCAACAAGACGACAGAGCGGCGCCTGAAAAAACTCATCAAGCACGAACGCAAGCGCTTGATCACGATCTGCAAAGTCCAGCATCGCGCACGTCCCGACGAGGCGTATCTCCAGCACGAGATCGCGCGCGTTCAGGCCAAGCTCGAAATGCGCGCGCGCGAAGATGCTCTCAAGGAGATCGAGGCAAAAGCAAAAGAACGCGAGATCAAGAAAAAGCTCGCGGCGAAGAACCCAAAGAAGCGCAAGCCCAAGCAAGTCAAGCTGACGGATATCGTCGGGACGTTATTTGACATCGACGTCGACGGGACGGGCATTCGGCCGTTGATCCCGGGCATTCATCCAGCGGCGTTGTTACGCGGCGGTGGCGCGTCGATCGGTGGCTCGCATACGCCTGACATGGCGTTCGTGAACTTGATCTACGACGCGCTGAAGATCAACGCGCTGGCGAAAGGCAAAGACGTCCGGCTCAAGCTGAACGCATCTTACGAATTGTTCGATCAGGAACGCGCGATTGACTTGTTCTTGGGCATCTACCGTGAAGCTCTCGAAGAGGGCGCTCTGTCGATCGATCTGGAGACATTCGTCGACGATCCGGATCGCCACAGCGCGCTCATGATGTACGTCGCGAATATTCGCGTGATCGGCTTCGCGACGAAGACGCAGACGATCTCGATTGACTGGAACTTGCTTCCATCGTGGTGCATGAGCTTGCTGCAATTGCTCTTGCTGCGCGTCGAGACGACATATCACAACGGGCTCTATGACCGGACTGTCCTCAAGCGTCACGGGTTTTTGTTCCCACCGATGGGCGAGAAATTCTTCGATACGCTGCTCGCGCATCACGCGGCGTTTCCGGGCAACGCGCATAGATTACAGATCGTCGCCGCACAGTTCTTCGGGGTGACGCCATGGAAAAGCGAGTATCGCAACACTGAAGAGACGCCCGAGAAGCTGGCGCTCTACAACGCCAACGACACGGGCGCGACGCACGCGCTGCGCGGGCCATTGATCAAGGCCATGACCAAGACCAAGACGCGGCAAGTTTTTGATCTTGACCTATGCATGTCCGACGTAGCGGGCGCGATGCATCTCGCGGGCATGCCTGTAGACCGCGATATCAACGAGGAGCTGCTACAGACATTCGGCAAAAACGTCCACGAGTCACGACAACACGTCGAAGAGATCGCGCGCAGCCCGAAGCTCCGTGAACAAATCTGGCATCACCTGGCGCTTCAAGAAGCGTCGGTCAAACGCAAGCTTGATCCAGACGACTTCGAGGAGCGCTACAACGTCCGGCTGTCGGCGATCAATCTTGATCCGGACTGGCGCTGGAAGATCGGCGCGAGCAAACACATCGCGGCATTGCTACTCGCAATGGGAGTCGCGCTGGTCCAGACGACGGCGAGCGGCAAGGCACTGTCGACGCAAAAAGAAGTTCTGGAGTCTCTTGCAGACGTCCCTGTTGTCCGGGACATCATAGCCTTTCGCGAGAACGATAAACTTTACTCGACGTTTGTCTACCCGATGTTCGATCGGTTCGATCCGAAGTCTGGTGAGCTACTTGTTCATGGCTTCTGTGACGACGACAGTCGCGCGCATTCGCTTTGGAGCATGCATAAGATCTCGGGACGCTGGGCGAGCTACTGGCCCGTCGTTTCGAACGTCCCAAAAGATCGCTGGAAGAAAGTCCTCGACGTCGCGCTGACGATCTTGTTAGCCAAGTTAGCTGATCGCGGCGTTGGTTTGCCTGATCGCAAAGAAATCGCCGGCAAGCTATTCAACTTCGCTTTCGAGGGCAGCAAGTTTCGCCTCGCTAAGTCCGATGGATCGATCTCGAAGTGCATTCGACCGAACTTGCGTACGCAGATCAAAGTTCGCCCGGGACGCAAGCTCGTAGGCTTTGACTTCGGGCAGATCGAAGCAAGAGTCATCGCGTTGATCTCGGGCGATCCGTTTCTATGCGCGATCTTCGCCGAGAACCGTGATCCACACATCGAGTGTGCCCGCATCGTTTGGCCTGGCTTCGATGCGCTTGACGAGGACACGCGCAAGCAGCTTCGCGAGAACATAAAGTCAGTTGAGTACGGCTACCTCTATATGGCGCAGCTCGAAACGCTGCACAAGACGATGCTGAAAGCCGGAAACATGATCCGGATCGAGGATCTCGCGCTAGCCATCAACAAGCTCGGCAACGCGATGCCAGGCGTGCTTGCGTGGCAGCGATCGACCATCGCAATGGCCTCTCAGCCGCCGTTCGAGCTTTGTGATCACGTCCTCGGTCGCCGACGTGTGTGGCCCATGGGTCAAGCCGAGGGCCCGGAAGCTGTCAACGCGGGCGTTCAATTTACGGCCGCTGCGATCATGAATCAGGGCATGGCCAAGATGTTTCCGAAGTTGGACAACTATCAAGAGGCAGACGCGATCGCGCAGATTCACGATGCGGCCGTCTTCGAATGTTGGGAAGACGACGCCGAACGTCTTGGGCGTGATTGCAAAGAAAGCTTCGAGACTGAGATCGAGCGTGACGGTCGGCGAGTCCCGTTCCCGATCGATGTGAAGATCGGCGATGACTGGAGTCAAGTATGAGGCGTCGAGCTAGCTCGCGGTTCTGGGAAAAGGTCGTGTTCCTACCAGACGGCTGCGCCAAATGGATCGGTGGACGCACGACGAAAGGCTACGGACTGTTCAGCGTGCAAAATCCACCTGAAGTCAAACGCAGGCATCGAACGGTCTATGCGCATCACTGGATCTTCGAGCGAGCGCACGGACCAATTCCAGATGACAAAGTCATCATGCATTCCTGCGATCATCCGTGGTGCGTTTCACTACGGCATCTGTCGCTAGGAACTGATCAGGCAAACGTCGACGATGCTGTCGCGAAAGGGCGCCACAAACGCGGCACGATGGATCCAAACGCGAAACTTGACGACGACAAAGTGCGCGAGATTCGCAAGCTGAGCGCGCAAGGTCACTCGCAGGCAGCAATCGGCGCGCATTTTGGTGTGCATCAAGTTCTGATCAGTCTCGTGATGCGCGGCAAGATCTGGAAGCACGTCAAATGAGCCGATCAGTCTCGCGCGGAATGCACATGGCGTGGGTTGTCGAGCGTTTCGATCGCAGCTTCATGGACGACGCGCGTCGACGACGACAAGACAGCGCCAAGGCTTTTCGTCGCTACTATCCGCGCGACGGCGAGCCGTGGAAGCTGTCCGAGGATCGCAAGCTGCTCCGCGATTATGACCGGAAGAAAACTGCGCTCGCCGAGCTGCCATGTGGCCAGCGTGCAAAGTGGTGGCATGAATTTTCGCGTCCGTTCAAACGAACTTCGCAGGCTGTACGCACACGCTTGTGGGGCCTTCAAGCCGGCGTGCGCGCAGCAAAGGGATCCAAACGATGACCGACGAGATTCAAATCAAGCATGCGATCGATGTTGATCCACTGAGCCTGATCTGGCCGCCCGACGATGATCTCTACAAGGGCGATCGTTTCATGGAGCTGGCGATCAGGGGCAATCGCGTCATCGGTTGGTGGACGTACAGCGTGGGCCGCAAACGCGGCCGAACGATCATCGATTCGGTTTCTACCAACATCCAACAGCGCTTTCGGCGCAAAGGCATCGCTAGAAAGCTCTGGCTCAGCGGGATCTCTTACTGGGCGCCCGATCGCATCACTTCGACGATCGGATCCTGGCAGGGCTGTTCGTTTTTGGCCAGCATGCAGGTCTTGCTTGCCGTCGAGCATCCCGAGATTTTCTTGAGTATCTCGTTCAGCGACTACTTCGAGAGCTATCACTGCGAGCTGGCACATGCGGCGCTCGCGCGCGTCAAGCAGCAAGCTTTCGAATCGCAGCCAAAGCTCAAGACTGTTCCACTCAAACAGCTCAAGCCGTGATGTCTGTCAGGGCAATGCGCTAGCTTGGTTGCCGTGAACGCGAACGAAGAACAGCCCAAGCCGATCGCAACGAACCGCGCGCCTGTCTGGCCGATGGTGATCGCGTATGTCGAGCGCAATTACGCCGACGATGGCGCCGATACGGTCAGCAAGCTGGTTGCTGACATGCACGAACGCGACGAGCTGGGTCTCAAGCGCTATAGCGTCAAGCTGACCGCGCACAACGGGCGTGATCATATGATCGACGCCTATCAAGAGCTGCTCGATTTCGTGGTCTATACGCGCGCGTGGCTCGACGAGCACGGCATCGATGTCTTGGCGCCTGGTATGCCAACGAAAGCCAGCGATCCGGACAATATCAAGCTGGAAGATCTCACTCTGAATCCGCGTGAGCGAACAATGATGAATCTGTTCTGCGCGGCAACAGAGGCGCTCTTGCAGCTTCGCGGGATGCTGTCATGAGCCCCGCGATCGATGTCGTAGCCGACGAGTATGGCCTCGTGTCGATGGCGCAGACGATCCCAGGCGGCGCGCCGATCACGGTCAAGATCGTGAAAGACTCGATCACCGACGGTGGTTCGCGCTTGGTGACTTGGTGCTGGGAGTACCAGCGCATGATTCACGCCGAGATCATGACGCATCGCGCGTTGTCGCGAAACGCGGCGAGCTCGCGCGCGATTCCAGCGGCCAAGCTTCGCCAGCGCGTTCACGACGCGCCCGCAATGCCCGTCCATTGGGGCAAAAACGAAAAGGGCATGCAGGCGTCGACAGAGATCGACGACATCGCGCAAGCGCGCTCGTGGTGGCTGCGCGGCCGAGATCTGATGACAGGTCATCACAGGATCGGTGAAGAGCTTGGCCTTCACAAGCAGATCGTCAACCGTGTGATCGAGCCGTGGATGATGATCAGCGTGGTGGTTTCTATGACCGACCACGCGAATCTTTTTCACCTGCGAAAGCACAAAGACGCCGAGCCAAATTTCCAAGTCGTCGCGTCGCTTGGGTGGGAGCTGTTCCACAATCACATGCCGACGTACGTCAGGCCCGGCGATTGGCATCTGCCCTACGTCGACGGCGAAGGCGATCCAGAAGCGTTCGATCTACAGCGCGCCAAGAAAATCTCGACGGCGCGCTGTGCTCGCGTGTCGTATCTGACTCACGAAGGCAAGCGCGACATCGCAGCCGATATTGAATTGCACGATCGGCTCGCATCGACGGCAAGTCTTGGCGCCGATCCGATGCACGCGTCGCCGTTCGAGCATCCAGCGCAGGCGATCGGCGCTCGTTCGCGTTACGCCAACTTCGAGGGCTGGAAGCAGTATCGTCGAGAATTTCCGTGTGAAGCCGGACCCGATACGAGCGAGCGTTGCGAGCGCTGCGGTTGTTGGGACGCGCGCCACGTGGAAGGCTGCTCGAATGGGTGACGGCGATGCAAATGCGCGCGAGCGGCTCGAAGCGTCGGTTCGGGCAACGCTGCAAGACATGCTCGATTCGTCGACGACGTGTCAATGCTGCGACAACGCGAGCGATCATCAGGCGCTGTTCCAACGCGCGTGCAAGCGCTTTCCGTCCTACCTCTGGCCGGTCAATACGCCTGGCTGGATGCTCGTGCAGCATCGCGATCACCCCAATGGCCCCTTTGCATCGACGATGCAGATGCTCACAGATCGAAAATGACCACACGAATCGAAATTGTCGTGACCAACTGCGGAAAATGCCCGTTCTACAACCGCGGCGTGATGTCGGCGATCGCCGATGCCTTGTCAAAAGACGATCGCAAAACAGGCATCTGCGAATACAACGCGCGAACGCGACCAGGAACCGTCATGAGCTTCTTCGGCGTGCACGTCGCTGAACCGGAGGGCAATCCGCCAGCGAACTGTCCGCTGCGTGGTGGCGAGACTCTGGTCAAACTTGCAGGAGGCGTCTGATGCTGCCGAAGATTCATCCCAGGTGTCGTCCACCACGCGGCGCGATGGGCATCGCAGAATCTACGACCAAGGGCTACTTCGCGGCGCGCAAACCGTTACGCCTCGGCGTACGTGGTTGGTCCAAGTATGACAATGGCAAGCCGAGCGTGGCGTTCCTCGGGTCTTTGTCCGGGCAAAATATCGCCTGGGTCGCGAGCTGCAAGTGTCGCGATGCGACTTGTCCGCGATGGAAGGCGTTGGAGTACGCGCGCGAGAAGCTCGGACTCGAATCCGTGATCGTCCACGAACGACCGAGCGTGCGATGAAGTTCTTGTGCGATCTCATGTACCGCGCGGCGATACATGGCACCGTCGAAGACCAGCTCGCGATTCACGCCTACGGCGACAAGCATCTCAGCGACGGGACATGTGCTGACCCGGAGCTGGTCGCCGATCTAGTGCTTGTCGCTCGCGTGCATCTACAAATCTACGAGCGCGCACGAATCGAATGGGAGCGCTCTGGATGAAGTGCGCGACGGTAGATTGCTCAAACGAGGCGCGTTACATCAACGAGCGCGGCGAGCTTTGCTGCGGTTTGTGCCCGATCAAACAAGGCATCGACTCGATCAGAATTCTTGATGTCCCGCACTTGCTACGCGCATGCCGTTGGGTTCTACGCGCGCGTGGTCGTGATGCGAGTAGCACGATTCGCGAGTTGATCGGCCGCGATCATGGAGGACGATAATGCTCAGCGCACCAGCACCAGAAATCGTTGGCATAAGAGTCAAAGCGCACGGCAAGGAATGGGTCGTGGTTTCCGCCGTTCAGTACGATTACGATGGCCATGCCTGGACGTACATCGCAGCCGAAGCTAACGACGCCGAGCCGCTGTACAAGCGGCTTCCTGTTCAGTGCTTCTTGATTCGTGCGCTGGATTCCGAGCAGACATGACGACGCGCGTGCTCAACGCGCACTTGGCGCAGCTGTCATTCATCATCGGGCTCGAAGAACGCGGCGAGCTCGTGCGCATCACGCGACCGTCGAAGTGGGGTAGCCCGTTCACGCATCTACGTGGCTACACGAGCGCGCAGTGGGGCGCGACATCGCGCGACGACGCGATCGCGAAGCACGAAGAATGGCTGATCGCACAGCCAGAACTAATGCGCGCGCTGCCCGAGCTGCGCGGCAAGTATCTGTGCTGCGTCTGCGTCCCGCAGAAGTGTCACGGCCACACACTCGCGCGCTACGCCGAGACGTATCCCAAGATCAGGCGCCCGAATGGCGACGAGCTGGTTTTCGAGGACGGCTACGTTGTCAGACCAATGCGCTAGGCTCGTTGCGTGAAGAAATTCCATGCAATTTGGAGCCAGCGTGGTGGCTGTGACTACACGATCGGCTGTGGCATTCAGGTAGAGCTGATCGAGGCAGAAAATCTCGAAGACGCGCGCCGTCAGGTCTACACAAAGTTTGCGAGCGAAGAAATCTGCGACGAGGTAGCCAAGAGCATTTTGTACGTCGCTCTATACGAGCTCGCCGATCGCGATGGGTTGCATATCACGAGCGCCTTGCTCATGAGCGAACGCATGCTGATCGACGAAGCTCGCAAGGTAGCTCAGCACACTATCGAAGAGCGCGCCATTTACGATCGCCTGCGCCAGAAATTCGAGAAGTAGTCATGGAGCTGATCCCTACGGACGAGCAGCGCGCGATCGTAGATTTCGTTCGACGCGGCAAGGGCAGCTTGGTGCTGGATGCGCTCGCGGGATCCGGAAAATCCTGGACGTTGCTCGAAGCGCTCAAGGGTATCCCCCAAACATCGATCTTGATGGTCGCCTTCAACAAGCCGATCGCCGAGCACTTGAAAACCAAGCTGCCCAAGTTGCCCAAGACGCACGGCGTGCACGTGCGAACTTTTCACGCGCAGGGTCTGTCGATCATCAAGAAGCACTTTCCCAAGATCGAAGTCTCGAAAGACGCCAACGAGCAGTTGATCAATCATGTTGCTGGGTCAGTCATCAGCTTCAAGATGCGCCGCGCGGCGCTGAAGTTGATCCGGATCGTCAAAGAGACGATTGCTACCGACACGCCGCCGAGCGCCGAGACTGTTCTGGCTCTGGGTTACGAATACGACATCTTCACGTCGAAGATGAACGAGCGCGAGATCGGCTTGACCAGCGAAGCCGTTCGCGACGCATACATCGTCAGCCTGAATCTCGCGAATCGCGAGTGCATTGATTTCTCGGACATGGTCTGGGCGCCCGTTGCGCTGAATCTTGCGCCGCCGAGCAGATACCAGGCCGTCATCGTCGACGAGCTCCAGGATATCTCAGAGCCGCAGTTGCTCATGCTCAAGCGCCTGATGGCGCCAGGTGGCCGATTCATCGCCAGCGGAGATCAAAAACAGCAGGTGTATGGCTGGAGAGGTTCGCTCGGCTCGCAAGCATGGTCGATGGTCAAAGAAGATCTCAAGGCCGAGTTTTTGCCTCTGACGATGACGTTTCGGTGCTCCAAAGCAGTCGTCAAAGCTGCCAATCGAATCGTCCCCGAGCTGCGCGCGGCACCTGATGCCATCGAAGGCTCTGAGTCTGAGTGCACGCTCGGTGATCTGCCGTTCAAGCTCGCGAACAGTAGTAGCGATGAGATTCATACTTTTGTCTTGTCCAGAACCAACGCCGATCTCGTCGACGCGGCGTTGTACCTGTGGCAGCAACGTGTGGCGTTCAGACTGAACACGGGCCAAGAGCTGTTAGATCCGATCTTTGACCTGCTCAAGCAAAAGCTCGACACGCGCGACGAGCCAGCATTTCTGAAGACACTAGGCGAATGGTTCACGGCCGAGAGCCAGCGCGCCGAGAAAGCCAACGCGACGGCCTACGCCGAAAAGATCGAAGAGCAGCGCAAGATGCTACTCGCGGCGTTGAAATATTCAAAGCCGAACGGGATCGCCAAGCTGCTCAACGAAATCTTGCTGCCAAACCAGTCGGGAATTCTTTGTTCGACGGTCCACAAAGTCAAAGGCCTCGAAGCCGAGCGCGTGTTTCTGCTCAAGCAAACCTTCGCGAGCTTCCAAGAGCGCCTCTGGAAATTTGGCGACGAGTGGATCTCTGTCGTCGGGACGAGCATCCCCGAAGAGCTGAATCTCGAATACGTCGGCATCACGCGTTCGAAAGAGCACTTGATCTGGGTTGATATAACCGGCCCCGACGCGCGCGAGTCGCCAGTAAATACGTTCGTCCTGACGGATTCGCTCGATGACATGACGCGCGAAGAGCTATTCGAGCGTTTCACTCGCGTCGAGAGCATGGCCACGCGAACGCAAGATCCAAAGCTCGCCGATACGCTCATGCTTCACGCGCGCGCGATCGAAAACGAGCTCGCGCAAATCGGAGATGACGATGTTTGCGATCGGTGACAAAGAGTGGCCAGGCATCTCCAAGCTCGTCGAGGAATGCGGCGAAGCGCTACAAGTCTGCGGCAAGCTCATGGGTACGGGTGGCGAAGAGAAACATTGGGACGGATCGAATCTGCACCAGCGCCTCGAAGACGAGCTGGCTGATCTCCAAGCGGCGATCATGTTCGTACGCGAAGTGAATTGCCTGGACAGCGACCGTCATGATCAGCGCGTCGCTAAGAAGCTCGCGCGGTTTCGTGCATGGCATGCGCTGGGGCTCACGAATCTACTCGTACTGCGTGATAACGCCTGCGTCGTTTGTCACAAACAATGCCTGCCTGATGCGCGAGCCAACGAGTCGATCTGCGCTGCGTGCTTCGAGGCTGGACGATGATCGACCAAGAAACACGATGCGCGTCGTGCGACGAGTGCCCAGCAAGCGGCACGATCTTTATCAACTACACACCGTATCCAGAAGAGCGCAAGAAAAAGGCTTTGCCGTCAAGCGACCGTGATCGTGGATTGTCCGTGCACATGCCGATTTGCTGGAAGTGTATGCGGGCCGCGATCAAGGTCAACGTCGAGATCAAGCGCGATGACCACGTGTGGGCACATGGAAAGGCTAAGCCGTGACCGCAACGATCAGGAAGCGCCGCAAAGACGAAGCGCCGATCAGTGACAGCTGCAACACGCCGCTGTGGTTGAACGACATGCTTGGACAGTTCAGCACGGATCCATGTTCCAACGATCGATCGACTGTCCACGCCGATTGGTCTTTCTCGCTGGAAAAAAAGCTCGACGGCCTCAAGCTTCCGTGGCGCGACCGAGCATTTTCAAATTGGCCATACAGTGATCCAGATCCGTGGGCCGACAAAGCAATCTACGAGTTGCAGCTCGGCCGTTGTACGGAGCTAGTGGTCCTCGCAAAACTTGATACCTCTACAGACTGGTGGTCGACGATCACGCAGCCGATCAAGTTCGTCGACATCAACTTCGAGCTCGAACCGGAGATCTGGCCGTTCAACAAGCGCCTGCAATTCGACGAGCCGCCCGAGCTTGTCGAGATGCGCATCAAGAAACGCCGCGAGGCTATTGCCCGCGTCGAGCGTGTTGCATGTCCGCGCGACGGCTGCTTTGGTCGCACTGGTGGCGGCCCGTGTGCAACTCGAAATGGCTCGCCGCATCTAGAGCGCATTCACGCCGCGGGCTTGAAATCGATCCCGAGCGAGACGACATCGAACAACTTCTGCTCGGTCATCATTCATCACAGGGGCAAAGCGCCAAAGCTGAATCTCGAATCCGTCGCAACGCGCTGGGTGCGGCCGATTTCAGACACGGCGCTCGCAGCGCTTGACTCGCAGCGAACGGATCGCGATTACGTCAAGATGGTTGAAGACTACGAGCGCGAGCTGCGAAACTAAGCTATGGGCGAGCCAGCTGTTGCGTCTATGTCAGAGCGTCAGGAAGCCTTGCGCGTCGCGCGCGCCGTGATCGAAGCTGTACGCTCTGACGAAGTTTCGCTATTTGACGAAATATGCGATCTCGTCAAGCATTCCGACGACGCCAGCGAATTCATGCATTCGGTCTTTGTGGCGTTCCAGATGCTCGTCGAGAACGCCGACAGCCTGACAGACGCTTGACGCGCGAAATCTCTTGTGGGAGCCTCAGGGCATGGCAAAGCACAAGTCCTGCAAGTACGGAAAAGTTTCTCGTGGCCGCCGCAAGGGCCAGTGCCGCAAGTCGCGCAAGACGCGCCGCAAGAAGTAGTCGTCAGCCGACGTGCGCGACGGGTGATATACTCGTCGCTGATTCGGAGGACTGACGATGCTGGTTGCGAAAACTTTCGTTGAAGGCGAGCGGGACTTCACGGACCCACAACAGGTCCGGCGAACGCGCTACGGCTTCAACTACGATGATCCGACCGGCTCGGGCTGGCAGATGACGTTCTTCAATCGCGTCGCCGACGCTGGAAGCCTGAAGGGCCTTGGGCGCTCTCTGGGCAATATCTCGTGGGCCGCGATCCCGAGCTGGGGGCAGATCGCGATCGTCGGCTTGAGCTCAGCGGCTGCGGGCTACCTGGTCATGTCGAAATTCGGGGCGTCGCATATCAAGCCGGCGCTGCGCAAGATCGGCATCGGGCGAGGCTAGTCGATGCCGTTGGTGATGTCGCTCGAAGGCCCGAAGCCCGAACGGCTCGCCGAGCTTCGTGGCGAGCTCTACGCGAGCATGCCGCGCAAGTGGTGGCGCTTTCTGACGTCGCTCAGAGATCGCCTGCCGGGCGGCAAGGCATCGGGCATGTCGCCGCGCGCGTTCGATCCCGAGCAGCTCAAGATCGGGATGCGCGTCGAGCTCGAACATACGCCCGATCCGCGGATCGCCCGCGAGATCGCGATGGATCATCTCGCCGAAGATCCGACGTACTACACCAAGCTCGCGAGGGTTCATCTCGATGGGCTCGGTGGACGCTTGGGCGGCTTGTTCACGCCGTGGACGTATCGCTGGCCGTTCGCGCTCGGCTTGTTCGCCGCGGGCATGTGGCTCGCGGGCAGCAAACGCGGCCAGCGAATCATGAGCGCCGCACGGAGTCGCCGATGAAGATCAACTGGTCAGCGATCGCGAAGTTGTTTGCCGCCGCGCTTGCTGGCGGCTTCTCGGGCGCAATCGTCAGGAATCAGCTTTCGCTCGAAGCCGGTGATCTCACCGACGAGCTCAAACTGGGCGCGAGCTTGACCGTTGGCGCGATCGTGACGACTGGGCTCGCATACGCGTTTCTCACGATGGGCGCACACAGGCAGCTCTCTGGCGCTCGAAGGCGCTGATCGTGGCCAAGAAGCCGAAGTTCGAAAAGCTGTTCGTGAATCTCCAGCGCAGCGGCGAGCTACGCTACGAGACGGCCTACAACGCGAAAGACGCCGCGCGAATTGCCGCGAAGCACGCACGCAAAGGCTGGTCCGTGAAAGTCACGTCGGGCGCCAAGACGCGCGCGGCTACGTTCATGTCGTGCGAGCCGAGTGCGCGCAAAGCTTACTGGTCTGACCCAGACGTCAAAGCCCATGCGATCTGCACGATGACGCCTGCGTTCAAGAAACGCGTGAGAGGCCGCTGATGCCACGCGTTGATGTCACAAAGAACTTTCGGCGCGAGCGGCAGTTCAGTCCCAAACTCTGCGCGCGTGGGTCGTTCAGAACGATCACGCGCGGCAAGATCAAGCTCGTGATTTGCTGTCCTAAGGGCAAATATCGTCGTGGGCGTTGCTCCGTCGGCACGCGAGCGCAGTCGATCTTGAAGCCGCGCTAGAACGGGCCGCGTAGCTCGCCCGTGCACGTGCATTTGGGCCTGTGATGCCCGAGTGCTTTGCATTCCGGATCGCGCTTGGCTGGTTCGGCTGGCTTGGCTGGAACGGCTGGAACGCCTCGAACTGGCGTCGTCGTGATACGCGCCGCGGGACGTGTTGGTAGCGTTGGCTTCTCTTCTTTCTTGGCCATGCCTCAGTATACCGCGTGGCACACGCGCACAGTCGATTCTAGGCGCGCGCCGCGTTACCGTTGGTTGTGCCGGATGATCGCGATGATCAACGACCCAAGTCACGGCCGATCATGCCGACGCGGCCGACGATCAGGCTTGATCCAAATAACCTAAAGCCGTCTTGGCCGATCGTGATCGCGTCGCTTGAGCAGCTTGGCAGCTGGACGATCTTGGCGCTCAGGCTGGGCGTGCTTTCGCTGATCAACAATTGCGTTCGCGAATTAGCGAATCCGTCGGCTGATCCGGCGCAGATCGTCAGGCTGCGCGAGCTGGTCGAAGTCTTGGCGCACTTGCCGCTCGAACGCTAGCGCTGGACGAAGTGAAATTCTGCGCCGTTTGCTTTGGTCTCAGACGCGGCGACTTTTTGCGCTGGCATGGCTGCTACCAGATCAGCGCGCGCGAGCTTGACCTTGCCGGCTTTGTGCAGGCGAACTAGTTCGCGCTTGAAGTCTTCGAGCGTCATGCCGTCTGTACGTGCATCGGCTTCGAGTTGCTTGAAGACGTCTGAGATAAACGCCTTCTTCGAGCTCGCCCACGGTTTCGTGCGCGACGCAGAATCTTTGATCGCATACGTGATCGCATCGTCGCGCGAATCACCGAGATCAATCTTGAATGGCTTCATCGCGCCCTTGACGGGCACGTGATTGCCTTGTTCGTCCTCGACCCAGGCCCAGAAGGCTCGACGCTTGAGCGAGCGCATGTATTTCATCGCTGCTTCGAGCGTCGGGTATGTGATCACGCCCTTGTCGCTGGATACGTAATTCCTGATCGTCTTGATTCCATCGGCGCGGGACTCGACAGTCTTGTACGCGACGCGAAAGCCGCCAAGCGGAATATTTTCGATGACTGCACGCCTGACGTCTTTCGGTTTGACAGTACGGCCAAGAGCCCGCGTCCAGCAAGTCGCGAGCGATTTGCGATCTAGGCCCGATTTACATGGAACTTGTCGCGCGCCGCTGCGTACGAGCGCCGCTTGACTGCCGTCGTAGCGCTTGCCGTCGACGATCGTCGTCGCGCCGAGCCCAAACAGCTCTTCGTTGTGCATCGGATTGCCTTCACTCGCCTCGTTGATGATGCGTTCGACGTCTGCTTTCGAAGCATCCAACGGAAGCGGCTTGATGGCCTTTGCAATCGCCCACGCATCAGCTACGGCCCGCTTGCGTAGATCATCTGAGTCTCGCGGTATGTAGAAAAAAGTTCGTTTGGCGCGAACAGAACCATTAGCTATGTCGAGCTCGATCTCGTATCGCTTGTTCGCGATGAGCCAACGCTCGTTCGTACGTAAGGTTTCTGGTTCGTGAATGATGAATGCGCCTGCCCTAGCGCGCTTGAGCGCACGTTGGGCCGCGGCTTCGCTACGATGCTGCGAGAAGATTTCTGGGCTCTCTGGTTCATGAACGTGTGCCTGAACCATTTTCCATTGGTCGCGTGGAGCGGCCATCGAATTCATTTCGATTGTGTAGTGCTTCGCGCGCATGCCGCCCGTGACTTCGCGTAGCTTCAAACTGCGTTCGAGTAAGAGATCCTCAGCAACTTGCATCGCGTTTGGATCTTCGTCGCGAACGAGCTCGTGAAAGCTGACGTCTTTTCCAGATGCGCCGTAGAGTTGTTTCTTCGATCCCCAGACGAACTTGGTATCGTCTGAGACGTCCTTCTGCTCGAAATGTGATTGCAACGCTTTGCTCGTTGCGTCGAAGACTTCGCCAGCATTTGCGTTCGCTGAAAGCTTCTTTAGCGCCTTAGCGACCGACCACGCCATCGCGGCGCCCGCAGCCGATGCCGCTTCGCGTGTTGCATGTTCTGGATCGCCGTACGCTGGATTGAAGCTATTGCCGGCCATTTTCTGGCCTTGGAAGAAAATTTCGATCTCAGGACCGTAGTTGAAAGCCTTCGAGCCTTTCTTGCCTGGCTTGCGCGAGCCCTGTTCGATGCGCCAATAGACGGCTGTCACTGGCACGTCTGCTGGGTACAACGGGCTCAACGTAAAGCTTCCGCCGTAACCACTGTTCACGACGCGCGCGAGCTTCGAGAACTTATGCCCGCTCTGTTCGATCATGTCTTCGGCGACTTCCATGACCGCTGGATCTGGATCACGAATCAAGTCTTGAAACTTGACCCACGTCTCGAATTCCTTGTCAGTTGGGCCCTTGCGATAGCGACCGCCTAGTCCATATAGCTCTTCGGGCTCGCTGTGATCTTGATCTTTGTCGCGATTGATCGCCTCGCGAATGTCGATTTGGGCGTTCTTGATCAAGATCAAATTGTCAGGCTTGCCGTGCGGCATGCCGGGCATTCGCTTGAGCGTCTTTGCGATCTGCCATGCCGTCGATGCTGCAGCGCGCTCGCAATACTCGCTCGATTGAGTGCCATAGCTCTCGATGAATGGCTTAGGCTCGCGTCCACCGCCAGCGCTGATCTCGGTGCCATCGCCGATCAAGATCCCGTCGCTGAACGGCCTGAAGTTGGCAACGCAACGTCCCATACCAGCTTTTTTGATCCACCACGTGATCTTGTCGCGGCCCAGATCGAGCTGAAAAGATGCGATGGAGTGTTCGGTGGCCACGCCGCCCGTCTTTGCGAACGTCGACACGCGTTCGTTGCGTTCGAGTAGCCTGTCTTGCGCGACGTCCAAGACTTCGACGCCAGGCTGCTTGATCAGCTCTTGAAGTTCTTTCTCGTCTTTACGAGACAGCGCCCCGAGTGATTGTTTTGCGCCGTACAGATGCGACTTGCGCGCGATGTTGTCTTCGCTGAGGGCGTTTTGTGCCAGTCGCTGTGCGCGATCGAAGTCTACGTTTTCGGCTTTTGCCTTACGAAGCGCCTTTGCGACGGCCCATGCGTCGGCCGCAGCATGTCGCCGAGCCTCTTCGATCGTCTTGAACTGATCGCGGTCAGAGCGCTCTGCGAGTTTCATCTGCTTGTTGTCGAAGACTGTATCGATGCGGTACGTGAAGCCGCCGTTGGGGTGCTTCTCGGCGTCCCACCAGACGTTAGAGACGTCGTCACTGCCGCGTTCGCCGATGTTGATCGTCCCGGAGTTTCCGTCGTTCGACCAGTTCGCGACGGTCAAGTCGCTGAGCTTTAGCTCGCGCTCTTCGACGAAGTCTTCGGCGACGTCGAGTGCATCGGCGCTGGCGTCTTTACGAATGATCTGGCGGAACGCGCGCTGGTCTTCTTTGGGACCAGCGAGACCGCGCTTGCGGTTTTTCCAGGCAAGCCCGGCAATTACAGCTGCGCCGATGCCGAGCGCGCCAAATCCGATCGAAGACCATAGAGTCGTCGGCGAGATCCTGGAGATCAACGCATC
>ERZ1292629.368-Hain-H43-01um-R1-368-length-47863-cov-16_pt1 | contig 47863 bp, 78 predicted proteins | sample MGYA00564399_ERZ1292629 | MGnify/ENA primary metagenome ERZ1292629 (study PRJEB36523, sample SAMEA6512636) | groundwater metagenome | collected 2019-01-08 | study: AquaDiva: Metagenomics assemblies of 32 groundwater samples
TCAGTTTCTCCCAGTCAATCTCCTTCGGCTTCGATCAGTCCGAGCATTAGTCCTTCTGTTTCGGTATCACTATCCCCAAGCATAAGCCCTTCAGTTTCTAGGTCAATCAGTCCTGGGAATGCTTGCGTTATGGATGCCTACAGCGAAAGCAACCAGAGCACCAACTTCACTGTAGACAGTTCTACTGAAGCGATCGGGCAAAGCTTTACTGGAAGTGGTGGAACGCTTTATAGTGCAGTATTCTATCTCAGTAGATTCGGAGCTATAACCGGAAGCGCTTACGCGAAGATCTATGCCCACACGGGTACTTTCGGTACTAATGGAACTCCAACCGGAGCTGCTCTAGCTACTTCAGAGGCTCTGGATGTTTCTACACTTTCGACTTCTAATACGCTCATAACATTTCCGTTTACAGGTGCAAACAAAATATCACTGACTGCCGGAACTCGATACTTTGTCGTAGTTGAATGGCAGGATGACGGAAGTGGGAACTGGATAAACGTTGGAACAGACGCTACTTCGCCATCGCACGGTGGAAACTATTCTCAGTTCGGATTCGGTTCTTGGAGTTCTAGTAGTGCTAGAGATGTCTGTTTTTATGTATACGATGAATGTGACGGAACGGATTATACAAGCTTTTCTCCGTCGGTTTCCCCTTCGATTAGTCCGTCCAAGTCACCGTCTGTTTCTCCTTCAATATCCTTGTCTACTAGTCCCTCAATTTCTGTATCAGTTTCTCCTTCTCTCTCGCCGAGTCCGTCCATCTCAGTTTCAATCTCACCGAGTATCAGTCCTTCCATTAGTCCATCAATTTCCCCATCCCGTTCCCCATCTGTTTCTGTCTCTTTATCGCCATCCCAGTCACCGAGCCAGAGTATATCTCCCTCAATTAGTCCGTCAATTAGCCCGAGTGTTTCAGTGTCCAGATCACCAAGCGTTTCTGCTTCGGTATCGCCAAGCACAAGCCCGTCAATATCACCATCAACTTCCCCATCCGTATCAACATCACTATCCCCCTCTCAATCTCCTAGTGCTTCTATTTCACCATCTATAAGTCCTTCTGTTTCCCAGAGCCTCTCACCGTCTGCCTCACCATCGATCTCTCCAAGTATTGCTGTTCCGATAAAACCACGGGTAGAGATATTGAATTTAATCACCGTTCGGAGTAGAATTAAATCGCAAACGAATACTAGAAATCGTATTCATTAACTTTAATGTAACTTTCCTTCCACAGTTGCGCTTGTAACTGTCATGGCTAAAACTCTCATAACCTCCAATCTTGAACTCTTGGAGGAAGCTCCCTATTCGTCGTTAAGTGCTAGTGCCTCGTCTGGTGCTAGTACCATCTCAGTCTATTCAATAGACAAGTTCGCTATTAACAAGATTTTGTTATTTGGTGAATTTGGACAAGAAGGGAGTGAAACCATTAAAACAGACTCTTCCGTAGCTCCTACGGGAACGACTGTCACGCTGGCTACTGCACTAACAAAATCTCATCCAAAGGACACGAAAGTCTATGTTATTCCTTACGACCAGGTAGAGGTTTCTCATGCTAGTACAACCACTGGTTCTAAAACAGTACTTACCACTGTAGGCCTTGACGAAGAAGGATTGAGTACCGTTTATACCGATACTTCTCAGTCTTCTGGGTACTACTTTACGAGGTTTAAAAACTCGATTACCGGAGATTACACTGATTATTCAGATCCAATTCCTTATAGTGGATTTGAAGCCAATACGGTAGGACGTTTGATTGAAATGTCCATGAAAGAAACCCGTAAGGATTTTAACGAAGTCTTGACCTACCAAATGCTTCTAGATGAAATAAACGCCTGTCTACGACATATACGAGGGAAATTAAAGCATTGGTCTAATGTCCAGGAATTTGATTATGTCGTCGATCAGATGGATAGAGGAGAGTATAAATTTACTATGCCTTCTACCTACTATGACCCAAATTCAAACCGATCCTGCCTTGATGTGAGAGTTGGTGATAGGTCTTTGATGTTTGTCGATAAAAGAGAGCTGAACGAATTGATGGATGATACTCACCTGACGACTATCGCTACTCAAGCTACCTCTGGACAAACGACTCTCGACCTGAGTTCTTCGGCTGACTTTGACGACTCGGGAACAGTTAATATCTATTCTGGAACTACTCAATACCCAATTACCTATACTGCGAAATCAGGGAATACTTTAACGGGGATTCCGGCTTCAGGGACTGGTTCTATCACCGCGACTTTGGTCGCAGGACTAAACGTCTGGCAAGGTGAAAGTGAAGGGACTCCTTCTGTATTCACAATCGCTGACGGATACCTGTATCTCTGGCCTCTCATCAATTCAACTGATTCTGGATTCAACATTGAGATGGACTTCTACACGGACATTGTAGAAGTGAATTCTGATGCAGACGAAATCACACTAGCAAGACATGACCTTATTAAATACTGGTTGAAGTGGATGATTCGAAATATCACTGAAAGAAAAGGCGAACCAAACTTCAACGATGGTGATTGGGTACTCTTTAATTCATCCATTGCTGACGCTGTGAGACGAGAAGATAGCGGTCAGAAGTTTAAAATGATGCCAAGAGTTAACGGCATTACTTATTCAGAGAGCAGAAGTCAAAGCATAGATAGATATAAACGAATCTAATATGGTCAATACGCAACCTCTTCAATTTCGAGATTATTCAGGAGGAACTATTCGTACCGTACAAAGTGCTATATCTCCACAAAACTCTGTGAAGTTAGCTTTAAACATGGATTCTGATAAAGAAATCGGTTCTTTGGTTTCACGTCTTGGAACGAATAGAATTGGATCACAGGTAGTCTCTGGAGCGACATGTCTAGGACTTCACTATTTTAGAGATACTGTCGGTTCGTCACATAAATTGTTTGGGGTGTTTTCAGACGGAGTGAATAATGATATCTATGACATGGTGGCTGGGACGAAGAGTCTCGAAGATGATACCAAAGATTTGAAAACACGATTCTGTACCTATCTTGATAGTGTCGTAAGAGTGAATGGGACAGATGCTCCAAAGGCCTATGACGGGAGTTCATGGGTAACAAGTGGTGGGGCGTTTGACCTATCGAATATGCCAAATGGAAAAACAGTCGTCGAATGGCGAGATAGGGTCTATGTCTGGGGAATATCTACTACACCGAATGTCTTGAAGTATTCTGGAATTGCTGACGATGTCACAAGGACAGTATCGTGGACTGTGGGAAACGGACAAATCGAAATCGAACAAGAAGATGGTGGTGGTGACGGAACGGCTTTGGCGAAAGTACCTGGATACCTTCTTATTTTCAAAGAACGAAGCATGAAGCGTTGGGATGGAAACTCTGTCTACCCAGAGGATCTAATAAATGTTGGCGCACCAACTCAAGAGGCTGTTTGTCAAGGAAGAGGGTATGTATTCATTGCGAATCAAGAAGGACTCTGGATGACCAACGGTGGCTACCCCGTAAAGATATCTCGTCCTATTCAAGATATTTGGGACGCTATACCGATTGCAAATGTTTCTTCGTTTGCGACATTTTGTGACGAATCGTATGTTTATGCTTTTATCGGCGACGTAACTGTTGGAGATAATAACTTCACGAATGTCTGTGTTAAATACAACATCGACTCTCAATCACTCGATATCTATTCCTACTACTCGGATTTCACAGTCTTTACGTGGTATCTTTCTTCAAGCCAAAGAGTAATAGTTGCTGGGGACAAGAATGGTCAGGCACTACAAATCAATACAGGAAATACGGACTACCACTCAACCGTACAACCGATTACATGGTCAGTAGAAACACACGATATTGAATTTGGTTCACGAGGAAAAAACAGTAAAATAAGTAAGATTAAAGTATTTACCAAAAATATTACCACGGGGAATCTCTTAATGCGGTCCAATTCTGATAGAGATAAAGATTGGATATCATTTGGGAATGTCAAAAAGCCTGTGGAAACTGTTTTCAATGATATAGAAGGAAACTGGATTAACGCCAAATTAACTGGTGTCGCCAGTACTGGACAGGTTACGTTTATGGGATTTGAATTTCCAGAAAAATCTGTTGATACGAACGAGAATGAATAATGTTTTTGACAACGGCTTTAACAATCATCTCTCAAAAACACCTCTACTCCCTCCAACTGCGGCAGGGCGTGTTAACTTTACCGAAGGAGTAGACCCGAGGAATATCGGCTTTGGAGATCCATTCTTACAGAGAGCCAAACTAGGGAATAGTTATATGAACGTTAAGCCTGGCGAGAGTGTTCAAGAGGCCATCAATGAAATCCACGATAGAGGTGGTGGGAGAGTTGTTCTGGATTCTGGAACATTCATGCTGGACGATAATTTGACGCTCTACTCGAATATTATCCTCGAAGGAGCAGGTATATTTGCTACTATTATTGATTTTAGTGGTGGCGCTTATTCTGTCCTCATTGAAGGAGAAGACCCATATTCCACTGGAACCGTATCGGTAACAGCGGATTCTACGACTATTACGGGTTCAGGGACTGTATTTACAGACGACATGGTCGGACAGTTCATCTTGATTGATGGTGATTTTTACGAAATCACTCAAAGAAATTCAAATACTGAGATTATAGTTTCAACTGGTTTTTCAGGTGCTACGCAATCCGGCCTAGAGTTCTACATCTCAACTATAAAAGTTGGAACCGCTGTTGAGAACTTAACTGTTCAGAACTCTTCAACACATGCTTTCATAATAGATGCTTGCCTCATCGTAAATCTCAATGCAGTTGCTATCTATGATTGTGTCAGAGGGGTAAGTGTTACAAACACTGTCGGGTTCTTAAGGGCGTACGGAGAGACAGGGGATTGTTCTATCGGAGTATATTTCGATAAAGTCTATTCCTATTTAATCAATACCGAATTTATCTATAATTGTTCAAGTGACGGATTCGTATCAGACGAAGGGGGAGATGCTACTATATTTAATTTCGGAATATCGAATTGTGCCGGACGTGGTGCGAAACTCACGAACACATCTAAACTCTCATTTATTGCATTCACCATAGATTCAAATACATCACATGGAGTGGAGATGATTTCTGGTTGTGATGGAAATACATTCACGGCTGGGTCTGTCCTCCAGAATGGTGGCGATGGAATAAAATTGACGGCTACCTCTGACAAGAATTCAATCTCTCAAATAGAGTTCTCTGATAATACTGGATATGGTGTAAATATCGCAGCTTCTACGTGCGATAATAACATTATTACGAGTAACGTATTTAGTGGAAACGGATCAGGTACTGTAAACGATAGTGGAACTGGTACTATTATAAAAAACAATGTCGGAGTTTCTGATAACGATATTACAGAAGGGCAACCTGTTAACGGAAAATTTGTTGTAACGGTTGTTAGTAACGATTTAGTGTTGGCTTTAAAAACACTCGCAGGTACTGACCCATCGCCTTCGAGTCCAGTATATATTCGTATTAACGGAACCATACGAACGGTAACAAGTGCTTTGTCGGTTACGAAAGCAGATGGTACAAGTTGGGCTGGATTAGGAAGTCCAGAATTAGGCGGTATAGAACACGATCTATTTATCTATTTGGGGTACAACACTACTGATGGAGTTGTTATCGCATGGTGTCGAAAGAATCATTTCCGTCAATATGGAGAGTTTAGTACCTCGACAACAAACGAGTCATATGCTGCTATTTCTACAACTACGAATGCAGCTGCGACTGACTACTATACTTTAGTTGGACGTTTTGCGGCGACCCTTTCTCTCGCTGGAACGAGTCACCTTTGGACAGTACCTACGTTTACAGCTATTAATTTGATTCAAGAACCTATCAAAGAAACTCGACCACTCACCTGGACACCAACCTGGGTAGGGTATTCCTCAAACCCAACTGGAACGTATTATTACCAATTGATTGGAAGTCGTCTGTTTCTTGAAAGACTCACAACCGCAGGAGGAACGTCAGACGCTATTAGTAATACGTTGACAGCTCCTTTCAAATCGAAGTATTCTGTTGACGCTGCAGCAATATGTAGAGGAATTGATAATGGAACATCTGCTTTTGGAAGAGTGGATCTTACAGCAGATAGCGCAACGATTACACTTCTCAGAGATGCAGCAGGAAATACATGGACAAATTCAGGCTCGAAAGATGGATTCCAGAAAGTTGACTTCCAGGTTGCTTGAGTTTTTTTAGCAATCTTGTATAATATAACTATAAAATACGCACTGATTACTCCTTCCACAGTTATGGCGTTCATCACTTGTGGCAGTATCCAGCAAGCAGTCAAAAGAAAACCTAGCCGCTCTGAGAGCGGCTAGTGTACCTGAAAACCTCATTACAGGATATGGGGATAAGTTAAATGCGGACGAAAAGAACCGTATACTTAGTTCGTTTCAAAGTTCTAAGTCCTCAGCCATTGACGCTAAGACTCCTGATTTCTTAAAGAATGACCCTTCGTTTCAGAAACTTTCTGCCGACCAAAAGGAAATTGCTATCTATAATTACGAGGTTCAAAAGTCTAACAACACCCAGAAGATTGACGCTTTAAATAAAGCTCTTGAACAAGCAACTGCTCAAGCCGACCCATACTGGCAACAGATTATCCGTATCGCTCAGACTGAAGTCTCGAACGGATTAGCGGATATCCAAGGAGATTACTCTTCTCAGAACGAGAATCTCAAGAGACAGATCCAGAATATTCAACAAGACCTCGTTACTAACAGGGGGAATTTAAGTCTAGAGCAACAGTCAGAGATGGCCTCTTTGGCGGCTGATTTGACCGACAGGCAAAAGACTTTTGAGTTAAACATGGGTAAATTGGGAGCACAAAAAGCCTCTCAATTAGACGCTCTTGAGTTAGATTACTCAAAACAGATTGACGACATCGGACGAAACACTACTTTCACAGGAGCTGAGAAACAAAGAGCCTTAGAAAAAATAAACCGTGACTTTGAAGTCAATCGTGAAACTCTCGTCGGTCAAGCTTCTGACGCTGGGATGACATTTTCTACGAAAAGAAAAATAGCCGAACAACGATTGGCTGATGACAATAAAGGATTAGTCGAGTCTACTCAACAGCAATACGACAAGCAACTAGCAGAACTCGAGGCCAACAGACAATACCTCACACAACAGAGAGGCCAACAGACTGGTAACATTGAACAGGATTTCCAATTCAACACTGCTCAACAGCAACAAGCGCAAGAGACTGCTCAAAGATTGATTCAGGAGCAAAGAGACAAAGTCCAAAGACAGTACTCTACTCAGATTGCCGAACTAGAAACACAGGCTTCTCGTGGAAATACTGAGGCTCAAGCACAGTTGGTAGATCTCCAGAGGAAGCTACAAAGTTCTCTCTCTTCGGCAGGACTAGCGGCTGAAAAATATCTAGGAACTGAGAATCTACCTGGTGGTACACCTTCTATTGGCGGAGTCACTGGTTCGCTCTATGACGACAAGACAAAAGATATAGCACAGCGTAAACAGGCTATTTATGGAGATTTGACACAGCAGTCGCTTAACTATCAACCGCTCTAATATGGCTGACAACATTCTCCAAGGAACACTCACTCCGCCAGTAGCACCACAAATGCCGACTGGTCTTCAAGTACCTCAAACAAGTGGTGACGTAAAAAACTTAAATCAAGACATATCTACCCTTCAATCTGCACAGCAGTCTCCCAATTCCCTGATAGACTTTCAGAAGGTCATGCAACTCTCCAGCCAACAGGCATACAAAGAGAGACAGACTGCCGAATTACAAACCGAAGCCAAGGCCTTTGATCCTACTAAAGTTTCAGGAGGAACGTTTGCATCTATTATTTCTAATCTCGAACAACAAAGAGGTGGGGATGTCGGGAAGATTTATGCTTCTACTTTAAACGCCTACGCTTCTGCTCAGGAGCAAATCACGAATAGACTCCAGTTTTTACAGGGACTCAAACAGTCAAAAGACCAATTCAAAAAAGAATTAGACCTCAAAAAGAAAGAACTCAAGGCTAATTCTAAGTTGGCTGGTAAGGAATATAAGCTGAAGGTCAAGCAACTAAACGACACTCAAAAGAATTGGGAGAAGGAATTTGCACTTGCTCAATACAAAGCGACTGTTAAAAACAACATTAACGATGTATACGCAGATACAGGAAACTACAAAGCTACCTATACCCCTTCAGTTCCAGCGTCTTTTAATCCTGATAACTACTAACTATGGCTGATGACATTCTTAAGGGAACTTCTGAAACAGGAAGTTCTACAGAGAAAAAGAAGACTTACGACATAAAGCGTCGTAGGGCCATGTTAGATATGCTTAATTCTGGAGAAGACCCTGGATTTGTGAAATACAATCATACAATGCACGGATACGATCCAGAGGAAGCTGACGATGCTATCAATACATTTTATCAGGCCACAGGAAAGCCGAATCCACTCGGTGAATCAACACAACAGAAAACTGGCGACGATCTCGGAACGGGAGAGATACGAAAAAGATACGAGTCTGCATTAATTGCGAAAGAAGGTATCGAGAAATACCGTGACCTTTATAAAGAGGTAACAAAAGACAATACAATCTTACCAACTGAAGTATCTGGGGAAGATGCTGCGAGATTAAATACTGCACATAAGTTGTTACTTTTTGACATCGCCACTGCACAGGGTACCGGTGCTCTTCAGGCTCCAGATCGTGAACTCGTAGAACAAGCTCTTCCAGATGTAACAACGGCTAATCCGTTGAAGATAGCTGGTATGCAAATGCGCGGTGGAAGGGGTGGAAACATCGCTGCCTTCGATGCTGCGGTAAAAAGAATGGACGAAATATCGAGTAGTCTCTTAGGGGGTAACGAAGAACAGAGTCAACCAAACCAACCAGCTCAGAAATCAATGGACGACCAAGCTTTTGAATGGCTCCAAGCAAATCCAGACGACCCAAGGGCTGGGAAGATTAAAGAAAAACTTGACTCTAAGGGATACAAACCCATTGAGGCAAATACCGAACCTGAAAGTTCCCCTCTTGTAGATCAAGATACCGAAGAAATAAAGAGTAGCGGATTCTTTGATACACTCGGAAAAGAAATTCCTGAACTCGCTGGTAAACTTGCTGAACGGGTTGGCAACATAGGTAAAATAGAATCTGAGAAAGATCCAAGTATTGTTGAACGAGTTGGAGGTACACAGCTAAAGGCTATGGGTCAGGTAGCCGGTGGAGTGAATGATATATTCTCTTCAGTCTTTAAAGTTGGAATGTCGGCACTTCCTGAAGGAACCCGTGAAACCGCCAAACAGACTATGGAAGAGGTATTGAAGACAGACGCTGGAAAGGCAGGTCTGTTTGCACTACAACAAGGTGGTGAAATGTATGATGAATGGAAAAGCAACAATCCAGAACAAGCCGAGTATGTAGATGCGTTAGCGAATATTGCTACGGCCATACCTGCTGGGAAAGTCCTCGGAGCAACTGGCAAAGAAGCTATAGATATAGTCGGTGATACTGGAAAGGCCACTCAAACACTAATCGGAAAAGATTCAGTCTTGAAAGCCAATGATGAGATATTCCGTGCCGTTAAGCCGAGTGTCTCAGGTGGAAAAAAGTTGAATCAAGTTAAACAGTCAATGGAGACCGCGACGAGAGAGTTGGTAGATAGAGGCTACAAACCAAAGAATTTTCAAGAATATGCCGAAGCGCTATCTAAAGCAAAGAGTGAAGTCTGGAAAGAAGTCGAAGCGAAGATAGGATCTTCTAACGCAAGAGTGAGCCTCAGGCCAATAGCTGATGATATCTATGCGATGTCTGATGACGCCACAATTGGGAGAGTAGATCCTAATGCTTCAAAGAGACTCAAGAAGATCGCTGATTCACTTGTATCTCAGGGTGATGATGTTTCGGTAGCAGACGCCGAAGCCCTCAAGCAATACGTCAATGGAGAACTCAAAGGGACTTTTGGGAAGTTCAATTTGTCTGCCTCTGAAACGAATGCTAAGAAACTCATTACTGCAAAGATTGGTGAGCAACTCGACAGTCTCCTTGCTAACGTACCTGGAGAATTTTCTGGATTGAAGAAATCATACGGTGCTTTGTCACAAGCAGAAGAAGATGCCATGAAACGATTGACTGTATTTGGTCGCCAGAATCCTCAATCATTGGTAGAGAGTTTCAGTAAGATCTCAGGTATTAGTAATATCGTAAAGGGATTAATTACTGCCTCGCCAGCGGATATTGCTAAGGGAGCAGGTGAGATTGCTCTTGGAAAGATTCAGAAATCTGCAAACAATGCAGATGATATTATTAAAAGAGCTTTCGAAGGAATTTCAAAGTCTGAAGAGGGATTTAAAAGTAAACTCTTTAACATTCGTCCTGGGATGAATATTGAAGATGTTTCAGGTGGTAAGCCTGGCCTCCCGAAGGAGAACCCCTCTGATGTTTTTGAAGCAAAGATGTCAAAAGTGACACAGGATGCAAAAAGTTCCGGGTCTTTCGAGGAATTCAAAAAGAAATACCCTAAAGTAGGGACAGAGCGTTTAAAAAATATCTTCCTTACAGCAAAGAAGAACTAAAGTGATACTAACAAGGCTACTACTGGAACGCTAAAGGTCAACCAAATAGCCATCTTACGAACGAATGAATATGGCTCGCCAAAAATAGCAGTTCCGATAATACACAGATATAATATTCCCCATCCCATACATTTGCATTTATTGTTTAAATCTGACTAGAATATAACGTACAATACTAGCATGAATCAATAAGCAAGTCAATAGTCTATGACCGACGAACAGCGAAATGAGATAACTCGTATGGCTACTCTTGAAACGAACTTCTCAAACATCAATGACGATCTAAAGGAGATCAAAACGGCTATTACCAGATCAACTATCTGGCTTATTACGACCCTTTTGACTATTATCGTAGCCTCGTTCTCACTCGCTTTCTGGCTCGGGACTTGGAAAGGAGCATTGGAAGTACGACTAGAAAACCTCGAACGTGAAAGAAAGGCTAACGCAGAAGAAATATTGAATCTCCGGAGTTCTATTCAACCAACGATAGATAAATCCATAGATAACTTCGCCCAGAAGAATTTTATTGAATATAATAAATAGTATGACCAAGAAGAAACCTGGTGTAAAATTGAAGAAAGGTGTAGCACTCAAAAAGCGTTCACCACTGAATAAGTACACACCAAACACTCGATTTGCTTCAAAGAAGAAGTCAATGGCCTAGAGTCTGTTCTTTAAAATCTGCCAGTCAAGTCAAGTAATGTTATGAAAAAAGAATGTATTTGTAGTGTTAAACACGAAGGTGTGTGTAGTGATTCGAGAGTATCTCCACTATCCGAAGAAGTAATGCAAGCTAAGAGGTTCTTTTATGAACACTTTGAGGCTAGAGGGAAAAGATTCTTGGGAAAGATACTCACACAAATAGACGCATCAATAGTAGATGAGCGTCAAAACAAGGCCCTTAAAGACCTCATAAAGTCAGAGTGTAACGAATTTATGTGGGAGCTACAAGATTACGCTTCAGATAACCCAGGGATACCTAACGGTGCACGATGGGCGCACAGTGTGAACTTGGATGATATTAACTAATTAACCTAAACAACGATTTAGGCTGGCAGATTTTAGGGAAAAGACCTCCACAAAAGGCAATTCATCTTTAACCCACCACTATAAACAAACGTGAGAAAAAAGACATGTATCACCAATACCTTTTTAAGCGCCATGCTTGGCAGCTTGCTTGGTTTTTTACTTTCTTCATTGGATCTCAATATCTTTTATTTATTTTAAAATAATATTATGGGATATTATTCTCAAAAAGACCCAGATTGGGAAAAGAAACGACTCGGAACATGTGCCTTCACTATAGGAGGATACGGTTGTTTCATCACCTCTTCTGTCAATCTTGCTAAGAAATTGGAATCCCGTGACAAAGACCCAGTAGAATTAAACGACTGGCTAGTTAAGAACAAAGGCTATGCGAACGGTTGCCTACTCATTCCGGCGAAGGCTGGAGAGTATCTTAAAATGAAATACAAAGGTTCTTTCAAGCAACCGCAAGGAAGGTACTGTATCGCCGAAACAGATCACTACAAAGGAAAAGGAGTTCCTCAACATTTCATTTTACTCGATACTAAAAAGAATGTCCGTATAGATCCGCTTGATTTAGACCCATCATGGGAAAAGAATAACTACCGAATTGTTTCCTATCGTGTTTTTGAGGCAATCAAAAAGCAATCTACCTCTACCGGACCAAACACTAATTCAACCCGTCCTGATCTGAAAATAGAGATAATCACAGAAACGCCACAGGAGCCTGAAATTAAGGTGGTAGTATCAGAAGTACCGGTAGCGCCCGAAAAGCCTGTAGAGGTACCAAATATCATCGATAAAGACGTTCCAAAGAGGTCGTTTTGGAGATATATAATAAATCTCTTAAGAAATATCTAATTATGCAAGAAGCACCAAAAGTCTGGTGGAAAAGTAAAACTTTGTGGTTTAACGTCGTATTGCTTATTGTGGCCTTTGTTCCACATATCAATACCCTTATCCCACTTCCATCAGAATTCCTCGAATTAGTCGCACTCATTGGAAACATTGTCCTAAGATTGCAGACATCAGCGAGTATTACTTTGAAGTAAAGAATTGCGCCTCGAAAGGGGCGTTTTTCTTATCCCCTGGACTTATTTCTACAAGCTGCTATAATAGGAGGTAATAAGTTCTTTTCGGTACAATTTTCATCACTGAGATAGACGGTGGTGGGCAAAAATCCCTTAATTGGGACTTCATATCGAAGTACAGCCCTCAGCTATTCTATCTAGTTGAGGGATTTTTGTTTCCAAGAATAGAGAAAAGAATACTTACAAAAGCGTTTTTCTCTTTATCCTTAGTGAATGGTACCCCCAATAACTAAGGAAGGTTCAGTTGCAGAAGACCTACTTGGAAGGTAATGCTCCAAGTGCACATCTCAATTCCGATCAAATCCCCTCTCTGAGACCCTAGTCCTCTCGACCCAGACTGCAAGTGAAAAAGGATAGGGGGGAATAGTGTACGATAGTGTCCATATATGGACCATATAGTACCCCACTCTAATACAAAGATATGTACTCAGACGAAGAGAAGCTTGATCGGCATAGAAAGACCTGGCTGACAAAGGAATGCTACCAGCTCATAAAGAAGGAAATGCACAAGATTAAAAAGGAAGAAGATAGGAAAGTTTCAATGCAGAAGATAATAAACAATTTAATACTAGCTAACCTAACTAAGTAAACATATGGCAAATGAATTCATCTGCTCAGATTGTAAAGGAGACGGTACAAGGTGTCGTTGCCACGAAAAGAGAGGCCCAAGAGTGTATCTTGACCCGATTTTAGACAGGGAACAGATACTAGCGAACGCCGAGATGGAGTATAGAAATGCTCTAAGAGAACTAAAGGAATTTAATCGACTAAACAGGTAAACTACCTAACTAAATAAAAACGTATGAAGGAAATATTAGCGACATGGGTAGTTTACCAGTTAATAGTTATAGGGATAAGTGGGGTTATATTTTTAGACCAGCTCCATAACGGGACTTATAAATGCGACCCAGATTATTCGAAAGCTAGTTGGCTCGTCGCTACTGTACCATTAGCTTGGTTTCTGCAAGACAGTAATTATGAAGATAAGTTTTGTGGAAAAGATTAACTTCTCAGAACGTCTCCAGAGCCTTAAAATTGCCCCTAAGAGCGTTACAAAGACCTCTAAGAGGGGTGATATAGTACAGAGGTTCTTAGACCGCCTAAAGATAGACTGGAACGCCGATAAGTACGGAGAACTCAAATTCGTAAGAATCAATGTCAGATTAAGATTTATGAGTGTTACCGATCTCTATCAGTTCTATGGGACGTGTGATGAAGCAAAGAACTTCTCAAAATATTTCTGGTGGGCTACAAACCCAAAGAAGAATAACTTTGAACCATATAAAGAAGTATGAAAGACAAATGGATCGAAAAAATAATAGTAGCTGAAGAGAAGATTGACTTTGTACCGATGACACAGGAATACGGTAGAGCCGAGTTCATTTTCTGCCCAGTGTACAAATACGGGAAGATGAAGGAATTGTATATATATCCAAAACAACAACCAGACGCAAAATTTTACTACAAGTTTGAACTTAAATACACACCACTAGATTTCTCTATATCAAGCTGGGCTCACCAAGGAATGGATGACCCAAATATATGGCTCATGTTCTGGTGTAAGGAACATAAGTGTATGTCATTTAGTGTTTACGTCCCGATACAGGCAAAAAGTTTCCATATATCAACGTATAGCAATCTCAGAGTACAGTTTGAGAAGTAACTCACTAAGAAGAAGTAATATATGAAAAAGATCCTTTGTTTTCTCGGACTACACAGATGGAAAGACTACGAAGACGGCCAACAGTGTAGCCGGTGTATGAGATATTATTGGGAGTAGCCTTGCATTATTTACAGAAGGTTGCTAAAAGAGCCTCCGCATGCTAGACTATGTTAGTAATTAGTTATGAAAGAAAATGGTAAAGAATAAATCAGCCGTTGCTCTGGCAAATCTCCGGTACGAAAAGATGACTCCAGAGGAACGAGAAAAGAACGCAGAAAGACTTCGAATGATAGCCAGAAAACCGCGTAAGAAAAGGAAAAATATCAAAAGCCTTGACAGATAACCTTCCGCATGCTAATATTAAGGAGCCAAATGAGAAACGTACGGTATTGCACCGTTGAAACCGAGTATCATAAAGCATTTTAATAAGAAGGTGGTGTGTTGTTGGGGGGATAAGCGAAGAGAGAAAAAGTAAGTTACTCGTCTCTGGCTAGTCCTTAATCGCCATGATTTCCCCACAAGCACACCACTTAAATCCAATAATATGTACAAAGTAAAAGAACTAAGAAAAGGTTTGCACCAACAGTTGATGACCCTTTTCGGAACAAAAGAGTATTTAGATAATCCATCGATGAACTATAAGGAATCAAAAGAACTCCTTCAAAATAGTTTCGACATAGTGGACACAATTCAAAAGTCAGAGGATTTCGACAGTTGGATTCTTAAAGCGCACTGGATCGGTGGTATTTCAAAGGAAGACGCTCAACAAATCTGGTTAAATTATTGGGATGAAAAGAGAGACGAAATGATAGAGAACGAGACAGATGATATGTTGGTAAACGCCTAAATATATGTACCAAACACAAATAGAAAGAATTTTAAAAAAACTTCGTTCAAAGAAAAGTGTTAAAAACTACGAACTCAATAAAATCTGTTTCCGGTATTCCGCACGAATTAAGGATTTACGAGATAAAGGTTACGAGATAGAAACAGTCAGAGAAGGATTAGGAATATTCTCATTTAGTTTAATTAAAGAACCTAAGAAATAATATGTACAAGGTAACAATCACTAAAATTGAAGAGAAGATGGTTCCAACAAGGGCATACCAAAGAATTAAGGAAGAAACAAGCACGGATGATGGTGAATATGGGTATGTAACAGGAGAAGAACTTAAAATTGTTGAAACAGATTTGTACGAGCAGACTGTTGAAGAGCTGGAGATAAGCGAAGTTGTTGCCGTCGTTAATAAATAAAGCAGTGTAGGGTGAACACTCACTGCATATATGAAACAAATATACAAATTACTCAATTACATCGAAAAGAATAAGAAGTTCAATAGAAAGAGAGAGAAAGGAATAGTGCTAGTTTTTTCCCTGATAATTCTGTTTGTGATAGGAGACGGAGCGCACGCAATTCTAACAGAACCAATGTACCTGGAGATGAAAGCCTGGGACGCACGACAGACAACTTGGGAGAACGAACCTTTACAGGCGTTCATAGAGACCAAGGAGGAAACCGGCGATTGGGTGGAGGAGATAGAGGCAGGAAACAATGTGGGTCATTCTTCGGCCTCTATCGAATCCAAGATTAGGGAAGTATTCGGAGAAGAGGGAGAGAATGCCTTGAAGATCGCCAAATGTGAATCAAGGTTCAATCCGGAAACTGTAGGAGACGGGCACCTGACTTTCCAACACAACGGACAGACATACGGAGAATCTATCGGACTTTTCCAAATCCGGACTGGTGGAAACGAAGGTGGGAAGGTTTGGACTCGTTCAGACAATGTAGAGGAGTTTAAAAAGGAAATGATGAACCCTATCGCCAATATCAAAAAGGCAAAGGATGCATTCGATAACTCAGGTAGCTATCGACCTTGGTATAATTGTGCAAAGCTAAATGGACTTTTATGAATCTAATCCTCAGAATTATAGCGACTCCTTTCATTCTGATAGCATTGGCAGTATTCATACTGGTACTGTTATACGCTGATTTCACGAGTGAATGGCAAAAGGTAGAAAAAAGAATTAAATGTAACTAATATGAAAGAGGAACAAGAAGTAATAGACAAAAGCCTCAAAGAAAAGGCTATTCAAATTCAAGGGAAGAGTTATGTTCTCGTGGCAGATCGGATTGTGTTCTTCAACGAACAGTATCCAAATGGGGCGATCCATACGGAATATACCGAAGAAGGAGATAGAGTTACCTTCAAGGCGACTATATATCCAGACGTAGAAAGCGAAAAACGGTACTTTACAGGGTTCTCACAGGCAGTATGGGGTGTTGGTATGGTTAACAAGACAAGTGCCCTTGAGAACGCAGAAACGAGCGCTGTAGGACGTGCCCTCGCAATGATGGGAATTGGCGTAGTAGAAAATATCGCTTCGGTGGATGAAATAAACAAAGCGCATCAGACTGAAAAGATCATTGACGCTTCACCAGAATGTCCACAATGTGGAAATAAGATGAAAATGAGCAAAGCAGGGAATCCATATTGTCCAAATAGATACGGAGCAAATCCATCTTGTCCTCCAAAGGTACTTACTGATAATGATAAAGACGTGATGGCTGAGCTGGACGCAGTGCCTAAGAAAGATGGAATTCCAACCCTATGACACCAGAATCTGAAAAAGCATTTCGTGATTGGGGAAACGCCTTGGCTAAAACAGTCAGAGACTTAAAGGCACAGGTAGACCTCCAAGAGGATAAGATAAACGTCCTTTCAACCAATCTCTTCAATCTTAGGAATGATGTTGCCGGATACAAAACGCTTTTGATTGATCTGAGAGGTGAAGATGCTGTAGAACTCCATTCCTCAATGCCTCTTACAGTAGATGATGTAATGGATAAACATTTTGGAAAAGAAACTAAATAACTCACTTAATAGCTATGGAGAAGAAAATCGAAGAAATAATTGAGTTGGTTTGGAATGCAACAGGCGAAGGCTGGAATGGCGATTTTATGCCACAGAGGGTTTGGAGGAGTAAAAAACAATTTAAGGACACTAGGCCACACTTCCTACTTTGAGAGCATTAAAAGAGAGAAGGTGAATTGAAGTTCTTAGAGATTGGTCAAACGACTACCTTGCCCTCTGTCTATACCAGAGAATAGATAACTACGTTTGGCCACATATCCAGAAGCTAACGAGAGATATGTCCCGTGCAGGGTAAATGCACAGTGTATAGCCGGAGGGAATAAAGTCTAATAGCTTAGGCTCCCTCCGCGAAATTACATTCAGTCCATAAGAAGAAGTTCTTTCTCACATACATAGGTGGCGGTTCGTTCGCAAAGGTAAATTCTCCGGTGGATATATACGCCGACAAATAAAGCCAAGTTGGGTAGACCTCTCAACGATTGTCTATCAACCGCCTTGAGAATACCTATGTATTTGAGAGTGAAGTTCATTTAAGAGAGTTAGTTCATTGAAAACTGAATACAGCGGACTAAAGATTATGGGAAAGATAAAGAATACCGTAACTTTGGCTAACAAAATTGTCGCTGAGGCAAAGAAAGAGTTAGCTAAAGAGAAAGAACAGAATTTAAAGATTCAAGCAAAAAAGCTTCTTGAAGAAATTCAAGAGTCAAAGAGAACTGTTAATTTGCTTGAGCGACAGTTAAACAACTTCATGAAGGAAGTTGATCTCGATTAGGAATGTACGATGTTCCAAAAGAAGTAGTCTATCGCTATGCCTTTAGGAAAGCGTCAGATTACTTTGCGGAGAAGTTAGAGAAAAAGCGTAGAGAAGGATACGTTGCAGTTCTTGTAGAAGGAGCTTACGAAACAATGTACTTCATGCGTTGCAATGATGACGGCTATCCAGACACACACAGATTGATGACGCTCGAACTTCCGGCATTATCAGTCAAGAGTTTCTCTGATTATGAAGAGGTTCCGTACGAGATGATGACCTGCTATCAGGTAGAAATTCGAGTAGAAACACCACTCCTAACACAAAGTTTTGGTCCAACTGGATACCCGTGTGTATTCATGTGGTCTGGACGAAGAATGGGAGAAGATAGGGTTCCGATCGAGAAACTCAATGTGAAGGAACTGATGATAGTTGCTCAAAATGCAGTGAAAAGTAGAGAAGGCCTAGTTATTGACGAAGCCCTAAAGAATAAGATTTATAAGTAATTAACGAGCTGTATTCAGTTTTGAGTCAATCAAACAGATAAGAAGAAGTGTGTTCAAGAGAGAGGTGGCGGAATAGGTAGACGTTTAGAAGGTGCATACGACGTTAGAACCAGCGGTGCGTCATGCAGTGTGACTACACAGAAATAACTAAGTCGCGATTAAGTTCGCTCCGGCAAACAACCGGTACTGTCAAATCCCTGCCCTCTCTTGAGTTCATTTCTCTCAGTAACATAACAAAGGCATGAAGCTACTCAGGAAAATTATCATCGTGCTCCTTTTCATACCAATCGTTCCGGCATTCTTAATTACGGAAGCCTGGGAATTCCTTGAATCATAACAAAGTATCAATATGGAAAAGGAAATAAAAGAGCGTATAGAAGCTCTCAAAAGTCGTATGAGTGACCCATATCGGTATGACAGGACAGAAAACAACAGGATAGACCAAGCTTCCATAGAGAGACTTGAGCAGTTACTTGAAGACTTATACGGATACTAACCAAAAGACCTAAGAATACAAAAATGAATGTAAAAAGCAAAAGAGCTAAAGGAGTGAGCTTAGAAAACTATTGTGCTGATCTACTGATAGAGACAGGTCTTGACACGAGAGCTAAGAGAGATGGAGCAAGTGGTGCAGGAACCAGAGAAAAAGGTGATATTTCAACATCAGTACAGATAAATGGCAGAAACCTTGGAATCGAATGCAAAAATCACGCCAAAGCGAAAGTGAAGGATTGGTGGGAACAAGCAAAGAAAATGGAAGACTTAGGCAGAGAGCCTGTAGTGATATATAAGCTCGGTGGAGAAGCATTAGCAGATACTAAGGTTATTATCTACTACTCGACGTTCCTAGAGCTACTACAAGGACAATCAGGCGGTGTGTGTGATAAAGGACATTTACCAGATAACCTCAAATGGAAAGTCAAAAGATTAAAGGACTATTCTCAGGATTTAATGAAGGAGCTATGAAATCATACGACCTAGAAAACGTAGGGAGAGAAATAATCAGGAATAAAGATTTTCCTTGGAAGTTGGATGATATTCTTCTAGACCTCACAGGCTGGATGATGTATTTCTCAGAGCAGTTTATACAACTTGAACAAAAGGAAGCGCAGTTTCACAAGGAATATAAAGGAATGGACAATCCTCTTTCAGATAAAAGTATAGAATCACTGTGGAAAGTCACTCCAGAAGGAGCAGATCATATTCGGGTAAAACAGACTCTGAAAGCTATTGAAAAGGCTATGAGTAATGTGAAATCATCTATACGGCTTGCAACAGAAGAAGCCAGAGGAATTGTATGAACTGGACAAATATAATAATACAAAGCAACAAGCAGGGATACTCTAAAGGGTTTGTTCGGGGAGTGTTTACAGCAGGGGTAATAATGGGTGGTTTAATAATCGTACTTTTATGAGAAAAGAACTATTAGACAGAATCAAAAGGCTCTCACCAATCTCAGACCAGAAGGAATGGAAATCCTTGAAAGAAGTTATCGGGTTTATGAATAAAAACGACTTAAAAAACAAAGAAATATTCGAAGAAGCTAAGAATAAAGGTCTATAAATCTCTCTCTAAATAAGAAATACTATGGAAAAGGAATATAAGTTATTAGTTTCAGGCGGAGATCATGGTGGAACAGATCAGTTATCCGAGATGGTAACCGAACACATGAAAGATGGCTGGGAACCGTCTGGAGCCGTTACTATATCCCCAGGAAGGTATGCTTTCGAAAGATTCTACGGGCAAGCAATGATTAGGGAAGTAACTCACTCTAAGAAATAATATGACTCCCCATACACCATCAGAGAAGGAAAAAGTAGAAGACGCAAAAGATGTTATATGTATGTATCGCTATGACCCTAGAATGGGCGGTGGTGAGTATGCTGAAATGCTAGACAAAGTTATTGATAATTTACTCCTCCAAAGAGACCAAGAATGGATTAAGCGTATTGAGAGCATTGTTCCAGAAAAATTACCAATGGATAAAGACGGACTAGTAGAGAGGTTTGTAGACGGGGTTGATATGTGGGGAAGGGAATACGCAGATAACTTCAACAATGGCTCAAAGATGTGGAACGCCTGTCGCCAAGCAATACTCAATAAAATAAAGACTCTAAAACACTAGTAACAAAATAGTATAGAAGAAGAACACAAACACGATATGGCTGGCGATAAAATACCAGTTTCATACGGGAGTCAATTTGATGGAGACTTGCATTTACAGTATTGCGTAGAGTGTGGATATACAGAAGATGTTTACATTGAATAACTCATCACAATAAGGACTAACAACTATAGATTATGAAAGGAGATATCGAAATCAAGGAGAATATAGTATACGTTTTAGAGAAATTCCAAAACAGAGATTATTCGTTTTCAGAAGCCCTAGACTCCCTTTTTAATCGTGTAAAAGACTCTAACGATTTTCACTACTGGAAGGGGCGGAAAGATGAAGCTATGGAGAAAGATAAGGCTATTGCTTATATAACGGTCAGAAATGTAGAGGACTTAGAAAAAGGATTGAACGTTCCATTATTGGTTAGAAGATACGATTACGTCCAAGGTTTCGATCCAGAGCCTTATTCAAATCACATAGCTATTAAGAAGTCCTAATACTAACAACTATGAAACAAACAGAATTTATAAAAGCTTTTAATAAGAAGTGGGAATACGCAAAGGCTAGCGGTGGGTTTCGAGTTCTTGGAACAGTAGACCCAGACCTCATAATTGCCTTCCTCGAAGAGAACCTTCCAAAGCTTGTTGAAGAGGTGGAGATGACAGCATACCTAAATGAAAAGGATAGGCGGAGAAAGGAAAAGTGTCGAACTGCCGAAGTGAACTTAGAAGAAGGGATTAAAAGAGAAAGAAACCGTATTATAAATCTCCCAGCAATGAAGATGGAGGAGGAAAGCTTAGAGTACAAAGGCTCACTAACCTGCCTTATATCCAGAAACTCTCTTCGTAAAGAACTCTTAAAGCAGATAACAGATTTTAAACCATAATACATTGAGAGAGTATGAAACACCTCACAACAGAAACCTGTAAGCTCATATCAGAGAAGCTCGGAAAGGATGCTCCTAAGACTCTTTATTTCCATTGGGGAGAAAGAGGTATATACACAAAGTCTCAAGCCAGTATCAATAGCACCGACGAGGTAGAGAGAAATCCGGTTCCAGCCTATGGCGTCGAAGAGATACTCATGCCTTCTGGAATACTGGAGAAACTCTCGGGAGAAAGAAATGGACATAATCTATCTGCACAATTCCTTTCTCTTTGGCATATCAGTGGCTGGGAAGAAGCAGAGAAGTATCTAATCTCACTCCTCTAACAAAGCATATATGAACGAAATAGGCTACAAGGAAGGATTCGGATATTACGAGGTAATCAAGGACTTTAGAGGTAGAGAATGTTATGTGAATATATCTTACTGGCGTTTCCTATGGCTTTGGTTCTCTAATCTCTAAATAAACATATATGACAGAACTCGAATGGATACTCTGGCTCAATGAGAATAATTTAATAGTGAAATAAGCGTATGAAGAAGACTTGGGAATCGTTTGGATTAGAAGCGGGATTTACACGTTTCCAGAATCAAGAGAATGGATCGGAATATGTTATTGAGGATAAGTACCTTCCTGATCTTCTCTCACTCTTACAGGATGAGGTAGTGGAAAGCATATCAGGAAAAGGCATATTCTCTGAGAAAGACCTAGAGAAGATGTACGAAGTTGAGCCACAAACCAGAGATGAAATTCCTATGGGTGTTTCTCAATGGAAGGCTCATGGGAAGAAATATGGCTACGATAAATACAGCGACCCAGAAATAGAATCTCAAGAAATAATGAAAGAGAGCTTTGAGCCACAAACCAGAGATGCAGAGTTTTGTGGGATTTGCAAACATAAAACACCTTGCCCCCATTCAAGACTCGATAAAGCTATAGGTAACAAGCCATTTAAAGAGTGTAGAGGAATAAACTGCAACCTTCCACTCCAACATCCAGGAGCCTGTTACCCAGGGCAGAGCGCTAATTCACCATCTAAAGAGAAGGAAAAAGAGTGTAAAGGACATGGTAATTGGACTTTCCAGAGTAGAAAATATTGTATGGGGAAGTGTGAAAATCCTGAAGTAAAAATGTGTAGCTTTAAGAACTGCCAATTCCCAGAAGGACATACTCTATCACATCTCGTTCCCGTAAACCTTGATGGTAGTGAAATCGAGGATAAACCAGATGAAGAAAACGACTGCTACTGCGACCCTGATGAGAATTGCCAGAAAGGATGTCCATGTAAGGAGTGTCATAGGAAACCAGTACAGAAGGAAGAGACTAAGGAAGAAAAGAGCTATTTACTCGGAACTGTGTTTGGTAAGAAACTCTTTGTGGAAGAAGGACTCTCAGATAAGCAAATAGATTGGATAAATAAAAAGCTATTCCCAGAGTATTTCGAGGAAGGAAAGAAACCGAGGTGCATCGACTGTGATTGTTATGATTGCGGCGACGGCTGTACTTGTGATTGTCATGAAATCCTATAGTTTGTTAAAGAGAAAGAGTAAACAACTCACTTAAGCCAGTCTAATCCATCTCACAGTATAGGAAGTATGACGGCAGAAATAATGAAAATTGGACAAGTATATCGGTCGAAAGAAGGCAATCAAAAGTATGTAGTTATTGCATTGTCGTTTAGTAAAGTATTTGTTAGCGGCGTAATAGATGAGGTAGACCCAGAATGGACAAAGGAATATCTATTAAAAACTTGCGAATTAGACCGAGATTATTTCTGACAAAATAGGAGTATGAAAAAGTGCGGAATTTGTAAAAGACTGAAAGAAGAATCTTACTTTTCAAAGAACGGTATTTATTTAGCTTCTTACTGTAAAAAGTGTAATTCAAAACACGCGGTCGATTGGGCAAAGAAAAACCCAGAAAAAAATAGGGAGAAGGCGCTCAACTGGTTTAGAAAAAGCAAGATAAACAACAAAGTATGAATACAGATAGAAAGTACAGCATTATTTTAGCTGACCCTCCGTGGTCAATATCGGCTACGGCACAGATTCCAAGTGGGAGGCCGAATAGCAGGCCATACGTTGCAATGAGAATGGTGGATATATTTGATTTACCTGTCAAAGAAATTGCCGCTCCTGATTGTTGCTTATTCCTATGGGCAACTTCGCCGCTTATACCTGAAGCCCTATATTGTATGAAATCGTGGGGTTTTGAATACAAGTGCGTTGCCTTTACTTGGGTAAAGAAAAATAAAAATGCAAACACTTGGTTTTGGGGTATGGGATGGTGGACAAGAAGTAATCCAGAATTTTGCCTACTCGGTATAAAAGGAAATCCAAAACGAGTAGCAAAAAATGTTCACTCAGTGATAGACGCAAAGATTGCCGAACATAGTCATAAACCACCAGAAGTAAGAGAAAAAATAGTTGCACTATGTGGAGACATTCCAAGAATAGAACTCTTCGCTCGCCAAAAAACACCAGGCTGGGATGTATGGGGAAACGAAGTAGAAAGTGATATAGAGCTTTAAATAATAACTCACTATAGGTATATAAAAAAGATAATTATGGATGATAGACTAAGGTGCTACAGTTGCAAAAAGTTTTTGAGAATACCTTATGACTCTCGAACTATCTTTGGTTGCGCCGACCCAGAAGCACCAGAGCCATACGAGCCAGACTTTTTCTGTAGGAAGTGTTCAAACAAGCTACATAAGGACTTACTGGAAGGCTATAAATGTTGTGACAGATATGGTGACTGGCAGAAGTCAAAAGCTGAGTTAAAGGCGGCGAAAGAGGCCGGGCTAGAGTGGGTATCAGACCTATTTGTGTCCACCCTCGACGGTAGAAATATCCACATACAACAGACTGACAAAATAGGGTGGGATAAAGATGAGTAAGTCTAAATAAATCTAATAGAAGAAAAGATTATGACAATAGAACACATATACACACCAGACCCTATTTACAAAGCAAAATCAAAACATATATTTGACGTACAACCAGAAAATATACTTGAAACTACTCGCCACCAGAAATACATACCAGAAGACCATGGAGGAAGCTTTGAGGGAGGGGTTAGAGTAGGGCATTTTGCTACTGAAGAAGCGGATTATGTTGAGAAGTATGTAATCTGCCCACTGTGTGAGACAAAATTACAAGTATACAGTAAGAAAGTAAAAGAGTAATGGAGAAGAAGACCTTTAAAACATAAATATGCCTAAAATTTTACCAAAAGAAACAAAGATATCGGCCCTTGAAAGATGGTCAAGAGGAGATGATCCCTATCAAATAGCCAAGGAAATAGGAGTGACTGTACCGACCCTTAAGAATTGGAGGAATGAAGCCTTAAATGAAAACCATGTGAAAGAGTATCTCAAACCAGTAAAAACCGCAGGAAGCACCCATTTTGAAGGCGTAGGGGCCTTTGAGGGAGTTGTTGCCAAACTTCAGAAGAACCCTGGAGTAGAATCCGATCTTTTTGAGACTGGGAAGATAGACATTGCTGCTGTCCTCTTACTATTTAACATGCCCGTCCTTTCACTTACTGAACTGGACGAATATAATAGAAGAAAGGTGCAATTCAAAAACACTAAGGAATTACAAGAGATTGTTGAAAAATATAATACATTTCAGTTAAATGGATCGTTGAATGATTTTAACAGTAAGATATACCAAGTAAGAAAAATGCTCCTCCCACTAAGGTAATCCATGCTTTTCGGTCTCCAAGTATAGGTCGATGAAAAGGGACATTACAAGTAATAATTATTATTACCTGTTAGCCGGACTCTAGGGGGAGTCCGAGAGGTATGGAATATTTGACTTTTCAGAACATTAGTCTTACAATATGAGTATAATCTCTCAGAATTCAAGAGGTATGCAAAACGTAAGCGTTAAACGACAGGGCGAAATCCAGTAATTGGCGTCCTGTTTTTGCTTCTATGATACAACCATTACAAAATCAGGTGCTCATCTTCCAAGAGAAGAAGGAAAAGACAGAATCAGGCATTTATCTCCCAGAGGGGCAAAAAGAAAAGAACCAAGGGGTTGTCGTTGCTGTGTTCCCTTCATCAGATCTCTTTGTAGATCAGACAGTTATTTTTAGAAAATACGGCGCAGAAGAGGTACAATACGAAGGAAAGGATTATCTCTTAGTAGAAGAAAAGAACATTTTAGCTGTAATTGAATAGTATGGGAGCAGGGAGACCTCCAAAGTTTAATAGTCCAGAAGAACTGCAAGAGAAATTGGAGCAGTATTTCAATCAATGTATTGAAAATAACAAAATGCCTACAAAAGGTGGATTAGCTTTGTACCTTGACACAACAAGAGAAACATTGTCTGACTACGAGAAGAAAGAAGAATTTTCTGACGCCATTAAAGTAAGTTATCAAATTATAGAAGACGCTTGGGTTCAAAAGCTATCAGGACAGGCCGTAACAGGGACTATATTTTACTTAAAGAATGCATTTTCAAGAGATTGGAGAGATAAGACAGAACAGGATGTTACTTCTGGTGGTGAATCAATCAGCCCTTTACTTGTAAGATTCATAGATGCAAAAGTCGATAGAGATGGAGATTCCGGTGGAGTACAAAAGGCTGTTTGATGACGATTGGCGTGAAGCAGCAGTTTATGGTGGAAGGTACTCTTTAAAATCGCATACAGTAGCGAGGTTTTTGCTTATCAGGGCAAGAGAAAGAAAAACAAGAGTTGCTTGTTTCCGAGAATTCCAGAATTCAATTGCAGAGAGTTCGCATCAGCTTTTAAAAGAGCTTATACTCCAATATGAATTGAATGAGTTCGAAGTGACAAATAGCTCTATTATAAACAAGATCAACGGATCAGATTTCATATTCAAGGGTCTCCATAACAACGAGCAAAACATCAAGTCAACTGAGGGAATAGACATAGCCTGGGTAGAAGAGGCTCAAACAGTCTCTAAAAGCAGTCTAGAAGTCCTCACTCCTACTGTTCGAAAGCATGGTTCAAAGATTGTTTATACATACAACAGACTTCTCGAAGACGATCCAGTACACCAAAGACTCGTAGTAGAGGGAAGACCTAACACGCTCATTATCAATACGAATTACGATATTGCATTGAAGTATGGAATGATGCCAGAGGTTATTCGGATAGAAATGGAAGATGATAGGGATAAACGCCCAGCGCTTTACAAGCACAAATGGTTAGGAGAACCAAGTAACTTAGAGAGAAAGATTTACCGTGATTGGGCTTTCATAGATGATATCCCTCATGAAGCGAGACTCGAAAGATACGGACTAGACTTTGGGTATACAAACGATGAGACTGCTATCTGTGCTCTTTACCGGTATAACGGAGGGCTGATTGTAGATGAGGTTGCTTTCTCCAAAGGACTGTCAAATAAGAATATAGCCGATATTTTAAAGAATCTCTCACGAGCCATAGTTATATGTGATAGTTCCGAACCTAAGAGCATTGATGAACTGAAGAGTTACGGTATTGTAGCCATGCCAGCAACTAAAGGGGCGGGATCAGTATTCCAGGGTATCCAGTATGTCCAGCAACAGCAGATATCTGTTACAAAGAGGAGCATTAATTTTATTAAAGGGTATCAGAATTATTTGTTCGCTGAAGATAGGAATGGTAAAATATTGAACGAACCAGATGATACGATACATACTTGGAGTAACTCCATGGATTCTGTGAGATATGCTATCGTTTCACTCTCACCAAATCAGATAAATCGTCAAGATAGAGAGAGAGTAAAGAAAACATTAGTCAATCCGTATAAGGTGAGAATGAGCAATTACTAATATGGAGATAAAAACTTGGACAATCTATCTTTGGGAAGATGGTGATATCGTATATGCTGCAGCTCCTGTAGTTACGAAAGATGGTATTAAAGAGATTTATCGTTGTGCATGGAGTATCAGACAGAGCCAGAATGGATTAGACCAAGAGGTATTGACAGACAAGAAAAAGATTTGGCGAGCCAAGAACTTTTGTAAAAAGCAATTAAGCGGTACAATGAATATAATTGATTGGTTTGGAAAGATGGCTCTTGATGGGAGAGGAAATATAGACAACTCGAAACTCAATGAACTGTTTGCTATCCAAGCCACACGAGCTGAGGCAGTAAATAAATATCCTGAAGATCTTTGGCCTGAGAAGAAGTTTCCTACTAAGGAGATAACTTTAGAAAAGGCGAGAGAATATCAACTTGTATAACACTTATCTTCCTTCCACGACAATGAAATGTATATCCCAAAGAAGTCAGAGCAGGTTACTCTCAAAAGAGTCTATGATGATCTTGACCACATGCTCGATGAGCGTAAGAAGGGTTGGAAGTATTTTAATGACCGCAATCTAAAGGAATACATAGACGATTCACAACTTCGTCTAAATGGGTATGTCCCTACTCGTGAAGAACAAGGGAAGGAGTCGTGGCAGTCCAACGTCTTTCATCCTGTTACACGCAACAAATTTAAGGCTATGCTGGCCTCGGTAGCTTTGGATGTCCCTCAAGTACGGATTACTGCCCAGAACGAGAAGAGTCAACGAGACCACAAGAGAGCTAAGATCATTAAAAATCTCGTCAACTTCTCGTATTCACAGGATAACAAGGAAGAGAATGTGTTTTTTGAAGGCTGGGAAGCAGCTGAAAAGGGAACGGTTATTATCTATGATGGATATTTAAAGGCTAAGGCAAAACGTAAGGTTATTACGAGCTTTGATACTGAGACTGGAGAGATTGAAACAAAGGAAGAAGAGATTGAAACAGATTCTCAATGCTTCGAGCAGACTGTTCCTTTGATGAACTTCTATCCGTATGATTTCCATATCTTTGATGTTCAGAAACAGCCTTGTATCGTCTGGCTAGAGAGGAAGAGAAAGGAAGACTTTGAGCAAGAATACGGTAAATACAAGAACGCTAAGCAAGTACCTGATTCTGTTCCTCTCACTCAAGACAGTGAAGAGAATACCTTTTATACAGAACGCTGGGCGGATAGGTACAGTGATGAAGCTCCGATTGAAGTCATCAAATACTACAACAAGTTAAACGATGAGTTCATTGTTATTGCCAACGGAGTTATTATCCTCAATGTCCCTCTTCTCTTAGGAAAGAAAAAGAAGTGGTATCCATTTGCCAAGACCGTATTCGAACCGATTGCAGGTGATTTCTTCTACGGAAAGTCACTGCCTGACATCCTCATGGGCGAGCAAGACGTTATCAACGCTTTGTTTAATATGGCGTTGGACAAGACGTATAAATCAATGGGAGCTATTCTCCTTATCGGGAATACAAACAAAGATGATTTTGATCTAGAGGATCAGAACACTACGATTGACACAAAGATCTACGTTCAAGACATCACCCAGGTAAGAGAGATGCCTGTTTCAGGTGTAGATCAAGCCGACTTGAAGATGATTGAGTTAGTTTCAAGAGGATTAGACCTTTCATCGGTTGATTCTAACCAGTCCGGTGTACCAGGCAGAGGAGTAACAGCTCGTGAAGTTGTGATAGCGAATGAAAACGCCAAGAAGTTGAAGGGTATTATGTACCTGTTCCTTACATCACTCTGGATTCAGAAGATCAAGCTTCGCATCATGAATATCATGGTGTACTACCCGAAGCCAAAGGTTAAGGAAATATTAGGTGAAAGCGACAAAGACAATCTCTTGGACGAATACCAATCATTCAGTGTTGATAACGCAGAATTAGAGGGTGGGGTTAAAGGAACAATGGGTATTGAAATTTATCCTGATGAGAAGTCGCTTCCTTCAAAGGATGAGGCTGATATTCGTGCCATGACTTATCGTGAAAAGAGCAAGGAAAACTACGATTACATCGCTATTTCTTCCGACTACCTAGATAACTGGATCTACGACGTGAAAGTAGTTTCTGAATCTGTCTTTCAACAAGAGTCTTCTCTCTCACAGTTAAAGATGCAAGAGAAATTAAATATGATAGCTACATTCTTCCCACAAGTACTCATGATGAATCAAGAGAAATTAGCTACTGATACATTGACTGCGTTCGACGACGATCCTGACGAATATACGCTTGAACAAGCCCCGCAACCACCAATGGGAGGTATGCCTGGAGCTGAACCAGGAGCGTCTGAAGCTACAGCAGGACAAGCCGGTATGCCACCACTCCCAACTGTATGATCTGGAGATTCCTCATAAAACTTTTAGCCGATAGACTCTACACTCAAGCTCCTGTGGACGCACAGAAGGTTCATGATTGGTTAAAAGACAACTACAAAGAGCATGGCTGGATGGGATACTATTCAACCAGAAAGAAATATCTTTTAAGTTTGTTAGCTACTGGTGTTGAAGGGAAAGAATACTTTGAAACTATCGGAAGGTTGAAAGAACTGCGTGCATTATCTGGAAATATCTTGACAGCTCAAAAGAAAGAGCTTGCAAAGAAAAAGGTATCAGAGTAATATTAGAGTAGTTATTTATACAAATCTTCCACACGTAGTCGAGATGACTTATTGTCTTCTCCTGATCGCACTGTGGAAGGGGCTTTTAGGAGAAAACACTTAGTCACCCCGGCTAGGTGTTTTTTTAATCCATATGCCCGAAGCTCGCAATCGGGTTGAAACAATCGAGTTGAAATTATGGCAGACGAAAAAGACTTGAAAGAAGGCGCTGCGGCCGAGTCCACTGGTCAGGACGCTAAGCAGGAGGAAGCTGGAACCTCTGAAGATACCCAGGCATTGAAAGAACGTCTCGCTAAGGCTGAGGCAGATCGTGATAATTACAAGAATGGTCTGTTGAAGTACAAGAGCGCAGAACGAACACTCTCTGAGAAGAAAGAAGAAACGAAGGAGGAAGAAGCACCCGAATGGGATGAAGCTTCAAAAAAGTTCCAAGCTCAAACTCTTTCAGAAGCAGAGAAGCATGCTCGTGTTGCCGCTCAAAGCTATATCGAGGAAAACAACGAGAAGGCTGCGGTTAGTAACTTCCTCACTGAACATCCAGAATTAGCAGGAGACGAGGAATGGAAAGAGATTCTCTCAAATTACAATCCTAAACATGGTAAGGGAACTGTTGAAAGTATCGTCACTGACTTAAAACGTGCTCGTGTGGTCATGCTTCATGATCGAGGTGAATTGGACAAATTGTCTCAAGAAGCCGAAGCACGAGGAAAGCGTCAGGGTCAAGCCGAGTCATTTCATGCAGGTGCTCATGCCTCATCTGGCAGTGCCTCAGAATCTACCAGTGACCAAGGTTCGGACGGAATATCAAAGGGAGCAAAAGAAATTGCTAAAGCCTTTAATATCGACCCGAAGAAGCTTGGAAGCTAAACCCTTAATTTAATTACATGGCTATTCGAGCTTACCGTGGCTCTTTCCATACCGAGTGGTACCCAAAGAAGGTATCCACCGCTTTTGCTGTAGACGACCTCGTTTACATCGATAGCAACGGATTCTTGGATAGAACCACTTCAACGACTGCCACTGCTATTGGACTTATCCAACAGACAGTAGCTTCAACTGATAGTGATTACGCATCAGCTACTATGGTGCCCGTTCTTGTAGGAGATATTGATGCCGAGTTCCTCTGTGACACCTCTGGTGCTGCACAGACAGACGTAGGTGAATTTATCGACCTTACGGATCATGACACTGTAGATGTTGCCGCTTCAACCTATGACATTTTCTATGTCACTGGATTTGTTTCTGCTACCAAAGTCATCGCAAAACTCACGAAGAAGAGCGGTGCAGCAGCTGGTTAATTCCCAGTACTTAATAATTTGTAAATTAATCACATGGCTGGAATTCTCGCAACAGCCTCCCTCAATGACTTCGTCAAAAACGCTGAAGTTATGTGGAGAGAAGGCTACGACAGAGTGCCATTGGTTGCTCGAGGTCTCTACGATGTTCGTACGACTTCAAACAAAACCAGTGAACATTCCCAAATAGACGGTTTCACCTTCGCCGAACGTAAAGCAGAAGGTGCCAATTATGCCATTGGAAACATCAATCAGGGCTACACACTCAATTTGAGTCAACAGCGTATTGGTGTTATGAAGGCTATTACGTGGGAAATGCGTAAGTATGACAAGTACCGAGAAATCTCTCGTGTCTTGAACAACTTAGGTATGGCCGCTTCACACCGTATGGAACTTGATGCAACCCATCAGTTTACATTCGGTATGAGTGCTGCTTCCTACTCAAACCGTAATGGTGAAACAGTTGCTACAACGACTGCTGACGGACAGAATCTCTTCGATACTGACCACACTATCACGGGTGCATCTGGAACATACTCTAACCTCATTACCACTGAATTTTCACGTGATGGTTTGGAAGATGCTGAAACTCAGTTTACGACCTTTGTGGATAACTCAGGAAACAAAATTGTCCCTATGCCGGACACTATTGTTACTACTGACCACCCAGCTCTTGTAAACTCTGTTAAAGAGTTCCTAAAATCTACTCAACAGCCTGACACTGCGAACAACGCTACGAACGTCTACACAGGGAAGTACAAGCATGTTATCTTGCCATACCTCGCTACTGACGCTCAGGGTGCTCGCAACTCATCTCTCGTCAATTACTGGATGCTCGCTGATACGTCACATACCGACGCTATCATGGAGATTTCAGAAGAGCCTCACATGGTTTCACCTAATGCAGGTGGAAATGGTGAAGACTTCCTAACTGACGACTGGTTCTTCAAGACTTCCGCAGCCTATGATCTCGGTGTCTTGGACTACAAATGGATCGTTGGTTCAACCGGAGCTACTAGCTAAATATTAAACTGGGGCGGGATTGACCTAGGGTGATTCCCTAGAGGTAAACTCGTGATATATACCCGCCCCTTTCAATCACATGTCTAAAGTATCTGGAATGAGTGGTTTCTTCGTGAAGCCAGCCATTCTCACAGAAGCAGAAACCCTGACACGGAACAATTCAGGACGTACTCACTTCCTTGATAATTCTGCTGGATTTACCTTGACTCTTCCTGCTCCACTCAAAGGAGCGTGGCTAGAATTCATTGTAAAAACAGCCCCTGTTACCAGTAATTACAAAATTACTACACCAACAGGAACTATTATCGTAGGAGGTGTCTATACCAATGACGTTACCAACCCAACTGACTCGGACTTTGAAACAAGCGGAGTAGCTACTATTAACTTCGTCAAAAACGCTTCATTGCGAGGAGACAGTATTGAGATGGAATCTGACGGTACGAATTGGTACGCCAAAGGGTTTACTGCCGTATATGACGGGATTACTCTCGTTTAATTCTAACTAGGTTCAGGCTTGACGTGGGGTGATACCCGCAGGAAGCCGAGAGGTGCTATATACCTGAATCTCTAATCAATATGTCTAAGCCTACACAATTCAAAAGCAAGCTCGTCGAACCGAGAACGCTTGTAGCCGCGACTACACTCACTTACGGAGATTCTGGAAGAACTCTTTTCCTTAATCTCGCAGGAGCGTTTGCAGTTACCCTACCGAAAGTAAAGGCCGGACTAGAAATCATTTTTGTTATCAAGACTGCTCCATCTGGAGCGAGTTATACGATTAACACCAGTGATGGACAGCCGACCATGTACGGACAAGTCTATACGACTGATATTAATTCAGGGACTGATCCTGACTTCAATATCATCGCGGCTTCTCGTTTTACTTTTGTAGATGGAGTATCGGTAGTCGGGGATAGTATGCGGATGATCTCTGATGGTACCTATTGGTACATTAAGGCCTTCTGTAGTGTATACAACGCTGAAACGATAACATTGTCTCAGTCAGTATCACCTTCAGTGTCCGTTTCAGTATCACCAAGTGCTTCGCCTTCGGTCTCACTATCAGTTAGCCCAAGTGCTTCTGTATCAGTCAGCCCTTCGGTTTCGCCTTCGGTATCTGTATCTCGCAGTCCTTCTGTGTCTGTCAGTATCAGCCCTTCGGTTTCGGTATCGATTTCACCATCAAAGAGTCCATCGGTCTCAGTATCGATTTCTCCTTCGGTGTCTCGATCAGCTTCACCTTCTTAAAGGTTGCTGTGGGGAGCCTCAATCTGGGGCTTCTCCAATAACTTTTAATAAAACGTTATGCTTAATACATTCAAGTATCGGGCGTTGGAAACAACGGATGCTGTTCTCCTTAAGAGCAGTTCGGGTGTCTTACATTCAGTTATATTGAGTGAGACTTCAGCCACTCCTGTCGTTATCTGGGACAGTACTGGTTCAGGTGGGAATAAGATAGCGACTCTTAAAGCGAGTATTGCAGAGGGTGATTACATCTTTGACTGCCGTTTTGCTAAAGGACTCTACATTGAAAATCCTGGCGCTAGTAAGCTTACAGTTACTTATGCCTAGCATTGAGTGCTACACTTCAATTACAGGAAACAAAGACAAGGCACGCGATGATATCCGTGTCTTTTCTGGTTTTGAGAAGTTTAAAAGTGATGTGTACAATGCTAAGATTTACAAGATATTAGCTCATAAGTTCCTAGACTGTGATATATCTATTTGGATGGACGGGAACATTACACTACTTATTCCACCAGAAGAGGCAGTAGAAATGTGGCTGGGAGATGCTGATATTGCCTTTTTCCGACACTATAAAAGTAAAGATTTAGACTGGGAGTTAAAGTGGATCAAATATAAATTTAATAGACGGTCTCCCGTTTCTTTAGAAGCACAAGCCCAAGTAGAGCATTACCGACCATTAAACATCACAAAAGACGAGTTAGGCATGGGTGGATTCATCATTCGTCGCCACACACCTCTTGTAGAGCGTTTCAATGAAGCCTGGTTCAGCGAGATTTGTGTCAGAGGACAGCGTGATCAACTTTCTTTACCTGTCGTCTTGCGTAAGTTCCCGGAGTTGAAAGTTAATAGAATCGATCTCGATATAAAAAATAACAAATTTGTCAGGTATGATGACCACTTGCATTATAATTCATAGTATGCTACTGTAATAAAGTAACTAGCTTGTGAATATGAACGGACGTACTCCTTCTCACAAGCGGGAGTACGTCCTTTCTTGTTAAAATTATGTCAGAATACTCTTATAATCTTAAGAAAGAGTGTCCAGTATGCAAAAAGCCGATTACTAATGGAGCAACTCATTGTAAAAAACATAGACCGTTATTTTTTACTCCAGAATGGGCGGATAAAGTAAAAAAGAAACTAGCAGAGAAAGAGGTGAAAGATAAGATGCGTTCAGCTAAGAAAGGGAAAACTCTTGATAAAGCTAATAGCTGGAAAGGAGACAATTGTGGTTACGTTGCGAAACACTTGTCTATTAAAACTTACAGAGGTAACCCAGAAAAATGTGAGCACTGCGGAAAGGTTGGAGAAAAAATGAATGGAAGATGGAATATTCATTGGGCTAATGTGAGTGGTGAATACAAAAGAGATTTTGAGGATTATATAGGACTTTGTAGAAAATGCCATTACGCTTATGACAAAAAGTAAAATTTTTAGGGATGATGACCTCTCAGTGTACTCCTGTGCGCATTCATTCAAGGCTCTTCATGAGGAGTTTATAAAGCGTAAAGAAGTGCATACCGTAGCCGTAATAATGAAAGACCTCTGGGAGAACCATGCTCTTTTCTATTACCTAGCAACTGCACCTAACCTAGAAATAGGGTTACATGGTTGGGAACATAAAGATTACTCACTTTTACCCTACAAAGAGTGCTATGACGACCTAAAACGCTCATTAGACTACTGGAAAGAGAACGCTAAGCGTATGGTCGGTTACGCTAAACCAATAGACACCTTCTTTGCCCCATGGAATCATGAAAGTTCAAGTATTAGAGCGGCCTGCGAAGATTTAGGACTGAACTTCTGTAACGTAAGGAAAGGAGAATGGAACGGAGCGTATATAAATTCATTCCATCACTGGTATTTAGAGCTTAATCCACAAGATATACCTAAGTTATTTAAGTAGTATGGAAGTAAGAAACTGGATAGAAGAATTTGACACAAAATTCAAGAGCCGAGTTACTGATGCGTTTTACGGTGATGGCGGATTTATTAGCCCAGATGGAAAGATTACACCACTACAAGATGAACTCAAGCGGTTTATACAGGACATCATGCCTTTGAGACCTGGCGTTTGTACTGGACATAAGTATTTCGTAAACCCGATGAATAACAAGATAGAGTGTGGACATTGTAGGTATCAACCACAACAGTTTGATTAGTATGTATTTCAACAAAGACAAAAACTGTAAAAGAGAGAACAACCCACAGCTATGGGACAGTGGTTGTTCAGAGTGTAAGAAGCCTATGGATAGTGATGTTGCAGTCAGGGTAGATGTAGAAGATGGTATATGGAATGATGAAGTGTTTCTGTTTCACAAAGGCCACTGTTTTGAGCTAGGTATGAGTAGATTATCCAGTGAGAAAAAGAAATAGTATGCCAAAGTACGTCAAAGTAACAAAGGAAATGATTGAGTTTGCTAAGTACGATATTGTAGTACCGAAATGTGATGGTATCTACGTGCCTTGCGACTGCAAACAACCGGACTGTACTGGAGAACGGATTATTTACTTTGAAGATGAAGAAAGTAATGCTTGAAAATATGAAAACAGATGCTGAAAAAAATAAGTTACAAGAAATAGTAGCTGACCTCTTAGACGTATCTGATTTTATTGCAAACAAAGGACAAGGTTTAGGATACGATATTGAAGAAGAGTGCGAAGCTGTTAAAAAGCTTGAGGAGGCGGCAATACACCTATCTAAAAAGTACAAACTCATACATTCAGGAAGATTTAACTTGGTGTTAAAAGATGGGAAATACGAATTTCAATAACATGGCACGAATTTTACTAGTACACGCTGACAAGAATCCCTGGGCTACTCAAAGAAGAGCAGAAGCTCTTAAGCGTGAGTGGAAAGATGATGAAGTAGACATCGTAGATCGTTGGAATCTTCCTGATGGAGAACCTTATGATGTTATTCATTTCTTATTTAGTGGTGGGATTACCAAATGTAGGGAGTATATCTTAAGGTATAAGGATAAGACCTTTACTACTCTAGCTTCACATAGATCTTTAGATGAAAAATGGGACAAATTGGAAGACTTAAAGGAAATATACGAAAATACTACGGTTGTGTGCCAAAGTCATGAGCTATTAGTTCTCTTAAAGAAGATATCAAACGATATCAAAGCAGTTTACATACCAAATGGTGTAGATACTGAATTTTTCAAAAGAGATTTTATCGTCGGGTATGTTGGAGCTAAAGATAGTTCTACACATAAAGGGCTAGATATGATCCAAGAGGCTTGTAATGACTTAGGATTGACTCTTAAGATAGCTCATAATGCGCCATATGAAGAGATGCCCGACTTTTACAGAAGCATAGACTGTCTTGTCTTAATGAGCGAAAGCGAAGGGTGTAATAACCCAACTTTAGAGGCTCTCGCGATGAATGTACCAGTTATTTCAACTGAAACAGGGATAGCTAAAAACTTGCTCGTTACTATTATCGAAAGAAATAAAGATGAGCTCATCAAGGCACTGATTACAAAGTGTACAAGTCTTCACATGAAAGTTGAATATGGTTGGCCAGTAATCGCTAAACAGTACCGAAAACTCTATGAAAATCTGCCTACTTGGTAGTGAAGGATTTATAGGAACCCACTTTAGAAAGCTTGTTCAGAATATATACAGGTATGATCTTGTTTTGGGTGATGACATCCGAGATACATTCAAACTCGATACTGTATTTGAAAAGGAACGCTTCGATGTGGTTATAAATATGGCAGCAAGAGCAGGAGTAAGACTCGGTGAAGAACATTACGAAGAGTATTTCTTTACTAACTGTATCGGGCTTCAAAATGTAATTAAGGCTTGCGAAAAGTACGGAGTAAAGAAGTTTGTCCACCTTTCAAGCTCATCAAAGATCGAAGCGAAGTCTATTTATGGGGTTACGAAACTTACTGGTGATTGCCTTGTGAGAAATTCAAACCTCGATTATTCGCTTATTACCCCGTTTACGGTGATTGGAGAAGGTGGAAGAAAAGAAATGGTCTTAGAGAAATGGAAGAATCAGATCCTTAAAGGCGAGAAGGTAACATTTTACGGAGATGGAACGAGCTTTAGAGGGTATACCTACGTTGAAGACTTTGTAAAAGGAGTTCTTCTCTCGATATCAGCCCCAAAAGGGGAATACAACTTAGGAGGAGATCAGAAAGTCACTCTTGAGGAACTTTGGGAAATTTTTAAAGAAGTCTATCCACAAGCCGAAAGAATTATGCTTCCTATGCCTGAATACGATGAGTGCGGTCAGTTAGCAGATACACAGAGATCGCTAGAGATAATGGGTTGGGTACATACTACTGATATTAAGGAAAAGATTAAAGAACTCATACGGTAATGTGCGGAATTCTAGCTTACAAAGAGAGGGGCAATAACGAGTATATAAAGTATCGAGGAGATATTGAGAATACCGTACAAACAAACGGTATGACCTTCACTCATACTTTGCTACCAGTAACAGGAGAACTGACTATGCAACCATTTGTTGAAAGGAACATTGTTTGCTTAATGAATGGAGAGATCTATAACCATGAGTTCGAGAAGAGCGATGGTGAGAATATCATTCCGCTTTACAAGAAACATGGATTACTTTTCCCAAATCAGTTAGATGGAGAATTTGCCGTAGCCCTGTATGATTTCGATAAAGACATGGTACTATTCGTGACTGATCGATTCGCTACGAAACCTTTGTGGGTGAGTGGGATCGAATGCGCGAGTTACCAAAGTGGGGTAGGTGGGAGGGAGATAGAACCAAATACTGTTCTGGCACTACAGATATCAAACGAAAAAGAACTTTTCAGATACAACTATCATAAATGGGACTTCAAACAGTTTAAAGACTCTTACGATGATTGGATTACAGCCTTTGAACGAGCTATCAAAAAACGAGCCACTGACAGGTGTTTTGTTGGCCTCTCATCAGGATATGATTCTGGTGCGATCAGCAAAGAGTTGAGTAAGCAAGGAGTCGACTTCAAGGCCTTTTCAATTTACAACAACGAAAACGAACAGGTCATTAATGAAAGGGCTAAATATTGTTACGAGTTTGAACCAGTAGAAGTGCAATTACACAGTGATCTACTAACAAATGTAGAGGATATTAAATACCAAAAAGCGGGCGAAGGATCGGTTAAAAAGGACATTGCTTCTCTTGGACTCGCTTCTATCTGTAAACGAGCCAAACGTGAAGGCAGGAAAGTCTACTTATCAGGGCAAGGAGCGGATGAAATAATCGGGGACTATAAACTCTACCCAAATCAGAGCAATTTCAAAGGAGTCTTTCCAGATAAATTAAAACAGTGGGAGAATTTTACGGACGGCCTTCAAAGGGACTATATTCATAAAGAGGAACACGTAGGAGGGGCTTATGGAATAGAGACGAGATACCCGTTTTTAGATACTGATGTCGTACAAGAGTTCCTGTGGTTGTCACCAGAGCTTAAAAATGCCACCTACAAGGCTCCTATAGACGAATACCTAACCCGTAACCATGTGCCGTATGATAAAGGCTCTAAGCGAGGCTTCAGACCCTGTTAGCCCATATAGGCTTTGGTACAATGAATGGGTATCAGAAAATGCTAAAGGCTGGGTATTAGATGTTGGGAAGAGTCGATTCTGGGATTATGGATTTCCGACGATAGATACGAACAAGAAATTGAAACCAACATTTTGTGCTAGCATTGAGAAAGCTCCATTTCAAGCAGAAACATTCAATGTAGTCCTAGCGAATGGAATCTATGAGTGTGTAGAGAACCCTCAGATCATGATAAACGAAGTATTGAGGATTTTAAAAACAGGAGGAAAGGCTATATTCGGATTTGTTGGTGAAGAGTATAAGCCCTATAAAAAGGACTGGAAATACTACGATTTTAAGGAAAAGCTCCCCAAGCATGAAATAGTAAGTTTTAATAATGAATATCATTTTCTAATATGTACGAAATAAAACTCAGTATCGTTATTCCTTCTTGGAAAGACAAGTACAATAAAAGAACTGTAGAAGATATCCTTAAAAACTCAGGACTTGGAGATAAGTTGGAAGTTATTGTCGTACAGGATGGATACTATATGCCAGCAGAATGGCTTGTAGATGATCCGAGAGTTATCTATGTCCACCTAGGAGCTAATAGAGGAATGAGAGGTGCTATCAACGCTGGGGTAGCGGTAGCCAGAGGAGAGTTCTTTATGCGATTAGATGAACATGTTTGCTTTGGAAAAGGATTCGATAAGATTATGACTGATGACTGCAAAGAAAATGAAGTGATGACTGCTACTCGTTATTTCTTGAATCCTGAAAAGTGGGAAGTCATGGATCTAGAACCAGTACATCACGAGAAACTAGTCATTCAAGATATGGGTGATGGAGTAAGAAAGTTCTCTGGGCAGAGATGGAGAAGCAGAGATAAGGAACAGAAAGATGTTGATATCTCACCCACTTTAGGAATGCAAGGAAGTATGTGGATTGCCCACCGAGAGTTCTTCTTAAAGACAGTTGGAGAGTTACAAACAGAAGGTTATGGCCCTGCTTATCAGGATTCAGTGGAAGTCTGTATGCACTACTGGAAAGCTGGTGGTAAGCTGATGCTGAATAAAAAGACATGGTACGCTCATAAGCACCGCTCATTTTCAAGGACTCACCAAGAGGGAACAAAAGAGAATCCATGGATTGCTAACGAAAGCTGGACATACGCTCTCAAGATTTGGGAGCCGTTTTACCAGCAAATAATCCGACCAGAATGGAACATATAGAAAAGAGAGTTAGAAGCGGACTAAAGAAGTGTCCACTCCATAGATTCGGTGCTTTATATAAACACTTTTACGAAGGATGGGTTGAGTGCGAAAAATGCCATGGCTATCATGAACTCCCACAAGAAGTGTTTAAATCACTAGGGAATGAAGTAAAGATTAAGAAAGGACTTAGATCGATCCACTATGAACTCACTTAAAGACCTCGTTACAATCTTCTATTGTTCCTCAAATAAGGAGAAGCCTGAGTTTGAACAGAGAATTATAGATAACATCAATAAATACAAAGGTGACTTAGAGGTAGTTTCTGTTACTCAAAAGCCTATTGATTTTGGGACGAACATCTGTGTAGGAGAAAACGTAGGAGTATCAGGGTTTAATTTTTTCAAGCAGTCCCTTATTGCTTTACAAAACATTAAAACCCCTTTCGCTCTCTCGTGTGAGGCTGATACTGTATATGGCCCGGATTACTTTAAATTCGTGCCTGAGAGACTGGATAAGTGCTATCGTAACAAAAATCTATTCGTAATGGGGCAACACCGCACGTATTTCTTTAAAAAGGAAGAAGGTGCTACTCACGCCCAAATAGTAGGGACAGAGTTTTACAAGAAACGATTAGAAGAGTTATTCGAAGGCGAACCAGAGTGGGACTACAACGAGGAGCAGAAGAACTTCCCAAAAGAGAAGTTCAAGGTGAAACGAGATGATGTATTCAATGTCCATGATAAAAACGAGGTGGAGTTCTACGAAACCGAGGAACCAGTGATACAGATAAAGACAAGCCAAAGTATGAGACACCACACACACAGCGACCGAACACCTATCTATTCTTTACCGTTCTGGGGGTCAGGTAAGGACTTTCGTGAGAAGTTCTATAGCTTAAGTAGTGGTGAAAGACACTGATATGAAACTATCAGAAAGGAAACAACTCGATACAATCATACTTGAAGAAGTAAACGTAGAGAATTACGACAGGGAGTTTGGAGTGTCTTCCGAAACAGGAAAAGTTTTAAAGTTGAGATTCAACGGGGAGGAATACTTTTGGATGGTTGGCGATGAAAGAATAGAAGTTAAAAATATGTCTGCTACTCTACGTCTTATAGATGAATTATGAAAAACCTCCTTATCCACCTAAACGGCCCAGACTATGAGTGGCAACAAGAAGTTGAACCACTTTTAAAGATTCAGATTGATAATGGTCTCCGGTTCTGGAAAAGAGAAGATATTTTGCTTGTTACGAACTTCGAGTATGAATATAATGGAGTAAAAGCATTAGTGATAGAGGACTGGAACTACTGTGAGTTTAAGCCTACGGTCAGCAAGGTATTAGCTATTCTCAGGCTCTTTGAACTAGATATTATAAAAGACGAAACATACTGGTTTCATGATCTCGACGCTTTTCAATTACAACCACTAGACTTTACTCTTACGAAAGACATGGCGTTGACTGACTACGGGATTACAACTATAAGGCCGAGTTATAATAAAAGGTGGAGTACAGGGAGTTGGTTCTTCAGGAGAGAATCTATAGATATATTTCAGATGATACTCGAGAGATCTCTGAAAGACGGTATCAACGAAGAGGCATCGTTAGGAAGGATAATCAAAAACGATTCCAGTTTGAGAAATAGAATAGAAAAGATAAACATTTCATATAATTTTGCTACTAGAAAGAGGGACATTGAGAAAACGCTTGAAATAGCCATAAGACCACTAAAAGTCCTTCACTTTCATCCATCCGATACTAGGAAGCTCTCAAATGGAATGACCAATATGGAGTACGCCATGAGCGTTATGCCAGAAGAGTTACAAGATATTTTTAAGAAAAATTTGTGAAAAATTTACTCTTATACATAAATCCGAGTAAGCGGTTTGATGATGAGACAAGAAACCTCGTTAAGATTCAGATTGAAAACAGTCTGGATTTAGGCTGGAAGCCAGAGGATATTCTTTTAGTAACTAATTTCCCATATGAATTCATGGGGATTAAAGCTCACTTGGTGCCTGATTCGTGCTTCAATACGATCCATAAACAAGCTACTAAAGTTGATACCATGGTTTATCTGTTTGAGACTGGGTTTATCAAAGATGAACTCTATTGGCTCCATGACTTCGATGCTTGCCAGAATTACTGGATTTCTGAAGAAGAACTTGAATTGGAAGGATTTGAGATTGGATTGACGGACTATGGCCGAGAACCGAAATGGAACGGTGGGAGTACCTTTCTTCGGAGGTCTACCTATGATCTTTATGTTGAAATGCGAGATGGCATGTATCGAGAGAATAAGATTATTCTAAAAAAACCTAAGAATGAGGAAGATATCTTAATGCTGATGTTTGAAAAGAACTTTAATAACATAGAAGGTCGGGCAAAACGCTTGAATATTTCCTACAATTTTGGTATAAAGAGGATGGAACTTTGTTACAAGAAAGCAATCAAACCTTTAAAAGTCCTACATTTTCACCCAGAGAGAGTCTATCAAGGTTGGGGAAGAGCATTCGACATCCTCACGACTAACAACAACGAACTCGGACACTCGATTATGTCTGAACGTTTACAAACCATTTTCAATAAATATGGATATAGAGCCAGTAAATGACCTCAATAACCTTGAAGTCTCAAACCGTAGGAGAGAATGGAGGCCTTTCATGGAGAAGTATAATTGTCAGCGAATTGCCGAGATTGGAGTTTATGAGGGTCAAAACTTCAAAAGGATGATAGCCCATAACCCTGAACTAGCCGTAGGCGTTGATGTATGGCGCGAGGAGGGGATTCCAGGTCAGAATGACTCTGATAAGTCACAAGAAGAATTAGACGCTTCCTACAGGCATTTAGAGCACAAATACATCAATCATCCGAACGTGAAGATTTTAAGGGATTACACTACAAAAGCGTCTGAGATCTTCCCTGATGGATACTTTGATGCAATTTACATCGATGCAAATCATACGTATGAGGGTGCTAAAGCAGATGTCGAGGCCTGGTATCCAAAAGTTCGTAAGGGTGGGTTTGTAATCGGAGACGACTACTGGGATAGATACTCACCGAAGAGACATGTGAGGTTCGGAGTCGTGAAGGCCGTGAATGAGTTCGCAGAGAAAAACGGACTAACTGTGCATCCTCTCGCGCTCCACGGGTGGATAATTTTGAAATAATTTAACTTACCAGCATCCTTCCACGGCTGGGTCACGAAAATGACTCTAGAGGAAGGCGTGCAACAAAAAGGTGCTCCCTATTGGATACCTAACGTAAAACGGTCTGATCTACCGTCTTTTTTCGTTTCTCAAGGTTTCAAAAAAGGTGTTGAAATAGGAGTAGCTTGGGGACAGAATATCGTAGATTACTGCGAGGCAGGATTAGAGATTTATGGGATAGATCCTTGGGATGCAGATACAGACGAAGATAAGTACCGGAAGATTGTCAGTATCGATGGGAAATATGGAAGGACTGTCGATGGCGTGTATCAATTAGCCAAAGAACGAACAGAGAAATACCCGAATTGCCACCTGATGAAGATGACTTCTATTGAGGCTTTAGAGCATTTCCCAGATCGCTCATTGGATTTTGTGTACATAGACGGGAACCATTCGTTCGGTTATGTAGCAATGGATTTAATGAAATGGGTGAGGAAGGTTAAAAAAGGAGGTGTTATAGCAGGACACGACTATTACACGCATAATCATACACAACAAAGGGTTTATAGAGGGATTGGTTCGATTGTAAGAGCTTTCGCAGAGGCTTACGATTTTAAGAATTGGTTTGTGTTAGGAAGTAAAGAAGAGAAGAAAGGAGAAGATCACACTTTAAGTTTCATGTTCATTAAGCACTGGTAGTATGGAAAAATCGGCGATATTTTACACTGATAATAAGATAGGAAACCCTATTCGGGATAAAGTTCGGTATTTCATAAAAGAGGCTGGAATTCATGTTACTTCCACATCTTTAAAGCCTATTCCTTTTGGTGATAAGAATATCGCATTAGAAGGACGGGTAAGGAGTTATCCGACCATGTTGTATCAGATTAAGACAGCCTTAGAAAACGCACCTGGGAAATATGTGTTCTTCCTTGAACACGATGTGCTCTATCATCCGTCTCACTTTGATTTTACTCCACCAAGAGATGATGTGTTTTATTACAATGAAAATGTCTGGAGATGGAAACTCCACAATTTTAAGCTCATCACGTACGACAAGATGAGGCCGCTTTCCTGCTTAGCAGTGAACCGCGAGTTTGCATTAGAACATTACAAGAAACGCATTGAGGCTATGGAAGCTATGGGAATGGACGAATTCCGCAGTCGTGAGCCAAGAATGGGACGAGTATGGGGTTACGAGCCAGGCACTAAAAAAAGAAGAAGAGGGGGATTCTCAGACGATGAGTGCGAAATGTTTACTTCAGAATTCCCGAATATAGACATTCGACATAACCGAACATTCACCTCGATAAAGTGTGAAAAAGAAGACTTCAAGAATGAGCCTGAAAACTGGCGAGAGATTGGAGTAGATGAAGTCACTGGTTGGGATCTCCGAGAGATATTTAAAGAAGGAATGGAAAATCATTCATCACATACTGATAAGTTCTATGCGCCTGCTTAAATCTTACGGGACTCACAATCCAATATTGATACAAGTACTCCAGAATACCACTGGACCAATATTAGAACTGGGAGCAGGACCGTTCAGCACCCCACTCATTCACTGGCTTTGCGCCGAATCGGGTAGAAAGGTAGAGACTTACGACGATGAAAAAGAGTATTTTGACTTTGCTGATCAGTTCAAGAGTAGAAATCATAAAATACGCCTCGTGAAGGATTGGGATACGGTCGGAGAAGGAAAGCATTGGGGAGTCGTTTTTATAGACCATAAAACAGAAAGGAGAGCGATTGACGCTCTCCGACTGAAGGATTTTGCAGACTATATAATCTTGCACGACTCAGAAACAGATCACTATGGATACAGCCAAGTATATCCGCATTTCAAGTACGTCTATCAGTGGGACTTTTGTGAACCGTGGACGGCCGTGCTAAGTAATATCAAGCAACTACCCAGTCATTAGCGAACATATCCCCATCACTAATAATCCATTGATCTACTCCCCCGTCTGGTTTGTGTAAAGAAAGGTATTCACCAAATCGAAAACCAAAGTATCCTTCTTCCCAGTCTAATCGTCTAATTGTCTTCCCATCCATGACTGACTTAATAGCTGATGGAAAATCCATACCCTGTACTTTGACCACCTTTTTAGTGGGAAGCGGACTCTTGCTCATAGTTTTTACTTAGAGGTTAGTATTAATATTATAACTTTAATATATGCAGTTGTCAATACTTATTCCTGCCCGCTCGGAACAATTCCTAGCCCGTACAATACAGGATATTTTAGAGCATTCCGAAGCCGAAACAGAAGTAATCGCCGTCTTAGATGGCGCATGGACCGATCCCGCTATTGAGCAACACCCGAGAGTGAGTGTCATTTATGTCCCTGAAAGTATCGGCCAACGAAGGGCAACGAATATGGCTGCTCGATTAGCGAAAGGGAAGTATCTTATGAAATGTGACGCACATTGCTCGTTTGACCAAGGATTCGATAGAAAGATGATTGAGTTTATGGAAAAACAAGGTGACATAACGGCCGTCCCAGTCATGAAGAACCTCCACGTTTTCGATTGGAAATGTGGTCATTGTGGTTGGAAAAAGTACCAAGGTCCGACTCCTGAAAAATGTGAGAACTGCGGTAAGACAGATAAGTTGAAAAAGAAAATGGTGTGGATAGGGAAAAATCGTCCACAGTCTTGGAGTTATTGTTTTGATTCACAACCTCATTTTCAATATTTTGAGGACTACAAGCACCGTCCTGGTATTAGGGATAGGGCGAAAAGTGAAGGCTGGTCTGAAACGATGTCTCTTCAGGGTTCTTGCTATATGTTAAGCAAGAAAAGATACATGGAGTTTGCAGACGCTCGGGAGGAACTCGGTTCATGGGGAAATGAAGGAATCGAAATAGCCTGTAACGCGTGGCTTACCGGTGGGAGAGTTTTAGTAAATCACGAAACTTGGTATGCTCACCTCTTTAGAACTCAAGGAGGAGATTTTGTACCTCATTATTTAGGGTCAAGAGAGATAGGAAAGACAAAGAATAGAGTCTGGGAACGTATCTTGAATCAAGGTATTAAAGGACAGATTCATCCAGTCTCATGGTTAGTGGAGAAATTTATGCCGATTCCAGGCTGGGACGAGGAGTCTATTAGGAAATTAAAGGATCTTGAAAAGAATGCAAAGTAACGATGGACGAATTTTAGACAGAGCGTGGTTTAAAAGGTATCAAAAACCACTGCTTTGGTTTGCCAATTCTTGGGTAGGAAAAAGAATATTACAGATACACGGGAAAAGAAGTAGTGTAGGTAATCGAGAGATCATCGGAATAATGCCTCACTACATTGAGTGGAAGACGGCTGATGGATTCTCTCGAGAGTTTCGTACGCATGAGAAGTTCGCTAAACGACTCTACTATGGTCTCTATCCTGTTTGGTGGCTGTTCCATCAGTGGGATATATTCATTGCAAATCAGTTAAAACCAGAATGGAATCTCGGGTTTGATACTATGACCTTTTATCCAGATGCTGACGCAGAGAGTACCTCTGTTGACGGCCAGGCTGGAGAGAACCAGCTGGTGGGGACATGGGCTGACCTTGTTGCAGGAGCCGGAGATGAAAGCGATGATAGTGCTACAAGCATTTCTTTTCGCGTAGAGAACAATGCAACTCAGTTTCAAAAGCTTTTGAGAATGTTCATGCTGTTTGATACTTCTGGTATCAATGACGGCGCTATTATATCTTCGGCAACCCTCTCTCTCTTCGGCTTAAACAAACAAGACGATAATGGAGATACTCCTGATCTAAACATTTACTCTTCTGCTCCAGCCTCAAATACAGCTATTGTTAGCGGAGATTTTGATTCTGTCGGAAGCACGGCTTTTTCTACCGCAGTCACCTATGCTGGATGGTCAACTGTGGCCTATAACGATTTCGTACTCAACGCCAGTGGCCTAGCGAATATAACAAAGACTGGAGTTTCGAAGTTCTCTGGTCGCAATGCAAACTACGATGTAGCAAATTCTGCTCCAGGTACCGGAGTCGGTGTCCAAGTCATGAAGATTGGAGCTGTATCGGCAGATAATGCCGGAACAACAAATGACCCAAAACTTGTTGTAGTATATTCAGGAGTGTCAACTTCCCCTTCGGTTTCACCTTCTCTTTCACCGTCTGTTTCCATATCGGTCTCTCCGTCAAGAAGCCCCAGCGTTTCGGTGTCTATCAGTCCGAGCCAGAGTCCATCACCCTCTATTTCCCCTTCGGTCAGTCCAAGCGTATCTGTTTCATTGAGTCCATCCACGAGTCCTTCTCAGAGTCCATCCGCTTCTGTATCTCCAAGTGTTTCGCCTTCTATTTCCGTTTCAATCTCCCCTTCAACGTCACCGTCAGTTTCGGTATCTATCAGCCCATCAAGGTCTCCTTCTCGTTCACCCTCCCGTTCACCTTCCAGATCTCCATCGCGGTCTCCCTCTCGTAGTCCGTCAGTCTCTCCAAGTATCAGCGTTTCAATATCACCATCGACGTCTCCATCCGTTTCTGTTTCAGTTTC
>ERZ1292629.372-Hain-H43-01um-R1-372-length-47795-cov-8_pt1 | contig 47795 bp, 82 predicted proteins | sample MGYA00564399_ERZ1292629 | MGnify/ENA primary metagenome ERZ1292629 (study PRJEB36523, sample SAMEA6512636) | groundwater metagenome | collected 2019-01-08 | study: AquaDiva: Metagenomics assemblies of 32 groundwater samples
GTAATCGGTCAAATCGTCGCACACCTATATCCTCGGCATTCCCTCTAAATATCCGTTATGCGTCACTTGAACAAATTCAGCCTTCAGGCGTAGTTCTTCGATATTGCGCGCTCCCACATAGGCAAGACCCGCGCGCATTCCACGCGCCAAAGTGTCCATCACCGTTGCCACAGAGCCATTACGTTTGACAAAGCCTGCAACGCCTTCTACATTACGCTCCTTGCCCGCCTCATCTAAACTTTCCCCAGATGCCATGCCTCGGTAGGATACCATATCGCCATTGGATACGCCCAAAGATTCGGCGCAACCGGCAAGTAGTCTCCCGGTCATTACGCAATCTGCACCTGCCACGAATGCTTTAACTATGTCTCCACTAGAATGAAGTCCGCCATCTGAGATGATCTTAATGTCTTCCTCTATTCCATAGATGTCTCGCAGTGCTGTAATTTGGGGAACACCCACGCCTGCAACGACTCTCGTGCTACAGGAACTCCCACAGCCCACGCCGACACGCATAATCTTTACACCAACATCATAGTACCTTTTGGCGGCTTGCCACGTCACGATGTTTCCCGACACCACCGTAGCACCTAACTTCACCAGCCCCTCCGCGTAGTCCAACGCTGGCTTAGAATCGCCATGTGCTACGTCAATCACTAAAACGGGTTCAGGATTTATAAATCCAACAATTCTCTTTATCAAATCCAACCCCACAGAAGGAGAAACGGCAATAGGATAGTCTCGCGCCACATCTTCCAGAATCATTGCGCTACAATAGCGATGATGTATTCCATCTCCCCCTGCCTGTCGCATGGCGCGAATCATATCCAGTCCGGTCACGGTGTCCATCGGACTGCTTATGATTCCAACTTGGAGTTTTCTCCATCCACAATCGGTAGATAAGTCCACCTCACTACGGCTGGAGAGGTCAGAATAATTTGGCACTAGGGATACATCATTGAAAGTCAAACAGGTTCGTAACGTCATAATGGCTTCTGGACTTCTTCGTATTCATAGATGAATCGAATGTCATCCAATCCATCGTATCCAATATACTGTACCTGGTACTCAGGCACACGCCGAGTGTCAATCTCGACCATTCTCCATACGTTGTCTTTGGTATCATACTGGCGGGTGAGACCATTCCATTCACGCATCTTCACCCAATAATAACCACTCTTAGTAGGATAACCGTTCATTTTAATCCCTTATTGCCATTTAAGAAATTCATCCCTATCTCCAAGAATACCCTCTAACAATCCTAACCGCTTGAGATTGTCCTATTTTATATTCCCTAGCCAACTGAGGTGTTAAAATCCCAGACTTATATTTTTCTCTGATCTCGATAACCTGATCATATGTGAGTTTACAGTGAGAATTTTTTTCATGTTTAGCAGACCTTCCCTTTTTTAGCATATCATCCAAATTCTCTCTATGAGTCCCAATGAACAAATGACCCGGATTCACACACGCTGGATTATCACAAATATGACATACATACATTCCATCTGGTATTTCGTCAATAAACATTTTGTACGATACTCTTGGGGCTGTGTACGACTTGTGGCATATGCTGAAATTGCCATATCCATTTCCAGAAATCCCACCAATCCATCGCCAACAGCCATTATCTGATTCTTCTACAAATGAGAAAAACCTTGATATGATATTCCTATACCTAGAATCACTATGTCTTATTCCAGCCATTCAAAAGCTCCCATCTAATAGAATATGAAGTTCTTCCAATAATCCATTTTGCAAAATCTGGTAAAAGATAGCTATATCTTGATTCACGGTTAGTCCATAATGGATCATTAAACCATTCATCTTTTGTAGATTTAATTGTTTCTGCGCTCTGAAGATAATGCCCGAACTTCTCTCGATCTGTCCATAAAGCGTTTGCTGCATTAAAACGAATATCAATTAAATGATCTCTGAAATGGTCGTGACAATGAACTATTGGGCTTGATTCACTAATAGCAACATTGGCTAACATTGTACATCCAGACAAAGACCACGCATCCGGCTCAAAACGGATTGCCGGACAAACACGCGCTAGTTTAACGCTATGCGTGTATCCCGCGCCATGTTGTTCATTTTGCATATTATGTTCGAGGCTTAGAACGTGAAAACGTAGACAGTCAATCCCCTTGCCGACAGCCTCGCGCCAATGATCACGTGTCTCTTGCATTAAAATAGGCGACCACAGTTCGTCGGCTTGCACATTGACAAAATGGCTGGTTCTGCATTGCGCCAAAGCGAAGTTGCTGGCAATCCCAATCACGCTTCCATCACCCGTTGCGCCAATCGGCCAAGTGAACTCAACAATGCGGACTTTCTGGGGGAACTTTGAGGCAAGAGCATTAACGAGGTTGATACTTTCAGAGTCAGAAGTAGGGTCTATGCAAATTACGCATTGGTCAACCATATCGACCGTGCTTAAAAACGATTCCAAGACGGGGTATCCCAAACGAACAACGTCTCTATAAACGTACAATCCTGTAAGTGAAAGTGTTGTCATAAATTGGATATAACCAATTCAATTTTGTACTAATTTTAGTTTCGACAATAATATGACGTATGAATAAATCATCGATCCACCCATTTTGTCGGAATCCACACCCATTCCAAGCGAAAGTTTTTAGGGATAGAAAAAATCCTTTCTTCCCAAGACTCAAAACTAAAAACTCTTGTTTCACCATTGACATTCTTTGGAATAAATAAATATCCCGAAACTATTCTAGTGTGATTGTCTATGTAGTCAACCTGTTTGAACTTCATCCCCATATCCTTATCAAGTTGTGACCGCAGAATGTTACCGTGTCCATTTTGGTTCTCCTTTAAGACCGGATATATTCAACCTGCTCAATTGGTCGGTTTGCTCCAAAGTACACCTGAACCGGGAATCTTCTCCTGTTAAGATGCGTAGCTAATCCATATGCAGTTAGTCGGTGCATCCCATCCATAACTTCTCCACGCCCTCTGGTATCAAGGATAAAGCACCCACCAAGACTGGCTATACGAGACGTTTGTGAGAAGTATCCCAAATACTCCGCAACCCTAATACCGCTCAACCTGCCAGAATACCATTGTTTACTCGGATGGAAACTTGCGGATTGATATAGAAATTCTGGATGTTCGTTTATATATTTAACGACATCTGAAAGAGGCTCGTATGGGTCTACTCGGTTCGGCAAATTTGCACAAATGTATATTTTCTTATAGTCGCCAACTTCCAAGTTTGCGATATACGAACGTGCCGCAGTAATGGTGATTCCAACATGTGTAGCAATCAATGGATGATTCTTGTATTCCTCTAAGAGTGATTGGCGTTCATTGTTCGTAAGTTCCCTGATAATCTTCATGTTCCCTCTCCTACAAATCCGTTATCTCCAAATAATCTACGCTCTGCCTTATAGCCAGCACCACTTAGGGCACTAACCATCCTGTCAGCCGCTTCGTTATTCCATGAATGCACGTTCACAATCCCAATCGTCGGATTGTTAGCGGCGATCCATCTAACTACTTCCATCCCGCAATCAGAACGGCTGCTGTCTACCCACCACTCCCCATTTAGATCGTGATCTAGCGTTACAAATCCAAACGACCCAGTAGACAAGACGTTTATCGCCCCTTGTGCGGTATGCGTAACAAATAGCTCCGCGCCGACAAACGTCTTGGTGGCAGCTAAACACCTAAATATATTATCGTCTAGGAACAACACTCTATCCATCATTCGACCTTTAGATTCATATCTTATTCTTCAACATCAAAGTGTTCCACGTATTCCTTAGTCACAATGTCGTAATAGCCAATCTTGTAGCATTTAACACACGATGCCAAACTATAGCGTGCCTGTGTTCCATAAGGTGTTTCTATAACAGGAGAATTTAGCACTATCCCAAACATAAACTGCGCCCAATCGTGAACACAATTCGACTGGCGTTCCTTTAACAGACCATCTCCATAATCAAACATGTCCTTTAGGATGTCTGTAGGGAAATGGTCTATGAGGCTCATGGATATTACTCGACCTTTAAGTTCATGTTGTATATCTCGTTGACCAGAGCGACAATCTTCTTAGCCGTTGCCCTAGATACTTCATTAGGTGCTAATGACACACTGCTCATGTTGTCAGCGAATGTAAAACCACCACTAACAATAAACGTAGAATCATCGTTGTATTTACCCACTGAAATGTGAATATCTCTGACTTTACTCCACGATGGTTTTTTCATTACTGAACACCTTTTTCACTACATCCTCATCCTTATTATTGGACATAACCAGTTCAAATTTGTACTAACAATTTGTGACCGCAACCTGCTGTGCTATATCTCCCCAGACATTCGCATTTTACAGGAGGTTGCGGTCTTGAATCCATCATATCACCAAAGAAGGAGTCAGCGCAATGTTACTTAGGTACTACCACTCGCCCACGCCATTAAAGCAGGTTCAACGTGCTTTTTAATACATTCTACACAGATCACCCACCCATCATAGGCACTCCCATAGGGGAACTCCATCGTGAACGGACTTTGTTCACCGCAGAAGTCGCACTTAGGATAGGCAGTAAAGTACCCCTTTAGTTTGGAAATCGGAGGTAAGTTGAAATCGTCCGTATCTGACAGAGATTTGCCGGTCATCGCCATGTCATCCTCTCGCAAGTGGTTGTCACTCTCAGACCACGCCTCCGTAAATTCGCTAAGGTCTCTTCTAATTCATTCTCTTCTCTTTCTTGATACGCTCGCGCATAGTGAGGATTAGGCGACCACGCCGCAAAAGAAACATCATTCTCGTCACTTCTCCAACAAACGAAATACATTGGCTGACTCCTTTCAGCCGCATTCATATCCATAATAACGCATGACTCGTCTATCCACTTCCCAGTCATTTCATCCACCTCGCCTTAAATGCCTGTTTGTTGCGCTCTACCAACGCTTCCTGTTCTGGTGTGCGCTTACGGGTTATTCCTTCAAAGTGCGTTAGGCAGGCGCTTGGCTGATAAATTGTCGAATAGCCTTTTTCTTTGGCTAGATTGCTCATCCACAATTCTTCATAGCACAACCCTCCGACCAATTCTTCTGGGACTGTGAACAACTCACGGCGCATCAGCATACAGGCGCCTGTAACGAACGGAACTTCGGTAGTGATATTGGAGTATAAGGCGTCTTGCTCCTGATACCACCTGTGAAACCCAATGTCGTTCCGTCCCCAATTCACGTCACCGCCCGCATGTTGCAGCCGACCATCCGGGAAAACTAATTTAGCCCCCACAATGCCAACTGTTGGGTCAGATAACGGCAACACCATCATAGACAACCATGCCTTATTCGTTGCCATTACGTCATCGTTCATCATCAGAACGAGTGGCGTTGTCACTTTGTCCTCTGTCCATTTGTACGCGCCTGCGAATCCAAGATTCCTGTTGAAGTTGAAAACCTGTACATTCTCGATTGGAACATCAATGTTTTCTGCGCCATTATTGATTACCCAAATTGGCATTCGTGGCACGGTTTCGTGAATGGATGTTAGGCACTTCATTAACATCTCATAGTTGCCCATCGTTGGGATAATACAAGTCACGTCCTCTTGTCTGAACGCCAATTCCGGTTGATACCCTGGTAATGCTGGCTCTATCGGCTTGCCCTCTAGCATCAGTGCCACGCGCTGTTTGAAACTTTCCCAGTCTTGCCAATTCCGCGCCCAGATCAATCCATACTGTTGATAGCCAGCCCAAATGGATAATTTATTAGCAAGTTCTACCGTCATCTGGCGCATCTCTCGAATGTCGTCAAAGAGCAACCCCGTCTGACGATCTTTCACTACCTCTGGCATTCCGCCGCTTCTAAAGACAATCGGCACACACCCTGACGCCGCTGCCTCCAAAGGTGTAATTCCAAAGTGCTCCTGCGCCGAAGGAACCATTGGTAGGCTAATCCCCGTTGCGTGCCAGTAGATTGCTGCCTTTGCGTACATCCCCACCACTTCTTCGTCTGAGGGGTCGAACATGAACTCCACTGGCAACCCTTTAGAGAGCTCCAATAATCCCGACACGTATCCATCTTGACCTCTTTCAACAGCGCCAGCCAAAATGAGTCTCCATCCGGGTAGATTATATTGTGACTTTCGTATAGCCTCGATCATTTGCGGGTGCGCTTTGTCAGCCCAATCGTTCGCCTCTGCAAATCGAGATATATGCAATATCGCCTGTTCTTTATCCCCAACTCGGTAATAATTCTCAATGGGGATATATAACACCTGAGAGTCGCAATTCCATCTGTCTTTAATGTGCGTTGATGTATACTTACTGTTCGCAACAAGTGTTAAACCATCCGGCACGACAATATCAGGATTCGTCGGAAACATAATATGCTGAATATTGAATTTACTCGCAAGGGGATAGGCCATTCCGAAATGATTCAAGGTAAGAAATCCATCAAACTGTGATTCGATTTTAGGGTTGTACATACGAATGGGAAGGCCATGAAGTTTTGGAATCAGCCTCGGATGAATTCCAGAGGTGGAAAATATAGTGACATCATGACCAAGTTCGGAAATTGCCTTGATTTGCCAATATGCCGCCTTGAACCCACCACCAAAATTAAGCGCGTGACTTGCGAGATTAACTCCGACTTTCACCTTTCCTCCTTCTTAAATGTTGCTTAATTTCCTGATGATCTGGATTGACGCACATAGTATTTCCGCACTTCGCCTCAAATCTAATATCCACTGGAAATTCCCCATAGCGTCTAGTCCAATAGAACTTCAATATATTGATGTATTTCTTTTTGTATATCACATACATCCATCTGTATTTTCTGAAATCAAACATTCCACTCCATACCCAACATCCGCTTACAGTGTCTTCGGTTGTTCTGTTTGTCGCCAAGTATAATACTCTATCTTCGTCAGTCATTTTATTAGATTTGTCAATTGTGTAAATACTCTTAAAATTAGAACCAGCAGTCGGCGTTTTCCACGTCTTACGTTCCCATATTGCCGTTATCGTTTCGTATGCAACACCGTATATATCCGATAATTCACTTCTTGATACACACCCACTACACATCCTTATTTCGCAAACCTCTCTCCATGTCAGCTTGCTATTCCCGCAATTGTATCCAGTTAGAGATGCGCTTCTTCCCTTGTCGCAAGCGTCCTTGATATTTCCAGCGTGATCGGTCAAAAATAAATGATCTGGATTACAACAAGCACGATTATCGCATTTGTGCGCCACGATTAACCCGGCTGGTAAATCTCCATAAGCCAAGAAATAAGATAATCTGTGAGAAAGTTGCCATTTGTCCCTTCCCCATGTATAAAAATATCCGTACCCATCATGGTTAAGAGCACCCTTCCATATCCAGCAATCTCCCGATTTATCGACCTTTACCCAGAATTGTTTTATGCGCTGATCGTCTATATCTGGAGTTCGATCTACATTCCATTTTCCAGATTTTACCCATTCAAAATACTCTTCTCTCGTCTTGTGTTCTGGCTTAACTAAATTGCACACCTTACACATCGCCACGATATTGCCTAGATCAGAACTTCCCCCACGCGATTCGTCAACAATATGTCCACAATCAAAGTTTCCAAATTCTATTTTCTTATTACAAACCTGACACATCCCTCCATCTCTCTCGTAAACAAACGCCCTAACTTTAGGTTTTGCGTGTCCAGACACTTGTTCTCCTCAATAGAACCGCGCCTATCTGAGAAGGAATTGCCGCCAAGCGAATTGCCTTTGTGTCTCAGATAGGCGCGAGCCTATTTTGGAATTAAAATATGATGGCAATGTTCGCTTGGCAAAGATATTATACCATGTCTATCTTATCTTGTAAAACAACTCGTCATCGCAAGCATGTATTCCATGCTTATCGCACAAATAAGAGAAGTTTCTTTCAAGATTCTGCTGAGAGAACCAGTTGTCAGCCTGTGATTGGCTTGCGTGTTCCATGTGGGTGAGAACCGCCTTTGGCTCATAGACCACCTCAAGTCCTAGCTTCTTCACAGATAGGCAGAGAGATACATCTTCAAAAACTCCACGCTCAAATCTTGGATCGAACCCACCTACCTTGTCCCACACTTCCCGCTTAATCATCAAACATGCACCTGTGACAGCGTTAATACTACGCCACTTCTGAACCGCTGGCGCAGTAGCAATCCTCTGAGCGCAGAAATGGATAGGCCAGCCGTTCATCTCAAATTGGACGCCAGCATGTTGAACACGGCCCCGCAACATGGGATGAGGATGATTCTGTGGATAAATCAATAATGCACCACAGATAGCAGCACCATCGTCCAAGTTCTGCGCCATTGCTTCAATTGACTTGGGGAATGCCTCAGTGTCACTGTTGAGAATGAGGACATACGGCGCATCAGACTTTTTCACTAAACGCCGAACTGAAGATACGAAACCTTCGCTCCCCACGTTCCTGTAAACCGTCACATCATCCATTACTTTAAGAGCATCCTGCGTGTCTTGGTCTGAGCCATCGTCCATGATGATAATTGGATTCACGGAATCCAGCCGAGATTGCCCGCGTAGGCTCTGCACACACTTAATGATAAACATTGGTTGATTGTGCGCTGGGATCAAGACCTGCACGTTAGGCTTCATCGGGCTGTACCTCGAATAATTTTATTACAGGGTCAATTTCTTTAATGGTATTTTCTGCAATCCATTGAACTTCTGGCGACACTCCGCATTTGTCACCATACAACTGATCGGCATAAAATTGTAGCGCCTTACGCGCTTTCTTTAGCGCGTCTAGTAACTTTTCTTCATTAGGCTTCATCGGGTTGCACTCCAAACGCTTTCTCTACAGCATCTTTGTCTGAAAAGATGGATACAGGGTCATCCTCGGACATCAGATTTCTGATAGGCAGGTTGTCTTTAAGTTCCTGTTCGTCCATTACTGGGTGCTTCTGCGCGTCTTTGAGCATCAACATTAACGTCCGAACAATCCCCTCTGCTCCTTCGTCTTCATCACAGGACACAAAGTCGCGTTCTGTCCACCCGATAGGTTGGTCGTGTTCATAGTAGACTTCCACTAAACCAAAGTACGGCTGTCCTGTTTCAGACTTACGCCTTAGAATGCGATAGTTCCAAAAAGTGTCGTCAGACATTCTTTACCTCAATCTTTGCCAGTTCGCCCGCGCACTGGTTATGTCCAATTTATGTAGAGCGCGCCAACTTCATTCCACAGAATGTACAGCACGTCACCACAGTTTCTTTATCGCCCTCCACCCTGTACCACGCATTGCCACGGTGCTCTATCACTAAGGTCGGCGTGCTGGAATCAACGACAATTCTATACCTCTGCGTATCTTGAAGATATTTCTCTAGTTGCTTGCATTTATGCTGTTTATTCATTGTACCCTCAAAAGTAGTCGCCTAATCATTGTGGTAGCCTTTCAGTCCTTATGATAACTACTTGTTCTTAAATCAAGAAAGAAATCGAAGTCGGCTGGAATATCTTCGCCACTCACGGCTAAATATCTCTTAGCGACCATGCTTCCCAATGCACTATACAACAACTGCTCAGTCCACGTCAATTTCACTTTTATTTCCTTGCCTTTATCATTAAACAGAGTAGCATGAGCCATTCCATAATCATTCAAATCCCTAGAGAATCCTTGAACAAATATAGTCGCCATGACACTCCTTAGCTAATCCCTGTCGCCTTTCCGTACATCTCATATAGGCTCGCCGCGATTGCGTATCAACTCTCTAACTCAATTCCAAGATACCAGTCGTTACCGCTTGGATCAAACGATAAATACCAGACAATCTCCCCATAAGGACTATCAAATAATCGTCCCCATCGGTACGCCATATCTCCACTGCTGTTTACCGGGAATGAATTAAACCCGTCCAAATCTCGATAGCTCTCTGGTTCTTCAGCAACATCATCGATTGGTTTATACATGGGTTGCCTCATTAAATGCTTAAAACTTTCTCATACATCTCGCCAGCCCCTTGAAAAAGGCTTTCCGCCCATTCTTTCCCCTCTAGCGCCAACCTCTCTCGTTCTTCACGAGAGTCTATCAGACTGGATATGGCATCAACCCACGCAGAAGACTTATTTTCCACAAGAATACTTCCGCCCCCACAATCCTGATACGGAGGTGCATTAGTCGCCACAAAGGGAATGCCCGCCATGCCTGCTTCAATTTTTTTTAATGACGAGCGCCTATCATCGTAATTTCCGGCTAATGGTGCGATGTACAAATCAAATCTTGCGACCACTTGAGGCCAGGCGGTGAAGGGTATCCACATTCCCGAATCATATCTAACTCCGAACTTATCCATTGGAATTAAAATAGAAGGGTCTTTCGTTTGGAGGTGAATATGGACACGCGGGTAAGCGCGACAAATCGCGCCAAGCGCAGGAACAATGCCAGAATCACGAAACGACGCACTATGCGCTGACGATCCGCCCCATCCAATTACGAACTGATTATCCATCGGGCGTCTCTTTAGACCCTTCCATAAGTCGGGGTGTAACACGTTAGGCACAAACTGAATCGTTGGACAGAATGGTTTATAATCTTCCAATAATACCCTAGAAGGAACAAGTGCCGTATCGACCAGTCTCAGACTTTCCCTAAATTGATTCAGAATCGCACCGACCTTCTCCGAACCATTCGCATTATGACCAACAATGGCCTTCTTACCCCCCCGCCATGTTTTCTTAGGAATTCCACCAGAATCCGGCAACAGGTGATAGGCATCGTCAAATGTGCTGATAACCTTCTTGCCTAACGCTTTCCATTCTAGGATTCGTGGCTGAATGTCTGAAACTAGCAGGCGCTCTAAAACAATCACGTCTGCCTTACTGATAAGTTCTTGTATCTTAGGATTGGGAACAGGAGGAATAAGATTGGTGATATGGGTGATGGCGCAATGGTGTCCGCGCTCGTCTAATATCCGAGCAGGAACACGTACTCTGTGCCATGAGGTGTTTAACTCCGACGAAGTATCCGCTTCGCCCCATAAGATATTCGCCACAATACTTCCCTTTTAATAAGTAATGGTTGCTGTCCTTGTCACAACCCCGTGAATATCACACACCCACGTTGTACCTTCTTCGTGACCATAACAGGTACAATTAGGTTGTCTATTCAGAAGTTCACGCTGTACGTCAATCAGTTCCCGTAAGAGAATCTTGACGGCCTGTATCTCCGCTATCAACCAGTCCAGACGACGCTCAACCCCTGCTACGTTGTCAAACATCATTTCTTCCTAAAAGTGATTCCAGATAAAATCATTGCCGTCAATAATGGGACTCTCGCTAAACACCATATCCATACCAACTATTACTCCGCTCAAATATCCTACGGTTGACTCCAACCCAAACTCCTCAGCCAAGTCTCGAAACTTAGAAAGAATGACGATTTGCCTTTCAAATTCTTTAATCCAGTCGTTTATAGAGTTAAACTCAAAAGACCCTACAAATAACGTAGATTGATTTAGGCTATCTGAATGTACCCATTTCTTTCTGTCTATATCCCCAAACACTTTAGTTAAATCGTAAATTGAAGTATCCGTCACCTTAATACTATGACTTCCATTGAATATTGTTGCTACTTTAGATTCCTCATCATACCTAATCTCAAGCATTGCTTATTCTCCTCTCACTACCTTGTGATAAATTTCCTCTGCCGCCCTGTCGTTTTCATCTTTGATGGCGCGTTCCTCTAATGTCCATTCTACCTCAAACAGAATCTTGTGTGGCGTTGGAAACGGCCATAAAATTCCGCCTCTTGCCTTAGCGCGTCTTAGCTCCAATTCATACTTATCTAAATCAAGCAAATGTAACTTAGATAAATTTGGCTTACACTTACGCATCCACATCACTCGGACTCCACAGGCGCAGACTTCTTAGGAGCCGGTAAAACACCAGTAGGCTCTTGTTTCTCTACAGGCGTTTTCTTTTTGCGTCCCATCCTATTGCGGGCTTCTCCCAACTTATCAGGAGAACCTTTCGGCATGGTCTGTTCGGTTTCTTTAATCGTGTCACCAGAAGGACTCACCACGGTTTGTGCGTAAGTGGCCGGAGGCTTAAATAATCCGTCGTCAACTGCTTTCTGCTCCTCTTTCTTGTGAGCTAGTTCCGTTTCATAGTTAAGACCAGCCGTGCTAAGTAGAGTGTGAATCGACAATGGCCCGCTCTCGTAAAGTGGCAAGAATACTTGTGCCACTTTCGTTTCTTGTTCCAACTGCGTTGGGGCGAACTTGATCTTCAACCCCTTGAGAGGTTTAACGGCTTTAGCGTTCTGACTGGCCCACTTCTTGACAATGTATTCCACCCACCGCGTTACTTGGTCGGCTTGATACCTTGCTCTTTCAATGTAAATCTGAACGTCAATCGAAGTATTGCCCCGTCCACCGCCTGCCAACCCTAAAGTGCCAGGGGTTTCGCCGGAAACTACCTGTGAAGTGATTCCCATCTTGCGGAAGAACGATTTCGTAAGTTCGGCGTGATATTGATTCCCCGACATCTTGTCCAGACCAACAGGCGCATACACGGCCACTTCCAGCGGGTTGCGCCATACCAGCGTACCAGTCCGTTCGCCACTGATTCCCCCTAAAACGGCGTTTAAGGCTTTAAGTTCCTGTGGCATTGGCGGGTGGTCTTTGTCGCCTAGTTTGAACACCCAGAGTTGATAACGGTGTCCTTCAATAAGAGCGCGCATGGCGTCTTCATAAATGGTCTTGTCCGTTAAGTCCCTAAACCCACGAGAGAGCATTGGCATTGAATATCGCGCCCAGTTGAACTCGCGGTCACGAAGAGGCTTTAAGGTATCCCCTGAAAGCGGGACGCCAGATGCTAAATTCACGCCAATCCCGTCAGGAGGAGGATTGTCATTCCAATGACGTATTAAAGCACGGTGCATGGCAGGAGGTAGCCTAGATTCCATCAGTTGTTCCGTCCATGCCTTCTCACCCACCAGTTGCGGATCGAGTTGATACCCCCAGTTGTACCCCACGTGAACGAAAAGTGGTTTTAGGTTGACAATAGTTTCTAGGTCTTTGCCAGCCCACGTTTCATACGGGAAGGCATTGCCAAATACCCGCATGGTGCGCCACAACTCGCCTACCGTGTCTTCCAGTTCTTTTTCTTCGATGAAGTCTTCAATATCCTTGCGGAGTGATACGTCAGGACACTCTACCACCAAGTCCCTAGCCAGCAATTCCACCGGAACGTCACAGACGTTAGCGCAATCACCGTCTGTCATGTAAAAATGTTCGGCCAATTGCATCCTGCTGCGAACCTGTGGTAGCATGTAGTTGGCAGGACGTTTCTTCTCAGGGTCGTCGGCTAAGTGTAAGGCGGCTGTAAGAATGTTCGCCAACCCAGACATCGGCTCGTCGGCTCTAATACTAGAGGGGTCTATGAGGTTGCTGGACATCACCTCGAACTTGCCATAGGCATTGGCCGTAGGAGTAAGATTGAATACCTTAGAGGTAAAAAACCCATAGGCATCTTGTCCGGCGTTCTCTTCAATCACTTTGTCGTAGCTAGTGATACGGCCTGCCTTTGAAGTCCAGCGTTGAGAAGTGGAATTCCAGCCAGCCGTGATGTTATGTTGGTAGGTAGGCTCTTTGATGGTTTTTCGTCTAGGCACGTTTATTGCACCCTTTTAAGGCAATGTTGACGTAACTAGAATATCACCATAAAAGTGTTCTGTCAAGTGAACTGACATAACAAGTCCGTGCATGAACTATCGGTACTAACTTCCTATTGCCCCCAGAGGCGACTTTGACGTATAATCCCATTTATGGTAATTGATCCTGTTCCTTACCGTATCGGCGGCGCAACGAAATGGTTGATGTCGTGCGATTGGCCTGACTGCAATGAGCAGTTCTACGCTGGCGGAAATCCAGCGGGTCTGCACTACTGCCCTGAAGTTCACCGTTCAATGAATAAGGTCGCCGTAACGGTAGAAAGCCAAAAGCGACTGAGACAGGGTATCCGCACTAGGGGAACGGAACAGGATCGCAGGCTGGTTCTGAAGAAGTACGAACGAGCCTGGATGCCACACACGCCACATTGTCCTGTCTGTGGCGAAGAAATCAGTCTGACTAAGGATTGTCTATGCCCGTAAGAGTACCATACGAGGAATAGGGCTGGCAGAATGAATAATAGATGTTCCGCAATACTTTCAGCGTGCGCTGGTTTCGTCATTATAAGAACAGTTACAACTGGAACAATAGACCTATTGACGATATATGTTTCAGTATTTATGGTGTTCTTCCTAATTGGCGTTAAGATTAGAGAACATGAGTAAAATAATGGCTAAGTTTCCTAGAATGCCTCATTGGGTTGTCCTCTCTATGGATGATCGCTCCGTTGACATTGGCTCTCCATTTGGTAAGCCGGATTATCATCACGCTATCTTGTCAAAGGCAAATGTCATGGGGCTGCCCCCAGAGGAACAAGCCAAAATCCACAACCCGTGCAATCTTCTTAAAGTAGAACATGGCATACACCTGAATAAACCCATCCCAGAAGGACGCGAGGCAGCACTACTACTATATCGTATCTATGGTCGTGATGCTGTTCTGAGATGGTACAAAAGTATCCAATGGCGCAATAAACCACCCTTTGAGTTACCGTAATAAAGGAGTCAAATGATTACCGAACAACAAAAACGCAAGATGTCCGTAGAATTGGAAGACTTGATCTGGAAATATCTCAATAAGTGTAGCGAAAGTAATGTTTATCTTCCCAAGAATGACGACTTGTTAGGAACACGCATGTCCGATGCTGCCTTGCTGGTGTTGTTCCATTTGGACGAATATGAACAATGGATGAAAGAGCAAGGATACCTGAAGGATGGCTAAACCAAGTGTGGAATCTAAAGGAATCGAAACCATTCGTAAAAAGTATGGTGAAAGTGCTATCATTCGTCTAGGAGAGAACCATTACGAGAAAGTGGATGTTGTCCCCACGGGTTCTTTGGCGCTGGATTACGCACTAGGAGTGGGTGGTATTCCGCTAGGACGCATTACAGAGATATTCGGGCCTGAAGGAACTGGCAAGACGACCATCTGTCAGCATATTGTAGGGAATGCTCAAAGAGCTAATCTGCAAGTAGCCTATGTAGATATGGAACATGCCATAGACCCGAATTATGCTACTACCTGTGGAGTAGATTGGGAATCAGCATACATCAGTCAGCCAGATACCGGAGAACAGGCGCTTAATATTGTTGAGGTATTAGTCAATTCAGGAGGACAATGGGTAATCATTGTAGATTCTGTGGCCGCTCTTGTTCCACAGGCTGAAATTGAGGGAGATATGGGCGCGAGCCATATGGGGTTGCAGGCCAGGCTAATGTCACAAGCCATGCGGAAACTATCGGGGATTACCAAGAAAAGCAATTCGGCAATTATCTTCTCGAATCAAATCAGAATGAAAATAGGCGTTGTGTTCGGAAATCCCGAAACAACAACTGGCGGGAATGCCCTAAAGTTCTATTCAACAGTCCGTATGGATGTTCGTAAAATAGAGACCATTAAAGGAAAAGAAGACCCCATTGGAAACAAGGTTAAAGTTCGTGTCGTCAAGAATAAAGTCGCCCCACCCTTCCGCGAGGCCGTGTTCAATATCATTTACGGACAGGGAATTAGTCGAGAATCAGAACTATTAGATATTGGAAGCAAATGGGATATTGTCACAAAACGGGGAGCGCACTACTATTATGGGGACGATAAAATAGGACAGGGAGAGCAGAATTCCGTCCTGTTTCTTAAAGAGCATTCTGGCATGGCTTCCGAGATAGAAGGTAAAATACGAGCAAGATTCCCAACATCTACCCTGCCTGACGTAGCACATGTGAGTGATCCCCAAGAAGAAGATGAGGCAGAATTGTGACACATCAAGAAGAACTCATACGTCGCGGTTGGATATTAGAATTATGGTTTGAAACTAACAATGTTAGGCTTATCGCATGGAACAAAAAAGAATACAAAGAGTTCAATGGAGCAACTATTAAAGATGTACTAGAAAAGGCCATGTTGGAATGCACAGAAAACGAGGCGGAACTGTGACCGGCTATATCAAAAAACTTACCAATTGGGTATCTGTTACTTGCCCAAATTGCAATAGAGTCATTGGATACGATGATGACTCTTACTTAGACATCAAGGCTGCAAAATGTCCATATTGTCACAGGTGGTTCTACATGGCCGATGCCAAGAAAGAGATAGTAACAGTGGACGTTCCAGATTACGGACAGTTCTGACATAAATTCTACATAACTGGTTCAAAATTGTACTGGCGCAAGTAATAAAGGAGCAACATGGACTTTGGCGTGCTGGTGTTTACACTTCTAGTTTCCATAGTCGCGCTTCTTGACTGGAAATACCGTAGGAGTCACCAATGATAGGACAGGGTGTTGTTGAATATGCTCTCTTGTTGGCGCTTGTCATCATTACGATAATCGTGATATTATCCTTAATGGGCGCGGCAGTCGGGAATGTGTTCTCGAATATGTATGCCAACCTATGAACAACTTTGAGAACGAATGGAATCTGAAAATCAGGCTAATTTGCTCTAGCGAATCTGAACTGGATCGCGCAGAATATGTCTCTTATCTCATAATGGGGATTGGACTAGCTAGATTAACAGAGAAAGAACACCCCAAATACTTCAAGGTCAATAAAGTGATCCGAGATAAATTAGCACAATGGTCAGAGAATTTTTCACAATATCAATTGTTCGTAGATGGCTGTTGGCTACTTATGCAGCATTATGATACTAGCAATTTGCTAAAGAGTGACTACTGGACGCTAGTAGAACTTCACCGTAGATGGTCATCCTTGATCAATATCTCCTTCTTCTATGGGAATCGTTACCAGATTGAGAACTTCGTCCCGTTCGCCAGTAAGATTGTGACGGATTTAGTCACAGAACTGCTAAGGCGTAAGAAGAAACTACCATTGACCAAAGTAGACCGGCCTACGAATTGGAGGCTGGACGCCAAACAGGTGAAGGCGCAGATAGACCCCCTCAAGGTGTTTGAGTATTACCTACCTGATATGAAGAAGAACGGCAGGTATTACAAGGCAACCTGCCTGTGGCATGAGGATAAACACCCTTCTCTGGTGGTTTACCCAGAGGGACACTGCCATTGCCATTCCTGCAACATGCACCAGGACACCTATGGCATAATCATGGATCAAGAGAAATGCGATTTCGCCACGGCCATTGCAAGAGCCGTGGAACTAGGAGGATAGGTACAAAATGGACGCGCTATATGTCTTTCGTTGCCCATACCACGGCCCAGAAACAAGCGTATTCTGTTTTCGAGCGTTCACAGAAGAAAATATCCATCTATGGAAGAAGTATTACAGGATACGATATGAAAAAGTCGAATTCGAGGAAGGTGAGAAAGAAAAGTTGATTCATAATTTGCTTCATCCGACCCCTTGACAACTAGAGAATATCGCATACAAATAAGGAGGAAATCTCAATGACATTTGACCCATTCTCTTATGGTGGAGATCATCCATTTATGTGTAGCTACTGTGCTGGTATGGGATATGAAGACTACCCGTCAAATCAGATACCTTGCAGAATTGGGGGTCATAAAGATCAATACGAATCCAACCTTGAAGATGTCATGGCAATGTTGGGCGGATTTCGTAAAGAATATGACTCTAGCACTCATGGGAATTGTCCCTATTGTAAGGCGGCTGGTAGAGAAATTGGAGTCGATTGCGAGCACTGGGATGGTCTGGGATGGATGAAGGATTCAAATAAGAATAAATACAAGGATACAATTTTTAGATAAGGATGCGATAATATGGAATACAAAATGGGTGATAAATCAGTGTGTAAGTCGTGTGGAAGACCAATTGAATACGTTGGCCCGTATTGGCGTCATGTTGGGAAAGAATATCGCCATGTTGCGGAACCAATTGTGTCCAAAGACACTACCCACGAGGCAGAACAGCCCCTTGACAAAACGGAAGTTTAGCTTACACTTATCCCTAGAAAGTGAATAGTCGTGGGATGGCGACCTACGATCTGAGCGAATAGAGCAGAGTCCTCGTGTTTTCACGGGACGGTTTGGTTTACCTTTACTTTGCTCTATTCGCAGAGGCTAGGCCAGCCAGCCGACCAAACCGTGCCATGAACATACGAGGACTTTTTAATAATGGAAATCTTTAAGGCACAATCAAGAAACAATCATAAATTCTTAAAGAAAAATAATACGGGATTATTTGGTAGCGTAAAAGCAAGATACAAAGCAAGACACTCGTTGAAATCCGAATGGTTAGAAGATGATACATGGAGAGTATTTGGCGGAGAGAGCGTTCACTTAGTAATAGTTGGTAGAGACCATATCGATCCTAGAACATATAAATGCGACTGTGGCGCTCAAGAGAAGTCTCCCTACCAAGTATGTAGCCACATGCTGTGTGTTTACTACGAGATGTAAAGTTACACGTCATCCTACCCGCAAGATGCGGTAGGCGTGGCGTGTTTTTCGTTTAGGAGGTGAAAAATGTACACCTATGACAAATATAAAGCAAAAGAACTCTATCAATACGTCAGACAGTTCATAGAAGAAAACGCAGAAGCAACTGGAGATTTGCATCATCCATACAAGTTGGGTCATGAAAGATATGAGGAATTCGTGTCTGAGTGTATCAATATAATGACAGAACTAAAAATAGTCTGGGCTGGCAAGGCGCTAGAGTGGACTCCCAGACCTTCCTGTGTAGTCCTAGATAAAGATAATGAGTGTATAGATATTCCTTCGCATGGTTATTTTATTCCACTGGACGATATAAAATGCAGGGCAGATATAATCCAATGGATTGACCATCTTATTGAAAAAGCATGGGTCGATGACGAAATTATAGAAGATTTTATCAAAGTGTCATGCGCCCACATTGGAGTAGGTGTGTATCCAAACTATAAAACAAACGGAAAAGATAACGGAAACAAAAGGGACACTATATCTCCATCGGTTAGATATGATGTAATGCTGCGCGACAAGTTCAGGTGTCAACTCTGCGGAAGAGATCAAACGGACGGAATCAAGTTGCATATAGATCATATATACCCTGTCGTGCTTGGCGGAGAGTCCAATATGGTCAATCTGCGAACACTGTGCAATGAATGTAATCATGGGAAATCATATAAAGTCGAGAGATAACATGGAAAGAAATAGACTTGGCGGAAGAAACGGAAAAGTAGAAAATAAGCAAAGATGGGCTAGACGAAGCAGAAAGAATTACAGAATTCCAAAAGAATCAAAGAACGGAACTCGCGGATACGTGTACATATTCAATATCCATTATAACGGTCTATACAAAGTGGGATGGGCTGGAAATTGGCAATCTCGCCTTAAAGAATTACAAGCCTCAAATCCAAAAGTAGAAATGGTGCTGGCGGTCAGAGTCGGAGACGCTAGAAATTGCGAGAGTTATCTTCATCATCATTTCAGAAAAGTACACGCAGAACGCGAATTGTTCAGGCTAACAAAAGAACAAATTGACTATGCCACTTCGTACTTAAACGAAAACACACCCAAGACAACAGCAGGGTCTATTCCTATTCCAGAATCACCACCTAATCCGTATCTATTAGGATGGATGTCTCGTCGTAAAGAAGATATACAAGACAACAGCGCCGACTGACGCCATAAGCAATAATTTACCAAGTTCTCATCATGCCCGACCCCAACCCGACTTGGCGGAGTGGGTTATAAATCGCAGACTGGTGCTAACTCGTAGAATGGCGGAGAGCGGGGCAGACCTGCGCCCGTGGCAGGTAAGAACGCAAACCAACTTGGGAATGCCAACCGCCTAACTGCTCGCTAGTGGAACGCGGGGAAACCCGTTGACTACGGGGATGCTTACCGGACAGCCGGAATGCCAGTCGAAAATCCTAACTCGCAAGAGAAGGATAAAATATACCAGTTCCGATACCTGTACCGTCGAGATGACGTTATAAGGCGTTTCAGCGCCGAATGGTAAGGGTGTACCAAGTCGAGTTTCACCGTAGGAATACGGCAAGGTGATATAGGAACCGATACCTTGTGGACTTGGGGCGTAGGCTGATGACTACGAGTAGGCGACGTTTTACAGCCAGGGTAGGAAGGCCGTATCTTGTCTTTCACACGTGTTAATTATCATAGAAGTCGTCTGTTTAGTAGTGTTCGCGCAATAGTCATTTCTAAGCGCCGTATCTGGCGGGGGGTTGCCTGACAGTCGTTCTGACGGCGCTAGGCGATAGCCAAAAGACGCTATCGCCAGTGTAAGTTCGCCTAGACTAAACGCTACACCGCGCAACAGCAGCCGTATCGCTGTTGCGCTGCGCGTAGCGCACTTCTCTGCTCTGATAGGCGTTAGTGGCGCAAAAGGAACTTCCCTGTGAAGGTGGATTGGCGGCTCTGGCACTGAGGTACTATTGTGTTGGTTGGGACAGAAGACTATAATTGTAGAAACGGGTAAGTCTTGGAGGGTAGAATGTCTGCTGACCTGCATATTCACATAGCGACCCCGAACATTACAGATGAGCATTTCAAATGCTTCTTTAGTAATACATTGGGCAGTAAGTGGTTCTCAATGTCCTTATATAATTGCGAAGACAAAGTTCACCGTGATATAGATTACAATAGAACTTGTAAACAATTCAATGAAGAATATCATCGCATCTGGAAGACGATACCTGAGTTGCCGAAAGAAGAGCAGGATAGATGGAGTGAACTTCTTGAAGAACATTATAAGCGAGTTGGCTATGAATGCAGGCATCATAGTGATATTTACAGCACGCCAAATATCTGGGTTGGTGAAGTGTCATGGCTTAAGGCAGGACTATTTGAAGACCCCTACACCTTTATTCCAGACACTATAGGACTCGTCTCAGACATCATTGGAGAAGACTTACCTGTGATAGACGACGACTTGATCGGCAAGGTTGTGTCGGCCTTCAATGAACCTAATAGTACAAGTTACAGTCTGGCGGAGTGTGACGACGTTAAGGCATTCTTGGAGCAGCACCGTGGACAGCGAGTGTTTACGGTGAGTTGGTGAAAAACATGGATAATCTATACAGACTTCCAAATGGCAATATGACAGCGAGTATTCACTCTTACTTAGAAGAATGGAAGAGCCTCGGACAAGTCCTAGAAGACATTGTGGGTGAGAGCCTTATAGGGTTCGATCCTGGATATACATTTGAGCACGGGCACAATACTTTCCGTGTCCCTACAGATATTGCGATCCGTATCGTAGAGAAGTGTAGGCATGGCAACGTATAAACTCTATAACTGCGATTGTCTTGATCTATTCAAGACGGACGGATTCGAGTGGTAGGGAACTTACATAACGAGTCCGTCCACGTACTGGTACTAACTTCCCATTCACAACACTGGCGACTAGGCGTATCATTAAAGAAAACACGAGACACATTGAGGTATAAACATGGACAGGGATAATCCTATTTCATCCCATTTATCACAGCACAACATCCTCCTCAAAGGAGAAAGATGGGTGATCATGTTCAGCCTTAGTGGAAGTAATGTGTGGCAGGATAGGAAATAACAATGTCTAAACACCAACCAGATTATCTCCCCGAAAGGCTCTGTCCCACCTGTGGACAGCCCATCAGAAACAGACCGCCTCGTGACGAAGATGGCGAAGACGAATACATACCATCTCCATTACAACCACAACCACGAGACCAGAATCAGAATCGCCCAGGTGGGCCTACCCATAAAGGCAAAGGCAAGAATAAGAGACGTGGATCGTCAGATAGACTCAATACGTTGATTGTCGTTGTGGCTGTGATTGTTGTAGTGTTAGTTTTAGTTGCACCATTGCTAGGAAACTAACTATGTCATTAGGACAAATCCTGTTTGTAGCTAGTGTCGTGGCGGGATTCCTTGAGTTTCTTCCCTGCTGGAACGAGAAAGAAAGGAAACGACTATTGTCTCTAGCCATTTCTTTGCTTGTAATGAGTTTGATAGTAGTCGCAGTTGGATAACATACTTACACGGGGTCGGCCTGTTTCTTTAAGAACGCCAAGCCAATTCCTAGAGCATCTGCAACATGGTCTGATACGGTTGTTCCTAGCATCTCTGAGGCGCATTTGACCATATGCGCCTTTCTGATTTCTCTCTTGGTTTTTACGTCTGTAATACCGGTTAGTACGTGCATAGCCTCATAGGGAGTGATGACTTCAACCTGGCACTTCATATCCCTGGCAGCGGCCCAGATATGAGATTGGACGCGCACTAGGGTTTCAAAGACTTTCACCTGTGGCTTTCTTTCCACCCTACCCGTCTTATTGTTTCTTACAGGATAGTAATTCAAATATAAGTCTTCTACGACACATATTACGTGGTATCCCTCGTCTTGGAGCGTCCCAATATGGTCTCTCACCCAATCTCTGACAAGATCATAGTTCGGAGGGTCGGCTCGTTCTTCACCGTATGATTCGATAACGTCTCCAATCATTACTGCCCACCCAATGTGTGTGGAACTCTGGTCGAGCGCAAAGATAGCAGTTTTTCCATTCATAGGTTCATTATGTCAGACTTATGGCAACAGGTCAACCATTACTTTTGTACCATAGCATTCACAGGAAGTTCTATGCTAAAATGTAATTACTATGACACCACTTAGAGTTGAAGACGATATTATCTGTATACAATTCATCAATGATACCCCAGAAGGCGCACTATCAGACGCGGCACAATGGCTGGACATAAAACACAGCACTGGCAGGAAAAACTCATTTTATTTTCTTGACTTGACAATGTATCACGACTCCGAACTTGGGTGGAGTCTATCGGTTTATTGTAAAGTCCACTAACAACTAAACGTATCTAAGGAGACCAATGAAGAAGAAGATGATTATCGAGATGGCTATTAGTGAATTGAAAGATTATGATTGGCTTAGTTTTCCCAAAGGAGATGGCGATATAGAATTCGTCGGCGATGATAACATTCCAGAAGCGGCAAAGTCGCTCGAATTGTCTCCTCTTGCGGTGAAAGCAATCCGTGATTCGCTTAACTATATGGGAAATGAAATTGTTAGTAGACTAGAGGAAGACCTCAAGGACATCTTTAAGAGAGTGTCATGAACGATCATTCCGACTTCAGACTTCTACGGTATCCACAGCCTAAGTGTTGTGCTACCTGCTCCGAGTGGCGCGTCACCGTCAAGGGGCGTGAAGTACACCCCGAAAGCGTGGCATGTCGTTTACAACCCGCTATGACGGGAATGTACATGACCAAGAAGGTGTGTGACTCATGGTGGTCTGAATACCTGAACAACCCCCTCACGGGCGGTCTGTATTATCAATTGCTAGAGCCGAATATGGTGTGAAACTAAGACGGAAATCCGGCGTCTAGCCCATCCGTTTTAGGGTACAGGCAGAGCGGCGTGAGAGCAAGTGTGTGGTGTGGGACAAGTGCGTAGTACCTTGATTGGATACTCTGCCTGTACCAACTTATTGAGGTGAAGCCATGAAAGTCTCAGAACTTAAAAAACTCATAGAATTCACTTTGGCGGATATGCAAAGATACTACACCATTCGTAACGCCGTGAGGATTTCATAATGACCGAAGAAAAACTATGTGAATTTTGCGGAAAGCCAGCAACGCTAGCTTTAGACCAGTTGGTGTTTTATTGCGATGAATGCAGGCATAAATATTGGCCTGAAATCATGCGTCTATGTAACGAGCGCGATGAACAGATTTTCACGGGCATTAAGAAGGAATTATGAAGTGATCGACGACTTGTGGTGCGGCTTCTTAATGGGGTGTGCTATCGGGTTCGATTTAGATTCCGATGACGTGGAGTCCATTCTTGAGAAGGTTGGTCTGTCTAAAGATAACTCCCTTACCGCCTGCCAATATGCCATTAAGGAATACGTTGGAGATATAGCGTGGTGGAGAGGCATCAGCGCCATTAGGGATAGGGCGGAAGGATAATACTCTATGAAAAGCATTTACTATCATCTACTGTGCTTATTTGGATTTCACGATAAATTGAAAGAATACCATTATACGCAATTTCAAACATTATATGCGTGTTCTCGTTGCGGAAAGTTATCGAAAGAGTCCGGCAGGATTCTCCAAAATTACCATCCAGGCGGTAAACCATGAAAGGCTCAAAATGACTGACGACTTGTGGTGCAATTTCTTGCTGAGATGTTTTCTTGTGTCTGCTATGAATCGAGATGCTGTGGAGGCCGTTCTTGAGAAGAGTGGCCTCTCAAAAGACAGCTCCCTTACCGCCTGTCAGTTTGCAATTATGGAAGATATTGGAGACGCAGCGTGGTGGAGGGGAATCAATTTTATTAGAGAAAGAACCGGAGGATAATCACTGCCACGGGCTTCTCCACGCTTCTGGCTCTTGATACCTTGAAGCGCCACTTGCCACACCCCGTTTAGTCCAACCCATTGCGGAAACCATTTCACTGTAATCGAATACTTCCTCGATCATTGTGTTTTCAAGTTCTACGATGCAGTCAATTACAGCTCTGATAGAGTCGCAAATTTGATCTTGCGCCACTTTGTTTATTTTGGGAACCGAGTAGACAACATGGTACTCGGTGCGTTGCTCTACAGTTGCTAACATTTCGCTTTCCAATTCAGCATCGTAACCCATCTCGAAACGAGGTTCTGTTTTTGCCTCAAGGATCGAATTGCTCATATATGCTTTCCACATATGGGTGAGAAAGTGCTTGCGGCCCATCTTGATCACTTTCTTGTCTTTGCGATGCTGTTCAACATCAACGTAATGTTCTGTCTCTGGTGTGATTACTCTATTGGTTACAATATCAACTTCTGTGGAAGCGCCTTGTTTAGTTTCTTTACAGTGTCCTTCAAATAAGTAACGATTATCGTCCGATAAAAGCATCTGATAAAATTCTGGTGAGTCTACCGATACCATTGTGCAACGATAATTCAACACCGAAGTCCATAAATATTTCAACACCATAATTTGCTTATCCACAGGAACTTGATACAGACTTATTCTAGCGTAGGTTTGCCACGGCGCTTTTTCTTCATACTGAACAGCAATAGTTAGCGTGGCTGGGTCGGGACTAAGCCCATAATCTGCCCCGATAACGGCTCTATAGCATTGCGCCTGTGGTACACGAATCGCGGCAGGCAATGTATTATTTGCAAAGTGCTCCTGTAGCGTCATATATGTATTTTTTGAAATATAAACATTATGCGTCCCCCATTTCACGACGCCTGATGGAAACGACCCCGCTGCCTCGTCGCCCCATTCTCCCTTAATTTGGGTGATATATTCGGGTGCGTCCTTACCACCATATTCGCGTTCGATTTCTTTACGATATTTGCGATCCACCAAAAATCGTGGATTACCAGTTAGCATGGAGAACTTGTGGCGCGACCAGTTCCGTGCACCTTCTTTGGTGGTATCTAATCTATAGAACGGTGTGCTACGAACACCGTTAGGAACACCAGCATACACCCATTTGCAATCAGGCATTGCACCAGCAAGACGAGAACGATGATTAAGAGAATTAGAATACTGGGTTTCATCAGAAAATACAAGACGAGGATGGATGCCTTGCATGTTTCTATCATCTCCTGCAATACCTTCAATACGACCATAGATGGTCAACCCAGTCTTAGTTGAAAGAGAAGGTGAATCGCCGCGTCTGCGGTCTATCACTAGAGATTTTGCAAAGGGCTGTTGGTCAATATCCATATACAACCGTTCAATCAATGGCGTCAGGTGAACTTGTGCTGGTGTGACTATTAAGATTTCTTCCTTCTTGTCTAGTTTTTCTTCTAATTGGCTAGGTAGATATGTTACAAGGTCTCTGAGGATTCTAGCTCTAAGACTAATGGTTTTACCAACATTACGCGAGGTACAGAGAAGGATGCGTTTTGAATTATCACAGAACATCGCTTTCTGCGGTATGGTCATTTCCATTGACAGGTCTGACTTAAAGAAAAATTGACCAAAAAGGAGTTGATCCAACAATATCATTCCGAGACTTAGCGCCTCGTCGTTTTCTTCTATTTTGTGTCTAGTCTTCATACTCCTATCGTACCACGAGTTATGTCAATACACAATAACTGGTTCAGTGGCGTACTAATATCCTATTGTGGTAGGTGAGGGAAGAGTGGTAAGATAACAGCAACGGCTGAGTAGGTGTGAGAGGTAACAGACCACGATGAATGATCGTCATGGCACTAATCTGGGGAAACGAGAACGACTGGCTAGAAAACGGCGTCGGCGCGGTGCGATGCTATCCAACGGTAGATGGTTCAAAGTCGGCTTGAAGCACCTAGATCGGGAGATCAGGAAGAGTCTGTCTGTGGCCGATGCCGGAAGGTCGGGGAACGACGCGCCCTAGAGTCTACCGGGTAGGTTCGTTCCCGCTTTTATTTACAAGGAGTTAATCAATGTCAAGAACATATAGTCGCCGTTGGTGTTTCGTGTGTGGTCGTGACATTTCTTCCGCAGGGTTGGCGTGGTACAACCATTGCATGAAGCACGTCCGTGAAGGGAAGATGAGAAAAGTAAATTTCACCAACAAGCTTTATAGAGACAGAATTGACTTCGAGATAATCAAGGGAATTAAGATTATCCCAATGCCTAAGAATCCGGCTTATCGGGTTACAGCGAAGGAATACGATAATGCCATGCGGAGGTACTACGCCAACTTACATGAAGAAGCACAATAATGGATACCTCAAAGGTAACTAAAGTATTCTTTGGCGCTAAGGGTGACGCTGAGTTAGTTGTCATGTTATTGAACCGCTGGCACTCGTCCAGGTGCAGTCATCCTGCGGTGGCAAACGAGGCCGAGGCGGTAGCAGACGCCTTTCAGCGCCACTCGGACGAAAGTCACCTATCTGACTTCGAGACGTGTGATGACTTGGCGTGCAGACTGGCGCTGATGCTGGAACAGGCGTATGGGTGGATTGACGACGACCTGTCAACCTACAACGAGGAACGACAATGAGATTCAAGTTAATGACCAAACCAGAGTCAGACACAAAACTCTTATCAGACGACAAGATTGAAGAGATATTGAGACATTACGAGAACGACTTTGGAGATCATCCAGAATATCGGTTTATGGCGAATAGAATAAAAGAGGTTCGCGGGGATGATGCGTACAAGAAGTATGTGGAATCGTTGGGCGCTGTTAATTTCTGGTTTGGTTCGGCGTGGTATTGTGAATACGCGGAATTTGTTAGATTCTGTCTGAACTCTCTTGGAAATGATATTGCCACATACTTTATTGATACGATTCTAAGCGAAGACGAGAAGTTGTCAAGTGATGCCGGACGCAGAGCGTGTAATACAATGTATTTCATTGATGAGTGTTATCATAAAAACATTCACATTCATGGACACGACAGATTATAATCTCCATCGTTTGATGCGCGACTTGTCTACTTATAATGAGGAACGACAATGAAGACAATTGCTAAAGCGGGTATTCTTTTGATGTTCATTGCTGTTGCCGGTTTTGTGCTACTTGCGCCTACACAACTCCTATCGGAAGTTCTAGCCGCAGTTGCCAGAGTATTTTTCGCCGTTCTGATTACAGCGTTTGGATTTTACATCGCCACCCGTGAAAAGGAATGACAGTGATGGACATCTACATTGCTATCTGCTGTGACCGTCACATTGATGAAGTAGTGAAAGTTTTTACTTCCCCTGAATTAGCAATTGAATACGCTAAAACATTCGCCACGAGTGGTGGTATCTGGAACGAGAAAACAGATATTGAAGAAAGTTTGACTGACTCGATGATTCGTTCAGGCTGTCTATATTACGCCACATACTCCCCTGAAGGGGATAGTGTCCGTGTTGAAAAGAGCGTATTAGACCCATTGGTGTAAAGATTCGTGAGGAGTGACAGTGACTATCCAATACACTAGAGACAAAGAGGGTGTTATCAAATCGGTATTTGATACTGCCGGTGTTGCTCTAAATGAGCTGGCATGTGTCCGCAAGGCAATGTTTGTCTCTGCCGATTTGCGGGGACAGTATCTTAAAGACCCCTACAGCATCCACAATGACCTTGAGATTATGGAACAGCACATCCAGAGTCAGATCGGCGCATTGGAACAAGAGATTATCCTCTACCGACGACTGGTGCATGATATTCAGGAAGAACTAAAATGACCGATCTTTTCACCTTTGCGACTATTGAAATTTTCATAGCTGGGGTCATTATCTCCGCGATTAACAAACGAGACGATAAAAACGTGTCTTATTTTGACGCTGGATGTTTGTTCATAATGTCTTTTGTTATCATTGAAATTCTCCTTCTTGCGCTTATTGGTGTTCTTTATCTATTGGGGTTAGTGGAACGTGGTTAGTCATCATCGTCTGCTAGTTCTTCTTCCAACTGACGCTTCGTTAATTTCTGGATTCCCCCGGCTTTCTCTAATTCACTAAAGAGAAACTTCTGATAATTCGCTTGGCTAATATATATCTCTCCTTTACATTTCGGACAAATCGTCTGGAAACTCCATTTAATCTCATAGGCAAAAGCGTACAGGATGTGTCCCATTCTCAGTTCTATTCGCGCCTCTTGTGCTAGACAATGAGGACACACGATAGCAATAGCGCGTTTGTAGATGAACTCTTTCGCCTCTTTGTGTATGGTAGGGAAGTACAATTCCAATTCAGACTCTTGTTCGGTAAGATTAGACTTCCGGTCGATTCTCAAAGATGCTGCTAGTTGACGTGCTTCCCCTGAGAGGGATTTGGCGCTATCCGAGACGTATTTAATATCCTGTGGCGATGCAGTGCCCAGAACCATAAGTGCAGCCTTCCGGTTAGCCAATTCACTCAACACGTTCAGTTCGGCCAGGGTCTTTAGTTGTTCTCGGTCGGTGGTCGTTACGGTAGACTCGTCAAAGTCATCTAGCAGTTCTTTAAGGCGCTCTGCCACGAGTTTGTTGAACTGGTCTAGGTCAATGTCCAATGAAGGTGTGCTGCGAGGCCGTTTGCCGCCACGGTCTTTGACAGGTTCTTCTTCTAGGTCTTCTAGTTCATCGTCTAAATCAGTCATCAGCGATCCTTGTTAAGATGACGTTTTACCACATCTATAAAATTGCGTTGAATGGGATTCCCAGATTCGGCGGATTCAACATTAAAGGTAACAGCGCCTCTAAATGTTCTATAGTAAAACGTAACGACATCGAATCTTGCCTTCCTAAGTATATACTCTATCTTAGAAATCCTTTTATAACAATCACTACCTTCATAAGTGATTGACTTGGGATTGTTATCTACTTCTCCACAAGTAGTCATTATCCCGCGCCCGCGAATTGTTTTATAGTATCTCATTTTATTAGTCATACATCATTCTCTCATGCGTGCATTTTACCACAATTTACATAATGAATACGCGGGCGCATTAGCAAAACAAAAAGCGACACGGGTTAGGTGTCGCTCTTGGTAGATGTTCAGTTATCACTCTTTGGCGAAGTCGGAGATCAAGTTTGGTGTAGCCACATCAAAGCCAACGCAATCCAGCATACCGGCATCGTTTTGATCCGCAATCGAGAATTCGGTAGAGGTCATCCCCACGATAACCAGCTTCGCTGGAATACCCATCTTCTGACGATATTCTTGAAGCGCCTGAACGGGATGAATGCTCCCGGCCCAGGTCTCCGAATCCGTGTACACGGCAAATACGTCGATCTTCATCTTGTTCTGCAAGGCGTAGATCATCGGCAACGCGCAGTCCGTTCCGCCAAATGGAAGTCCTGACAACTTGCGAATCACATCGTCAAGACGCTGACGCTTAGAGATGTCGATGGTTGAGATACCGCTTTCGTTTCCCCACCCTCCACGGCCAGACTTCGTGCCACTAAAGTTCGTTCCTGCGCTAGAGAAGATAGTTGTTACGGTATTATCTTCAACCGCTGAAGTCACCAGCGACATTGCTGCCGAACCGATACGTGGTGTAATCCCCGGCATACCAGAGATAACACCACCTTCCATCGACCCAGACACATCCAGCGCCAGCATGAAATTCTTGCCTGTTGGCTCGACATTGCCGAATGCGGCGTAGAATGCACCATCCAGCGCATCTACCACCTTCGTTACAGGCGTCCACGTATTGCTACCTCGTTCACCGTGTCCCTGTTCATAGGTCTTCAGCGCAACCAAGACCTGTAGCGGGTGAACGCGAGACTTGCGAAGGCGCTCTGAATCTGCCAGTTGCGCCACGACTTTCTTTGTCCCGTCTGACATCGGCGCAATCACACCCACGCGGGTCATCGTTGCCAGGTTACGGATCATTGCCATCATTGGCATATCTTGGAGTAACGCTTCCCACACTTCTGGCTCATTCAACCATTGCGTTGGAATAGCCTCACGTGGCAATCGGTAGTCTGTGATGATCAGAACGGCATCGTGCTTGTTATCTACCTTCTTGATTGCCTCAACTGCACTAATAACCAGTGGAATATCTCTGTATGGCTCGCCTACGAAGCCGTCTACAATCCACTTATAGATAGCGCGATGTTCCTCTGAGGCAGGAGTAGGGTGAGACAATCGCAATAGATCGGCGTGTGTCCATCCTTCGCGCTGCTGGTACTTGACGGCCTGATATGCCAAGTCCTTCGGCGTCTTCGCGCTGTACCATGCACCAACGGCATTCCGCAGGCCACGCCCCCATCCACGGAACTGTTGCACATATTCCGCGAATGTAAACAGGTGTGTGCCCGTGCGCGCTACGGACGGCAAGGCGTCCAGCGCAACCTTGCGTGTCTCAGTGTTACCCGTTCCAGCGCACATTGCCAAAACGAACAGCGCCGGGTCGTTCTTTGGCGCACGTCCTGCATCGCTGATTTCCACAACACGATTTACCACGCGCACACCATCAATAGCGATGCAACGCGCTACGGCTTGTGCATTATCGGCAACCAGCTTGTGTTCACCGATGTAATACGTTCCTCCCTCTGCGCCCAATACAAGAAACCTGTCCAGGCGCTTCCAGTCATCTACAGCGAATGAAAATCCGCCCGCGCTGTTGGCGACCATCGCCTTGCCAAGAATCGGCTCTGATTGCGGTGTTCTCTTAGTCGAAACTGCCTTGTATGCCCCTGTAGCCATTTCCTGCCTCCTGTGAGTGTAAACAAAAAGAGCGAACAGATCACGCGATCCGCTCGCTCTTATAGTTCGGTAGGTTGAACAAGTTGGTGTTAGACGGGGTTTATCATTGTAGGAGATAACCGTCCGACTTCGGCTCAACCATAATTCCGAGCGGATAAGTTTATGTCCATGCGACTTTTTTGGATGAGAACACACGAACGACGACCCGCTACTTCTTTGTTAATTCATGGTGAACAAGTTATAGCCCAGAGAATGTGGGTGCGACCCCACACTATCCCGAAGGATAGTTCATACCAGATAACTCTGAACTGTCGGCTCACCACTATGCTTGCTGGACAGGGATCGAACCTGTGACCTCACTCCCCAAAGAGATAACGAACTATCCTGCGACCCATTGCTGGATAAGTTATGGCAGTCCGCAGTTTGCGCTCTGCCGCTGAGCTACCAGCAAGCATCTATCATTTTACTACAAATCAACTGTTTTACAATAGTACCGTGCTCCTAGATACGGAGATAGACTTTCCACGCTTCTGGGACTTCTCCCGCCATCACTAAATAGTTCGTGCGTGGTGTGCGTGGCTCAAAGTCCTTGTTAAAGAACTTCATCCCTGCATCGTGCATCGTTCGGTTGGCCTTTTTTCGGTTACAGCGTTCACAAGAGCAAATGCAATTACTCCAACTAGAAGCACGAATGCCTTGCAAGCGACATATCTCGACAGGAATGATGTGATCAATTGTGGAATTCTCGCGGGATAATTTAGCGCCACAATATTGACAAGTGTAATTATCCCTAGCGAATACTCCCCGTCTACTCCATGTCATCTTGCGCCTCGGCACATTACGATAATAACGTAATCTTAACACAGAAGGCATGGGAATGGTTACGCTTGGCGAACGTAATACTCTCTCAGGTACAGTCTCCAATACATCTACCTTATCGTTCATCAGAAGCGATAGGATACGTTGCAGATTCACCGTTTTAAGGGGTTGCATGTCGGCATTTAGTAAGAGCGCCGTAATCATTGTAAATCCTTTCAGGAAAAAGTGTACCCGCGCCCGAATTTGCATCGGGACTCTCTACTTTAGGACAGTAGCATGTTATCTGTTACACCACGCGGGCTAGAGGCGATGACGGTGCTTGCACCCGTGTTGATGGTATTTGCAGTACCATTCCTATCTATCTCGGACACATCGCCATTAGCACTCCCTTGTCGAATCGAACGACACTACCCGGTTCCAGAGACCAGTGCATTTACCGACTATGCTAAGGGAGTAAGGTAGGGCTGTGGTGAGTCGAACACCCTCTGAGCACTTCATAGGAGTGCTGTCTACTACCGGCAGACGCCAGCCCCGTGTGTGCCGCCCGTGGCGCTTGCATCCACGTCCCCTGCTCTTCGGACAGGTGCTAGGCTATCTCAGCTAGAGCGGCGTAGTGCCTGTTATCTGAGTTGAACAGATGTCTCGAAGATGTAAGCTTCGCATACTTCCGTTGTACGAAACAGGCATAGTAGGATGTGCGAGACTTGAACTCGCGTCGGCACTTAGAGAGAGTGTAGTCCTACCACTAGACGAACATCCCGTGAGTGGGCATGGTGAGAGTTGAACTCACACGGATTTCTCCACTGGTTCCTAAGACCAGCGCGGCTGCGATTACGCCACATGCCCATAGGCTCCTACCCGTGGAATTGCACCACGACCTCGCTGCTTAACAGGCAGCCGCACTGCTTTTATGCTAGGTAGGAATATCAGCACCGCTGACAGGACTCGAACCTGCATCATGCTTGTTCCGAAGACAAGCGGAGTTCCAATTCTCCAACAGCGGCATCTTAATACCCGCACTACGAGTTAAACGTAGTTTTCCGACATATCAGATCGGCACACTCAATCGGAGTGTTATACGGGTGTCAAGGCTGAGGCGGCACGGCTCGAACGTGCAATTTATCCCGCATCCAAAGTGCGGTGCGTCTACCAATTCCGCTACGCCTCAATGTTATAAGGTCGGGGTGGCGAAGAGTCGAACTCGCAAGATTACCTGACCCCAAATCAGGTGGCCTTCCAATTAGCCCTCACCCCGAAACAGTGCTTCCACCCGGCCTCGAACCGAGATGTGCAGATTAAAAGTCTGCCCCGTTACCAATTACGGACATGGAAGCGTGTGGGTCGCCGGGAACTCGAAGCCCGCTCTACGGTTTAAGAGACCGTTGCATCTACCGTCAATGCTTGCAACCCAGAGAGGGGAGTGCGGGATTTGAACTCGCTTTCGGCTCATCACCGATTATCCGCTTTCAGGGCGGATTACCAACGCCAACGGCAGACTCCCCGTTATAGTGACGCTATGCGGACTCGAACCGCAGTGAAGAGATTGAAGGTCTCTCATCCTGGCCGCTAGATGATAGCGCCATTATAGAAGTCCGGCAGATTTTGGCGTTCTGATGGTAGCCTCACCTTTAGCCCCGAACTTCTAAGGGGTGAATGGAGGAACTTGCAGCCTCTTCAAGATGCTCCACAGGCATCCGCCTCACTATTCGGCTTCATTCACCATATAGGCTGAGGATAAGGGAATCGAACCCTCGCTGGCTTTCACCATGACGGTTTAGCAAACCGCTCCGACGAACCAACATTCGGCTATCCTCAATCGTGTACCCTCGGTCGGATGTGCGCCGACGATCTTCGCCTTCGCAGAGCGACGTGTTCTCTACTCCACCACGAGGGTATGGTAGCGGGAGTGGAGGTCGAATCCACCTGACCTTTTACGGTCTCAGGTTATGGGCCTGGTCTCTGATACACCGGTCGAGTTTCCCGCAGTCTCCCTGACAGGGGTCGAACCTGCATAGCTCGATGGTAGAAACATCGCATTCGTCCAATTGAACTACAGGGAGATGTTTCTGTAATTCTTCTGCAATCTAGCGTGCCTTTTTCTGTGACAGTTTGAGCATCTAACTTCACACTTCTTTATTTCTTCTAGAATTTCGTTTACAGAACCATGATTTATCATGGGGTTAATTCCCGAATCTTTTCCCATAACATGATCGAAGTCCAGCACGACCGGATCGGATTCTCCGCAATCAACACATGGATGATCTGCAAGATATTCCAGTATCAATTTATGATTTCTATCCCTAGTGATCTCGTTTGACTTGTGCGCCCTCTCCTTGTAGGGATTCGGGTTTCTTTTATAGTGATCTCTCGTAAGTTCCGATTGGCATATCTTACAATGAGACTGTCTGCGAATACCGATGTTTTTCCAGTTAAAGTCTGTATCGTCTTTCTCTTTATTGCATCTTGAGCATGTCTTTTTCATGAAAGCATTATAAATCTTCGTTCTCCAAAAGTCAATGTATATTTTGGAATTATGGCACAGGTGGGTGGACTCGAACCACCATCAGCACGATTTGGAGTCGTACCCGTCACCGTTCCGTTCACCTGTATTTTAGTGCCGCAGGCGCGATTTGAACGCGCACACCCAACCGGGCAGACTTTTTGAGAGTCCTCTGTCATACCGTTGCATACTGTGGCGTGTGGAGGATGCGGAAAACGATTCCGCCTGATTTTCTCATTGCAAGTGAGACGGCCACCCCTAGCAGCCCCATCCCCCAAGTGAGCAGTGAGTGAGTCGAACACTCCGTACCGAAGTACACGGGTTTACAATCCGCCCCAACAAACCGATAGTTGGCTACTGCCCATTGATCCGCGACACAGAATCGAACTGTGTTCTACCCGTTTACAAAACGGGGCATTACCATATATGCTATCGCGGAGAGCGGGAGGCCAGATTTGAACTGGTCATCTTCTGCTTGGAAGGCAGACGATCTACCGAATTGATCTACTCCCGCATCAATAACTCTTTCCTTGTTTGTATCTTTTTCTTCTTTCGCTCCTGCCGTTCCCTTTATTTTTGATCATGTATGTTGGCGTCTGAGCATCACAGTTTGGACATATCAATCTAAGATTATCTGGTCTATCATCATATGGATTGCCGTTTATATGATCTACGACAAGAGGGATTTCAACGCCATTCCATATATCGTTATTGCATATCACACATTTGTGATCTCTTGTTGATAGAATTATTCTTCTTACCACTCCTGGAGTAATGTGCTGTCCCTCCATCATTCTATGAACAGCATCCCGCTTCTTTGCTTCAGCAGCACATTTCCTTGAACAAAATCTCTTTGAGAACCATCTTCTTTCTTCTTTTCCGCAAATTTCGCAAACCCCAACTATAGGGTGTTTTCTTCTCCCCCCGTGAGAATTGTTATAAGATGCCGAACATGATTGATTACAAAAGCTTTTATTTCCGAAAACGGTCTTACCACAATTTTTGCACGGTCTATCGTGTTCATGGGCCTTGATATGCTTGGACAATGAATACCTAGAAATATATCTGCCACAGATATGACACTCAAGTTTTTCAGAACCACAGTGGGCCTTGTGACCACACAGTGCTCTAATAGATAAAAACTCAGACCCACACACATTACATTTCATATCCGACTCCTAGTTTTGAGAGTAGTATGCCATACTTTCGTGTATATGTCAATGTTCAAGTGTATAAGTCGGATGAGAGCCGCACTCCGAGATCGAATCGGACTCAGAACTCCTTACGAAGAAGTCGCATCGCCTTTGATGCTTGAGCGGCGTCATATTCAGTTGTTAAGGAATGGCTGTTTCTCTATGAGGGTACAGCCATCGAAACCTATGCAGGTCTCAAACTTTAAGTGAGAGACAGTCGGGACTGGGAGAGTCGAACTCCCACGAGCTAGGCTCAGATGCTCTTAAGGCATCGGCGGCTACCATTACGCCAAGTCCCGTCAATCCGACACCGAGGGTTGAACTCGGACTTCTACGATACCAACGTAGCGCACTGCCTGTTATGCTATATCGGAACAATAAGGCGCGGGTCATGGGTAACGATCCCACTGCTTATGGCTTGACAAGCCATCGGCTCTACCTTTTGCCTTCACCCGCATAAAGAAAAACCCCTTGCGCCTTCTCGGTTCGCAAGGGGTATAGTAACCCACTACTTCAATGCGAACCCGTCTCTAAGTATCCTCGTGACGTGGCGCGGCGAACCAAGTCCCTGTTGAGGGATTTGTGACCAACGTATTCGGCGATAAGACATATTGCTGTTTCATTACACCCAAATCCTAATCCCGTAAAACTTACCCATTGTCATGATGCCAAATTCAAACTTGGGATAGTACGGGAATTTGTCAACGCTCTTTTTGCATCTTGAACAGATAGCGCCACGCCCTGCACTGGTGTGTGCTACGTTCCATTTATGAAATCCAAGTTTACAAATCATAGTTAGATTATACTTGTTTCGGACTCAAAGTCAACCGTACCAAAGTCCTACTGTAATAGTTTCTCTAAATCATATACTCCAATGATTTCAACGTCTTCTGGCAGAATTGGTCTAGTGATGATGACCGCAGGTTCTTCTTGGTGATAGTTGACAGTCATATGATTGTTGTCATTTATTATAACCCCACTATGCGTAACGTCGATATGATCGTCACCCCTCGCCCGAAGAATATCTCCCTCGTCATATATGACGCCCAGTTTAACAATAGTAAAACAACCCTTACTAGAGACTTGGAAGATGATATTCCCGATATGGGATATTCCGACAGGGTTCTCAGTCCAGAGCCAGATACCCCATAGAGGGTCTGGGAGGGTTCCATACTTTTGAAGATGTGCCAACCCCTCATTCCGTATAATGTACGGGATTATCCCCTGCTCTCTGATCTTTAGAGCACATACAATGGATGTATAATGATACCCCCTCATCACGCCTATTCCGCTCTTTTGCGTCCTATAAAGTACGCACACGACTTTTCCATCTCTGCCGACAAATACAGCCAACGCTCATTGTCGGCATCGTAGACCTTAGCGTTAAACGGCTCTGTCACCCATTCGCATTCCAGTTCCTCAAAGTCCACACATAGCAACCTTAAAGCAGGCACAGAGAAGCGCCAGTAATCCTCTGGGTACTGATGATACTCCCATTGGAATGGAACGGCAAGGATTAGCAGCCCTCCTGGTTGCAGAGTCCGATACAACTCCTTGATAGCCTTCCACGGGTCTTTACAGTGTTCCAGGACATCAAGGCAAATGTACGTTCCAACGGCGTCCGGTTTGACGTGAGGCATGTCTGTGATGTCTGCAACGACGTTAGCCCGTTCGTCCATGTCCATCGTGATCCGGTGAACCCCCTCCCAGTCTATGTAGTCCATGCCGCCAATATCGACAACTGGTTCTTTGGGGGAATACTCTTTGAATACTCTCGTTACTAACTCATACGTGGATGGTCGCATAGAATCCTTAGAGATATTCGGCCTTCCACCGAATTGGCGGTGTCATTATCTTTTACCGCTTCCTTAACGGTCGATCCAATTCTGGACTTAGTCATTCCCAATGACCGTTAAAGTTGGGCATCATACCCCGACTGGTTACGGGGGCTATGGGCTTGCCCGTTTTATGGAGTAAAACATCGTGTTAAGATGCCGGTTACACTATCCGGCTCGGATTACCTTTGTGGCTGGATGTCAGGCTAACATCACTAATCGCTGTATTCCACGGCTACGCCGATTTGTTTCATGGGACAAAATCCCGCGAGAACAGTAGTGGAAACACCTAAGCCAACTTCTCATCCGATGCGATAGAGTAGACGAATTGCTATGCGACTCTCGAAGACGCTAGGCGATCCCGCTACTCTTATTTCCAGAGTCTCCCCATGACGTATAGTCGGGGGTGCAAAGTCCGTAGTTACTCCTCATGGCTCTCTCTGGTCTTCGGCTGCACATTTACATTTTACACTAAAACACTTCAAACGCGCAATATGACTTTACTCCTATGACAGTTGACGTAAATTGGACATAACTAGTGCGCGGGCGGACTGGCAAATTGACCCTGCGGTACTATTGACATTCATATCGGATCGGATTATGATACTTACGATTCATGGTTCCCTCCTTGTGCGGGCCGGGTGCAGTCAATTAGAAGCGCGTTGGGACTGCACCCGGCAAAGCGGTACTACCTTCCCATTGTCTCTCCATTGTAAAAATGATAAGATTAAACATCTTTTTAGGGATAAAATGATGTGGGTATATCTTCCAGAAGAAATAACGTCCTCAGCTTGTGCAGTGGAGTCGGAATGCTTGACATTGGATACCGACTTGCTTGCAGAAACGCTCGAACAATCTGCTATGTGGAGATCGAAGCCTTTGCCCAAGCGGTCTTGGTTGCGCGTATTAAAGACGGTCTCTTGGATGATGCCCCTCTATGGTCAGACCTTAAAACATTCGATTGCCAACCGTGGCGTGGAACAGTGGATACGGTTATTGGAGGATTCCCTTGCCAACCCTTCTCTAACGCTGGTCGAAAGCAAGGAACAGCTGATCCCAGACATCTCTGGCCCTACATCTCCCACGTCATTAAAGAGATACAACCCTCTGAGTGCTTCTTTGAGAATGTCGATGGACTCCTATCAACACAGTCTCCCGATGGACGATATGCCTACGAAATTGTCCAACAAGACTTACGAGACATGGGTTACGAAGTTGAGGCAGGACTATTCTCTGCGAATCAGGTTGGCGCACCCCACAGACGAGTCAGGCTCTTTATATTGGCGTACTCCCAATCAACAAGAACCAGGGATCAACGAAGAACGACTAGAGGGCGATCTTGGACACAGGATGTACGACAAGGAGACGGGCAGACTAGCACAGGTTGGTCTAACGCAACAGGCTCGCATCTGGAGGACTCCAGATGCGAATATGGGGAATCGGGGTCAGAAGTCACAGGACTCCTACGAGGACAGCCTGGAGAACGGGACACACGCCTTGAATCTGAACGACCAAGTAGAACATCTATGGTCGAGTCCAAGAGTATCCAGCGCGAATGGAAGTTCGGAGAAGGAACGTCTGCTTGGGAATCCCAAGCAGAGACTAGAGACGCAAGCGGCAATATGGATGACTCCTTCCAGTCTCGACTGGAAGGACACGGGGTTGACCGAGAACGTTCCTACCAACTCCCTGCTTGGCCGCCAAGTCCAACGAGTACCGATGAATGGCGGGAAATCCTCGAAAGAGACTCGACGGTTGAACCCGCGATTCGCAGAGTGGTTGATGGGATGGATACCAAACTGGACACATCCATCTATGCCTATTCACAAGACAGACTTAGAGCGATTGGAAACGGAGTGGTTCCATATACGGTTGCGCTTGCTTACGAGGTACTTTCCAGAAGAATAAAAAATTAACGGGACTCATTTCCCATTGTGTCACATTCCCATTGATGATAGACTAATCCCGCAGCGTTGGCGTACCGGGTCATCCTGAAGCACGTGTAACTTGATTTCCTTGTACCCTTCGCTGTTTTATTATGTCAAATCGTAACCCAATCGTAATTCTAGTACCTAAGTAATCTTGCGCTTCAATAAAACCTATTGTAAACTTATTCATAGGGAAACAAGCCGTAACTAAGGGGAGGTATGAATATCAGCGAACTAGACTAGCATAATTAAAGGTCATAGTTCGCTGTTCTGTTGCGGATTGGTATTAAAGGTGGTGAGGAAAGTGTATCTATGGCATAACGATAGGTATTGGTCGCTGGCTATGGCGGGTATCAAGCCAGTATTAACAGGTACGGTGATAGGCTCAGTAGTGTTGCAATTCCCAGGAGAGAAAGAGTTCGTTATCACTGGCAATGAGGCGCAGGCGGTAATCGAATATGCTCTCAGGAACAATGTTAGCGCCATTAGGGTAAATGGAAACGGAAAGAGTCACGAAGAACCAGTACAGATTAAGAATGGCGATAAGCCCAGAAAGAGAAAAATAGACCCCATAAAACTTGAGAAAATGAGCAAGAGCCAAAGTGTTCTGATGTCAAACTGGTGGGCCGACCATCCAGAACGATGGTCTGAGAAACGAAAAAAAGCATCAGGAATAGCAGTCAAGTAATGTGACACGGACGGGACAACCACCGTCTGTGTTTTATTTCACAGAGACCATTACCATAGTACCATCGACTTTAATTATGTGCGGGTGTAACATAATCCTATCTTGAGCTGATAGGAGTGTGTGGAATGGGATACATTATTGACAGCGACCCTCAGAAGTCACAGAACTATGCCAGAAACGTCAAACGGGCGTCTACGGTTATTTACGTTGGAGGCGTTCTGTTTGCTGAGGTGATGTTCCTGTGGTTTCTGGAAAGCGCCTTTGATAGCCTAATTGTCGGCCTATTTGCCGCCTTTGGCGCTGTAATGGTCGGTATCAGCGGTATTGTGTTCCTGTATGCCAAAGAGCACTGGTTTGCCGATGGTCTACATGAGAAGCTTGGATACACCTTCTGGGCTATCGACATCGCAATGCTGGCGCTAAATACCCTGGTAGCGTTTGAAGTGGCTGGAAAGTTGGACACCGCCTCAGCGCCAATTGTCGGGGAAGTTTTGAATGTGTGGCGTTCGGTGTCCCCTGCCACTCCACTGATCGTAATTTCGATGTGGGCTATCCTTAGAGCAACCTCCCCTGAGATGGAACTTCAAAAGTCTCATAATAAGTCAATGGCGCGTCTGATTAAATACCATGCTGAACAATTAGAAAAAGAGGCCATGAATTCGCCGGAGGCCAAGCGTATTATCGCCTCTGCCGCTCAGGAATTGACGGTCAAAAATGCACGTCTATTGACGGGTGAAAACATCACGGCGGGCGGTAAAAAGATGCAGGGAATACCAATGGCGCAAGTCATTGAAATGAATAGCGATGGTGTTCCACTATCGGAATTGGTAACAGACGAAGAAGTACGGGAGAACGGACGCCGCCCAAAATCAAGAGGGTAGCGTGTCGAAAGAATGAAATTACGGCACAACCGATGTATAGCCTGGATTGTGCCGTAAATGTTCCGAACGAGATTACCGCCATTGAAATCACGCCAATCAATAGCGTTTTAACATCTACAAAGTGGCGATATGAGGTGCAAAAGAATGGACAATACTGGCAGTGGAGAGCCGGAAGTAGAGACAACAGAACAGCGAGATATGGTGGTAAATTCGACGCCCTACCCACCCAAAGGAAGAAAGAGTACCGTAAAAACAAGGCGCGCAGGAAGACCGAGAAAAAGCCAATCGCCGCCAACCAAAGATGAGGCGCTAAGTTTATTGGCATCAGCTTTAATGTACTGTGTTGATGCAGGAATTAAGTTTGGAGCCAAGAGTACCGATACTGGCATAATACTGGTAATGAACGGGATTTCCTGCTCAACAGACAACGGAAGTTTGGCGTTTTCAAGTACGATTACCGATATTCCAGAATTTACGGCAACTGTGTCATAAGGTTGCCGTTTTTCCATCCGGTACTTATTACCCATTGCCTTAAAAGGTATAGTTGCCGTAAAATGGAAGAACAGGAGGAAAAGCAGGTGGACGAAATCTACTGGTATTCAGACGGAGGGCTTTTGGCTCAGGTAAAAGTTCTGTATCATCACCACTATTCAGAGGGCATGGTTAGAGTTGAAACTGCATTTGGGGAACATTATATTAAAAGGAGCCTACTAATTCCGATTAAGACTGATGTTTTATCAACCGGATTTGCCCCATATGCTCCTACCACCACAGGAGATTCCACAAGATGAAAAAAGTGACTACTCGCCAAAAGATTGAAGATATTACAGCCAAATACATACTGAGCGACATTCTTGACGAATGGCAGAAGGAAGAATTGAGGCTGGCGCTACAGGCAGCATATCGGGCTGGACAGAAATCTGTAAAGAATCAGATTGAAGACATATTCACTGAGGCCAATGCCAAGAAATGAAACGACTTATCATTCGATTTGAGAACCATTGGCGAGTATGGCGCACCACCAGACGGCAATGGTTCCACCTAACCATTCTTGGCGTAACAATTCTGAGCGTGACAGTTGACAGAAAGTACACGTCCCTTGAGGTTTTCAACTTCGATATTATGGTAATTCCAGACCTTGAAAATAAGAAGGAATTACCATAATTCTTGGGTTAATTTTGGGATAAGGGATTCGTTTTCTGTGAAATCTGACTCGATTATTCCAGAAATAAAACGGCAGATTACGGCACTTTCCTCAAAGAAACAACGGCCTGTAGCGGTCAAGATGTCAGAACGAACATGGTCATTGCTTGAAATCAACGAATTGGCGTCATACTTCGGTGACGTGGATGCTAACAGGCGTAGAGTGTGTGATCTTCCAGTGATGTTTGATAATGCGCTCCCTCAAGGGTATGCTTTAGTTTACGTTCATTACGCCACGGCAGAGGTGTTTTCGTATTAAAAAGTATGATACCGTAATTAAAAAGAATAAGTGGGTAAATTTTGGGAATGGCCCACTGCGGGTCAGGCCAAATCCGTCTAGGACTTACGGAATATGTAGAGGTAAGGTTCACAAAATAGAAGAGTTTCGCCAGATTGAGGAATTATACGATGGATTGTGTGGATGGTGCAGGTGGTACGAAAACGACACCGAGGCCGACCAAACAAAGAACAACAAGCGCGGACGCGATCCACTGACATTTGCAGGAGGACTATAAAGATGGGCTGGCGGGACGATGATGACAATTATTCGCAAGAGTCAAGTTGGCCTGTTGGCAAAAGGGCATCGTCGGGGAAACTCCTAGAGGGGTTCTTTAATGGAGTCCAGGCTAAGGCTGGTATTGAATTGTACTATCGCGGTCTTCAAGATGAATATGAGCCTGGCCGCAATGATGAGAAGGCGTGGAGTAAAGCCCAGAGAGAGGTTGATAAAGAGGTCGATAGGGCATATAAGTCATACCGAGACAACATCGATCCCAACGTGTCCCGTGGCGCGGTTGAGCAGCGTTTTAGAGAATCCTTTGAAAATATTATCGATCAGTCTTATTCAGAGATTGCCTTTGAAGACCTGATGTACGAAATGCGCGAGACGGCTAAGGCGCAGCGCGAGATGTTTGAGGAGTACGCCAAGAGTTCCAGAACGCAGCGCGAGCGCACCGAGCGGGCCGAGCGTAAGGCGGCTGATGAAAATAAGCGCCAAGCACGCAAATACATAGCAAGTAAAGCGTGGGATATTCTTAGCAGGGCGGGCGTCAGAGAGCGAGACATCGGTGGGTACGCTCATTCCAGTTATGGGGTATCAGGTGGATTGGCATACTATGTCGATAGGGACAATGGACAGTATCATTACTTTAACGACGATGGCAGTGAGGCAGGTATTCAGGGCTTGTTAGACGCGGGAATGATAAGCAGTTCAGACCTTTCAGGAGAATGACATTGAATTGTGGAATAAAAGGGGGTCGCCATGAAGAGGGAAATTACCGTTAAGGTGTGCGACTTGCCAGAAGGCTACTACAAAGGACGCCTATCTGAGATGGTGGTTAATTCTGACGTTCGCGTGTGGGTAGTTGCGGAGGAGGGCAGCATCGGGGACTGGGCTGCATACATAGGTTGGCCTCAGTTTAACGAGATCAGACCTGAATGCCGTTCGCCAGAGGTAATGTACTACACCACCAGCCACAGACTCCCAGAAGACGTTATGGCGCTAGGTGATAAATTATCCCGCGAAGAAGCCGTGGCGCTATTCCCAGACTTCAACGATTTGTGTCCAGCGGGGTACAGACACTAAACATAAATCGGACATAACTGGTTCAGTGGCGTACTAAATGCTTGTTATCACTTTCCATAATCTATCTGACGGTCAGCCTGTCTCAGACTACGAGTACAGTGTCTATATCAACCGTCGCCTAATCGAGACCGGTATCGTCTCAGGCCACACCAGGGCAGAGGGTTGGCGGGAGCTAATCGAACGCCTGCTTGACGAGACAGAACCAAAGAGAGACACGCTATGACACTTGAACAAATTCTCGAATATATACAAGAGTACGGTTGGAAGTTCATCATCCGAACAGAGAACAATGAATACAAGATGTCCATCATCAGACCGGAATGGCCGACTGGATTGTACAACTCGATTGCCGTACCAACATTTACAGGGAAGACGGTTCTGGACGCTGCTAATAAGGCATATCAATACATCATCGAATATTGGAATAAGTGATATATGATTATCGGCTTCACTGGCTCTCGCCACGGGATGACTCAGGCACAGAAAGATGCCTTAAAGTCTGTCTTGCGCGTGTTTGAACCATCCGAAGTTCACCACGGCCTCTGTGTTGGCGCTGATGAGCAATTCCATCACATCGTTCGTGGTCTATTTACATCCTGCCGTGTCATCGGCCATCCGCCCGCTAATACCTTAAAGATGGCTAGTATCTCGTCTCAGTGCGACCACGTACTCCACCCAGAACCATACCTAAACCGCGACCGCGCTATCGTTGACGCCTGCAACACTTTAATCGCCACTCCCGGCACTCACACCGCTATCCCTCACTCCGGCACGTGGTACACTATCCAGTACGCCCGTAAGTGCGGAGTAACAGCCTATATCATTTACCCTAACGGGAGGACACAACTATGAGCACGCGAGATATGGAAAAAGAGTACGCATTTGTTAGGCATTTGTGCTCAGAATATGAGACCGAACTCGCACAACTACGCGCCCGCATCGCCGAACTGGAAAACTATCAGTCTATCTTCAAGGACAGCGAGACGCGCCGATTCAAAGAGGAACGAGACGAAGCCCGTCCACAGCGCGACAATACTGAACATCAATTACACCTTGCCAACGACGAATTGGCTACCATTCAGGCAAAGGTCAAGGCCACTTATATCAAAGATATAGTTCCCAACCTCGACAAGATGATTGCCCAGACAGAAAACAAACTATGAATACCACTTCTCAGAAGCCCTACTCATCACTTCAAGACGCCATTCAACAGCAATCTTCTGGTGATCCCTCCGGCTTTATTTGCCCCCACTGTACGCACTATAAGGGCAATATCTCATGTTCCGCCAATATCTTTATCGCTTTTATTGGCGCTGACCTGTCTAACTGTAAGTTGTTCAAGCCGAAACAATTAGAATAACTTAGGAGAACACAACTATGACAACGCCTTCTCAAGCATCCATACAACAAGCAGAAAAACTGTACTTAGAACACATTATAGGAAAACCCTTCTTGAAAGACGACCTAGTTACCGCTATCGCCACAGCCCTAGACGATGTATTCATAGACGGACAAGAGTCAATGAGAACAGACCTACTCCTTAAAAGAGTCGCCAATGTAGCACGGCAATTATCAGACGATGACCTTAAGGCTGTGCAAGAATACGCCGACTATATGCTGAAACATAGCAAATAATAATGGAACTATCCCGCCATTGGTGTATGCCCTCTATCTGGACATTCTCTATGAAGCCTATCCAGCAACTACTCTCCAAATACCACGTCGAAGCAGGGTGGGTAGACCCCTTCGCTGGCGAACACTCCCCCGCCGAACTTACCAACGACATCGAAGGGCGTGGCGCTAAATTCCAACTCGACGCCCTAGACTTCTTAAAACAACTCCCATCTAATTCCTTCAAAGGCGTCCTATTCGACCCTCCTTACTCAGTAGAACAATGCCTCCGCCGTTATACCCCCAAACAAGCCGGTACAGCAGGCCGCACCGAATACTGGTCTAAATGTAAAGACCAAATAGCCCGTATCATATCCCCCAATGGACTCTGCATCTCCTTCTGCTGGGACTCCACCGGCATCGGCAAGAAGCGTGGCTTTACTATCCTGGAAATCCTCTTGCTCTGTCACGGAGCCTGTCACAACGATACCATTATCACCGTAGACCAGAAGTCGCTACCTCTCCAATCCCTACTTAAACTATGATATAATGACGACGCTGAGGTGCGTCGTCTTTTTAATTGCGGTATAATCTATTTCAGCAACAGCCCCCTCTAGGACGGACGCGCCTCAGCAACGCAACCGCATTCCTGGCAGGGGGCTGTGTTTTATGGAGGTAACGTAATGGCCGCGTGTCCCGTATGCCATAGAAAGGGAGTGAATGAGTGGGGAACTCCATGTAGTCAATGTGTAGGTTTAACTCGCCTGCCCCCACCAAATATCTGTGTAGAGTGTCATTCTAAAATGACACCTAGCCCGAACGGAAGAAGAAAATGTAAGGAGTGTTTGAGGAAAGACGCTAGGGCAAGAAGTAAAAATAGATATAAGTCAGACTCGGCGTATAGAGAAAAAGTTCTATCATCGTCTAAGGCCTATCAAAAAGCCAATAGAGATAAGATGAGAGAATCGGAACGAAAATATAGAAATAACAACAGAGATAAAGTAGCCTTCAAAGAGGAAATGCACAAGTTTAGAAAAAAGAACGCTATAGGATACTGCTCGTACAATGACTGGATTATCATGCTGGATATATGCAATAACAGATGTCTGCTGTGCTACTCTACAGAAAACTTAACCATAGACCACGTTATACCATTAGCCGTTTTCCTCGGAACTAACTATATCTCTAATCTGCAACCCCTATGCCACTCGTGTAATTCATCTAAAGGAAACCGAATCATAATAGACTATCGCTGGAAAGTGTACGATAAACTGACGCTATCTCTCGATATGTCCCTGCCACAATCAAGCATTCCTCAAGAACAAATATACATCGAATAGGCTGCCAACCTAATTTCTACCTGTATTACACGGACAGGCTATTACCACACGTCACTTGACATAGAACTGTATCTTGACATAAGGACATAGGGGGGTGTTATGTCAACTCTGTCTACGTTGTGTTATCTTAGGCTATGCGAATGGTGTCTTACTGGCGTGTGGCGGTGTACTGCGGGCGGTGTGTTGGGGGCGTTGTGGGCAGGTCTATGCACACTCTCTCAGTCACAGACTACGCGAAGGGGTATCTATACGAGCTAAGTGGCTATAGTTCGGATAGCAATAATACACGGTAACGTTTATTTACTTGACAATCGGTGTTATTAAAGAGTTGACCGAAGATTATTATAATACACGGTATAGTGTAGAGTAGGTCGTATATCGCATAGCACTACCACAGGCTATATATGGTGGTATGTAGTAGTGTAAACACCATATATGGTGGTACTCGGTTGTGTTATGTACGGTATATTGCGTATTGACGTGACAAGTGATTAGACGTATACTGGTACTAGATTAGAGACTAAGGACAGTCTGACCCACCACCCCCACGCGCGAACTATCGCGCAACCGAACCCTAGTGAGCACACCAGTACCTCACAACGGATGCCTTGCCTACCCTGAGAAGGTAGACAAGAGACTACCGAACATAAGCCCAAGAGTATCCAAGGGAACCATCCCAACGGAGAGTATCCACAAACGGGCGCATAAGTTACCTACAGGGTCAACCACTAGCAAGCCACAAGCAGGCATAGGGACACTATGCCGAGAGATAACAATAGCTACGGTAGAGAGTGGTAGGACACGGTAACGTAGGTGCGCTGGTGCGGTAAATGGAGAGGGTACAGGGAGAGGGTTAGAGTAAGAGAGGGTAAGGCTAAGCTAACTGTGGCAGAGATTATACAGTGGGAAGTAATGCACCCCGAATAAAGCATAGTGTACACGTAATCGAACGAATAGCAGTGTCCATGACACTGTGCGCTATCAGTTGCAAGATATGTCAGCCTACGGGCACAATGACTAGGCTTGCACCATTAAGCGCAATCAGGTACTACCTTATGGGTCTAACCTCAATAGACTGTAAGCGTAGG